>JAABUY010001366.1_pt1 | contig 33184 bp, 38 predicted proteins | sample 5560271 | NCBI WGS metagenome assembly JAABUY01 (sample SAMN10711886, study PRJNA513374) | rock metagenome | isolation source: Antarctica rocks | place: Antarctica: Victoria Land, University Valley | reverse complement strand
GCCGATCGGGTCCCGCGCGACCGACCGCCGATTCTAGGCACACGGTGCGATGCCATCGCATGCCCTAAAGCCCTGGAAAATCACACTATTGCGTGCCCAGGCGCCGACCGAACTGTCGAACTCGGGCGTAACCAACGGGACGATTCACACCGATGCCGTCGCCGCACAGGCTCAGGCTGACCTCACCACCGCCTACAACGACTTCGCGGGGCGGCCCCCGAGTGCGACGATCTCCGCTGACCTCGCCGGTCAGACGCTGACCAAGGGGGTTTACACCTCCTCGACCTCAACGCCCGGGATCGGCCTCAGCGGCAATCTCACACTCGACGCCCAAGGCGATCCCAACGCCGTGTTCGTCTTCCAGGCCAAATCGACGCTGACCGTCGGATCCGGCAGCCATGTGACTCTGATCAACGGCGCGCAGCCGTGCAACGTCTACTGGCAGGTCGGCAGCTCCGCGACGATCGGCAGCGGCAGCCAGTTCGTCGGCAACATCCTGGCCCTGACCTCGATCTCACTGACCACCGGGGCCACGCTTAACGGCAGCGCGCTGGCGCGCAACGGCGCCGTCACGCTGGACACCAACCTGATCACCAAGGCACCATGCTCGACCACGTCCCCGACGCCAGTGGGCACGCCGCCGACTCCGGTGGTCATGCCGACACCGGTCACGACGACCCATCCCGCGGTGCCCCCGGCCTCGACCTCCAAGAACAAGGCCGAGGCTCAGCGTAAGGCCAAGGCCCGGGCGAGGGCGAAGGCCGAGGCCAAGCGCAAGGCGAAGGTCCGGGCCGCAGCCAGACGGAGGGCAGCGGCCAGGCGGGCAGCCGCCCGGCGCAGGGCCCATCCCACGCACCCGACGAAGTCCTACGGCTTCACCGGCTGAAGGCCACCAGGGCGGGCGTCCACGGGCGCCCGCCCTCCCCTGGCAACGTCAACCGCAGCCACCGAGGCAGCAAGTCATGAACCACGCCACCCGCTTCACCGTCGCAGTCCTGGCCGCGCTGCTGCTCGGCGCGACCGGATCGGCCACGGCAGCACCCCAGTGGCCGAACACTGCCAAGGGGGAACAGCAGCTCGCCATCCTCAAGCACGCCACCGAGGCCTACGCGAGACCGAGCCGCGCCTCCAGGGGAATCCAACACGTGACCAGGACGCGACCGATCACCGGCGAGCGGACCGCGCTTCCGGTGATCGCTCATGCCACTGCCAACGGCACCCTCTGGCTACGAGTGCTGCTTCCCGGGAGGCCAAACAGCCACGCGGGTTGGATCACCGCTGGCGAAGCCACACCGGGGATCACCTACTGGCGGATCACCGTTCACACCTCCAGGCGTGAGGTAACAGTCCAATTTGACGGCAGGGTGCGGCGCACCTTCAAAGCCGTCGTCGGCAAGCCCTCCACCCCCACCCCCCACGGGCAGTTCTTTGTCGAGGAGAGCGTGGCCCTGTATCCACAGGAGGTTGGCGCCCACTACGCGCTGGCGCTCAGCGCCCGCTCCAACGTACTCCAGGAATTTGATGGCGGCCCCGGGCAGATCGCACTCCACGGCACCGACAACGTCGGTGGCATCCCCGGCACTGCCGCCTCCCACGGATGCATGCGCCTGTCCACGGCGGATATCACCTGGCTTGCGGACCGCATCCCGCCCGGCACCCCCGTCACCATCACCGGCTAGACCACCCACCAGACAATGCAACACCCTCGTCAGACAGCGTCGAAGGTGGCCGTCCTGTGCGGAGCCCTCTCGGCGCTGGCCGGAGCGGTGGTGCTCGTGATCGGGTGGGCTATCGACGTGCCGGTCGTGCGGAGTTTGCTGCCAGGCCCCATCTCCACCAAGGCCAGCACCGGTGCCATGTTCGTCCTGTGTGGCGCCGGCGTCGCGCTGCTAGCGGGTGATGAGAAGGCAAAGCGGATCGGGCGTGTGTGCGTCGCCGCTTGCCTGGTGATGGCCCTGGTTTTCCTGTCGCAGTACGTCGTGGGGTGGAACCTGGGTATCGACGAGCTTCCCTTCCGTGACGTCGTCGCGCGCGCGGCGCACGCCGCCTATCCCGGTCGGCCCGGTCTCACGACCCTGATCTGTGTTGTCCTACATATGCGTGTCTCTGCTGGGCATGAGACGACACCGACGCTGCGAAGGCGCCTTGATGGCCCCGGTGCTGGGCGTCGCGGGGTTGTGCGTCGTGGGCCTGCAGCTCGGCGGCCAGCGCAACGGCGTCTATGGTCCGCACCGTCGGCGCGTGGCTGCTGAGGACGGCCACGATCGCGTGCCTGATCGCCGTGATCGCCTTGAGCGCACGCTCGCTCAGCCGTGCCGATCGTCATCGCCGGCGCTTGGAGGCCGAGCTGCATCGCCTCGCCGACGAGGACGGGCTCACGGGCCTGCCCAACCGGCGTCGATTCACGGAGGAGCTACGGCGCGATCTGGCGCTGGCCTCGCGCCACCACATTCCCGGCGCGCTGTTGATGATCGACCTCGACCGGTTCAAGGCCGTCAACGACGAGCACGGGCACGCCGCCGGCGATACGTTGCTGCGAGCCATGTCCGATGCGCTCAGTCAGGCCTTGCGCGACACGGACATACGCGGCCGGTTGGGCGGCGACGAGTTCGTCGCCTACCTGGCCCACACCGACCAAGTCGCGGCCAGGCAGGTCGCAGAAGGTGTGCTCGCAGTGATGCGCACCACCAGCGCCGGCCTGGGCCCAGGGATGCAAACCACCGCCAGCATCGGCATCGCCACCGCACCCGACGGCTAATGCCCCGTCACGCGAGGCTTCTCCAGTGCGCCCGAGAGGACTCGAACCTCCACGGACCAATCAGTCCACAAGGCCCTCAACCTTGCGCGTCTACCAATTCCGCCACAGGCGCGTGAGACGGCCAGTATAGCCCCGGGCCGGCCCCGGGCCAGCTGCTAGCTGAGAGTAGGTTGATGGCCCTGGCGCGCCCCGTGCACGCGCGGCTGCCCGAGACGCTCCGGTACTTCCCGCTGGCCACGCACGCTCGGCCGGCATGCGCGGGAGGTCGCGGCCATGCGCGGGCGGGCCACCGTCAGCGTCGTGTGACCCGGACTCAGCCGCCGGCGCGGTAGAGCTGCCACACCTCGTCGGGGGTCAGCGGGCGGCCGTAGGTTCGCAGCCCGGAGATCGCCCCCAAGAAGGAGTCCTGGGGCCCGTAGACGGCGGTGCCGGCGCCGACCGTGAGCGGCCCCCTGGAGGGCGGCATCTCGTCCACGTGCTCGACATCCTCGGGCTCTCCGTCGACGTACACCGAGACGGTCCCGGTCCGGCGATCGAAGACCCCGGTGACGAGGTGCCACGTGCCCGGGCGCACGCCGAGCCGCCCGTCGTCGTAGTGCGTGTTGGCGCGGACCGCGCACGCCAGCGGAGTGCACGAGGGGTTCTGGGGCACCAGGAACGTCCACCGCGTACGCAGCGTGCCGACCAACCGGTGCGAGGAGATCTCCCCCGGGCGTGCCTGCACCAGGGCGCCCCGCTCGGTCTCGATCCCCAGCGAGAAGCTCGACCCGTCGGTGCCCAGCTCGCTGACCGCACTGGCGGATTCGCCGAGCACCGCGGAGCGAAGCCAGGCCGAGACCGTGAATGAGTGGGTGGTCTCGATCACCGTCGCCGGCGCCACCGCCGCGGCCCCGTGACCGGGAAGCGCCAGGGCGGCGCGACCGTGGGGTCCGGCAGTCCAGCTCGCGCCGGGCTGGAGGCTCAAGGGATGTCCATGGCCGCTGGCGTCGCGCCCCGAGGCACCGTGCCCCTCGTCGAGCGGCCACCGGCCGGTGCTGCCGGAGGGGACGACCGCACGGCCGGGGCGCCGGGAACCGAGCCGCAGCGAGGCCGCGACCAAGCGGGCGTTCAGCTTGGCCATGAACCCAGGGGGGATCGTGAAGGTCTGACGGTCATAGGAAACGAGGCCCAGCTCCTCCTCGTAGGCACCGAGCTCGGTGAAGATCGCGCCCGATACCCCCTCGGTGCGCATCTCCACTCCCAGCATCTCGTACTGGCGGCGGATCACGCCAGTGACCTCCCCCAGCCGCCACTCCGCCGCCGGATTGCCGATGCTGTAGAGCGTGCCCGGGAAGCGATGCCCGGGTGCGGGGAGCGGGAGCACGCCGCCGTACTCGCCGACCACCGAGGCGCGACGGTCGCCGGGGACCGCGAATGGCCCCGTGTACAGGTGGGTGTCACGGATGTCGCTGGTCGCGGACTCCTGGGCGGCACAGCAATTGGCGCTGCCGCTCTGGCCGTCGACCAGGGCCATCGGGTCCAGGCGCTTGACCTGACGCGCGACCCCACTGACGTCGAACTGCTGCCACCCCTCGTTGAACGGGATCCAGGTGACGATCGAGGGGTGCGAGCGGCGCTGCACGACGATCTCGCTCAGCTCCCGGCGGAACTCGGCTCGGGCCGCTCTGGTCGGCGCGTGCGGTGTGGTGATGGCCATGCTGGGCATGTCCTGCCACACCAGCATCCCGAGCCGGTCGGCCCACAGGTACCAGCGGTCTGACTGGACCTTGGCGTGCTCGCGCAGCATGTCGTAGCCCAGGCGCTTGGCGCTCTGCACGTCGAAGCGCATCGCGTCATCGGTGGGTGCGGTGTACAGCCCGTCGGGCCAGTAACCCTGGTCGAGGGCACCGGTCTGGAAGATGAAGCGGCCGTTGAGCAGGATGCGTCGAGCGCCGGCGACGCGCCCCAGGGTGACCGAGCGCATCCCGAAGTAGCTGTTGAGCTGATCCAGCGCGTGGCGGCGGCGCAGCACCGTCACCCGCAGCCCGTACAAGTAGGGGTCAGATGGCCACCACAGCCGCGCTCGCGGGATCGACAGGGAGATCGCGTGACCCGCGCGCGCCTGGGCGGAGGCCACCACGCGCGCCCCGGCAAGAGCCTGGACTGCCACCACCGTGCCTCTGCCTCCGGAGACGGCGGCCGAGACCAGGAGCCGGTGGCGGCCAAGGTCGGGCGTCAGCTCCAGGCCGGTCACGTGTGCGGGTGCAACCGGCTCCATCCACACCGTCTGCCAGATACCGCTGTTGGCGCTGTGCAGGAACCCCGAGGGAGGCGCCAGCGCCTGCTTGCCGACCGGCTCGCCGGCGCCGCCGGCCGGGTTCAGGTAGCCCACCACCAGCTCGTTGGAGCCGCGGCGCAGCGCCCTCGTGATGTCCAGCGAGAAGGCGCCGTAATCACCGCGGTGGATGCCGACGAGCTTGCGGTTGACGTACACCGAGCTCAGCCAGCTGACCGCGCCGAAGTTCAGCACCACGTGCTGCCCACCCCACGCCCGCGGAACCCGGAAGGTACGGCGGTACCAGCCGGCGAGGTCGGGCCGCTCGATTCCCGACAGCTGCGACTGCACCGGGAACGGGACCAGGATCGTCTCCGCCAGGCTCTGCCCGAAGGGCGGCCGCTGTCGCGGCAGAGCCCGTTCGTACTGCCAGCGCCCGTTGAGGTTCTGCCAGCTGCGGCGCTGCAGCTGCGGGCGGGGGTACTCGGGCAGCGGCGCCACAGTGGAGACCCGTCCCGTCCACGGGGTGTTGAGCACCGCCGGCCTATGCTGCAGCGGTGCCGTCGCCGATGCGCTCGGCGGCGCCAGGCAGCCCGGCAGGCACGCCGCGAGCACGAACATCGTTGTCAGCGCGCGCCGGGGAATCGGGGCATTGTGACCGGTCGCGCGGCGGGCAGGGCCGCACTCCCCTCCGCCCTGCCTCCGCCTTCGCCTTCAGCGCACGGCGCCGCCTCCGGTCAGGCGCAGGAGCGCCGCCTGCAGCGGCGCCGGGATCTCGACGGCCCGCCGCGAGATCCGGTCGACGAAGACGTGCACGAACCAGCCCGTGGCGGCGACGTATTCGCTGCCCCCGCGGAACAGCGCGATCTCGTAGCGCACGCTGCGGCGACCGAGATGGCCGACCCGCAGGGCGGCGTCGACCACGTCGGGAAAGGCCAGCGCCGCCCGGTACTCGCAGTGGGACTCGGCGCACAGCCCGATCACCCCTCCGGCGTGGATGTCCAGCCCACCCTGGTGGATCAGCCAGTGGTTGATGACAGTGTCGAAGAAGGCGAGGTACTCGACGTTGTTGACGTGGCCATAGACGTCGTTGTCGGCCCACCGCGTCGGGATCGGGAGCACGAAGGGGTAGTCCTCGCGAGCGGGTGGGGACTCAGCCCCAGCGGTTGGGGACTCGGCCATCCCGCCTCAGCCCGCTCCCGCCCGGAGCGTGGCCACCGTGGCCGTCAGCATCGCAGGATCGGTCATCACCGTCCAGTGGTTGGTCGCAACCTCGGCGACCGTGACCCAGGGACAGGTCCGCGCCAGACCGTCCCGCGCCACCGGCGGCACGATCAGGCCGCCGCCCAAGGACACCGACGTGCGCACCAGCGCCAGCGCCGGGGGCAGCGCCTGCCACACCTGCGCCCAGTCCACCTCGAATCCCTCCAGGTCCTCGGTGCAGGCCTGCCGGGAGGTGCTCGGCGACCAGCGACCATCCGATCCCTGGGTCAGCTCGTAGCGGTAATGGCTCTCCCAGAACGGCGTCCAGGGGTCGATCAGTCCGCGCGTGCGGATGGCCTTTAGGTACTGCTCGGGCTCGTCCACGACCGCGTCCAGGCGAGCTAGACCGGCGCGTACCAGCTCTCCCGCCTGGGGATCCACCGGCCCGGCGTGGTCCAGCAGCACGAGGCTGCGCAGCCGCGCCCCGAGCTCGCCGGCGGCCACCATGCCGACCGCCGCGCCCATCGACCAGCCCGCGAGATGGAAGCGCTCGGCACCGACGTGGTCAGCGAGCTCCCGCACGTCACGAGCGTGGGCGCTCAGGCCGTAGCTGCCCGCCGGAGTGATCTCGCTGCGCCCGCGCCCGCGGCAATCGTAGGCCAGGACCCCGTAGCCGGCGCGAACCAGCCCCTCGGCCAGCCATGCGAACGCAGTGTGGTTGGCCGAGAGTCCGTGCACGCAGATCACCAGAGGCGCGGCGGGGTCTCCCCAGCGATACCCGTGGATGCAACCGCTGGACAGCTTCAGGGTGAGCTCCATGACAGGATCGTAGGCTGCATGCCCACCGCTCTGCACAGCCGCACGGGGGCCGCACTGGCGCTGGCGGCTACCGCGGTGGCCGTGGCCGGCTGCGGTAGCTCGGCTTCACACCATCGCGGCGCTCCGGCTGCGCGCCACAGCCGCCTCTGGCTGGTGAGGACCTCCGGAGCGCAGCCAAGCGTGGTGCAGGAGAACCGGCAACCGGGAACGCGGTCATGGCGCCTGCCGGGGTCGGCCGCTCAGATCGGCGGGGTGGCACACGGCACCGTCCAGGGCTACCCCGCCCGGGAGACGGTCGCGCCGGGGCAGCTGCAGCGCATCTACGTGAGCTCGCCGGGGGCGCGCTGGGTACGCGTGTCCCTGTTCAGGATGGGCTGGTACGGCGGCACCGGAGGTCGCGAGGTGCTCAGGAGCAGGCGGTTGCCAGCCCGCCACCAGCCGCCCTGCCTACACCGCTCCGTCACCGGCCTGACCGAATGCCACTGGCGTCCGACGCTGTCCTTTCGGATCCCTACGGCACTTCCCAGCGGCGTCTACACCGCCAAGCTGATGGCCCCCACCGGCGCCAGCGACTGCCTGTTCGTAGTCACCGCGAGCCGTCCGGCGCCGCTGCTGGCCCAGCTTTCCACGGCTACCTACGAGGCCTACAACGCCTGGGGCGGCGACAGCCTCTATCCCGGCGGCAGCGACCGCGTGGGCGTGACCGGGACCACACAGGGGGTGGCCGTCTCCCTGCAGCGCCCCTACGACAGCATCACCGGCGCGGGCCAGTTCTTCGCTCGCGACGTGGCCATGGTCCGCTTCCTGGAGCGCTACGGCTACCCCGTCTCCTACACCACCTCCGAGGGCGTCGACGCCGACCCCGCCCAGCTGTCGGGCCACCGGGCCCTGCTGGATTTCGGCCATTCCGAGTACTGGTCCCAGCGCCAGGCCGACGGCTTTGCCAGCGCCCGCAACCACGGCACCAGCCTGCTGTTCCTGAGCTCGGACACGCTGGCCTGGAGGGTGCGCTTCGGCCCCTCCTCCGCTGTCGCCGGTCATCCCGCCGAGCCGGACGCCACGATCGTCGCCTACAAGGAGCACGCCGGGCTCGATCCTGACCGCACCGCGCCCTCCGGCTCGTTCGGATCGACGGCCGCCGCGCTCACCGGCTCCCAGTACCTCGGCTGCATCACCGCGCGCCTGCCCCAGCCGGGACCGCCGACCTATCGCCTGTATCCCTGGACCCCCGCGCCGGGCCTGCGCCCGGGTTGGCTGTTCGCCGGCAGTGGCCTCACCTCGGGCAGCCAGATCCCCGGGATCGTCGGCTACGAGCTCGACGCCGCCTCCCCCTCCGCTCCCGTGGGCACCCTGGAGGTGGGTCACGGCAGCGCCACCTGCATGAGCCCGGGCGCCGTCGAGCCGGGAGAGCCCACGCCGCCCCCGGGGCCCGGCCAGGCCACCAGCACCCTGTACCGCGCCCGTTCCGGGGCGCTCGTGTTCGGCTCGGGCACGCTCAGCTGGGAGCTGGGCCTCGAGCCCGTGCCGAGCGCCTCTCCGCAGGCACCGCGGGCGCCGGAGCGCCCGGTGGTGGCGATCACGCGCAACCTGCTGGCCCGCGCCCTGCGCTAGAGCTCCTGGATGTGGTCGGCCTCAGCTGGTCCCGGGAAGGGCCGCGTCAGGCAGAAGCGGTTCAGCGTGGCCTCGGGCACGCCCTCGACGCCGGGGGTGTCGGAGGCCATGCCCCGCGTGTGCGGGTCGTTGGCGAAGCCCCCGACCTCCACGGAGTGCTGGCGGCTGCGATAGCCCGAGATGCCAACCAGCTGCAGCTGCAGCGAGCGTCCCGAGCGCATCCAGGCGGGCGGCGAGCACCGGCTCCTCGCCCACCGGGTAGTCCGTCCCCGGCGCGGGGGAGAACCCGTGGGGGGCCCCCGTGCGGCGGGTAGGGGGTGTTGACGCAGCCCGCGGGGGCGAGGCCCGCTTCACCGGTGGGAATGGCCGAGGCGGCAGCGGCCGCGGCCTGCCGGTCGAGCGTTGCCGCCTCCCGCGCCAGGGCGCCCCGCAGCGAGCTCAGCTGGGCGGTCTTCTGCGAGCGGGTGTGGGCGACGCTCAGTCCCGCCCCACGATCGAGAGCCGCAGCTGGGCGATCTGGTCGCGCTCCACGACGACTGCTACAGCCGCCCGCTGGGCAGGTCCTCGACGCGGTTGAGCAGATCATCGAAGCCGCGGGAGCTGACGACCACGCCGACATGCTCGGCGACGGCGTCTCGTACTCGGCCGGCAGCTCGGCCCGCTGTTCCCGCGAGGGCTCAGCGCCCGGGCAGGTGGAAGATGTCCACGGTGCCGCTGACGAGGTGGTTGTTGGCGTCCCCCTCGGGGATGATCACCCGTCCCGCGACGGCGATTGGACTGTTCCAGTGGCCCCGGGCCGCGGGCAGGGAGGCGAGCCGGCGCAGGCTGTCGGGGTCATAGACCCTGAGCACCCCGCCGTCGGGATCGAACACGTACAGCAGCCCGCCCGCCACCACCGGGCTGGTTCCGGGCGCCGAGCTCTGGGCCGCCAGCCGCAGCCGCGGCCGGGCGCCGCCCACAAGGACGTATTCCCCGGTGCCGGCGCTGTCGGCCGCGAACAGGCGGACGCGGCCGCCCTGGCGCCACACCGCAGGAGCGGTGAAGAGCTCGCCGCCGCCCGGCGTCGGGATGTCCTGGAGCTCGCCGCCCAGGCGCGCGCCGGGGCCGCCCGCGGTTCCGTTCAGGCGGGAAAGGTCGAGCAGGCGCAGCTTGCCGTCCTTGCCGCCCTGCACGGCCAGCCGGCGCCCGGCCACCACCGGCAGCAGCGCCGGCGCCGTGCTGCCGATGTCGGTGTCGTTGGCGCTCAGCGTGGCCTGATCACGCGGGGTCCAGTTGTGCAAGAGGCGGGCTGCGTCGCCGGAGAGCTCCAGGACGCTGTCGCTCCAGAAGCGGCGACCGTTGAAGGGGTGGGGTGTGCTGCTGTCGGCGTTCCCGGTGGCCACCAGCAGCCTGCCGCTGCCCGGCTCCACCACGGCTCCGGCGCGCGCCCAGATCGCCGCGTCGCTCACCGGGCAGCTCCTGGGAGCCAGCAGGCGGTGGCGCTCGGCGCACAGCGAGTTCCACACGTGCAGGATCCGCCCGCTGCCACGATCGATCGTGAGCACGTGGCCCTGGTACGGAGGAGCGTCGCCGAAGTAGCCACCGGTGGTGACGATCAGCTCACGACCGCTGAGGTTGAGCGCGGAGGCGAGCTTCTCGTGGGTCGCGTCGACGCTCACGCGGACCGGCCAGTGCCCCGAGCGGACCTGGCGGCCGGTGGACACGTTCAGTTTGCGGATCAGGCCGTCGGGGCTGGCGGCGAACACGTAGCGGCGGCCGGGGTCGGCCGCCGGGCTGGTGTTGGTGATCTGGCTCGATCCCTGGTAGGCGCCGATGTCACCAGGGACGAATTCCCACATCCGGCGGCCGGTGCCGGCATCGAGGGCCACCGTGCGGCCGTAGGTGGTGGTGAGGATGATCAGATCGTGGGGGCGGCCGCGGACCGGGATCGCGTGGAGCTCGATCGGTGAGGAGTCGACGGTCCCGTCCACGTGCACCCGGCGCCGCGCCAGCAGCCCGAGATCGCCCGCCGTGATACCGGTGGCGGACGGCCCCACGCCACTGCGGGCGGCATCGTAGTCAAAGCGCGTCCAGTCGCCGGCAGGGACCGCGATGCGCCTGGCCGCGACGGCGCTTGGGACCGCGTGGACGCCGGCGCTGGAGGCTGCCGCCGCGCTCGCCGCCCGGGGACTGCCCGAGGACGCGCTGCCGCTCCCGGCACACGCCCCGACGACGGTCGCGCACCCGAGCAGCGCCGTCCCCACGCGCAGGCGCCTCATCGCGCGGGCACGCCGATCACATATCCCAGCGCGATGCCGTCTCGGCTGGGAAGCTCACCCGGGCCATGGTAGAGGCGGGGTGGACGGCGACGCTCCGGACGATTCACCGAGCGCGAGCGGCTGCGACTGGAGGTGATGGTCCGGGAAACCAGCGAGCGGACACGCTCCGAGCAGGCCAGGAGCCGATCTGCGGGAGACCTTCAAGCAGGAGCGGGTGCGCAGCCAGGAGCTGCAGCGCTCCCACATGGCCACGGTGCGAGCGCTGTCCAACGCGGTGGAGGCCCGTGACGCCTATACCGCCAAGCACGCGGAGCGGGTCACCGCCTACGGGCTGATGATCGCCCGGGCGGTGTCAGTGCCCCTGGCCGGCTCGACGGAGATCGAGTTCGGCTTCCTGATCATCGCCACCACACTGGAGGACGTCACCGAGTTCGAGCTCCACGAGGCCGCCGACGGCCTGCAGGCGCTGGAGGTGGCGCGCCGGGAGCAGCCCGCGCTCGTGTTCCTCGACGTGGACATTGCCGCGCCTGGATGGCATCGACGCCTGCCGCCGCCTGCGGGAGATGCCCTCCACGGCGCAGACCACGATCGTGATGCTGACCGCGGCCCACGACGACAACGTGGAGCGCAGCGCCGAGGAGGCGGGTGCCGACCTGTTCCTGACCAAGCCGTTCAGCCCGCTGGACCTGCTTCGCCTCGTCGACGGGCTCAGCGACCAGACGTCTTGAGCCCAGCGCGCTTGGGCCCTGGGCCCGGCGTGCGGGCGCTCAGGAGACCCTGATCAACACGATCGTGTTGAGCGCAAAGGCGAAGGCGAAGCCGATCGTCCACCGGTTGAGGTTGCGCTCCACCAGCGAGCCGCCGCCGAACGGGCCCGCCCCGGTGCCAACGCCAAAGGCGCCGGAGAGCCCGGCGTCCTTGCCGGAGTGCATGAGGATCAGGAAGATCAGCACCACCGACAGGAACACCTGGAGGACGCTGAGGATCGTGCCCATGGCCACCGATGGTAACTCCTACTCGTCTGCCACACCACCGCGCGGGTCCACCGCCGCGGTGCGTTCGATCGCGTCCAGGATCTGCACCGCCTCGGAGCGCAGCCTCCCGTGCACGGCGTCGAAGTCCTCATCAGAGAGCTTGCCGGTGGCGCGATCCAGCTCGGCGTCGCGGATCTCCCGGTACTTGGAGTCGCGCGCAGCCTCCAGCTCGGCGAGCTCGCCGCTACGCCCGGATTGCTGACGATCGCGGCGCAGCGGGGCCGTGATCACGAACACGACGACCGTGAGGATCGCCAGGACGACCAGAAAATCCACGCCGCGCTACACGAGCTCGCGGGCCGGCAGCGCCGATCCGGCGGCGACCGGTTCTGCGGGCGCCGGGAGGGCCGCGGGTACCGCGGGTGTCGCCGCCCGCATCCGCCGCCCCGGCCACATCGCGATCAGCCCGCCGATCGCGATCACGATCGCGCCGAGCCAGATCCAGGTCACCAGCGGCGAGACGATCAGCAGGAAGCTGATCGGCCACGGGTGGGTCGCGAAGCGGCTGGCCAGCCCGGTGATGGCGCGGGCACGCTCCACGCGGATGCCGTCGAGGATCGCTGACTGCCGCGCCTGGGCGGGCGTGAGGCTCGTCATCAGCCTGGTGAAGACGGTGTCTCCGCGATTGATCTCGGACTGCAGTGGCTGCAGGTTGGGGTTGACCACCGTCCAGATGTCGCGCGTCAGGCCCGCCTGCAGCCCGACCTGGCTGTCGGCCTGACCGTTGAACGCCTCGGAGATCGGGCCCACCGTGGGATCGGCGGTGGCGGGGTAGAAGCCGCGGGTGGTCGTGAGGGTGGTGACGTGGCGGCCGTTACGGGACACGTCCAGCACGGCGCCAAATGACAGCTTGGCGACCTCGCCCTGATCGGTGAAGGCGGCGTGCTGGGTGGGACGGACGTAGGTGATCCGGTAGCCCGAGACGCTCGCCGATTGGCCCGGGGCGAGCATCACCTCGTGGGAGCGCTGAAAGGAGGAGGAGGCGGCGACGCCGACCAGCAGCACCGCCATCCCGGCGTGGGCGATATAGCCGCCGTAGCGCCGGCGATTGCGACCCACCAGCCCGACCAGAGCCCGCGGAAGCGGGTCCCCGGTGAGGGCGTGGCGCGCGCGGGCGCCCCGCCACAGCTCCTGGGCGACGGCGGCAAGCACGAACGCCCCCAGCGTGAACATGATCAGCGCGAACGGCCGGCTGACCGCGCTGGTCAGCGCCAGCAGCGCCACCAGGGCGACCGCCGCGGCGGTGGCCGGCAGGAGGAAGTTGCGCCGCAGGTTGGCGATCGTCACGCGTCGCCAGGCGATGATCGGCCCCACGCCGGAGAGGAACACCAGCACCAGCGCCAGCGGGACGATGAAGGGCCGGAAGGCGGACGGACCCACTGAGACCTTGGTTCCCGTCACGGCCTCGGAGATCAGCGGAAAGAACGTCACCCAGAAGATCACGAAGACCATCGCCATCAGCACCAGGTTCTGGAACGCGAACACCGCCTCGCGGGAGAGCAGCGAGTCCAGCTGGGCCTCCGAGCGCAGGCCCTCGCTGCGACTGACCACCAGCCCGAAGCCGCCGATCACCATCGCGGCGATCAGGACGACGAAGGGAATCCCCAGCGTGGAGGCGCCAAAGGCGTGGATCGAGTCGAGCACCCCCGAGCGCACCAGGAACGTGCCGAGGATGGCCAGGGTGCCGCTGGCGAGGATCAGCGACACGTTCCACACCTTCAGCATGCCGCGCTTCTCCTGGATCATGATCGAGTGGATGAAGGCGGTGCAGGCCAGCCACGGCATCAGCGCGGCGTTCTCGACCGCGTCCCAGGCCCAGTAGCCGCCCCACCCGAGCTCGGTGTACGACCAGCGCGCGCCAAGCAGGATCCCGATGCCCAGGAACAGCCACGCCGCCAGCGCGAAGCGGCGCGTGACGCTGATCCACTCCGAGCCCAGCCGCCGGGTGATCAGGGCGCCGATGGCAAAGGCGAACGGGATCGTCAGCAGCGTGTAGCCGGAGTACAGCATCGGCGGGTGGATCATCATCGAGGGGTGCAGGAGCAGCGGGTCGAGCCCCGCGCCCTCCAGGGGCGGGTGGGTGCTGGTGGTGAACGGGTTGGCGGCGAAGGGGAACACCATCAGCGAGGTGAAGAAGGCGGCGAAGGCCAGTAGCACGGCCGTCGCCCAGGGCGCAATCTCCCGGACCCGGTTGCGGGTCAGCAGCAGCGCCAGGCTCGACCACACGGCCAGCAGGAACACCCACAGCAGCAGCGACCCCTCCTGGGAGGACCAGGCCGAGGCAATCTTGTAGAACGTCGGCGTGGTGGTGGAGGAGTGTCCGGCGACGACGTTGAAGGAGAAGTCGTTGCGTAGGAAGGCCGCCTCCAGCAGCCCGAAGGCGATCGTCATCAGCCCCGCGAGGGCATAGACGGCCCTCCGGCCGGAGTCGACCCATTCCCGTCGCCCGGAGGTGGCTCCGTAGACGGAGGCGCCGATGCCGTAAACGCAGACCAGCAGGCCGAGGATCAGCAGCGCGCGACCGACGAGTGCCATCAGGAGGAGGAGGTGGTCGCCTGGTACTTGGACGGGCACTTGGTCGTCAGGGAGTCGGGCTCCCCGACGAAACTCGGGCCCTGCTCGTGCACCGTGACGGCCACGCCGCGGCCGGCCCGGAACGGGTCGGGCACGATCCCGGTGTAGCGGACCGGCACCGAGAGCTTCAGCTTCGGGTCGCGAACGCGGAACAGCAAGGCATCGCCGTCGTGGCTCACGGAGCCGTTGAGCACGGTGCCGGCCAGGATGTAGGACCGGCCGGGCTGAGCCCGGCTGAGCAGCGACGACGCGGTCAGCTCGTCCCGGCCGGCGGTGAAGCTGGTGTAGATCAGCGCGCTGGCCAGCAGCAGGGCGGCCGTGAGAGCGGCCGTGAGACGGATCGTGCGCTTGCGTGACGGGTCCATCGAGAACCGATTGTCCCATAGCCGTGCCCGGGACCCGAAACGTCCCCGGAAACGGTTAGCGTCAGGTTAGCTCCAGGAAAATCGTCCCTCAGGGCGAAACCATAACCATCCGGAGCCGTTATTAGAGATGACCATGTTGGTTTCAAGACAACGACGTGACAGCCTCACTGCGCGGCGCCGTCAAGCCCGCACCGCGGGCCAGGACCACGCCCCCGCCCGCGAGCAGGCGCCAGCTGCCGGCACTGGGCGCGCTGCGACGGTGGCGCCGACGCGCCGACGCCGCGAGCTGGCCCCGCTGCAGGACCAGGCGCTCTACACCTGTCAGTGCGGCTTCGTGTTCCAAGCTCAGGTCTCGACCTCGGTGGGCTGCCCCCACTGCGGCGGGACGCAGGCCTGGTAGCAGGCTCTCTTCTAGGCGCGGGGCGGGCGGCTTGACCTCCGCTCCGGGCGGCAGCAGCTCGGCGAGCGAGTCCTCCAGCCAGCCGATCAGCTTCCATACGTCCCGCATCTGCTCGCGGTCGGCGACGATCCCGAAGTCCAGGTGGCCGCAGTAGCTCATCACGGTGACGTTCAGCCCCATGCCGTCGGTGATCACCGAGACGGGGTAGTTGGCCACCAGCTGCGCGCCGGCCATGTAGAGCGGGAACTGGGGACCGGAAACGTTGGAGACGACCATGCTTGGCCGCGCCCATCGACTCGTGGGTCAGCCGCAGGCGCACCACCGGGTCGCTCTCGTTGACGTACAGCGGCACGCTGAGCATTCCGATGCGGTTGCCGTAGGTGCCCATCTCCTTCTCGCTGCGCACCGACACCGGCACCTGGGCGATCAGTGGACCGTCGGGAAGCTCGTCGTGCTCCAGCAGCCACCAGCGCAGCGCGCCGGCGCAGATCGTCAGGACGACGTCGTTGACGGTGCAGTCATGCTCGTTCTTGACGCGCTTGACCGCTTCCAGCGAGAGCTGCCCGAAGGCGAACCGGCGATGGGCCGAGACGCGTCCGTTGAAGGAGGTCTTCGGTGCGGTCAGATTGGTCCGCTCCAGCACCCGCTGCTCTCCCCCGCGGATCAGCCGCGCCATCCGCGCGGTGGCGCGACCGACGGTATGCACCCCCGGTACCTGGGAGAGGAAGGCCACGTCCTGCACGTTGGGAACGGTCGAAGGGAGGGAGCGAACCACCCGCTCGACGTAGCGGGGCGCCCCCAGCATCCCGCGGAGCAGCATCTCCAGCTCGCTCGGCTCACGCTCCGGGCGGGGTGCCCGCGGCGGCTCGTCCTCCTGCGGGGGCTCGGGACCGAGGTCCAGAAGCACCCCCATGATCTCCGCGCCGGACATGCCGTCGATCACGGCGTGGTGGATCTTCGTCAGCAGCGCCACGTGGCCACCGCTCAGCCCGTGGATGAGGTAGGCCTCCCACAGGGGGCGTGAACGGTCCAGCGGCCGCTCGAAGATGCGGGCTACCTGCTCGGCGAGCTTCTCGTCGGTGGCCGGCGAGGCAGGGCCAACTCCCGCACGTGGTACTCCAGGTCGAAATGCGGGTCGTCGATCCAGTAGGGGTAGTCGAGGCCGAAGGGCACCTGCTTTAGCCGCCAGCGGAACGGCGGCAGCAGCGGCAGCCGGTGCTCGATCATCTTGTGCAGGTCGGCGAGCTCCAGCCGCCCGTTCGGACGGGTGCCGGGGTCCAGGATCGCCAGCCCCGAGACGTGACCCGCCTGGCGGGGGCTCTCCAGGGCCAGGAACTGCGCGTCTAGTCCTGTCAGCTGTCGCATTCGCTCCTCACGCCGGACGGTAACCACCAAGCCAACCCTCTCAATCACGAGATCGTTTGCCGCCCGGGCCCGGGATGCGGCGTGGCGCCGCGCGACGCGAATATGCTCGCCCAACCCGAAGACGAGGAGCGTTGAAGATGCTGACCCTGACAGGACTGGACGAGGTCACGGAGCACGCCGGCAAGGAGCTCGGCGTCAGCGACTGGTACGAGGTCACCCAGCAGGAGGTCGATGCCTTCGCCGAGGTCACCGGCGACCACCAGTGGATCCACGTCGACCCCGAGCGAGCCAAGGACACGCCGTTCGGCGGCACGATCGCGCACCGCTACTACCTGCTCTTCCTGGCGCCGCGCTTTTCCTACGAGCTGTACACGTTCGAGGGATCGCCTTCGGGCTCAACTACGGCCTGAACCGCGTGCGCTTCCCGGCTCCCATGCCGGTCGGCGACAAGCTGCGGATGCAGGCCAAGATCGGCTCGGTGGAGGAGGTCTCCGGAGGAGCCCAGATCGTCACCGAGCTGACCTTCGAGCGTGAGGGCGGCGACAAGCCGGTGTGCGTGGCCGAGCAGCTGGCGCGCGTCTACACCGGATAGCCCGCGAGTCGGCGGACCGGGCAGCCGGACGCTGACGGCCGGAGACGCTGACGACCGGGGACGCTGGCGACCGGGGACGCTGGCGGGTCTCGGGCATGCTTATGTGACCATCGGGCGGGCAGGCGCGTCTCGATGGCGGGTTTTGCATGTAGGCCTCGGCGCGCCCGTCGTATTGCCTCTACCAGAAGTAGAGATGCTCAGGGACTTGCTTGCTGGCGATTGCCGTGCGGCGGTTGCACAGCGGCCTGAGGCCGTGACCGCGCCGGCGGCCGCACCCGACGTTCTGGATGCGACCGCCGCGCCCCTACCGGGCTGCTACCGAGACGGTCTCGCCCTCGGAGGCTGCCACTCGCTCGTTGGGCACGCAATGGGTCATGACCTTGCCCTCCACGTCCCGCGGGCCGTTGTGGCCGAGGTTCTCCAGCCGCTGCTGCTCGTCCTGGCTCAGCGTCTGGGAGGAGAGCGGCGGCAGCTCGCGGACCTCATCGGCGCCAATGCCCAGGCCCTCGCCGACGCGCTGGCCGAGTTCGTCCTCGCACATGAAGAAGTGCCACACCATCCGCTCCTGGATGCGGCGGTCGCACTGCGAGAGCGCATCGACGAGATTGGCGACCAGGTCGTCGCGCTCCCACGGCTCGCTCAGCAGGTAACGCTCGCCCGGCTGCTGGTAGTCGTTGGTGCGGGGGATCCGCTGGCGCGTGAGGCGGCCGCTGATCGTCGGGCCCTGATCCTGGTGTGCGGGCTCCTCGGCCTCGCGGAGGCCGGCGAGCATCGAGGGCTCGTAGTTGACGCTCGGGTCGGTGCCGCTGTCGTCGACGACGTAGGCCATCTGGCCGTCGCGCTGGTTGGACGAGACCTTGGCGTTCTTGGCCTGGTTGACCGGGAGCTGGAGGTAGTTGGTCCCGACCCGGTGGCGTTGGGTGTCGCTGTAGGAGAACGTGCGCCCGACGAGCATCTTGTCGTCGGAGAAGTCCAAGCCGTCGACGAGAACGCCGGTGCCAAAGGCGATCTGCTCGTTCTCGGCAAAGAAGTTGCTGACGTTGCGGTCGAGCACCATCCGGCCGATCGGCTGCAGTGGAAAGGCATCCTCGGGCCAGACCTTGGTGTCGTCGAGGGGGTCGAACTCCAGCTCGGGATGGTCCTCGTCGCTCATCAGCTGCACGCACAGCTCCCATTCGGGGTGCTCACCGCGCTCGATCGCTGCGAACAGGTCCTTGGTGTGGCAGCCCAGCTCCTGGGCCTGCATGGCAGCGGCGTCCTCAGCCGACCAGCTCTTCACGCCCTGCTTGGGCAGCCAGTGGTACTTGACCAGCCGCGTCGCCCCCTCAGCGTTGACCCACTTGTAGGTGTTGACGCCAAAGCCCTGCATGAAGCGATACCCGGCGGGGATGCCCCGTGGGCTGAACACCAACATGACCATCTGCATCGCCTCGGGCGACTGGCTGAAGAAGTCGAAGGCGCGCTGGGCGACGCTGGCTTCAAAGGACACCGGATCGGGCTTCTGGGAGTGGATGAAGTCCGGGAACTTGATCGCGTCGCGGATGAAGAAGACCCCGAGGTTGTTGCCGACGAGGTCCCAGTTGCCGTCCTCGGTGTAGAACTTCACCGCGAAGCCGCGGGGGTCACGAGCGGCCTCGGAGGAGTCCCGGCCACCGGCGACGGTCGAGAAGCGAACCGCCACCTCGGTGCGCTTGCCGGCCTCCTGGAGGAGCTTGGCGCGGGTGTACTCGGCGATCGGCTCCTCGCCGAGCTTGCCGTACGCCTCGAAGTACCCGAATGTGGTGGTGCCGCGGGCGTGCACCACCCGCTCCGGGACCCGCTCACGGTCGAAATGGGAGATCTTCTCCAGGAAGTGGTAGTTCTCCAGCGTCGCGGGGCCGCGCTCGCCGACCGTCCTCAGGTTCTGGTTGTCGTGGACCGGGTGGCCCTGCCTGGTGGTGAGGGCAGGGCGCTGCTTTCCGTTGGGCGGGGAGGGCTGGTTCGGGCCGGCTGACATCTCGGCTCCTTTGGCTCGTTGATCTGGCTCGTTGATGGGAGACCCCTCAAGCTAGCGACTCTTCCCGATCACGTCACGCCGGGAACGGAGGCCTCGGAAGACCTTCTCAGAAGGGCGAGGTGCGAGCCAGCGCCAGGGTGCGCTGCAGGTCGAACGGATGGTCCTGCCGGTACAGCCAGGGCCGCCCGATCCACAGGTAGGCGTCGACCAAGCGCCGAGCCAGCCGGCGCGCCTTTGCCGACAGGCCCCAGCGGCGATTGGTCACATCGGTGGTGGGGGGGATCCCGAGCGTCACGCAGCGTCGCGAGCTGGCTCTGGCGCAGACGAAGGCGTTGTCGTAGTCGGGGCCGTGGTACTGGGCGTAGGTGAACGGACGGCCGTTCTGAGAGGTGTTGATGACGAAGTGCATCCCCCTGATCCCCTTGGCGCGCAGCGAGGCGACGAGCTTGGCGCCGTAGCGGATCTCAGCCTCGTTGCTGGCGTAGTGGGTGGCGCCGAGCGCGAAGCCGCGGGTGTAGCGAACGCCGGAGTGACGGAGGATCCAGCTGGCCTGACCGACCGTGGGCCAATCGGAGGCGCCAACGTCGAGGTACACGGTGGTATGCGGCAGGGAGCTGAACACCCGCGCCGCGTAGGCGACCTCTTGCAGGGGCAGCTGCGAGCGGTGCGGTATGCACAGGGCAAAGGGCAGGTCCGGCTGGAGCACCAGCGCGACGCGAGAGGCGCCGATCCCGGCCGCGAACTGGTTGATCCACCCCCGGTAGTCCGTCTGGTCGGCCGCTGTCGGGAGCCGGTGGCAGGCGTCGTACTCCCACGGCACCAGGCGGAACACCGCCATCTGCGACAGCACCGCGGGATTTCCCACCGTGACGTTGTCGATGTAGTCCCGCGCGGACTCCTGGGGCGAGGTCGGGTAGGAGAAGGTCCCGAACCAGCGCATGCGCGGCCGCAGGGCCACCAGCCCCAGCAACCGCTTGGTCTCCCCGGTGGCGGCGAAGTAAGCGGGGAAGACCTCGTCCTGGCCGCCCGTGTAGTTGCCCAGCGGCATTCCCGTCAGCGGGTCCGACCGGGATGCGGTTGCGAGGCCCGCGTTGGCGGTGCCCGCTGACGCTGAGGAGACGGCTCCCGCCAGCCCCAGCACCGCGAGCATCACCAGCGAGAGCACCAACTTTGTCATCGATGCGCGCGACCGGACCATGGCTAGGCCGCCGCGCCCGTCATCTGCGCCGCCGCGTCGCCGCGCTCGCCACCGGCGCGCAGGGCCGCGGCGATCGCCCGGTAGGCCTGCGGGTTGACGGCCATGCCGACATGGCTCGACCCGACCTCCACCTGCTGGGCTGCCGGGTCCAGGCAGGCCCGCCAGGCCACGACGCCATCGCTGCGGGAGAAGATCGAGGTGAACCCGACCCCTTCAGGAAACGGGGCGAGCACCTCCCCCATCGCCTCCACGCAGCAGCCGGTCCGGCAGCCGTGGGTGAAGAGCCCCGGCACTCCCAGCGACCCCAGGGTGGCCACCATGCGCACCTGGCCGCGCACGAGTGGGTGCACGTCGAACTGATCGGCGAGTGGTGAGCCCAGCCACACGATCCCGCGGACAATACCCGGCCGGCGCACCGCCAACACGCGGGCCATCGTGCCGCCCCGGCTGTGCCCGACGATGCTGACCTTCCGTCCGTGACGCTCCGCGGCGCCCTCCAGCAGCGCGTCCGGCCGGCCGAGCACCTTCTCGGTGCAGTCGATGTTGGCCCTGATCCTGGCGCGGGTGGGTCGGTAGCCGATCGTGCGCAGCCACCGAGCCATGATCCCCAGGGACAGGTCCCCGACTAGAAAGCCCGGAATCAGCAGCACCGGCTCGCCAGCACCGCGGTCCACGCCCTCCCCCCGCAGGACGGGATCTCGCATCAGGGCGGCTCGCTCCACGGCGATCCGGCCCTCACGCCAGATCGGGATCGGGAGCCTCTGCGTGAAGGACATCGCTCGCTGTTACCCGCTCTCTCGCCTGCTCACCATACGTGGCAAAGTGTGTGTCATGAAAGCAGCACCAGAGGTGCCTCCGGCCTTCAACGGGGTGATGACGGCCTGCTCACCTATCGTCCGAACCTGGGCCCGCCTTGAGGTCTCCGGCTTGGAGCATCTGCCGCCCAGCGGCCCCACGCTGCTGGCCAGCAACCACGACTCCTGGTGGGACCCGATCGTGATCGGCACCGCCGCGGTCGGCAAGCGCCAGATCCGGGCGCTGGCGAAGTCCTCGCTGTGGAGGAACCCGCTGGTGGGCCGGGTGCTCGACGGGATGGGACAGATCCCGATCGAGCGCGGCAAGGGCGACGCGCAGGCGCTGGAGCGAGCCATCGCCGACCTGCGCGCCGGGGCCTGCGTCGGGATCTTCCTGGAGGGGACCCGCTCGCGCGGGCGTCAGCTGCGAGCCCGCAGTGGCTTCGGCTGGATTGCCCAGGCGGTGCCCGAGGCGGAGATCGTCTGCTGCACGGTGATCGGCAGCACGGACCTGGTCCGCTTTCCGACCCGCCCTACCGTGCGCGTGCGCTTCTTCCGCCCCGCCGGCGGCCCCACCCCCGGGGAGAGCGCCGGCGAATTCACCGCCAGGCTGCTGGCGGAGATCCGCGCGGAGGCTCCCGTGATGAGCAGCGGGCGCCGCGCCCCCCGCAGCCTGAACCAGGCCTGACCGGCCATGGCCCACGACGAGGAGCTCGCCAACCGGGTTCGTGAGCTCGTGCTCATCGAGCCCGGTCTCAGCGAGAAGCGGATGTTCGGGGGCCTGGCCTTCTTGGTCGACGGCCACATGACCGTCAGCGTCAGCGGCCAGGGCGGCCTGCTCCTGCGCGTCGATCCGCAGGAGACCGCCGCGCTGCTGGAGCAGCCCCACGCGCAGCCCTTTCAGATGCGAGGAAGGACGATGTCGGGGTGGCTGCGGATAGAGCCCGAGGGCGTTCAGGACCGGGAGGGGCTGGAAGCGTGGGTGGCTCGCGGGATCGATTACGCCCGGTCGCTCCCCCCGAAGCAGTGAAGCTCAGGAGAGGCGACGAAGCTGACCCGGGAGCCGCCGGGGCCGGCGCAGGACTCGGCCAGGTAGGGATTCTCCCCGCCCTGACGGAAGGAGCCCTGACACTGCCAGACGCCGAGTACGCTCGCGGGGGTTGCGTAGCGACCCGGTCCATGGGCATGGTCGGCCACCGCCTGCACCCAGGCCGCCAGGACCCTGGTGGCCGTCGCGCAGCCCGCACCGGATTGCCTCAGCGAGGAGAACCGCAGGCCGGTGCTGGAGTCCGCGGACGCCGGGCAGGAGGACGCGGGCGCAGGCGCGGTGGCGGATGCGGCGGAAGCGGTCGATGAGGGCCCGGCCACCGCCGTCAGCGGCCCCGATCCCGTGGACGAGGAGGAGCTCACCGGCGCGGGCGCGGAGGACGTGGTGTTGACCGACGTCTGCGACGCGGTGGAGGAGCGCGTGGGACGCGGTCACAGAACTGGCGGAGCTCGATGAGGAGGAGGCGCTGCCACCGCACCCGGTCAGCGCGACGAGAGCCAGAAGCAGCGCGGAGACCCCGTCGCCAGCCGGCAGACCCTCGCCACAGCACCACCACCTCGCACGTCGGCCATCGTATCCGGGCCGGGCTGACGCGACGCTCTAGGACCAGGGGATGGTCGCCTGCAGCACGGCCGCGCTCAGCGCCTCCGTCCGCAGGTGGGTGATCTTCTGGTAGCGGGGGTCGGCGACCATCCTGCTGAACGCGGCTCGGCTCGGATATCGCACCAGGAGGACCGTGTCCCAATCGTGCCCGTCGGGGGCGACCAGCGTTGTCGAGCAGTCCCCCAGGTAGATGAGCTCGGCCCCGAGCTCTTCCAGGAACGGCCGTATCTCCCGGGCGTACTCCTGGTAGCTGGCTCGTCCGCCCTCCTTTATCTTCAACAGGTTGAGCATTACGACCGGCCCCCCCGGATCCTCGGCCAGGAAGCGCTTGAGGGCCTTGCCGGTGGGATCGACGGACACGGACGTCAACCTACGGGTTCTGCTCGCCTGAGGCGGGCGCGGTGTCAGCGGGCTGGTCCTGCTTGGAGACCGTCGTCAGGGGGTCGTTGCGCGGCCGGGCTGCGGCGGTGGGGGCGTTGACCTTGTTGTCCAGGAGCCGCAGCAGGATCTCCGGGGCGGCGCCGAAGAGGAAAGCGTAGGCCAGCAGCCCGCTGCGATCCTGCGGGACGAAGGACGTGAGCACTCTCTGTGGGCAGCGTCGGAGGTCGAGTCGATCGCGCTCTTGATGACGCGGATTCGCTCCCGGTCCACGGAGTCGATCGATGCGGGGTTCTGGGCCTCGATGGTCTTGAGCGTCTCGGCGTATCCCTCCGCGCGTCCGTCTCCCCGAAGGGTGGTTGAAACCCCGGCTCTGAGGTCGGCGAGCCTGGCCGCCACGGTGACGCTCGGCAAGATCATGCAAAGCGCGGCCTCGGCGTCGTGAAGCGCCGCCCACGCCGACTCCACATCAGATCCCGAGAGCCAGCGGTGGATCGGCGTGAGGCTGAATCGCTTCGGCGGGGTCTTGGCGAGGTCGTGAGCCCGCGTGATGCACCGCTCTGCGATCGCGTGGTTCGTCGCGTAGGCCGGATCGAAGCCGACGGCACCGGCCCGCTCCAGATCATCCGTGAGCTCGTTGACCTTGACCTGGACCTGACTGCGCCAGGTCACGTCCTCGATCACGCTCTTGACCACTAGCTCAACGCCCTCCTCGCCGCAAGGCGACATCTTCCCGCGCGTGGGGGTGCGCGTCCGGATCCGGATAGCGTGGTGGCATGCCCGAGCGCCCGCCCCACCGGCTTCCGCTGCGCAGCGGCGACCGTGGCCCGATCAAGCGCCTGCTGGCGGCTGCGGCGCTGGGGGTCCTCGTGCTCTCGGGCTGCTCGGAGGCCTCGTTCCAATGGCGCGTGGTGTCGATCGCCGGGCAGCGACAGTGCCTGCCGGTGGCGAGCACGCTCGACGCCCAGCAGCGGGGTCTGCAGGGGGTGCAGCGGGTGGTGCGCCCGATGGTGTTCGCCTACTCGCCGCCCGACACGCCTTCGTTCTGGATGGACAACACCCCGTCGCCGCTCACCGGGGTGTGGATCGGGCCGCGCAACCGGATCGTCGGCTACTGGCACGGGCAGCCGCAGTCCCAGGACCTGCACCCGTCCCCGGGTCCGGTATCGGCAGTGATCGAGTACCGCTATGGCGAAGCGGTGCCCGCCGTCGGTGCCCCGTTCGCCATCGGCCCCCGTTGCGTCACCTCGGACCATCGCCTTTGAGAAGGTCTTCGCCGCGTCGCGCCCGCAGCGGCAGGCCAACCCAGAAGACGAGGAGCAGCACGGAGGCGATGAGGGGAACGATGATCGCCGTGGCGCCACCGAAGACGACGCTGCTTATGAGCATCATCACGCCGGTCAGGGCCAGGCCGAGCACGCCGAGGCCGGCCAGCAGCAACTGGTTGGAGGTCAGCACGATCGCGAGCTTGTCGTGGTGGCGGAAATTGAGGCGGTGCAGCGGCGACGGCGCGATCAGCAGTGTCGTGGCCACCTGAACGCCGGGCAGCGCCACCCGCAGCTCGTTGAGCAGCTCGATCAGCTCGCGGTTGACGCGCTGGGGCTCGTTCTCCTCGGGCATGGGGACGGGTTCGCCGCTGGAGCGTGTCCACCTTCACCGCTTGCCGGTGGTCCGGTTGATGATCACCGCGGATCGGGTAGCCGTCTGCGGTCCCATGTCAAATCCCCAGGAGGAACCTGATGGCCCGAACCAAGGCAGACCGATCGGCGGCGGCGAAGAAGGGTGCGGCTACACGCGCCCGCAATGCGCAGAAGTCTCGCTCCAAGGTCGCGGGAAAGAAGGCTGCGGGTACGCGCCAGAGCCGAGCCGCCGGCGAGTCGGCCGGTCAGGCCCGGCGCGCTGCGAGCAGCGCGGTCGGGGGAGCTGTATCGGCGGCCAAGTTGGTCGGCAATGCGGCCAGGCAGGCGGGTAAGGCCGCCGCGACGCGGGCGACGGGGTCGACCGTTCCCCAGAACAGCACGCGCGGGAAGAGCACCCGCGGCAAGAAGCGCGGGAAGAAGTAGTCCCGCCTGGTCTGGAGCGCCAAACGAGCCTGCGTTGCTACGCGGGCGTGCCGGTGGCCTGGTCGAGGTATCTGTACGCCCGCCTCGAGACCCAGATGCCCTCATCTCCGACGGTCAGCTTTGACCACCGGCCGGCACCGTGGGCAAGCGCCGTCGTGCGGGGCAGCGAGTAGAGCAGCTTCTTTGGCTTGGACCGGCGCCAGGTGAGCTGGCCCGCCGAGAACACAGCGATCCGCTGGTCGGTAAAGGCGAGAATCCGCGCCCGGTTGCCGATCACGAGCAGGTCGATGTAGGGGATCCAGAGGAAGGCCGGGTTGATTCCGGTCTGGCCCGTGAACGCGTACTGGAGCTGCTCGCCCGGGTCCAGTAGGGGGCGGACGTTCTCTAGGATCGACACGGCATCTGGGGCGCTGTCACGGCGACAGGCTAGCCAACCGCTCTCAGCGCATGGATGTGGATCGACTAGAGGCGCTCGCGGACGCCGTCGCAGCCGTCTGGTGAGCAGCAGCTCCGCCGGCCCCGGCTCGCGGGGCGTCGTTCGCGATGAGATTGAGTGAGCGCGGTATGGTCCCTTCCGTGACGACCGGCCCTCATGCGGCGGACGTACGGCGCCGCGCCGGCTGGCTGCCGGAAGACCAGGACGATTTGGAGGCCTGGCTCGCCGGCCATAGCGAGCGAGTGGAGGCCAGGGGCGAGCAGGTCGTGCTCCATCCGGTGCTCACCGCGTTCCAGGAGTTGATGGGCACCGATCCCGTGGTGCGCATGTACATGAACCAGATGATCGCCCAGGTGCCGAGCACCAAGCCGTACCGCCAGCGGCACCTGGAGAGCGTCGAGCAGATGGTGCGCCTGATCAACGAGGTGCTGACGATGGCGCCCGAGTTCGGCGAGACCGCGATGGTGGCCACGCCGCTCGGCGCGATCCTCGACTGGACGATGGGAACCCCAGCCGGGTTCGCCGCCTTCCGCGATCCGCGGATCAACGCGATGCTCAAGAAGATCCTGACCGCCTGGTGCGAGTTCCTCAGCAGCGGCGACTCGCTCTACGTGCTCAACGATTCGTCGTCTGGTTGGAAATCCGCCGAAGCTCAGCGCGTGGTCGGCATGGAGCAGTACGAGCATGACCCGCAGGACGAGCATTGGGGCTTCGCCTCGTGGAACGACTTCTTCACCCGGCGGTTCAAGGATGGCGAGCGTCCCGTGGCATCGCCGGATGACGACAAAGTGATCGTCAGCGCCTGCGAGTCGACCCCCTACGGCATCCGCACGGACGTGAAGCGGCAAGATTCCTTCTGGATCAAGAGCCAACCGTATTCGCTGCAGGACATGCTGGCGGGTGACGACTCGGTCGATCAGTTCGTCGGCGGGACGGTCTATCAAGCCTTTCTGAGCGCGACGAATTACCACCGCTGGCACAGCGCGGTGGCCGGCACGATCGTCCGGGCGTTCGTCCAAGAGGGCACCTACTACTCGGAGGCCGACTCGGAGGGCAAGGACGCGGTCGAGCCCACAAACTCGCAGTCCTACCTAGCCCACGTCGCGGCGCGGGCCATCATCCTGATCGAGGCCGACGACCCCGTCATCGGGCTGATGGCCTTCCTGGCGGTCGGCATGTTGGAGGTCTCCTCCTGCCTGATCGACGCGAAGGTGACCCCCGGGTACCACGTCGCGAAGGGTGAGGAGCTCGGTTACTTCCAGTACGGCGGCTCGACTGAGTGCCTCGTCTTTCGCCCGGGCGCGATCGCGCAGTTCACCTTGGCGGCGGTCCCCCAGCCAAACGACCCCGACGCGCCCTTGGTGCTCGTGCGCTCAAAGCTCGCCACCGCCAACGCGACGGCCTGAGTCGCGGTCGGGGAAGCAGCGACCAGGCTCGCGAGCCCCGAGCTGACGAGCCTGTGCCCGTCCGAACACGCCCCGAGACGATCGACAGCACCCTCGGGCGGCGGCAACTGCGGTTCGTGCTCGCGTGGGCCGAGCTGCACCAGGACGAGCTACTCGAGAACCGGCGGACAAAGCGGACTTCGATCCTGGCGGCCTGCCCGTCCCGCCGGGCTGCTGGGCTAAGGCTCTGGGGGGATGAGCAGACCCTCATCTCTCCACCGGGGCTCGACCTCATCGAGAGCCCGGGCGACGGTCGGATAGACCGCCGGCAGGAGCACGAAATCACCCCTGATCTCGGGTGTCCCGATACCAAGACGCTCGCCAAGGCGGCCCACCACGTCTTCTACCTTCGTCCGATCGGCTCCCCGAGCAATCGTCCAAGCCGCCGGAACATCCATGCCGCCCATCATACCCTGCGTCGGTCTGGATGCCGAGAGCCGAGCCGCCGTCGGCGGACTGGCCAGCCCGCGGTGCGGAACCGTCCAGTCATTACTAGGTCACATTCCACAACCGGGCCTCGTCTGTGCGCTGGGCCGAGATACGCCGGGCAGCATCTGGCGGCATCAGTCAAGTCCCAGCCCGTGCCACCCGGACGCGCCCCTCGGCATCGGGGCCTCCCCCTCCCCCTCCTCCTCCTCCTCCAGCAGCTGGTCGCGATCGACGATCAGCGCACTCAGTTCGTCTGGGTCCGATGGCAGCTCCCCCCGGACGAGGCTCTACTTGTCGGAGTCGACGCGCCGGGTCAGCTCTTCTTGACCGCCTCGAGGACCTCCTCGAGGCCTTCCCGCGCGTCGGAGAACAGCATCATCGTCTTCTCCCGGTCGTAGAAGAGCGGGTTGTCGATCCCCGCGAACCCGGGGGAGAGCGAGCGCTTTACGAACACGACCCGGCGCGCGGCGCCGACGTCGAGCACGGGCATGCCGGAGATCGGCGTGTCGCCGTCCTCCTTGGCCTGCGGATTGACGACGTCGTTGGCCCCGACGACGAGCACTAGGTCGGTGTCGGCGAAGTCGTCGTTGATGTCCTCCAGGTCGACGAGCTTGTCGTAGGGCACGTCCGCCTCGGCCATGAGGACGTTCATGTGGCCGGGCATCCGGCCGGCGACCGGATGGATGGCGAAGCGGACCTGCTTTCCCTGGGACTCGAGCGCCTCCATGAGCCCGGCGAGCGCCTTCGCCGCCTGGGCCACTGCGAGCCCGTAGCCCGGGACGAAGATGATGGACTCGGCGTCGGCAGCGAGGACGCTGGCCACGTCCTCCGCGCTCGCCGTGTACACCGGCTTATCCTCGGAGTCCTCCTCTGGCGCTGCCGCCTGACCGCCGCCGGCCAGCGCGCCGAAGAGGATCTTCGGCAGCGAGCGCCCGAGCGAGGAGCTCATGAGCTGCGTCAGGATCGTCCCGGAGGCGCCGACCAGCGAGCCGGCGATGATCAGCACGTAGTTGGACAGCGCAAAACCCGAGGCCGCGGCCGCCAATCCCGTGAAGGCGTTCAGCAGGGAGATGACGATCGGCATGTCCGCGCCGCCGATCGGCAAGACGAACAGGAACCCGAGCAGCAGGCCGACGCCGAGCACGATCGCGACGGCCGCGGTGGCGGCAGTGCCCGTCAACACGAGTACACCGAGTACGAGCGCGGCGGCGAACACCAGCGCGTTGAGGACCGCCTGGCCCGGGAAGGCCCGCAGGGACTTGGGCCAAATGCCCTGGAGCTTGGCGAAGGCGACCGCCGAGCCGGCGAACGAGACGGAGCCGACGAGCGCCGAGAACAGCACCGCAGCGGTGAATACGAAGAGCCGGGGCCCGCGCGTGATGTCGTGGACGCGATGAAACTCGCTGAGTGCGATCAGCGCCGCAGCCCCGCCGCCGACGCCGTTGAAGGCGGCGACCATCTGCGGCATGGCCGTCATGGCCACGCGCTCGGCGCTGAGGTACCCGACCACCGTGCCGGCCAGGATCCCGACGACGATCCACAGGTAGCCACTGATGTCGGGGAGGAAGAGCGTCGCCACGACGGCGACGAGCATCCCGATGGCCGAGGTGATGTTGCCGATCCGGGCGGTCTCGGGCGAGCGCATGCGGCGGATGCCTACGATGAAGAGCAGCGCGGCAACGATGTAGGCGACGGTGATCGCCGGCTGCACTGCTCAGCGCTCGTTGCGGCGGTTATTCGAACGGCGGAACATCCCCAGCTGGCGGTTGGTGACCACGAAGCCGCCGACGACGTTCGCGGTCCCGAAGGCGACGGCGATGGTGCCGAGCACCGTGGTGAGCGTGTCGCCGCTGACGCCCACCGCGATCATCGCGCCGACGAGCACGACCCCGTGGATCGCGTTCGTCGCCGACATCAGCGGGGTGTGCAGCAGGCTCGGCACGCGCGAGATCAGCTCAAAGCCGATCGCCACCGCGAGGCCGAGCACGGCGAGGTTACCGAGCAGATCCTGGCCGCTCACTGCTCACGCACCTCCCCGTCGTGGGCCAGCACCGCGCCGGCCGTGATCTCGTCATCGAAGTCGAGTTGCAGCTTCCCCTCGTCGTCGAGAAGGTGGGCCAGAACGCTGGCCACATTACGTGAGAGTAGGTGAGAGGCATGGATGGGCATCGTGCTCGGCAGGTTCAGAGGAGCATAGATGCGGACGTGCTCGTGGACGACGACCTCCCCGGGCTTTGAGAGCTCACAGTTACCGCCAGCCTCCACCGCGAGATCGAACAGGACGGCGCCGGGTTTCATGCGCTCGACCATCTCAGCACTCACGAGCGTCGGCGCCTCTTTGCCAGGGACGAGCGCAGTGGTGAAGACCACGTCCATCTCGCTGAGGTGCTCGGTCATGAGCTCCTGGTCGCGCCGCTGCTTCTCCTCCTCCTGCTCGGAGGCATATCCGCCCTGCTGCTCGGACGCTTCTTGGTCGTCGGCCTCCTCGCGGCGATGCTCCGGGCGCCGGCGGCCGAAGTCAGGTGGCAGACCGAGTAGCGCCTTGACGAAAGCCTCGGTCCGGCCGACCTCGGGGCCTTCGTCCTCGGGCTCTACCTCCGCGTGGTCCTCTTCCCGCTCGGCCTCGATGAAGGTCGCACCCAGCGATCGAACCTGGTCGGCGACCTCCGGACGGATGTCGAAGGCCTCTACCTCGGCGCCGAGCCGGCGCGCGGTGGCAATGGCCTGGAGCCCGGCGACGCCCACCCCGAGCACCAGCACCTTTGCTGACTTGGTCGTGCCCGCCGCCGTCGTCATCATCGGCAGGTAGCGGCCCGCGGCTTGGGCAGCCATGAGCACAGCCTGATAGCCGGACAGAGAGCTCATCGAGGAAATCGCGTCCATGGCCTGCGCCGCGCCCGTGCGCGGTATGGCAGCCATGGAGAAGACACTGACTCGGCAATCGGCGAGCCGCCGGAGGATGTCCTCCTCCCGGGAGGGGTCCAGGAAACAGACGAGCAGACAGCCCTCGGGAATGCCGTCAACCTCCTCCCCCGTCGGCGCGGCGACCTTCACCACGATCTCGGCACCGTCGAGCGGCTCCTCCTCGGCGATCCGCGCACCCGCCTTGGTGTAGTCGGCGTCCGGGTAGGAGTCCCTGCCCGCCCCGGCCTGGACGACGACCTCGTGCTCGTCCTCGACAAGCTTCGCAACTGTGTCGGGGACCAGCGCGACGCGGCGCTCGCCCTCGGCGACTTCCTTCGGCACAGCGATCCTCACCCGGCGAGTTATGCCCCGAGCGCGACCCGGGCAATCGCCGAGGACGATTCGCGCGCTGACGCGGTCCCGGTCGCTGTCATCTGCGCGCTCGAACTTCTCGTCCGTACAGGCGTTCGAGTGTTTGAGGACGTCCGCGAGCGATGACTACGAGAGGGCACCTCGATGACCAGTTCGCCATCGAGCACACCACTCTGCAAGTCCAAGTCCACCACGAGCTTGCCCCAGCTGCTGAGCATCGAGACGCCGATCAGCGAGAGCGTCGATACGCTCCATGCAGCCGACGGGAACTCGAAGCCGGCTGTTGAGGAGCCGACGGAGAATGCTAATGAAGAGGAGAGCGTGATGAGAGTGGAGGTCCTCTACTTCGATGGCTGCCCAGGCCACGAGACTTTGCTGCCACGTCTGCGCGATCTGATGGACCAGGAGGGCGTCGACGCGCCGATCGAGCTCAAGAGCATCAAGTCTGCGCAGACCGCCGAGCGCGAGCGCTTCCTCGGATCGCCGACGCTACGCATCAACGGCGAGGACGTGGACGCGACCGCGGGCTCACGCGCTGATTTCGGTCTGAAGTGCCGCCTGTACGCGACCGCCGATGGGCTTCAAGGCGCTATTCCCGATGAGCTGATGCTCGCCAGCATCAGAGCACATCAGGACAAAGCCGGCTGAGCCTGGGCGTGCCTTGGCGCTTCAGGACGCGAGGTCTGAGCGGATAGCTGCGCGGTCGTTCGCTCCGGGAGGGGTTAGTGAGGTCCGGCAGGTGGTCTGCGGTGTAGCGTCCGGTTGGTGTCGACAGACGAGCTCGGGCGCCGGAGCGGGAGCGTGCTGGGGAGTTTGTTAGCCCCACTGCGTGTCCCCGAGCGCGTGATGGAGGCGTTACGTTGACCGAGGCGGGGCGTGAATTGGGCTGATCCGCTCCGAGGTCACTCGGCGTCCGCGAGCAAACAGAGCCGCTGGCCGAGCTCGAGAGCGAAGAGTCGTTTCTCAACGAGACGGTGCACGAGATGACCCGCGAGCTAAGGGCGGTTCATGAGACCCTCGCCGGGCTCCAGGACGACCTCCAGCGCGTCACCGAGCATCTCCCCGGGGGACGTGGGCCGCTACAGAAGGTTCGTGACGTGCTCACCAGTGACGACGACGACTGAGCTCGGACTCCCGGAGCCCGGCGGACCAAGCCGGCCGGTCTCTAACGGCTCTGCCGTGCTGACCCACCACGAGGCAGCGTTACCCCCCGGAGATAAGGTTATGGCCCGTCAGATCTCGATGAGTGATAGCCGCTCAACGCGACCGCCACGCTCTACGGAGCAGCCGCCGCCAGCGTCGCCGTCGCGGCTGTGGCGCAGCCTGCGCGGTGCGCCACTGGGCGATCGTCAACCCCTCCGGGATATCGCAATGGTCGTAGTCAAAGCAGTGAGGTAGGACGGTCGCGTCCATCACAGCCTCGCGGCGCGGTGGCGGGCGGCAGAGGCCGCGAGCGCGCTGCTGGGGGTTCTACTCATGAACCGAGGTCCCCGTCGGCGAGCTGCAGGAGCGCTCGGACGGGCGGCTCGATCGGATCGATGTCGCCGATCTCGACAGCCTCGGAGCTGGCGGTTAATCTGAATACACGGTCGACATGTGGAGGGCCGCGCAAGAGAACCAGCCGGTGACCGAGTCGCCGAGCGCGTTTGGTTGCGTTCACGATCGCTCGCACGCCGAAACTGTCGACTGCCACGAGATCACGGAGGTCGAGCACGACTAGCCGCGCCTGAAAGCGAGGCTCATGCAGCGTTCGCACTAGGTGCGGCGCGGTCGCGAGGTTCAGATCACCGGCTACGTGCATCCAGGCAGCGTCCGGATCGCCGTTCGTCCAAGAGCGGAAGAACGCGGGCGGCCAAGGGCAATCGGCTATCGAATCGGATGTACGCGCTCTGCGCATGACAACCTCCGGGGTTAGTGGAACCTCGGAAGTCAGCGCATGCTGCCAGCCCTCTCGGGACCGACCTCAACTGGGTGCCCTCCATTTGTAACGTTACCACGGGATCCGGCGGTAACCACGCTGGCGACGTCTCGGACCCTCAACGGACACTGGCACGGCGCTGTTGTGGCAGCGCTAGTGCGTGCTGACCTTCTGGGATGGCAGGAGCGCCGCGACGGCGTTATGGATTGGCGCCAGATCGACATCGGTCGCGATTGATGCTGCGTCAGGCGTCTCGCTGCCCATTTCTGGGTCTCCTGACGTTTCCGTGGGTATTTCACCGCGGTAGCGATGGGCACAGCCCGCCGAGCTTGAGCATCGCCAGGGCGATCAGCGGGGCGGGTGAGTG
>JAABUY010001363.1_pt1 | contig 33218 bp, 27 predicted proteins | sample 5560271 | NCBI WGS metagenome assembly JAABUY01 (sample SAMN10711886, study PRJNA513374) | rock metagenome | isolation source: Antarctica rocks | place: Antarctica: Victoria Land, University Valley | reverse complement strand
CTATGCCGACACCGATCTCCTCAGCGAGATCGCGTGGTCGTTGTTCGGCGGCACGCCGCGCGGCTGGGCCCGGGTTCAGGCCATCGTCGACTATGTCCACGACCGCATCCGCTTCGACTACCAACTGGCGCGCAGCACCCGCACGGCGAGCGAAGGCCATCGCGAACAGGTCGGCGTCTGCCGCGACTTCGCCCATCTCGCGGTCAGCCTATGCCGGTGCATGAACATCCCGGCCCGTTATTGCACCGGCTACCTCGGCGACATCGGGGTTCCGCCGGTCGACGCACCCATGGACTGGAGCGCCTGGTTCGAGGTCTACCTCGGCGGCCGCTGGCATACGTTCGACGCCCGTCACAACGTCCCGCGCATCGGACGGATCGTCATGGCGCGGGGCCGCGATGCCACGGATGTGGCAATTTCGACGGCGTTCGGCTCCGCCATCCTGGGGCGATTCGACGTCATCACGGACGAGGTCAAGGAGGCGACCACGTTCCGCCACAGCTATTCGGGGCATTTCACGTCGGGCGAGATCGGCACCCAGCCCCCGATGCCCGTCTTGTCGCGCAGCTGACGCCTTTCCGGAAGCGGCAGATTGCTTTAGACGCTAGACCTCCAGCCGCAGCGACTTCGGTGAGGCCCTTCGACCGGTGCCGCGGAGCGGCGAACGTCCGTGGGCTGGTAGCAGGCTCGCGAAGGTCTTTTCACGGATGGCGGATGACGGTTCTCTCGGTCAGGCATGTCACCAGCTACGAATACAAGGCACCGGTCCGCTTCGGCGAGCATCGGCTTATGTTTCGTCCGCGCGACAGCTACGACCAGCGCCTGATCTCGTCCGACATGCGGATCTCGCCGGAGCCGAAACGGGTCCGCTGGTTTCACGATGTCTTCGGGAACTGCGTCGCCGTGGCGAGCTTCGGGTCCGAAGATCGCGTGCTGACCTTCGACACGACGATCGTGCTCGACCACACACCGTTGAACGCCCCCGACTTCGTGATCGAGGACTACGCCAGGACCTATCCGTTCGCCTATGGGGCCGAGGAGCGGCCCGACGTCTCGCGGCTGATCGAGCGCCAATATCTCGACCCCGAGCACCAGCTCGACAAATGGGTCCGGCGCTTCGTACGCTACGGCCAGCGCACCGATACCGGTGAGCTTCTGATGACGCTGACCTATGCCATAAAGGAGACCTTCACCTACGCGAGGCGCCTCGAGCGCGGCACGCAGGACCCGCTTCTCACGCTCGACAGCGGCAAAGGCACCTGCCGGGACTTCGCCGTGCTGATGATGGAGGCCGTTCGGGCACTGGGGTTCGCGGCGCGCTTCGTGTCGGGGTACCTCTATGTGCCGAGCGATGGAGCCGAGGAACATCTCGGGGGAGGCAACACCCACGCGTGGTGCCAGGTCTATCTGCCGGGCGCCGGATGGGTGGAGTTCGATCCCACCAACGGCATCGTGGGCAACCGGGATCTCATCCGCGTGGCCGTGGCGCGCGACCCGCGGCAGGCCATCCCGCTGCAGGGCAGCTACTTCGGCAATGCCGCGGACTACGTGGGAATGACGGTCTCGGTCGAGGTCCAGGAGGTGGAGGCTCCGGCCGCGCCGACCGGTCCGGACAGCCGGCCCGCCGAGCGCAGCCGGGGCGGGGAGACCAGTGCCAAGGCGGGCAGCGAGAACACCGAACTCGAATGGGTGTGACGACCCGAGCGTTCGTCACACCCCGACACCGCTCGATCCTTGGTGATGCGGATGGGCTCGGCCGGAGACCCGATCAGGCGCCGACGCGCGACATGCCGTCCGTCGCGACGCGGTTGCCGGGATCGACAACCTTGGCGCGCGAGTAGGATTCCTTGGCCTTCTGCATGTTGCCGCTCTTCTCGTAGGCGAGGCCGAGACCTGCCCAGGCCTCGCCGTTCTTCGAGTCGACATTGAGCGCGGCGTTGTAGTCCTCGATCGCCTGGGGATATTTGCCCTGTGCGGTGAAGCTCTGGGCGCGGGCCTGATAGGGAGCGGCCGCGAAGGGGTCACGGTCGATGGCATTGTCGAAATCCGTGACCGCCAGGGCCTGTTCACCCCGCCGCTGATGGATCAGGCCACGGGCGTGAAACGCCTGTGCGCCCTGCGCGCCCTCCGAGTTCAGCTTGATGGCCTGGTCGAGATCCGACATGGCCTGTTCCAGATTGCCTTGCGCCCGGAGAAGGTTGCCGCGCCCGAGATAGGCCGGGGCATGGTTGCGGTTGCTCTCCAACGCATGATTGAAGTCGGCCAGCGCGAGGTCGTTGCGGCCGGTCTGCCGATAGGCGAGCGCGCGGTTGGTATAGGCAGCGGTGTTGTGCGGGTCGATCTGCACGGCCTTGGTGAAATCCACCACGGCCTTGTCGAAGTCGCCGGTGCGGGCATAAGCGGCGCCGCGCGTGTTATAGGCTTCGGCGTCCTGCGGATTGCGCGCCACGACATCCGACAGCGACGCCAGATTGACGGACGAATCCTTGCTGCGCGGCGTGACTTCCGCGATGCCCATGCCGACCGTGGCGAGAGAACCGGCGCTCTCGCAGCCCGCCAGGCCCAGGCCGAGCAGCAGCACGAGCGGGGCGGCCGAACCGCCGGTGATCGAGAGGCGCGACCGAGCGCCCGAAGACACGGGACCGCGGGACATCTGAAGCTTCGTCATGTCGCCCATTTCACCCAAAGCCAAGCCTGCTGCCTGTCATTGCCACGTCGCTGCATTGCAATCTCATTACGGCTCAACTGGGGTCACCGACAAAGAAAACCCACACTGTTGCAAAACCGCTTCAGACGCGGGCACGCGGCGGCCATTCCGACCCGCCGGATCGGCCGGCACACACGCCGGTCGGACGGGTCATCTCCGAGTTGGGATCAAACACCGTCATGGTTGAAGGTCCGTAAACAACCGCGGGTGACGGCGTTCAGCGAACGCCCCGCGTCGGTGTCGGGACGAGGACGTGCGAGCGGCCATCCTGCGGCCCGGCGGCTTCCCTGGCGGGAGCACCGCAGGTCGAGGGGGGAACGCGAGGCCGATCGTCGCTGACTCGGCTCTTCGCGATGCGGGTCATTCCTTGGTGCATCGGCAAGTCGGCGTGCCGCTGCCCTCGGCGTCTTCGCAATCCGCCGTGTCGCGCGACGGACAGCTCGCGCTGCATTGCTGGTCCTTCAGCGCATTGGTGGCGGTGCAGACGTAGCCGGGGCTGCCGGGGAGCTTGCGCTGGAATTGGGCGCCCGGCAGGAACCCCGTTCCGTCATCGCTCTGCGCCATCGCACGCGGTATCGCGGCCCCGCACAGGACCAGGGCGAGCGCCGTACGCGCCAGGATCGTCATCCGCATCGTCTCGCTCCGCTCGGCGCCACCCTCGCCGCACCGTCAACGAGCCCCGCCCCCGGTGGTTGCTTGGACGCGGCCAGGCGGCCGCGCCGTCCATCGTCCGAGCGCGGGGGCGTTTCGGCGGGTTCACCAAGCAACTCGGCTCCGATGTCGCCCGACACGTCGACGACCCGCGCGATGCGGGCCAGCGTTCTCGAGGTTGGGCGTCAGCGTCGCGGCAGTCTTCGCAATGCCGGCGACACGAGCCCGTCGAGGGTGGCTCCGGCTCGGCGGCGCGCGCCGTCAGGCGTATGGCGCGGCGGCGGGCGTCCGCATGACGGCCAGGATCCCGGCCCCGCAGGCCGCGCCGAGGTAGACTCCGGCCACCATGTCGCCCACGAAATGGTAATCTGCGCCGAAGAGGCCCACGGCCACCAGCAGCACCGGCAGGACCAGGACGAGGCGCCAACGCGGCAGAGGCGCCCAGAGGACCGCGACCGGCGCCGTGACCTCGGTCATGTGGCCGGACGGGAACGACGACCATCCGGCGCGGCCGTGGAACGGGAAGAAGCCGTAGGCCCCGTTCTTGATCCAGGACGGGTTGTCGTCGACCCAGGTCTCTGGCCATGGGCGCCCGAAGGCGTATTTCAGCTGGTCCTTGATGGCGGCGCTCACCAGCACCGCGAGGCAGCAGGCGATGAAGAGATGGCCGACGCGCCCCGGCCGCCAGCCCAGGAGGCCGGCGAAGGCCGACCCTGCCAGCCCCAGGGCCGCCAGCGGCAGCAGCGGGTCGACCATATGGGTCAGTGCGCGGAAGACCGCGTCGTGGCCGTTGAAATCGGCATGCGCCAGGGACGAAGCGCCGCGATCCACGAAGGCGATGCAGAACCCGACGACGATCGGGCAGGACAAGGCCACGGCGAAGGTGATCCTGGCTCGACGGTCGACACTCGGCATCCACCGACCTCGCAGCGCCCTGCCCCGTCCTCAGCCGAGCTGCATCGACACCTGGACGGCGCCCTTGTTGCTCAGAACCCGAAGGGCGACATGTTCGCCGATCTGACGCAATGCGACATCGACGCGAGCGTCCGCAAAACCGAGGTTGCGCAAGGTGATCTCATCGGCGAACCCCGGCAGTCGCGGGTTCCGGAACCGGATGGAACGGGTCGCGGGATCGAATTCGAGACCCAGCATGGCCTGGAGCAGGAGGAACGGCGTCGCGGCCGCCCAGGCCTGCGGAGCGCAGGCGACGGGATAGAGCGTCGGCGCGGCACCCTGGCGCTTTCGAAAGCCGCAGAACAGTTCCGGCAGACGGCGGAGATCGAAATAGCTCGCCGCGGCGAACAGGGCATCGAACACGCGGTCGGCCTGCGCCATCAGCCCATAGCGTGCCAGGCCAAGCACGATCAGCGAGTTGTCGTGCGGCCAGACCGAACCGTTGTGGTACGACATCGGGTTGTAGCGCGCCTCGCCCATTGCCACAGTCCGCACGCCCCAGCCCGACATGAACTTCGGGGTCACGATTTCCTGTGCGATGCGGGCGGCACGCTGCGGCTTGGCAATGCCGGTCCATAGCACGTGGGCGGCATTGGATGTCCGCACGCGGCAGGGTTGCTTCCGGCCGTCGAGCGCCAGCGCGTACATGCCGATCTCTTCGCACCAGAACGCCGCATCGAATTTCTCGGCCAGTGCCTCGGCCTGAGCCTCCAGCGCCGCCGCGCGGTCGCCCTGGCCCAGCGCGCGGGCGCATTTTGCCCCGAGGTTGCGGGCTGCATAGCTGTAGCCCTGGACCTCGACGAGGGCGATCGGACCCTCGGCCAGTGCGCCGTCGGCATGGAATACGGCGTCGAAGGAATCCTTCCAGCCCTGGTTCTGAAGGCCTTTCTCGTCGGCACGGGCGTATTCGAGGAAGCCGTCGCGGTCGCGGTCGCCGGGGCCGTCCATCCAGTCGAAACCGCGCTCGATCGCGGGCCATAGAGCTCGTAGCAAGTCGATGTCGCCGGTGCGCTCGAAATACAGCCCCGCCAGAACGATGAAGAGCGGTGTCGAGTCGATCGACCCGTAATAGAGGCCGAAGGGGATTTCCTTCAAGGCCGCCATTTCGCCGCCCCGCATCTCATGGAGGATCTTGCCGGGTTCGGCGTCGGCCTCGGCGTCCGTGACCCTGGCCTGGAGATGGGCCAGCCGCTTCAGCACGCCCTTGGCGACATGGGGATCGATCCACAGCATCTGCATGGCCGTGATGATCCCGTCGCGTCCGAAGGTCGTGGAATACCACGGGATTCCGGCATAGGGGTAGAGACCCTGGGGGGTCTCGGTGGTCAGCATGTAGAGGTCGGCCGTCGAGCGGCACATGACTTCATTGAAGATCTCGTTCGACGACTCGACCGTCGCCACGTCGCGGGTCATGGCCTTCTCGTGGCGGTTCGCCGCCATGAAGCCGCGCATGAAACCGATATTGACGGCCGGCTCGACGCCGCTGCATTCGGCCGAGAACATGATGCCGCGCGATGCGCCCCCTTCGAGCGACACTTCGAAGGTCGCGGCCCCGTGCGCAAAGCGCAGCGGTGCCGGCACGAAGCGCAGCACGGCACGGCGCTCGACCTCGTCGAGTCCCGCATAGGTGAAGGACACGGCTTCACCTTCGATCCGCTCCGACGTCGTACCACGCGACGTCCGGCGCATGCCTCGCGCCTCGAAAAGATCGGAAAAGTCGCAGCCGAACACGAAGGTCAGCGTGAAATCCAGCCTGTCGGCACCGTGGTTGGCCACGCGGATGCGCTGATGCGCGGAGCCGCCCCACAGGTAGGTGGTCCGAACGATGTGGATCGTGTCCTTGGGCATGACATTGTGCCCGTCCCGATAGATATCCGGGTTCGTCAGGTCGACCGACAACGAGATGTTGTCGTCGCGCACGCTGGAGCCGAGCAGGAGCGGCTGCGTACCGGCAATCAGAAGCTCGAACCGCGACAGATAGCGCGTGTCGTGGTTGAAGAGGCCGTCCGGGCCCCCTGCCGAGGCTCCGATATCGCCATGGCTGTCGATCACCGCGAAGGTGTCGCCGCTTTTCAACGTATGGCGCGGCCGCGCCGCGGATTCGGTGGCCGCAATATAGAACGGGGCCTTGTCGGTCGGATCGACCACGCCGTCCCCCGCGGCCTCACGAGGGTGGACCGCGCCAGCATCTTCGGTCATCGGAGAAAGACAGCTCCTCGGGAGATCGATGCGGGCGGCGTCACTGCGCGACGTTGGTGCCCATTCGAATCTGGCCGCCCCGGTCCACGATGGGCCGGGCGCCGTCACGGCCCGACATCAGATTGACCGGACCGTCAAGCCCGGCCAAGGCCACCTGCTTGCGATAGAGATCGACGTAGTCGTGCGCCATGCGTTCGGCCGTGAAGCGCTCCTCGAAACGGCGGCGAACCTTCCGTCGGTCGAGAGCCAGGACCTGCGGCACGGCCGCGATGGCCTCGTCCATGGAGCCCACGATGCGGCCCGTCACGCCATCCTCGATGATCTCCGGCACCGACCCGTGGCGGAAAGCCAGGACCGGCGTACCGCAGGCCATCGCCTCGATCATCACCAGCCCGAAAGGCTCGGGCCAATCGATCGGAAACAGGAGCGCGCGAGCTTCGCCCAGGAACCTGGTTTTCGAACGTTCGTCCACCTCGCCGACGAATTCCACGTCGCCGCCCGCGAGCAGCGGCTCGATCTCGGTGGCGAAATACTTCCGGTCGGCCTTGTCCACCTTGGCGGCGATCTTCAGCGGGATCCCGAGCGCCCGGGCGATCTTGATGGCCCGGTCGGGACGTTTCTCAGACGAGATCCGGCCCAGGAACGCGAGATAGCCACCGCGCGGGTCATAGTTCGGGGTGTGCAGGTCGATCGGCAGCCCGTGCAGCACGGTACCGGCGAAGGTGGATCCCGCGATGGGTTCGCGCTGCGCATCCGAGATGGAGACCAGTGGCATGTCCGGGAACGCCCGATAGAACGGCCAGAGATCGGGGAGGTCCTGGCGGCCATGCAGCGTCGTCAGGGTCCTGTTCTCCATCCCGCGGAACAGGGGGAAGTGGAACATGTCGACGTGGAAATGCAGCACGTCGAAGGACTGCGCCAGGCGCTGCGCGAGCTCGACCATCATCAAGGTATGGGGCACATAGTCCGTCATGGTTTCGGACAGGCGGATCGCTTCGGTCGTGCATGGCACGAGATTGGCCGCCGTCATCGAATCGCCGCTCGCGAAGAGGGTCACGTCGTGGCCCTGGCGGACGAGTTCCTCGGTCAGCCAGGAGACGATCCGCTCGGTTCCGCCGTAGAGCCGCGGCGGAACCGACTCCATCAAGGGGGCGATCTGAGCGATTCTCATGCTGGCACTCTCGGCTGCAAATCGGCTGACCGCATCCAGCGTGAACGCTGCCGTGCGCTGCTTTGTTCCGCGTCGCACCATCGCCTGCTATTAGCTTGACCTAAGCCATGGAACTTTGACCTCTGCATCACGTTATTTCCGCTGTCGACGGGATCTTCGGCAGTCGATCCGGGCTGACGTTTTCAGACGCGAGCTGTCCAGGATGACGCCGGAGCGACCGCCGCAAGATGCCTGTTTGTTTCTCGACGTCGACGGCACGCTGATCGATATCGCTCCCACCCCGGATAGCGTTGTCATACCAGCGGGATTGATCGACGACCTGCGCCGGGCCGAACGGGCCTTCGGCGGTGCCCTCGCATTGGTGAGCGGTCGCAGCATCGCCGGACTCGATCGCTTGTTCACGCCCTTGAAACTGCCGGCGAGCGGCGTGCACGGGGCCGAGTTTCGCTTCGGCGACCGCAAGGACGCGTTGTGGATCAAGGCGGCGCCGCTTCCATCCCTCGTCTCGGACGGCCTGATGGCCGTGCTCGACGATTTCCCGATGACGATCGCCGAGAACAAGTCGTTCAGCGTGGCAATCCATTATCGGGCCGTTCCCGCCAGCGGTCCTCGTCTGCGCGAGGCGCTCGAACGATTTCTTGCGGCCCGCATTGACCTCGGACTACAGATCCTGCCGGGACACTGCGTCTTCGAGATCAAGCGCCCGGATATCAACAAGGGCGCGGCCATCGAGGTCTTCTTGGAGCGGGCGCCCTTCGCCGGGCGTCGTCCGGTGTTCATCGGCGACGACGTGACCGACGCGCCCGGCTTCACGGTCGTCGCGTCGCGTGGCGGCTGGGGTTATTCGGTGGGGGACGCGTTTCCCGGCGTGTCCGGCACTTTCACCGATCCGGCTGCGGTGCGGCAATGGCTGGCCAGTATCGACCCCTCAAAGGCTTTGATGGCATGAAGACCGGCCGCAACATGGATTACGCCCTGATCGGGAACAGCCACGTCGCCGCGATGGTGGATACCAATGCCCGAATCGTGTGGTGGTGTGCGCCGCGATTCGACTCCGATCCGGTCTTCTCCAGGCTGCTGGCCGGCGATGATGAGAAGGGTTTCTGCGACGTCGTCCTGGCCGACCAGGTCGAGGCGAGCGCCTGCTACCTGCGCAACACCGCCATTCTCGAAACCATCCTGAAGGACAGCCAGGGCGGCATCGTCAAGATCACCGACTTCGCGCCTCGCTTCAAGCAATACGAGCGCATGTTCCGCCCCGCCCAGCTGGTTCGCCGCATCGAACCCCTGGCAGGCCTGCCGCGCATCACCATCCGGGTGCGTCCGACCTATGATTACGGACGCGAGGTCACCGAAAAGGCCCTGGGCTCGAACCACATCCGCTACTCGGGCGGAGAGTCGGTCATCCGGCTCAACACAGACGCTCCGCTTTCGTATATCGAGCACGAGACCCGCTTCGCGCTGACCCGCATGGTGACGATGGTGTTCGGGCCCGACGAGCCCTTCCGTTCGTCGCTGGAGAGCACGGCCCGCGAGTTCCAGGAGCGCACCAGGGAATATTGGCTGGATTGGACCCGGTACCTCGCCCTCCCCTTCGAGTGGCAGGCCGCGGTGGCGCGGGCCGCCATCACGCTCAAGCTCTGCGCCTACGAGGAAACCGGCGCCATCATCGCGGCCCACACGACCTCGCTGCCGGAGGCGCCGGGCTCGATGAGAAACTGGGACTACCGTTATTGCTGGGTACGCGACGCCTTCTTCGTCGTCCATGCGCTCAATCGGCTCGGCGCCACCCAGACGATGGAATCCTACATCAATTACACGACCAACATCGCGCTCAACCATGCCGCCCACCTTCAGCCGGTGCACAGCATCATACCTGGCACGCCACTGCCCGAACGGATCGCACCCAACCTCAAGGGCTTCAAGAACCACGCTCCCGTGCGTGTGGGCAACGACGCCGTGAACCAGGTGCAGCATGACGGCTACGGCTCGGTTGTGCTGGGCGCGACGCAGATGTTCGTCGACGAGCGCCTGCCCAAGATGGGCGACGAGGCGCTGTTTCGCAGGCTGGAGGTCCTGGGCCGCCAGGCCGCCCGATACGCCTTCGAGCCCGATGCGGGCCTGTGGGAGTTCCGCGGGCGGCAGCATACCCACACCTACTCGGCCACGCTGTGCTGGGCCGCCTGCGACCGCCTCGGCCGCATCGCGGGCCGGCTCGGACTGACGCGCGAAGCCACCGAATGGACCGCCGAAGCCCAGCGGATCCGGAAGCGCATTCTGCAGGAGTCCTGGAACGAGGAGCGTGGGGCGATCGTGGGCGCCTGGGGCCTGCCCGATCTCGACGCCAGCGTCCTGCTGCTTCCCGAACTCGGCATGATCGCGGCCGACGATCCTCGGTTCGTCAAGACGCTCGACCTGATCGGCCGCGAACTGATCCAGGACGGCCGCGTCATGCGCTACACGGCGGCCGACGACTTCGGCCTGCCCGAGACGGCCTTCCTGGTCTGCAATTTCTGGTACATCGATGCGCTGGCCCAGACGGGACGGCGCGCGGAAGCGCGCGAGCGCTTCGAGGACGTCCTCAGCCACCGCAACGCCTTCGGTATCCTGTCCGAGGACCTCGACGCCGCCTCGGGCGAGCTCTGGGGCAATTTCCCCCAGACCTATTCCATGGCGGGGATCATCAATTCGGCCATGCGCCTGTCCCAGAGCTGGGAGGATGCCTGGTGAGTCGGCTCGTCATCGTTTCCAACCGCGTCACGGTCCCGGAACCCGGCCAGCCGCCGCCACCCGGCGGCTTGGCGGTCGCGGTCCACGCAGCGTTGAAATCGCGGCCGGGCCTCTGGTTCGGCTGGAGCGGCAAGGTGGACGACGGTCCCGCGGTCGAGCCGCAGGTGGCGACCCGCGAGCACCTGACCTATGTGGTGACGGACCTGTCGACCGCCGACTACCAGGAATATTACAACGGCTTCGCCAACCGCGTGCTGTGGCCGATCCTGCACTACCGCGTCGACCTGGCCGAGTTCAACCGATCGGACCTGACGGGTTACCTGCGGGTCAACGGATTGTTCGCCGACCATCTGGCGAAGCTCCTCCAGCCCGACGACGTGATCTGGGTCCACGACTACCACCTGATCCCGCTGGCTCGCGAACTGCGCTCGCGGGGGTTCGACAACCCGATCGGTTTCTTCCTCCACATCCCGTGCCCACCTGCCGACCTGCTGTTCACGATACCGCGCCAGGAGCAGAGCATCGGCACGTTGAGCCACTACGACCTCGTCGGCTTCCAGACCGAGAACGACCGCGACAATTACGGCCGCTACCTCTCCATGACGGGCGCCCATGTGGGGCGGGACGGCACGTCTTACGCGCTCGACGGCCGGGTGGTGCGGATCGGCGCCTTCCCGGTCGGGATCGAGACGGCGGACTATGCTGCGACCGCGGTCGAGGCCGTCGAGTCCGCCTTCACGCGGGAATTGCGCGACAGCCTGCTCGGCCGCAAATTGCTGATCGGGGTCGACCGGCTCGACTATTCCAAGGGCATCGTCCATCGCGTCGAGGGCTACAGCCATTTCCTGGAAACCGAGCACGACTGGCGCAACCGCGTCACCTATCTGCAGGTGACGCCGAAAAGCCGCGAGGACATTCCGGAATACGGCGACATGTCGGACGATGTGAACCGGCTCGTCGGCGCCGTGAACGGCCGCTTCGGCGAAGCCGCCTGGACGCCGATCCGCTACGTCAACCGGTCCTATCCCCGGGCGGCCCTGGCGGGCATGTTCCGCATCTCGGCCGCGGCCCTGGTGACGCCGCTTCGCGACGGCATGAATCTCGTGGCGAAGGAATATGTGGCGTCCCAGGACCCGGAAGACCCGGGCGTGCTGCTGCTGTCCCAATTCGCCGGCGCCGCCGCCGAACTCGACGCCGCCCTCATCGTCAACCCGCATGAGACCGAGGGCATGGCTCAGGCCATGCGGACGGCGCTCGAGATGCCGCTCGACGAGCGCAAGGCGCGCTTCTCGGCGATGTTCGAGCGCATCTCCCGCAACGATATCGACCGTTGGGCCGAGACCTTCCTGGCCAAACTGTCGGAAACGCGTCGGTCGTTCCTGATCGGCCAGTTGCGGTCGCTGTTCACGTGACCGGTCCGAGCGGGCCTGGCCGAGGTCTCACGCTCCGGCCTTGAGCGGTCCCTGTCCGAGCCGGCCGATGTCGAAAGCATCCACGTCCTGCAGCAGTTCGACGAAGGCCGTGGCGCCGTAATCGGCCGAGGCCTCGCCCTTCTCGGGCGCCGCGGCCGCGGCATTGCCCATGGCGCCGGCCGCGGACACGTCTTGCGCCATCCAGCCGAAGCCGATCGGCTGCGTGACGCGCAGCCAGGTGAAATCCCGCTCGATGCCGACCGAGTTCGGGACGAAGTCGCGGATCTCCTGCGTCCGCACGAGGTCGGGACGGAAGGCCATCATGAGCGAGGTCTCGGCCTCGCCCCCGTGGATCCCATGCACCCGCTCGCCTGGCCCGTAGAGTCCGTCCGGGTAGCCGAACCGGCTCCAGGACACCACGACGGCCAGCATCCCGAGCCGCACCCGCAGCTCGCGCGCCACGATGTCGAGCGGCGGGATGTTGCCGCCGTGAGAATTGACGATCACGAGCTTGCGCACGCCCGCCCGGTGCACGCTCTCGCCGATCTCGATCCAGGCCCGGATCACGGTGTCGGCCGACAGCGTCAGGGTGCCGGGGAATTCGACGTGCTCGTTGGATTTGGCGATCGCCTGCACGGGCAGGAACAGAACCGGCAGTTCCGCCGGCACCCTGTCGGCGGCGCGGCGCAGGTAGCCCTCCATGATGAAGGTGTCGACCCCCACCGGCAGGTGGGGCCCGTGCTGCTCGATGGCGGCGACCGGCATGACCGCGATGATGCGGTCCGCGGCGGCATCGCGGAAATCCGTCCACGCCATCTCGGCCCAGAACTTCGTCGGGAGCCCCATGCCCTTGCCTCCCGTTCAGGCCGTCACGGCTTGGAAACCCTGGCCGCGACCGCCTCGATCTCGATCACGAACTCGGGCCGGGCGAAGCCCGACACGATCACCAGGGTCGAGGCCGGTGGCGGCGAGGTCACGAACCTGTCCCGCACCGCCATATAGCCCTCGAGGTGCTCTCGACCCGTCACATAGGCATTGAGCCGTACGAGGTCGCCGAGCGCCATGCCGGCGCCGGCCAGGATGGCCGCGATGGACTGAAAGCAGAGTGCGGCCTGCCCCTCGACGCCGGGCGGGACCGCGGCGTCTGGCGCAATGCCGAGCTGGCCCGAGCAGAACAGCGTATCGGCGCCGGCCGGGACCACGACGCCGTGCGCGTAGAGCGCGAAGGGCGGGTGGATCGAGGGCGGGTTGATGATGCGAAGCGACACGGGAAGAAGCTAGGACACGGAACCTCGGCCGCGCAAGCGTCCAATCGCGCGGGCTGGCCGGACAGGCGGCGATGCGCGTGGCCAGCACGCTATTCTCTTGAGCGGACCTGCGCCATCAGCCGGGCATCAGCCCGAGCCGCCGCGATGTAAAGCTCCCGCAGCTCCGCGGAGCGCGGACCCGGCCGGCCGGTCCCGATCGGCCGGCGGTCGATCGATACTACCGGCACGACGAAGTTGGATGCACTGGTGAAAAAGACCTCCGCGGCCGCGCAGGCTTCGTCGACCGTGAAGGCGCGCTCCTGCAGCGCCAGGCCATGCTGCTCGGCGAGGCCCATCACGGCGAGGCGCGTGATCCCCGGCAGCAGCGCTCGCGACAGCGGCCGGGTGACGATGACGTCGTCCCGCGTGACAAGGAAGACCGACGAGGAAGCGCCCTCGGTGATGGTGCCGTCCTCGACCATGAAGGCTTCCGCCGCCCCGGCTTCCGCCGCGCCCCGCTTGGCCATGACCTGGGCCAACAGACCGATCGACTTGATGTCCCGCCGTCCCCAGCGGATGTCGGGCAGCGTCACCACGGCCGCGCCGTTGCGGGCCAGCGGAGAGTCGAGCAGGTTCCTCGCCTGCGTGAACATGAGCACCGTCGGCGGTAGATCCGGCGGATAGGCGAAGTCGCGCTCGGCGACGCCGCGCGTCACCTGGATGTAGACCACGCCCTGGTCGAGGCCGTTGCGCCGCACCAGCCCGCACTGGTGATGCCGCCATTCAAGGGCCGAATAGGGGTTGGCCACGGCGATTTCGGCGAGCGACCGGTCGAGGCGCGCAAGATGAGCCGCATTGTCGACGAGGCCGCCGTCGAGCACCGCACCGACCTCATAGACGCCGTCGGCAAACAGGAAGCCCCGGTCCATGATCGGGATGCGCGCCTCCGCGAAAGGCAGGACCTCGCCGTTGAGGAACACGCTCCGTTCCATGTCGTCGCCCTGGTGTGTCGCGCATACCGGCGCAGCGTCGCGGATTGCCTTGTTACAGGCGAGGACGGATACCGTCGAGATCCGGCACGGCCGCGCCAACGCAAAACGCGGTCCCGCGCCTGCCGTCGGCCAGGAGCGACAGCCGGCCGCGATGATCAAAATGGTCTGTAGCGCGTCCGCAATTCGACCTCGGCGAGGACACGGGTCCAGCTTCCGCTGCGGTGACTCTCCCCGGCAGCCCGAACTGCATGGCGAGCCATCTCGAGCGCGCCGCTCTCATGGTTGAGGATCAGCCGATCCGCGCTTTGCGCCGTCTGCCGATCGAACAGAAACAATCTGATACGGTGAAGCACTGGTGTTCCCCACCGAGCCCGATCTCGCCGGGCGGTATCGGTCCCGCGAAGTCGTAAAGCTATCCTATGATAATAATATCAGACAGATTGCCGCATATTGCGAAGAGCAGATCCGCGGGCTAGCCCGGAAAGTATCGCACCTGAATCAGCAGCACGTTCTGGAGCCGCATCAGCGCGTAGAGGATCAGGAAGCCGCCGACGTGGAGATAGATCATGGCGACGAGGTAGGCCGTCCAGCTCTGCTCGTGGCCCTCATCGATTCCCGAGAGCCGGTACAATCCGCGCTCAAGCGGGCGGAGCACCGGCGAGAGGAAGGTCCGCTCTCCCGCGAAGACACGCGTCATGTAAAGCCCGAGCGGCTTCACGAGCGCGACGATGATGGCGCAATAGATCGCGATCTGGATCCAGCCGTTGGCGGTCATGGCGAGAACTCTCAGAACCGCTCGGGGCGGACGAAGGCGTAGGTGAGAGAGATGAGCAGGCCGATGCTCAGCATTACCACCTGCAGTCCCACCTTCCAGGCCTCGGTCGAAGCCGCGGTCCAGGCCAAGAACGACGCGGTCCGCGCCGAGAACACGGTCGTGAAGGTCCGCTGCGAGGGCCAACAGCAGAAGGCCTAGCAGACGCGCAAGCGGCGGTGCGCGTCGGCCAAGACAACGGGGAAGCCCAGGCCCCGATCGCGCAGGCGCGCTCACAACGCGAAGCCGCCATCCTGTCGGCGATACCGAAGTAGAAGCCGGGGCTTCGCTGGAGCAGTCCGCTCCGCTGGCCACCGACACGCTCGTCTACGATGTATTCATCGACATCGGACGTCGATCCCGAGACATGAGGGCGGCTTCGATGCCTTAGCCCCATCGGGGCGAGCCGTCTTCAGTGATGGAAGATTAGGTACAGCACGATGATGACGGGGATCGGCACGCCGACCAACCAGAGTAGCAGTCCCTTGCCCATTGTGGCCTCCCAGCTTCTGAAGAATGTGGAACGATCGCGGCGCGACTCCGTTCCGCTGTCCGGACGCGCACCGTTCACGTGCTGAGCGCAGCCGTGAACGAAGGCCGGCGTGGCTTGCGGCCTGCTATCGCGTCCTTATGGGCTGTCGCAGCAGCGTGCGGCCGTGCCGCCCTACTTGCGCCGCGGCGTGACCGGGGACGGCGCTTGGATCGGGTCGGATGCGTGATCGGGGCTGCCGATCGTCGGCATCTTCTCGACGTCGTGGGCCTCGTCGTCCCGCGTCTGTTCCGCCGGTCCGGGCTTCCCTTTACCGGCGCCGGGGTGAACGGACGGCGGTTCCGTCGGGCGGGTCTGCCCCTGGATTTTCGGATCGTTCATCGGACGTCTCCATGGCGGGATGTTCCAACCCAGGGCGGTCCAGCCGGCCAGGTATCGCTCAACGCTTGAGCGACTGAGGAGGACGCATGGTCCGATGCCGATGGGCCCGACGGCGACGACGCGGCGTGCGTCACATCGATATTTCCGTGGCGCCGAACTCTTCATCGAAAGGAAGCGTTGGCGCGGAATATTGCTGAAGGTGCCGAATGTCGCAACGATGGCCGAGTCGGATCTGGATCGTGCGCCACGGCGAAAGCGCCGGCAACGTCGCCAGGGACGCGGCGATGAATGCGGGATCGACGCACATCGACATCGCGGAACGGGACGTCGACGTTCCCCTGAGTGCTCTCGGGGAACGCCAGGCCCAGGCCTTGGGGCGCTGGTTCGCCGCGATGCCGGCCGCGGACCGTCCCGAGATCGTCCTCGCGTCGCCCTATCGCCGGGCACAGAGCACGGCGATGCTCATCCGCGCCGCGGGGGGCCTGAGCGACGATGCCTGTCCGTTTACCGTCGACGAGCGTCTGCGGGAGAAGGAACTCGGCGTGCTCGACCGGCTCACCCAGGCCGGAGTCAAGGAACTCTACCCGGATCAGGCCGAATTCCGGCGGATGCTCGGCAAGTTCTATCATCGGCCACCGGCCGGCGAGAGTTGGTGCGATGTCATCCTTCGCTTGCGTAGCGCGCTCGATACGATCTCGCTGCACCATCGGGGCAAGCGGGTTCTCATCGTCGGGCATCAGGTGGTGGTGTTGTGCCTGCGCTACCTGATCGAGAACCTGACCGAACAGCAGATCCTCGATGTCGATGCAGAGGGCGATGTCGCCAACTGCTCGGTCACGGAATATAGGCTCGATGCGAACGGAGGCGCGGGCGGTAAGCTCGACCTGTTGCGCTACAATTTCGTCGCTCCGGTCGAACAAGGAGGAGAACCGGTGACGTCCGAGCCCGATGCGAACGTGGCCGCACGATGAGTTTCACGATCACCTCCGACGTGCTCCGCACCATGCCGCTCCCGCAGCCCCGGGAGGGCAGCAAGGACGAGCGAGGGCAGGTGCTGGTGATCGCCGGTTCGATCGAAGTCCCCGGGGCGGCGGCGCTCGCCGGCATAGCAGCTTTGCGGGCCGGCGCCGGGAAACTCCAGATCGCCACGGTGAGAAGCGCGGCGGTCGGCCTGGGCCTGGCGGTTCCCGAGGCCATGGTGATCGGGCTTGCCGAGACGGCCGACGGAGGGGTCGACGATGCTGCCGCCGGGTCTCGACTGCTCTCCACCGCCAGGAAGGCCCGCGCCGTTCTCATCGGTCCCGGAATGACCGAAGGGCGAGCCACGACGTCCTTGACGGCGGCGCTTTGCTCCGGAGCATCGTCCTCTTCGTTCGTACTCGATGCAGCGGCGTTGTGTGACCTTCGGCCCCACGCCCGCGAGGTCCGGTCCTGCGAAGGACGAAGCGTGATCACCCCGCATGCGGGGGAGATGGCGCAGTTGCTGGAGAAAAGCCGCGAGGAGATCGAGGCCGATCCACTCGCCGCCGCCCATGCCGCAGCGGAGTTGCTGGGAGCGGTCGTGGTCATGAAGGGAGCCCAGAGCTGGATCGTCGGCCCGGACGGCACCGCTTGGTTGTACGAAGGCGGCGGTGTCGGCTTGGCTACATCGGGCTCGGGCGACGTCCTGGCCGGCCTCGTGGCCGGACTGCTGGCCCGTGGAGCCGATGCCATGCGGGCGGCCTTGTGGGGCGTTCACCTGCACGGCGAAGCCGGCCGTCGGCTCGCGGAGCGGGACAGGCCCCTGGGGTTCCTGGCCCGTGACCTTGCCGGCGAGGTGCCGGCGATGTTGCGGGACATCGAGGGTCGCGGCTGAGCAGCACTGCGCGAGGTGAAGCCCCTTGGCGCCGTGGTCTTGCATGGGCGTCCCGACCTTCCGCTGATCGCGGATCGTCCGCTGCCGGTGGTGGTCTGCCCGCCGGATCGAAACATTCTCGAGCGATCATGTCCCGGAGTCTCGATAAGCCGTGCCGCAGCACCACTCGCCTGACGCGACCGAACGCTTTCCGATCCTCACGGCACGGCGCGACATGAAGATGGCGCGCTCGGCCCATGCCTTCGTTCGCGGCAGCACGCGCAACTTCTATGATTGGCTGCAGACGAGCGGCGAGCGGAGCTTGCCGGCCGGGCCGCCGGTGTGGATCTGCGGTGATTGTCATCTCGGCAACCTCGGGCCGCTTGCGGACGCCAAGGGTCATATCGCGGTCCAGATCAGGGACCTCGATCAGACCGTCGTCGGCAACCCGGCGCACGACCTGATCCGCCTCGGCCTTTCGCTCGCGACGGCCGCACGCGGCTCCGACCTCCCGGGCGTGACCACGGCCCATATGATCGAGGAGATGACGGAGGGTTACGGGCTTGCGCTGTCCGGTTTCCAGGACGGGGACACGGGCAGCATGGAGCCGACACCGGAAGTCATTCGGACGTTGATCGGGCATGCGCTCGGACGCAAGTGGAAGCATCTCGCGCGCGAGCGGATCAGGAACGTCAAGCCCTCGATCCCGCTCGGCGACAAGTTCTGGGCGCTCTCGGACGAGGAGCAGCACGAGATCGGCGCTTTATTCGAAGGCGATCGGCTGCGGGCATTCATGGCGGCGCTGCATCCCGGCCACGGCCAGCATCTCACGGTGCACGACGTGGCCTATTGGGTAAAAGGCTGCAGTTCGCTCGGGCGGCTGCGCTACGCGGTCCTGCTCGGGGTCGGTCATGGCCGCGATGAGAAGCTCTGCCTCGTCGACATCAAGGAGGCCGTGCAGGCCGCCGCGCCGCGCGCATCGGGTGCGGCGATGCCGGGCGACGATGCCGGGCGCGCCGTCGAAGGCGCACGCAGCCTCGCGCCGTTCCTGGGCGAGCGCATGCTGGCCAGTCGCCTGCTCGGCAGGCCGGTGGTCATGCGTGAACTCCTGCCGCAGGACCTGAAGCTCGAGATCGACCAACTCTCGCGCAAGGAGGCCGTAGAGGCGGCCCGCTATCTCGCCTCGGTGGTCGGCCAGGCGCATGCGAGCCAGATGGACACGGCTGCCCGGAACGCCTGGGGGCGTGAGTTGGGCCGCAGCCGTCATGTGGACGGGCTCGACGCGCCGTCCTGGCTCTGGTCCAGCGTCGTCCAGCTGATGGCCGTCCACGAAGCGGCCTACCTGGAGCACTGCCGGGCCTACGCGCGCGACGAGGATCGGCGGTCCGCCGCGTGAGCAGCCGACCTGGTCTCGGGGGTGGACAGTCCTGAGGTCTCGTCCGCAAGCTTTCCGAATGCTGGTGAACAGCACCTGGGTGCTGCGAGTTGGCTGCGGACAGGCCGTCACCGTTGCGGCTCGAGGAGGAAGGCGACCGATGAAAGCTCTTGTCTGGCACGGCACGGAGGACATCCGCTGCGACTCCGTTCCCGATCCGAAGATCGAGCATGGACGCGACGCCATCATCAAAGTGTCGAGCTGTGCGATCTGCGGCTCCGACCTCCACCTCTACGATCACTTCATGCCCGGCATGAAGTCGGGCGACATCCTGGGCCACGAGACCATGGGCGAGGTCGTCGAGGTCGGCAACGACAACAAGGCGTTGAAGGTCGGCGACCGCATCGTGGTCCCGTTCACGATCATCTGCGGCGAATGCGAGCAGTGCCGGCGCGGCAATTTCTCGGTGTGCGAGCGCACGAACCGCAACAAGGCGCTCGGCGATACCGCCTTCGGCCACGCCACTGCGGGCCTGTTCGGGTACACGCATCTCACGGGGGGCTATTCGGGCGGCCAGGCGGAATACCTCCGCGTCCCCTTTGCCGACGCGACCCATATCAAGGTGCCGAGCGGCCTCTCCGACGAGAAACTGCTGTTCCTGTCCGACATCTTCCCCACCGGGTGGCAGGGCGCGGTGCAATGCGACATCCAGCCGGACGACACGGTGGCGATCTGGGGCTGCGGGCCGGTCGGTCAGATGGCGATCCGCTCCGCGATCCTGCTCGGGGCGAAGCGCGTGATCGCCATCGACCGCGTTCCCGAGCGCCTGTCGATGGCGGAAGCCGGCGGCGCCGAGACGATCGATTTCGACGAGGTGAGCAACGTCGTCGGCCGCCTCAACGACATGACGAACGGCAAAGGCCCGGAGAAATGCATCGATTCGGTTGGGCTCGAGGCGCATGCGACCGGCTCGATCGACGCCATCTACGACCGCGCCAAACAGGCCATGATGCTCGAAACGGATCGGCCGCACGTGCTCCGGCAGATGATCATGGCGTGCCGGCCGGCCGGCGTGCTCTCGATCCCGGGAGTCTACGGTGGGCTGCTCGACAAGATCCCGTTCGGCGCCCTCATGAACAAGAGCCTGACGGTCCGCACCGGCCAGACGCACGTCAACCGCTGGTCGGACGATCTGCTACGACGGATCGAGGAAGGGCAGATCGACCCCTCCTTCGTGATCACCCATACGGTCGGTCTGGAGGACGGACCCGAGATGTACCGCACGTTCCGCGACAAGCAGGACGGGTGCATCAAGGTGGTGATCAAGCCATGAGCCGCGTCCCTTCGAGCCCGGCGATGCGCGGCGCGACCGGCCGGGGTGCCCATTCCGGTCACGAGACCTTGGCGAGAAGCCTCGGCTGGTTCTCCCTCGGGCTCGGCCTGGCCGAACTCGTCGCCGCTCGCGACCTCTGCCGCGTCTTGGGCTTGGAGGGGCGGGAGACGCTGGTCCAGGCTTACGGCGCCCGCGAAGTCGCAACCGGCATCGCCATCCTGATGAGCCATGACCCGACGCCCTGGATCTGGGGCCGGGTCGGCGGCGACGCGATCGATATCGCGACGCTGGCGACGGGGTTCGGGGACGACAACCCGCAGAAGGCCAACCTGGCGGTCGCGACCGCCGCGGTCTTGGGCGTGACGGTGCTCGACGCCATCTGTGCCCAAGGTCTGACGGCCGACAAGCGCCTGGCACGTCCGGGACGTTTCGACTACCGGGCCCGTAGCGGTTTCCCGCGCCCGGCCGCCGCCATGCGCGGCGCGGCATCCGGCTTCGCGGTGCCGGCCGACTTCCGCATCCCCGGCCCGCTCCGGCCGTGGCCGTCCCGGCAGCGTTCGCCTGGCACGCCGATGGCGGCCGCCCATATCTAAGCAGGTTCTTGCGGGCCTGCTTACCCCTGGAATGATCAGCAGCATTGATTTCGCTTTGATTTAGGGAAAATCAACCGTGGCGTAAGCCCCGCAAGGCTGCTTAGGGGGTCGACCGACGCCGCGGCGACGAGGTGCGGCATCGTTCCATGCCGCCCCGACATCGGCCCCGGCGCCGCAGCTGTCCCGCTCGCGTGGGCTCCCGCCGGCGCCGAGACGACGCCCATTCCTCAACCTCGCCCGACATCCGAACGGAAGACTGGCCATGGTGCAGCAGATCCCCCTCGAGACAAGCGCCCGCGCTCCCGAACGCGACCGGGACGACGGCCTGCACGAGATAGCACCCGACATCGCTTATCGGCGGCTCGTGATGGTGAACGTGGTCTTCGTCGGACCGCCCGGCGCAGGCGACCGCAATTGGGTTCTGGTCGACGCAGGTCTATGGGGAACCAAGTTTCTCATCACCGCTGCCGCCGAGGCCCGCTTCGGGGCAGGCTCCCGGCCTTCCGCAATCGTCCTGACGCACGGCCATTTCGACCACGTCGGTGCGTTGGAAAGCCTGGCCGAAGCCTGGGACGTGCCGGTCTATGCCCATGCGCTCGAGCGCCCCTACCTCGACGGTTCGGCCGCCTACCCGCCCGGCGACCCGACCGTGGGCGGCGGCCTCATGGCAAGCCTGTCCGGCTTCTATCCGACGCGACCCGTCGATATCGCGTCGCGTTTACGGACGCTGCCGGCCGACGGGAGCGTGCCCGGAATGCCCGGCTGGTGCTGGCTGCACACGCCGGGCCACGCGCCGGGCCACGTCTCGCTCTGGCGGGAGACGGACCGGACCATGATCGTCGGCGACGCCTTCGTCACCACGACCCAGGAGTCCGCCTATGCGGTCGCGGTTCAGAGCCCGGCGATGCACGGGCCGCCCCGCTACTTCACGATCGACTGGGGCCAGGCCCGCGCCTCGGTCGAAACGCTCGCGGCACTGCAGCCCCGCCTGGTGGTCACCGGGCATGGCCGCGCCATGCAGGGCGAGGCCATGGCGGAAGCGCTCCACACCTTGGCGCAAACCTTCGACCGCGTCGCACGGCCCGAGCGCGGCCGCTACCTCGACCAGCCCGCCAGGGCCGACGATGGCTCCGCCTACGAGCGGCCAGGACCAATGTCATTCAAATTCCTTCCGGATCTCCATATGCGTCCCCGGCACAAGCCCCTGTCCAGCCAGGTCATCGTCGTCACCGGAGCCTCCAGCGGCATCGGTCTGGCTACGGCGTTGGCGGCCGCCGAGCGGGGCGCCAGGGTGATGCTGGCCTCGCGGAACGAGAAGATCCTGGCCGATGTGGCGCACGACATCCAGGAACGGGGTGGCGAGGCCCGCTACGTCGTGACCGATGTCTCCAGCCGTGACGACCTCGAAACGCTCGCTGCCGAAACGATCCGGGCCTATGGCGGCTTCGATACCTGGGTCAACAACGCGGGTCTGTCGATCTTCGGCCGGATCGAGGACGTGTCGGACGCGGACCACCGGCGCCTCTTCGAGGTGAACTTCTGGGGGATCGTCTATGGTTCGACGGTGGCGCTCAGGCATTTGAAGACGCGCGGAGGGGCACTGGTCAATCTCGGCTCGGTGGCGTCCGACATGGCCTTTCCCATCCAGGGCATGTACTGTGCCTCGAAACACGCCATCAGGGGCTTCACCGACGCCTTGCGGATGGAACTCGAAGAGGAGGGCGCCCCCGTCTCGGTCACGCTGATCAAGCCGGCCTCGATCGACACGCCCTTTCCCGAGCATGCCAAGAACTACTTGGACCGGCAACCCAAGCTGCCGCCGCCGGTCTATGACCCGCAGGATGTGGCGGATGCCATCCTGCACGCCGCAGAACACGGGTCCCGGGACATCTATGTCGGGGGCGGCGGCAAGCTCATGAGTTCGTTGCGCAAGCGTCTGCCGCTGGCGACCGATTGGATGGGCGCCCACCTCATGTCCAGGATGCAGGAAACGGGCGTTCCCGCTTCCGACCAGCACGGAGCGCTGTATGCCGCGGGCCGCGACGGGGCAGTCCGCGGGTCGTCACCGCACCACGTCATGAGGAGCACTTATACGCGTGCGTCCCTGAGTCCTGCGTTGACCGGCGCCATCCTGGCCGGCATCGGCGTGACGGCGGCAATCCTGGCCCGCAGGTCCAGGCGGTGAACCGCCTTATCGCCTGGGTTTGTCCTTCCGCCCGCGGAGGGGAGGACGAACCCACCGCGTCACCTCAAGCCGCGAGAGCCTCGTCGAAGCGCCCCAACTCTTTCCGGTACCGTTCGAAGCACCGCCGACCGGCCTCGAGCCGCATGAGGGCGCCTTCCGCGATGGCGGTCGCCACCTGCGGGTCGCTCTCGACCAGCGGGTAGATGGCTTCGGCATTCCAGGCCAGCGAATGCTTCACATCCAGGATGGAGTGAAGGTCGAAATAGTGCCGGTCGCCGGTCGGCACGCCGAGGCGTTTCAGGCCGGCCGCGACAGCAGCGGCACGGTCCGGAGCCGTCATCTCGATGACGCCGAGAGCGCCCACGGAATGGTAGGCGAAGCGGCGGTTCGCGGCGAGCCCCGCCATGGTGTTGGCCAGCGCGAGCGACTCCCAGACCGTCGTCTCCACGTCGGGCTTCAGGCCGAGCCGATGGGCAAGGGTCTCGAGCAGCGGCCCATGCATCCCCTTGGATTTGCCGCGCCCCATCTCGTCCCAGTAGTTTCGCGCGAGCTCGAGCTTCGGTCGCACCGGAAGCTTCACCTGCGTGAGTGCGGTCAAGTCCTCGAACCCGGCCTCGCCGGCGACTTCCTGGGTCAGGAACCATTTCATGTCGTCCATGCTGGCCGTTTCTGCGAGCCAGGGAAACAGGACGTCGTGCTGGCCGGGTCCCGTCCGTTTCAGGTCGTCGAACCACTGACCGAAGGCGCGGGCCTCCAGCGGCGCTTCGGCGGCGCGTAGACGCACGCCTTCGCGCTCTCTGTCGAGGTACTCGCCTTCCAGGCGTGCGATGTCGACGTATTGGCGGAGATCTTCGCGCCAGTCGCCGTCCGGCAGAGCCGGGTTGAACCTTCTGGCATTGAAGGTCGTCAACGACCTCTGCAATTCCAGGTTCGAGAGTGCATCCTGCTGGTTCGATGGAGCTTCCATGGTCAGTCTTCTCTGGTTACTGTCAGAACGACGGCCGCGATACGATCGGCTTGGGTATACATCCCGGCTTCGAGTTCTTCGCCAAAGACATCGGGGTCCACCTCGAAGTAGGACCACCGGTGAGCGGTTCCGGCCAAAAGCCTTTCCGCCGCAGTCCGGAACCCATCGACACCGTCCACGATCGCAGACCCCGTATAGAGGAGCAGCGTTCCACCGGGTGACAGGCTCGCGACTGCGGCCTCGACGATGGCGAGCGACAAACCCTCGCCGAGATGTCCTCCTCCATGACGGTAGGCACGCCCGCCGGGGTCGAGGAGGTAGGGTGGATTGGACACGATGAGGTCGAAGGTGCCTTCCGTGTCCTTCAGAATGTCGCCGCGTCGCGTCTCGACGTTCGGCGTTCGGTTGAGCGCCGCATTAATGCGCGAGAAGCGCAACGCGGCCTCGTTGATGTCCACCATGAGCACGTGTGCATCCGGCGTGGCCCGGGCGATCGCGATGCCCCCCGGTCCCGCGCCGCACCCGATGTCGACGGCCCGCGTTACGGGATTCCGGCTCACGCGGAGGTGGTTCCCTATGGCCCCGGCGAACCGAACCGTATCAGGACCGAAGAAGACGGAATCGGGCGAAAGGGTGGGATAGGCCGAGTGGAAAAAGAGTTGCTGCCCGAGGGTCGATAGCCGAACCGTGCAGCGCCAGCCATCCTCATAGGGGACGAGAACGCCCGCGTCCTGCAGATGCGAGAACAGCGGTCGCGGGAGAAGGTTTTCCGTAAAGGGGCGGCTCCAACCGAACACACCGGCATAATCCCTCGCCCATTCGTTCCCTGGGCGGCCGTTGACCCTCGCCTGGGTCAATGGCGTCACGGTACAGAACTGGTAGCCGATATCGCGCAATTGCTGCCCCAGGGCGAGCAATGCCGCGCCCGTAGTGGAGAACGCTGCTTGCTCGTGGTCGTCGTCGGTCGTCACCTCGTCGCACCTCGCTCGCTGGATCGAGCTAACCCTAGTGATGACCCACCGTCGAAGGCCCGGTCAGGATGGCGCGTCGAGGATGTATCGCGAAAATCCCGACTGCCCCGGTTATGTTCCCGGCCCGACGTCCCTGCGGGCCTCTCCGCATTCGGGTGGCTAGGCCTGCCCAGGACCCCTCACCAGGAAGCGCTGTGTCTTCATCTGCGCGGTGGCGAGGGAGCCCTGTGTGTGCGTTTCACGGGCCCGATTCCAGTGCGACTTCGCCTTCGCGTTCGCGCTGGGTGGGCGAGCGGGTCGGGTTTGCGGGTTGGCGGGTGGGGGGCGGGAGGGCGGCGTTGATGCGCTCGAAGGTGGCCAGCGCCTGGGCCACGATCTGGTCCATGTTGTAGTAGCGGTAGGTGGCGAGGCGTCCGACGAACCACACGTCCGGGGTGGCGCGGGCCAGGGCCTCGTAGCGCTTGAACAGGGCCTGGTTCTCGGGCCGGGGGACGGGATAGTAGGGGTCGCCCTCGGCGGCCGGATATTCGTAGGTGATGGCGGTCTTGGGATGGTGCTGCCCGGTGAGGTGCTTGTACTCGGTCACCCGCGTATAGGCTTCGGTCTGCGGGTAGTTGACCACCGCCACGGGCTGGTGCCGGGCCTGGTCGAGGGTGCGATGCTCGAACCTGAGCGACCGGTAGGGCAGCGGCCCGAACCGGTGGCCGAAGAACTCGTCGATGGGACCGGTGAAGATGGTGCGGCGGCAGCCGGCGAGACGGCCGACCTCGGCATGGTCGACCCCGAGGTCGACCGTGATGTTGGGGTGGTCGAGCATGCGCTCGAACATCCGCGTATAGCCCCGGGCCGGCATGGCCTGGAAGCTGTCGTTGAAGTAGCGGTCGTCGCGCGAGGTGCGGGTCGGCACCCGCGCCGTCACGGCCTTGTCGAGTTCGGAGGGGTCGAGGCCCCATTGCTTGCGCGTATAGCCCTGGAAGAACTTCTCGTAGAGGTCGCGGCCCACGGCCGCCACCACGACGTCCTCGGAGGTGCGGATCTCGTCCACGGGCTCGGCCCGTGCCGCGAACCAGGCCGCGAGTTCGTCCGAGGTCAGGTCGAGCCCGTAGAGCCGGTTGACGGTGTCGAGGTTGATCGGGATCGGCACCAGCAGGCCGTCCACCCGGGCGAGGACGCGGTGTTCGTAGGGCCGCCATGGCGTGAACCGGGACAGGTAGTCGACCACCTTGGTGGAATTGGTGTGGAAGATATGCGGCCCGTACTGATGGATCAGCAGGCCGTCGTCGGTGTAGCGGTCGTAGGCATTGCCGCCGACATGGGGCCGGCGGTCGATGACGAGCACGCGCTCGCCGCGCTCCGCGGCGAGGCGCTCGGCCAGCACGCTGCCGGCGAAACCCGCGCCCACCACCAGCCAGTCATGGGCGGCCCGCCGCCGCCGCGCCGGGGCCAAGGCGGCGGCCGCCGGGGTCTCGCGGGTCCGCTCGAGCCGCGGCTCCCGGGCGCGGCCCGGGCCGGCCCCGGGGTCGGAGACCGGGCGCGGCGCGGCGGCCCGCGCCGCGCCCATGAGCCGCTGCATGCCGGCCCAGGTCCGGTCCCAGGAGCCGAGCGCGAGGTGGCGATCGACCGCGGCGAGCCAGGGCTCCCGGGGCCGCGCCATCAGGCGCTCGGCGGCCGCCACCACCTCCTCGGCCGTGGCGGCGATCTCGACCAGGCCCGCCTCGCCATAGCCCCGCACGACATCGGCCACCGGGGTCGACACGACGGGAACGCCCGCGGCCAGGAACTCGGGCGTCTTGGTGGGGCTGATGAAGCGGGTGGCCTCGTTGATGGCGAAGGGCATCAGGCCCACGTCCCAGTCGGCGAGCACCGCCGGCAGGTCGGCATAGGGGCGGGCGCCGGCCCAATGGATGTTGGCGCGGCGCGGCAGGCTGCCCGGATCGATCTTGACGACCGGGCCCACCACCGTGAAGCGCCAGTCGGGCCGCAGCTCCGCCGTGGCGGCCAGGAGATCGAGGTCGAGGCGCTCGTCGATCACGCCGAAGAAGCCGAGATGCGGTGCCGCCGCGAGAGGCCGTGCGGCGGCGAGAGGCCGTGCGGCGGCGAAATGGCCGGCGTCGATGCTGGACGGGAAGGCGTGGACATCGGGGTGGCGGTCGCGCTTGGCCTCGTAGAGGCCGAGGCCGCCCGTGAACACCAGGTCGGCCCGGCCGAGCAGTTCCCGCTCGAGGTCCAGCAGACCCGGCGAGGCGCCGCGGAAGGCCGACAGCTCGTCCATGATGTCGAAGACGGTCAGGTCGCGGCCGCACTGGCGGGAGAAGGCCAGCGCCATCGGCGTGTAGTACCAGAAGGTCCTGTCCTGGCGCCCCACCCCGTCGAGGAAGCCGTCGAGCAGGCTGCGCTGGGCCGCGACGGCCTCGGCGGCGCCGCACCCCTCGGGCAGGCGGGGCACCGCCACCGTGATGCCGCCCGGGCGGGGCGACAGGTCGAGGACCGGGTCGCGGCTGCCCGCGACGATCGGCTCTTCGAACACCACGACCCGGTAGCTGGCGGCCGCCCGGGTGAGCAGGTGCTGGGGCCGCTGCCAGACGAAATCCCATCGCAGATGCGAGAAGCAGAGCAGCAGACCTCGGGCGCTGCCCGTGGGATCCGGGTCCCGGGCCGGCCGCGCGGCGGGGCGGCGTCCTGGCGGCCCCGGCGGCTCGGAGCCCAGCGGGGCATAGGGGGCGTCGATCTTCGAGGTGATGTTCAACGGTTCGGACCCTTTCGCCGGGAGCTGCGACGAACGACAATGAACGCCATCCATGGTGCGTTCATTCCGCCGTTCCCCCGGGCTCTCCTTCGGCCGGGCGCGTCCGGCGAGGAACTGCCTTTGGATCCGCCTTGTTGAAGGCCGACGTCAGCTTGCCGCCGCATCCGTCGCACCGCGACCGATCGCTCGAGCGACGTCGCGTTCGACGGGGTGAGGGTGGATGCCGGATCAGCACGTGTTGGAGGTTTGGGGCGGCTTCGAATGCACCGTGGTCCGGATCGGCTCGACGTTCCGCAACGAGGTCGAGGAGACCCGCCATGGCGTGCGCCCGGACGATCTCGACCGGGCTCACGCGCTGGGGATCCGGACCCTGCGCTATCCGGCGCTGTGGGAGACCATCTCGCCCGACCATCCGGACGCCTGCGACTGGCGCTGGCACGACGAGCGTTTCGCGCGGCTGCGCCACCTCGGCCTGCGCCCGATCGTCGGCCTCGTCCATCACGGCAGCGGCCCGCGCTACACGGACCTGCTCGACCCCGCGTTCCCGGAGCTGCTGGCGCGCCACGCCGAACGGGTGGCCCGGCGCTATCCCTGGGTCGAGGCCTGGACGCCCGTCAACGAGCCCCTGACCACGGCCCGCTTCAGCGCGCTCTACGGCCATTGGTATCCGCACCGCACCGATACGGCGGATTTCCTGCGCGCCACCGTGCATCAGTGCAAGGCGACCGTGCTGGCCATGCGGGCGATCCGGCGCATCGTCCCCGGCGCCCAGCTGATCCAGACCGAGGACATCGGCAAGACCTTCAGCACCCCCGAGCTCGCCGCCCAGGCGCGCTACGAGAACGGGCGCCGGTGGCTCAGCCTCGACCTTCTCTGCGGCCGGGTCGACCGGGATCACCCGTGGCGGGCGATCCTGTCGGGGCAGGGGATCCCGGAAGCCGACCTCGACCTGTTCCTGGAGGCCGATGCGGCTCCCGACATCGTCGGCGTCAACCATTACCTGACCAGCGAGCGCTACCTCGACCGCGACTGGCGCCGCTATCCCGAGCAGTTCCGGGGCGGCAACGGCCGCCAGGACTACGCCGATGTGGAAGCCGTGCGGGTGGCGCTGCCGGCCGCCGAGCTCGGGCCCAAGGCGCGGCTGCGCGACGTCGTGGAGCGCTACGGCCGCCCCGTGGCGGTCACCGAGGTCCACCACGGCTGCTCGCGCGAGGAACAATTGCGCTGGCTCGCCGAGGTATGGGGCGCCGCGACGGAGCTGAAGGCCGAAGGCGCCGATGTCCGCGCCGTCACGGTCTGGTCGCTCGCGGGCGCGGTCGACTGGAACAGCCTGCTCACGTCGCGCAGAGGCACCTACGAGCCGGGCGCCTTCGACATCCGCGCGCCCGCGCCCCGCCGCACGGCGCTCGGAGCGGCCGTGGCGGCGCTGGCGGCATCGGGCGGCTTCGCCCATCCGGCGCTCGGCCGCGGCTGGTGGCGGCGGCCGCAGCGCTTCTACCGGCCGTCGGCCCGCGACGACCACCCGCCACACGCCGACGCGCAGCCGCTGCTGATCGCCGGGGCGCGGAGCCCGCTCGGGCAGGCCCTGGCGCGGATCTGCGACGCGCGCGGTCTGCCTTGCGCCGTGCTGTCCGAAGCGGGCTCGGCCATCGAGGCCCTCGACGCCCTTCGGCCCTGGGCGGTCCTCGACGCCGATCCTCGGATGGACCCGGATGGGGCCGAAGCCCCCGACGGGGCCGAAGCCCTGGCCTCGGCCTGCGCGCGACGCGGCATGCCGCTCGTGGTGTTCTCGTCGTCCCTGGTGTTCGAGGGCCGGCGGAACCGGCCCTCGGTCGAGAGCGACCCGGTCTGCCCGCTCGGGGGTCCGGGGGCCGGCCTCGTGGCCCTGGAGCGTGCCGTCACGGCGCTCCATCCGGGAGCGCTGGTGATCCGCACCGGCGCCCTGTTCGGCCCGTGGCACGGGGTCGGCCCGTGGGACGGGGTCGGCCCGTGGGACGGGGTTGGCCCGTGGCACGGGGTCGGCCCGTGGGACGGGATGGAGGCCGCGAGCGCGGTGCTGGCCGGGCTCGAGGGCGGGCGCCCGCCGCCGCTGTGGCGGATGCTGGGGTCGCCCACCTACCTTCCCGATCTGGCCCATGCGGCGCTCGACCTCCTCGTCGACGGTGAGACGGGCTTCTGGCATCTCGTCAACGCGGGCCGGACCGAGGAGACCGCGGCGTCGCGTCCCGCGGTGTGGCGTCCCGCGACCGCGCCGGGGGCGGCCAGGATCACGCTGGCGAGCGAGCGGGCCTGGATCATGCCGACCCTGGACGATGCGCTGGCGCGCTTCGCGCGCGACTGCGGGGTCGATCGGCGCGTCGCATCCCCTCGGATGGCGGCGGAATGAGGCGGAGCTCCGACATGGCCGACACCACCTTGGCCCCCACCAGGTCGCATGCGGGCCCGCAGCCAGGGCCAGGGCCGGCGAGCGCAGGGCTGGCCGCCGCGGCGGCGGCGTGCCCGCTGCCGACCTTCTTCCTGGGGGGCTTCGAATGCTCCTCGCATCGGCGCCCGGACGGCCGGCGGCTCGATCTGCTGGCCTCCACGGGCCATGACCGCCTGTTCGAGTCGGATTACCGGCTGCTGCAGCGCCACGCCATCTCGGCGGCCCGGGACGGGATGCGCTGGCACCTCATCGAGACGGCGCCGGGCCGCTACGACTGGTCGAGCGTGCTGCCCATGCTGGGCGCGGCGCGGCGCGCCGGCGTCCACGTCATCTGGGACCTGTGCCACTACGGATGGCCCGACGACCTCGAGATCTGGTCCGAGGCCTTCGTGGCGCGTTTCGCCGATTTCGCCGCCGCGGCGGCCCGGATCGTGAGCCGGAACTCCGACCTGCCGCCGTTCTTCTGCACCGTGAACGAGATCTCCTTCTGGGCCTGGGCGGGCGGCGAGGTCGGCCGCATCGCGCCCGCGGCGCGGGGGCGCGGCGCCGAACTCAAGCGGCAACTGGTGCGGGCCTCGATCGCCGCCACGGGAGCGGTGCGGGCGGCCGTGCCCGGGGCCCGCTTCCTCCATGCGGAGCCGGCCATCCACGTGGCGCCGCCCTCCCCCGCCCGCCAGGCCGTGGACGCCTCGGAAGCCTACCGGGTGGCCCAGTTCGAGTCGCTCGACATGATCTGCGGCCGCCAGGCGCCGGAGCTCGGCGGCGCCCCCGACATGCTCGACATCGTGGGCATCAACTACTACCCCGACAACCAATGGTACCATGGCGGGGCCACGATCCCGCTCGGCCACCATGCCTACCGTCCCTTGCGCGACCTCCTGGCCGAGGTCCAGGCCCGCTACGGCCGGCCGGTGATCATCGCCGAAACCGGAGCCGAGGGCAGCGCGCGCGCCTCCTGGCTCCATTACGTCTGCGCGGAGGTGCGCGCGGCGCGCCGCTCGGCCGTGCCGGTCGAGGGCATCTGCCTCTATCCGATCCTCGACTATCCGGGCTGGGACGACGACCGTCCCTGCGCGGTCGGGCTCTATTCGATGCCCGACGGAACCGGCCGCCGCCGGGCCGACCTCGACTTCTGCGACGAACTCGACCGGCAGCGGCTGAGCTTCACGGACCCGGCCTCGTCGCGGCACCCCTCGGGCCCGGCGAGGGCGCCATGAGCGGTCGGCCGCGGGCGCTGCCGTCGGCCTTCGACGACGCCGCCGCGCCGCCCCGCCATTTCGGCTCGGCGGGCGCCTTCATCCTGGGCTACGTGGTGCGCTGGCGGTGGCACTTCATCGCCATCCTGGCCGTGGTGGTGGGTGGGGCGGTCTGCGCGGTCGGCGTGCAATATGTCATGAAGGTCCTGGTCGACGACATGGCGGGTCCGCGCGGCATCGGCCGCGGCATCGTCCTGGCGCTCGGCCTGTTCCTGCTGCTGGCCGCCTGTGAGAGCCTGTTCTGGCGGATCCTGGGCTGGCTCGTGTGCCGCACCACGGTGGGAATCGGGGTCGACCTGCGGCTCGACCTGTTCCATGGCCTCAGCGGCCAGTCGATGCGCTACTTCGCCGAGAACCTCGCGGGCTCGCTCGGCCAGCGCATCACCGGAACGGCCGGCAACTTCGGGGCGCTCACCAACACTATCGTGTGGCGGACGCTGCCCCCCACGATCGATCTCGTCGGCGCCGTGGTGATCTTCGCCACCATCGACCGGGCCATGTCGGCGGTGCTGGCCGGTTTCGTGGTCGGGGTCACGGCCGGGCTGGTCTGGTTCGGCCAGCGGGGCCGGCCCCATCACCGGGCCTATGCGGGGGCCGCGGCCCGCGGCGGCGGCGACCTCATCGATTCCATCGCCAACATGTGGACCGTGAAGGCCTTCTCGGCCCGCCGGCGCGAATGGCAGCGCCACGAGCGGCAGTTCCGCGAGGAGGCCGCGGCCCAGCGCCGGAGCTGGATGTATCTCGAGACGACCCGGGCCCTGCACGACGTCGCCCTGTGGATCATCGCCGGCACCATGCTGTCCTGGGCCGTCACGCTGTGGAGCGCCGGGCGGGCGACCCCGGGCGATGTCGTGATCGTCTTCACCCTGACGTTCCGCATCCTGCATTCGTCCAAGGACATGGCCTTGTCGCTGGTCGACATCGCCCAGCAGTTCGGCTTCATCGAGGACACCCTGGCGGTCATCGGCCAGGCCCGCACCGTGTGCGACCGGCACGGGGCGCCCCCGCTCCTGTGCCGCGCCGGGCGGATCGCCTTCCGCCGCGTGAGCTTCGGCTACGGGCACCACCGCCAGGCCCTGCACGGGATCGACCTCGTCATCCCCGAGCACCAGAAGATCGGCATCGTGGGCCCGTCGGGGGCCGGCAAGTCGACCCTGATCCACCTGCTGCAGCGGCTCCACGACGTCGCCGAGGGCGAGATCCTGATCGACGACCAGCCGATCGCCGGCGTCACCCAGGACTCGCTGCGCGCAGCCCTCGCCGTGGTGCCCCAGGAGATCAGCCTGCTGCACCGCAGCGTGATGGACAACATCCGCTTCGCCCGGCCCCAGGCCAGCGACGAGGAGGTCCATGCGGCGGCGCGCGCCGCCGCCTGCGACGGCTTCGTGCGCGCCCTGCCGCAAGGCTACCACACGGTGGTGGGCGAAAGAGGCACCAAGCTGTCGGGCGGGCAGCGCCAGAGGATCGGCATCGCCCGGGCCTTCCTCAAGAACGCCCCCATCATCATCCTGGACGAGGCCACATCGGCGCTCGACACCGAATCCGAAATGGAGATCCAGCGCGCCCTCATCCGCCTCATGCGCCACCGCACCGTGGTGGCGGTCGCACACCGCCTCTCCACCCTCGCGGCCTTCGACCGCATCCTGGTCGTCAACGACGGCCGCATCGTCGAGGACGGCACCGTCGACGACCTCCGACGCCAGGGCGGCCTCTTCCACCGCATGTGGCACCTCCAAGCCCACGGCCTCTCAAGCGACGATATCAAAAACGCCGCATGAACCAGCCGCG
>JAABUY010001362.1_pt1 | contig 33244 bp, 38 predicted proteins | sample 5560271 | NCBI WGS metagenome assembly JAABUY01 (sample SAMN10711886, study PRJNA513374) | rock metagenome | isolation source: Antarctica rocks | place: Antarctica: Victoria Land, University Valley | reverse complement strand
GAAAGCTCGCCAGGAGCAAGCTTTCCTGGTTCACCCGAGGACTGCGCAAAGCTCTCAGACTTATGCTCCGAGCCCTGCCATTGCCAAAGCTCTGGGAGTGCCTGCTAAACTGATGGATGGTGAGCGCGCAGCCTGCACTTCGTCACCGGCCACGGCAGCGACGGCGAGGTGCCGGGGCTGGACTGGCGGGCGCTGGCCAGCGGCGAGGGCACGGTGGCCGCGTACATGGCGGCGCGCACGCTGGACCGGGTGGCGGCGCGGCTGATCGCCGCCGGCTTGCCCGGCTCGACCCCGGCGGTTGCGGTGGAGAACGCCAGCCGGCCCGACGAGCGCACGCTGTTCGCCACCTTGACCGAGCTGCCGGCGGCACTGGCGGCGCAGGGCTTTGACGGCCCCACCCTGGTGCTGATCGGCCAAGTGGTGCTGCAAGGCCCGCCAGTTGCAGGGGCCGCAGCTTGCCGAGCCGGCGCGACAGGTCGCGTGACCGCTACGCCCGGCGCGCTGCCGTGCGTCCAAATAGCCCGGCGGGGCGAGTCCACAGCACCAGCACCAGCACCACGAAACCGACCGCCTCCTTCATCGCCGAGGCGAAGTAGGCCGCGGTCAGCGCCTCGATCACGCCCAGCGCCAAGCCGGCGATGACCGCGCCGCCGACGTCGCCAAGCCCGCCGGCGATCACCACGACGAAGCCGCGTAGCATCATCGCCTCGCCCATGTACGGCTGGATGGCGTTGAACGCGAAGCCGATCAGCACACCCGCCGCGCCCGCCAGCGTGCCGGAGATGAACGACACCAGCGCCGCCAGCCGCGCGGTGTCGATGCCCATCAGCGCCGCCGCTTCCGGCTGCTCGGCCATGGCGCGGATCGCGAGGCCTAGCCGGGTCGCCCGCAGCAGCGTCACCAAGGCCGCCACCAGCGCCGCCGTGACCACCAGGATCGCCACCTGCGCCACGCTGACATGCAGGCCGAGCACCACGAAGCCCTGGCCTTCGAGGCGCGCCGGCAGCCGGCGGATGTCGGTGCCGAGCCACGCCGACAGCGCGCCGTACAGCGCCAGCACCGCCCCCAGCGTCACCATCAGCGACGCCAGCTCCGGGGCGTGCGCCCGCCGCAGCCGCGTCAGCAACAGCCAGTCCAGCGCCACCGCCATGATCCCGGTGGCCAGTGCCGCCAGCGGCAATGCGGTCCAGATGCCCAGTTCGGCGCGCTCGGTCAGCGCCAGGGCGACGAACGCGCCGGCCGAGACGTAGAAGCCGTAAGTCAGGTTGATCACCCGCAGCACGCCGAACATCAGCGTGAAGCCCAGCGCGAACAGGGCGTAGACCGCCCCCTGCATCACGCCGTTGACCAACTGCTGCGCCAGCATCGGGCTATTTCGGCAGGATGCGGAACTGCCCGCCCTGCATCTGCAGCACCACTACGCCGGCGGCGGAGGCTGGGTCGCGGCCGGCGGTGAAGGCGAACGGCCCGGTCACGCCGTCGTACTTGGTCTGCAGCAGCGCCGCCGCGATGGCCGCCGGCTCGGCCTTGCCGGCGCGGTCGATGGCCGCCGCCAGGATGCCCATGGCGTCGTAGGCCTGCGCCGCGAACTGGTCGGGCGGGTGGCCGACCTTGGCGGTGAAAGCGGCCACGAACGCCTGGTTGGCGGCGTCGGGCTTGGCCAGCGCCCATGGGCTGCCGACGATCAGCCCGTCCGCCGCCGCCCCGGCGATCTCGCCCAGCTTGGGGCTGTTGGCGCCGTTGCCGCCGATGAACAGCGTGCGCTTGTCAAAGCCCAGCTGGCGCGCCTGCAGCAACACCCCGGCGTCCGGCTCGACCAATGCCGAGATGCCGACAGCGTCGGGATTGAGCGCGCGGATCTTGGTCAGCTGCGCCGAGAAGTCGCTGTCGCGGCTGCCGAAGCTCTCGGTGACGACGATGCTGAGCCCGGCCTGCCGCGCCGCGCCTTGCATCGCGTCGAACCCGGATTTCGAGAACGCGTCGTCGTTGGCGTAGAGCAGCGCAATCGTTTTCACGCCGCGCGCCTTGGCCGCCGCGAGCGTCACCGGCACCACGTCGGCCTCCGGCAGCGAGGTGCGGAAGATGCTGGGGCCGATGGCGGTGATGCCGGCGGCGGTGGTCGAGGTGCCGATGGTCGGGATGCCGCGCCCGTTGGTCACCGGGCCGACCGCGAACATCTCGTTGGACAGCGTCGGGCCGATGATCGCCACTACGTGCTCGCGCCCGATCAGCCGGCGGGCGGCGTTGATCGCCTGGTCCTTGGCGCCGGCGGAATCCTCTACCAGCAGCGCGATCTTCCGCCCGCCCAGCACGCCTTTCGCGTTGATGCGGTCCAGCGCCAGCTCCAGCCCGGCGCGGATCGCGGTGCCGTAGGCGGCCGCCGGCCCGCTCAGGATCTCGATGGCGCCGACCGGCACCGGCTGCGCCATCGCCGGAGCCGCAAGCAGCGTGAGTGTGTAGGCTATCGTCAACAACCGCATCGGCGTGTCTCCTTTGAGCACCCTGTCAGCTTTGAGCGTCCTGTCAGCGCGCCGGGATCGGCGGCGCGGCAGGGGCCGGCTGCAGGTAGATGATCTGCGGCGGCTGCGGCGCAGGAACTGGGCGGCTGTTCACCCAGTTCGCGAGAGCGGCCCCGGCACCCAGGCTTGCGGCCAACGCGACCACGGCCTGCGAGACGAACTCGCGGGTTTCCCATTTTTGGCTGGTCTCGAAATCACTCTGTCGCCTGAGCATGTCGCTGCGCGTCTGCCCGATGTTGACGGCCATCTGGTCCATCCTCCGTTCGTGTTCCCGGTCTTCCTGATCCTGGGTCGGCGGCATGGCCCATCCTAGCCCGGGCCGCGCTTGGTCGCGACCTCCGCATCGCCCGCTTGCGCCGAGCACGCAGGCGGGCGATGCCGGGGCATGGCCCGGACGCTACGCATCGCCACCTGGAACATCAACTCGCTGCGCCTGCGGCTGCCGCTGCTGTCGCGGCTGGTCGCCGACCTCGACCCCGACATGATCTGCCTGCAGGAGACCAAGGTGCCCGATGCGCTGGCTCCGGCGGCGGCGCTGGCCGATCTCGGCTATCCGCACGCCGAGCTGCGCGGCATGAAAGGCTACAACGGCGTCGCCATCTTCTCCCGCATCGCCATCGAGCTGGCGCCGCAGACGCCCGACTGGTGCCTGCGCGGCGACTGCCGGCACGTGGCGACGCGGCTGCTGGCGCCGTCGGGGCCGCTGACGGTGCACAACTTCTATGTCCCCGCTGGCGGGGACCTGCCGGACCGGGCGGTCAACGCGAAGTTCGCCCACAAGCTCGATTTCATCGGCGAGACGACGGCGTGGTTCGCGCGCCACCGGCCGGCGCGGGCGGTGCTGGTCGGCGACCTGAACATCGCCCCGCTGGAGCACGACGTCTGGAGCCACCGGCAGCTGCTCGGCATCGTCAGCCACACGCCGCTGGAGGTGGCGCTGCTGCAGGCTTGGCTGGCCGAGGGCTGGGTCGACGCAGTGCGGCACTTCGTCCCTCCGGAGCAGAGGCTGTACTCCTGGTGGTCGTACCGCAACCGCGACTGGCGGCTGTCCGACCGCGGGCGGCGGCTCGACCATCTCTGGATCACGCCCGACCTGTTGCCGGCGCTGCGCGGCCACCGCATCTTGAAGGATGCGCGCGATTGGCCGCGGCCGTCCGACCACGTGCCGGTGTGCATCGAGCTGGAGGTCTGAGGCGATGACGCGAATCCTGTGCTACGGCGACAGCAACACCTGGGGCGCTTCGGGCGACGAGCCTTCGCCGGGGGTGCGCCACCCGCCCGACGTGCGCTGGCCGTGCGTGATGGCCGACCAGCTCGACGCCGAGCTGGTCGAGGAGGGGCTGGGTGGCCGCACCACCGACATCGCCGACCCGACCCATCCGGAGATCGGCGGCGCCGGGCTGGACGGGGCGGCCTACCTGCCGGCGTGCCTGGCGAGCCACCTGCCACTCGACCTGGTGGTGGTCATGCTTGGCACCAACGACTTGAAGGCGATGTTCGCGCGCTCGCCGTTGCGGATCGCCTTGGGTGCGGGGCGGCTGCTCGACATCGTGCAGGGGATCGGCGGCGGCATCGGCACCGGCTACGCCAGCCCGCGCGTGCTGCTGGTGTGCCCGCCCCGGCTGGCGGCGATGCAGGGCTTTGCGGAGATGTTCGCGGGCGGCCACGCCAAGTCCGAAGCACTGCCGCCGCTCTACGCAGCACTCGCCGGGGCGTCCGGGGCGGGGTTCCTAGATGCCAACGCGGTGATCGCCACCGACGGCGCCGACGGCCTCCATCTCACCGCGGCGACTCAGCGAGCACTGGGGCATGGCGTGGCCGCGGCGGTGCGCGCGGGAAATTCATTAGGTTAGGGATGCAGCCCGAAGCCGGCTAATCTTTGGTCTGTGGTACACAGGATGTTTCGGACCGTCCGCAGAAGGTTGGCGCGCACGATGATCGGGAGCGCCTCAATCATCCTATATGCGACGGTGACGACATGCGGCTTCCGGCCGCATTGGTACTTTGCCATGCCGCTGATGGGCGTCGTCAGCCTTTGTTCGTCGCGGCTGCTGGCCGGGCACTGGTTTCGCGTAAAACGCAACTTGGCTAACTTCCCTAATCCATAGCGGGCCGCCGCTGTGTCGTCGCATACACCCGGCACGCCTCCCCGAACGCCGCGAAGATGGCGCGGCTTGGGACGTCGGTGGTGGCGTGCCATTCCGGGTGCCACTGCACGCCCAGCACGAAACCGGCGCAGCCGACGCCGCGCACCGCCTCGACCGTGCCGTCCTCGGCCAAAGCCTCGACCCGCAGCGCCACGGCGGGCCGGTCCACCGCCTGCCCATGCAGCGAGTTCACCGCGATTTCCGTCGCTCCCACCAGTTCCGCGAGGCCGCCTGACAGCCATACCGGCTGGCGAATGGCGAACTGCTGCTCCGGGGTGCCGCCCGGCTCGCGGTGGTCGAGCCGGCCGGGCAGCGCGTGGACCTGCTGGTGCAGCGTGCCGCCCAGCGCCACGTTCAGTTCCTGGATGCCGCGGCAGATCGCCAGCACCGGCATCCCGCGCGCCACCGCGGCGCGTATCAGCGGCAGCGTGGTCTCGTCGCGCGCCGGGTCATGCTGGTCGGGGGTGCTGCTTTCGGCCACGCCGTACTGCGGCGGATGGACGTTGCTGACGCTGCCCGACAGCAGCAGCCCGTCGAGGCGGTCGAGCACCGGCAACAGCGCCTCGCCGAGCGGCGGCAACAGGACCGGCACCGCGCCGACGGCTCGCAGCAGCGCCTCGCCGTAGATCGCCGCCGTGGCGTGCTGCGCCAAGCCCTCCAGCAGCTTGTTGCAGGCTGGGACGCCGACGACGATCGTGCTCATGCGAGGCGCGTCCTGTTGGTTTCGGGTTGCTCGCCCTCGGCCCGCGTCATCGACGGCGCCAGGGCGATGCGTGGGCGCAGCGCCTCGGCGACGGTGGCGCCGACCGCGCCGATCAGCAGCAGCGAGGCCATCGGCACCACGCTGCCGTTGCTGAGCAGGCCGATGGCGATGCCGCTCACCGCGCCCAGGCAGAACTGCAGCGTGCCCATCAGCGCCGAGGCGCTGCCGGCGTGCTGCGCGTGGCGGGCCAGCGCGCCGACCGTGGCGTTGGGCATGATGAAGCCGACGCTGGCGAACCCCACCGAGAGCGGCGCCACCACCAGCCACCACGGCCGCGGATGCGCGAGCGCGACCACCGCCAGCACGATCATGGCAGCGAGGAACACCCGCACCGCGACCCGCACCACCCGCCCGGCGCCGAACCTCGGCAGCAGCCGCGGGCTGATCTGCGAGCCGGCGATGTAGCCCACCGCGTTGAAGCCGAACAGCGTGCCGTACAGCGGCGGCGGCAGGTGGATCAGCAAGATGAACACGTCCGGCGAACCGCCCAGGTAGGCGAACATGCCGAACATCGCGAACCCGCCGAGCAACGTGTGCGTGATGAAGCTGCGCTCGACGATGATGCCGGCGTAGCGGGTCAGCGTCCGCGCCGGGTCGAGGCTGGTGCGCCGCTCCGGCGGCAGCGTGTCGGGCAGGAACCGCCACACCATGCAGCAGCACGCCACGCCGTACGCCGAGCCGATCCAGAAGATCGCGTGCCAGTCGGCGAACCCGAGCACCAGCCCGCCCAAGGTCGGCGCCAGCACCGGCACCGCGCCGGCGACCAGGATCAGCCGGCTCATCAGCTTGGCCGATGCGTAGCCCTCGCTCAGGTCGCGCACGATGGCGCGCGGGATGACCATGCTGGCGGAGCCGCCGAACGCCGCCACGAAGCGCATGACCGACAACGTCAGCAGGTCGGGCGACAGCGCGCAGCCGGCCGAAGCCACCGTATAGATGACCGTGCCGACGATCAGCGGCCGGCGCCGGCCGAACCGGTCGGACAGCGTGCCCTGGGTGATCTGGCCCACCGCCAGCCCGAGGAACCACGTCGCCAGGGTAATCTGCGCGGTGCCCGGCCGGCCGCCCAATGCCGCCTCGATGGCCGGGAACGCCGGCAGGTACATGTCGGTCGAGACCGGCCCCACGGCGGAGAGCACTCCGAGCATCGTGGGAAACCAGGACGGTAGCTTCATCGCGCCAGCATAATCCCGTCTGCCCCATTGCTGCGACCGCGAACGGGCGGCGTCGCCCGCGCAGGTGTCACGCAACCTTTGCACGATCCGGCGCGAAAGCGCGAGTATTGCAACGGTAAGTCAATTCGCCGAATCCGGAGCACGCCATGCGCCACATCCTGCTTGCCTTCGCCGCCGTCATCGCCGCTCCGGCAATGGCCGAGGCTGCCCCGCGCAACGTGCTGCTGTTCGTGGCCGACGGGCTGCGGCCGGGCATGATCGACGCCACCCACGCCCCGACCATGGCCGGGATGGCGGAGCAGGGGGTGGCGTTCCTCAACACCCACTCGCTGTTCCCGACCTTCACCATGGCCAACGGCTCGGCGTTCGCGACCGGCCACTACCTCGGCGACACCGGGGTGTTCAGCAACACGCTGTCGGCCGGTGCCGCCGTCCAGGCCGCGAAAGGCAGCGTCACCCCGTTCATCGAGAACGACGCCGTGCTCGGCGAGCTGGACCGCGACCTCGGCGCCGATTTCATCGACGAGGAGACGGTGCTCGCCGCCGCGCGCGAAGCCGGGATGGCGACGGCGGCGGTCGGCAAGCTCGGCCCGACGCTGCTGCAGGACCACACCGAGCGCAGCGGCCAGCACACCGTGGAGATCGACGACGCCACCGGCGGCGCGCTCGGCATCCCGCTGTCCGACGCGGTAAAGGCCGCCTTGCAACAGGCCGGGCTGCCGCTGGCCGCTCCATCGCGCGGCGGCAACGGCATGCCGGGGAGCGCCACGCAAGCCGGCACGCTGGAGGCCAATGTGGCGCAGCAGCAGTATTTCGCCGACGCCGCGAGCAAGGTGGTCATGCCGATGCTGGCGCAGGCCAGCCAAACGTCAGGAAAACCGTTCGCCATGGTGTTTTGGTCGCGCGACCCGGACGGCACCCAGCACAACCAGGGCGACAGCCTGTTGCAGCTCAGCCCCGGCATCAACGGGCCGACCAGCCTGGCCGCCATCCGCAACGCCGACCACGACTTGGCGCAGTTGCTTGCGGCGTTGAAGAGCCTTGGCCTGGACGCCACCACCGACGTGCTCGTCGCGAGCGATCACGGCTTCTCGACGATCAGCAAGCAGAGCCGCACCAGCTTCGCGGCGCGTCAGAGCTTCGCCGGCACGCCGGCCGGGTTGTTGCCGAAAGGCTTCGTGGCGCTCGACCTCGCGCACGCGCTGGAGCTGAAGCTGTACGATCCCGACGCGGCGCAGATCGAGGTGGCGCCGGGGACCACGCCGATGTTCGGCAACGGGCTGCTGGGCGATGCGGCCCGACCGCAGGTGATCGTGGCGGCGAACGGCGGCAGCGACCTCGTGTACCTGCCTGGACACGACCGCGGCTTGCTCGACCGCGTGCTGGCGGCGCTGTCGGCGCAGGATTACGTGAGCGGGCTGTTCGTCGACGACGCGTTCGGCCCGGTGCCGGGCACGCTGCCGTTGTCCTCGATCGCGCTGAAGGGCAGCGCCCGCACGCCCACGCCCTCCGTAGTGGTGAATTTCGCCAGCTACGCGCTGGGCTGCGACGAGGCGGCGACCTGCGGCGTCGAGGTCGCCGACACCGGGCTGCAACAGGGCCAAGGCATGCACGGCAGCTTCAGCCGCGCCGACACCACGAGCACGCTGCTGGCGGCCGGCCCGGACTTCCGCGGCGGCCTGCGCGACGCCTTGCCGGCCAGCAACGCCGATGTCGGACGCACGCTGCTGCACCTGCTCGGCCTGCATGTGCCGGACCACGGCCACCTGGTCGGGCGCGTGCTGGAGGAGGCGCTGGTCGGCGAGCGCCCGCGCGAGCCGTGGGGCCACGCCGAGCTGACCTCGCAGCCGGACGCGCTGGGCCATGTGACGGTGCTGCGGCAGCAGAGCGTGGGGGCGACGCCGTATTTCGATGCGGCGGGTTACCCGGGGCGGACGCTCGGGCTTCCGGCGATGGAGGGGACGCTGAACACGACCCAGGGGGATTGAGGCGGGCCGCTCCTCGCCATGATGTCACCGGCCTGATTAACCCATCAGATAGGTTATTTCGGCACGTGGTTGTCGTGTCTCGCGCCCATGGACTGCGCGTGATCATCTTCGTCGACGACCACAGGCCAGCCCGCGTCCATGTTCTCGGCGACGGCCATGCGAAGATCAACCTGGTCGGGGCTGTCGGAACGCCGGAACTTGTCTGGGCGGAAGGCATGACGCGCAGCGAGGTTCGCCGAGCGATGCATGTCGTGGCTGAGCAGCGGGCAATGCTGCTGGCCCAATGGGAGGACATCCATGGCCGACCTGACTGACGCCGAGGTTGACGCTGCCCTGGAGCGCGGCAAAGCCGCGCGGCTGAATGAGCCGCGAGCCCAATCGGCCCGCTATGACAGCCAACTTGACCGGGTAGTCGTCGAGTTGACGAACGGATGCATGTTCACCTTCCCGCCACGGCTGGTTCAGGGCTTGGAGGCGGCGACCGACGACCAACTCGCCCAGGTAGAAATTCTTGGCTCGGGCTACGGGCTGCATTGGGAAGCACTCGACGCCGATTTGTCGGTGCCTGGCCTGCTGACCGGCCTGCTCGGGACCAGGGCCTACATGGCCGGGCATGCGGGCCGGGTGAAATCAGCGGGCAAGGCGGCGGCGTCGCGGGCGAACGGCATCAAGGGCGGACGCCCCCGCAAAGCCGCCGAGGGCTGACGACTTCGGCAGCCTACCGGTCCTCGTCGGTCAGCCGCCGCACCAGCACCTCGCGCTTGCCGACATGGTTGGCCGGGCCGACGATGCCTTCCTTCTCCATCTGCTCGATCAGCTTGGCCGCGCGGTTGTAGCCAATCTGCAGGTGGCGCTGGATGAACGAGGTCGAGGCCTTGCCTTCGCGCGCCACAACGTCGACCGCCTGGTCGAACAGGCCCTTCTCGCCGTCGCCCGAAGCGGCGCCGGACGGCGCCAGGCCGGCCTCGGTCTCCGGCGGCGCTTCGGTCACCTCGTCGAGATAGGCCGGCTCGCCCTGTTCGCGCAGGAACGCCACCACGTCCTCGACCTCGCGGTCGGAGACGAACGGGCCGTGGACGCGCCGGATGCGGCCGCCGCCGACCATGTACAGCATGTCGCCCATGCCCAGCAGCTGCTCCGAGCCCTGCTCGCCCAGGATGGTGCGGCTGTCGAACTTGCTGATCACCTGGAAGCTGATGCGGGTCGGGAAGTTGGCCTTGATAGTGCCGGTGATGACGTCCACCGACGGCCGCTGCGTCGCCATCACGACATGGATGCCGGCGGCGCGCGCCATCTGCGCCAGGCGCTGCACCGCGGCCTCGATCTCCTTGCCGGCGACCATCATCAGGTCGGCCATCTCGTCGATCACCACCACAATGAACGGCAGCTTCTCCAGCGTCAGCGCCTGGTCCTCGAACACCGGCTTGTGCGTCTCGCTGTCGAAGCCGGTTTGCACGCGACGGGTCACCACCTCGCCGGTGGCGCGCGCCTCGGCGACGCGGTCGTTGTAGCCGCCGATGTTACGCACGCTGAGGCCGCTCATCGCGCGGTAGCGGCGCTCCATCTCGCGCACCGTCCACTTCAAGGCGCTAACCGCCTTGGCCGGCTCGGTGACAACCGGAGCCATCAAGTGCGGGATGCCGTCGTAGACCGACAGCTCCAGCATCTTCGGGTCGATCAGGATCAGCCGGCACTGGTCGGGCGACAGCCGGTACAGCAGCGACAGGATCATCGCGTTGATGCCGACCGACTTGCCCGACCCGGTGGTGCCGGCGACCAGCAGATGCGGCATCCGCGCCAGGTCGGCCAGCACCGGCTCGCCGCCGATGTCCTTGCCCAGCGCGATCGGCAACGTGCCCTTGTGGCCGATCCACTCGTTGGAGCCGATCAGCTCGCTGAAGAACACCGTCTCGCGCCGGGCGTTCGGCACCTCGATGCCGATGACGTTGCGCCCGCTGACCGTGGCGATACGCACCGCGGTCACCGACAGGCTGCGCGCCACGTCGTCGGCCAGGCCGATCACCCGCGCGCTGCGGATGCCGGGCGCCGGCTCCAGCTCGTACAGCGTCACCACCGGGCCGGGCCTGATCTCCACGATGCGGCCCTGCACGCCGTAGTCGGCGAGCACCGATTCGAGCAGGCGAGCGTTGGCTTGCAGCGTCTCGGGCGAGGGCGCGCCGATCTCCGAGCGCGCCGGGGCAGGAGCCAGCAGCGACAGCGGCGGGAACCGCCATGGGCCGTCGAGCGGCAACGCTTCCTGCCGCACGGCGGCAGCGCGGCCGGACGCGGGCGTCCGGGACGGGATTCGCACGGCATCCGGTCCGGAATCCGGGCTAGGCGGCGGCTCGTTCGCGTCAGGCGCGCGGGCCGGCACGCGCAGCACCACGGGCAAGCGGACTTCCGGCGGCGGCGCAGGCACCGGCGTCGCCGCCTTGGGCCGCTCCGGCGCATCCGCCTTCCCCGCTTGCGGCAGGCCATCGACCGACTTCGCGCCGTTCAGCCAGCCGAGCAGGCCCACCAGGCCGGCGCTGACCTGCTTCGAGGCGCGACCGCCCGCCGTCGCGGCGTGCCGGGTGCCCTGCGCGGTGCGCCGGGCGACGCTGCCGGCAGCCTGCCACTCGCGCCGCGACAGGCCGAGGCACAGCAGCGTCAGCGCCGCCGCCAGCAACCCGCCGAGGACGATCACCGCCACGGCTCCCGGCAGCCCGAGCAGGTCGCGGCCGGCCGACAGCGCCGCATCGGCCACCAGCCGCCCGCTGACCCCGCCCGGCAGCACGCCGCCCGCCCAGCGCCACGCCCCCCCGCCGTCGCCGGCCAGCAGCGCCGGCGGCGCCGCGAACATCGCCGCCAGCACCGGCAGCGCCGCCAGCAGCGCCACCAGCCGCAGCAGCAGGCTGCCAAGGCCGCGATGCGAGCCAACCCGCCACGCCCACGCCAGCAGCGCGATCCCGGGCAGCGCCGCAGCCAAGCCGAAGCCTTGGAGCAGCGCGTCGGCCAGCGTGGCGCCGGGCTGCCCGACCATGTTGCCGACCGGCTGCGCGGTCGCGGTGTCGAGCGAGGGGTCGTGCCGGTCGTAAGTCAGCAGGGCCAGCAGCAGCGCCAGGCCAGCCGCCGCCAGCAGCAGCCCGCTCAACTCCGCGCAGCGCCGGCGCAGCAGCATACGCAACGCGGGCGAGGCGAGACGCCGCGGCTCCTCGCGACCGAACCGGACGGAACTGGCCATCACACTACTCCACGCGCATGTCGGCGCGAACAATAGCCCAGAACCCGCTGGCGCTACACGCGCAAACGAAAAGGGCGCCCGCCGGGCGCCCTTCGCCGCAAGCCCCGGTCGCGAGACTCAGCCGAGCTGTTCGCCGTGCAGCACGACGTCGAGCCCCTCCATCTCCTCGTCGCGGCTGACGCGCAGGCCGATCACCACGTCGATCAGCTTCAGCAGGATGAAGCTGGCCACGCCCGACCACACCACCGTCACCGCCACCGCGACGCACTGCGCCTCGAACTGCGGCAGCCCGCCCTTGTGCACGTCGCCGCTCAGCGGGCCGAACGCGAACACGCCGGTCAGCAGCGCCCCGATGATGCCGCCGACGCCATGCACGCCGAAGGTGTCGAGGCTGTCGTCGTAGCCCAGCGCGTGCTTCAGGGTGGTGGCCGACCAGAAGCAGAGGACGCCCGCCACGATGCCGATGGTCAGCGCCGCCCCCGGCAGCACGAAGCCGGAGGCCGGGGTGATGGCGACCAGGCCGGCCACCGCGCCGGACGCGGCGCCCAGCGCCGACGGCTTGCCCTTGATCACCCATTCGGCGAACACCCAGGCCAGCGCCGCCGCGGCGGTGGCGATCTGCGTCACCGTCATCGCCATGCCGGCCAGCGCGTTGGCGCCGACCGCCGAGCCGGCGTTGAAGCCGAACCAGCCGACCCACAGCAGCGACGCGCCGATGACCGCGTAGGCGACGTTGAACGGCGCCATGTTGTCATGCCCGTAGCCGACCCGCTTGCCGAGCACCAGGCACGACACCAACCCGGCCATGCCCGCGTTGATGTGGACCACGGTGCCGCCGGCGAAGTCGGCCGCGCCCGGCAGCCCGAACACGCCGGCCCCCAGGAAGCCGGTCGCCGACCAGACCCAGTGCGCGACCGGCGAGTAGACCACCAGCGACCACAGCACCATGAACACGCACATCGCGGAGAACTTCATGCGGTCGGCGAAAGCCCCGCAGATCAGCGCCGGGGTGATGATCGCGAAGGTCATCTGGAACATCATGTAGACGCTCTCGGGGATGGTCTCCTGGACGTGCGCGGAGCTGCCGGCGCCCAGGTCGAAGGCGGTGTTCCAGTTCGCCCCGAAGCCCCTCAGCATGAACTGGCTGAGGTCGCCCAGGTACGGCGTGCCGTTGGTGAAGGCGAGGCTGTAGCCCGCCACCATCCAGGTGATGGTCACCAGGCAGCAGATCATGAACGACTGCATCAGGGTGGCTAGGATGTTCTTCTTGCGTACCATTCCGGCGTAGAACAGCGCCAGGCCGGGAATGGTCATCAGCAGCACCAGGGCGGTGCTGGTCAGCATCCAGGCGGTGTCGCCGCTGTCGATCTTCGGGGCCGCTGCGGCGGCCTGGGCGGCCGGCGCGGTGGCGGCGGTCGCAGCCGATGGCGCGGCAGCCGCCGCCGGCGCGTCGGTGGTGGCTGGCGCAGCGGTTGCTGGCGCAGCGGTTGCTGGCGCAGTGGTTGCTGGCGCGGTGGTGGCGGGCGCGGCGTTCTGGGCGTGTGCCGCCGGCGTCAGCAGCAACGGCAGCGCCATGGCCAGGAGGAGCAGCGCCGTGGCGGCGCGCCGCAGCAGCTTCTTCATCGTCGATTGGTCCCTACTTGCGGAGATCGCAGCCTTTGAAAAGCTCACAGGGCCTCCGCGTCCACTTCGCCGGTGCGGATGCGGACCGCGCGCTCGATGTCCATGACGAAGATCTTGCCGTCGCCGATCTTGCCGGTGTGGGCGGCCTTGGTGATCGCCTCCACCACCTGCTCGGCGAGGTCGGCGGCCACCGCCACCTCGATCTTCACCTTGGGCAGGAAGTTCACGTGGTACTCTGCGCCGCGATAGATCTCGGTCTGGCCCTTCTGCCGGCCGAACCCCTTGACCTCGCTGACGGTGAGTCCCTGCACCCCGAGCGGGGTTAGCGCCTCGCGAACGTCATCGAGCTTGAACGGCTTGATGATGGCGATGATCAGCTTCATGTCGCGGCCCTGTTCCTTGGCTCTTTCCGCCCACGCCGTCATGCCAACATCCGGCACGACGCAGGGCGCTGCTTCAGCCATACCAAGAACCGTGCCGCCGCCGGGCCAGGGCGGAAGCGGCGGCTTTACCCCGTCAATCGGTGGGACTGCCTGTTATTTGGGCAGCAGCAGCAAACATTCGTGAGGAAGTCGCGGGCAATGGGTGACACGATCGAGGTCGATGTGTGCGTGATGGGGGCGGGGCCAGTCGGCGGCGTGCTGGCCTGCCTGTTGGCGGCGTCCGGCCAGCGGGTCGCTGTCGTGGACCGCGCGGCACTGCCGCCGATGACGCACCCCGATTTCGACGGCCGCGCCTACGCCATCGCGGCCGGCTCCCGCCGGGTGCTGCAACAAGCCGGGCTGTGGGACGCGCTGCCGTACGCGCCCGGGCCGATCCGCGACATCCGGGTCTCCGACGGCCGGGTCGGGCGGCCGGCGTCCTCGCTGTTCCTGCATTTCGACGCCGCCGAACTGGACCAGCCGGCGTTCGGCTGGATGGTCGAGGCGCGCAGCCTGCGAATGGCGCTGAACGTCCGGCTGGCGGCGCAACCCGGGGTGTCGGTGTTCGCCCCTGCCGAGGCGACGGTCGAGCGCGCCGAGTCCGGCGTGACCGTCGCCGTCGCCGGCGGCCCACGAGTCGCTTGCCGCCTGGTCGTGGCCGCCGAGGGCCGCCACAGCCCGTTGCGCGAGCAGGCCGGCATCGCCGTCACCCGCATCCCGTACCGGCAAACCGGGCTGGTCGGCGCCATCGCCCACGAAAAGCCGCATGGCGGCACCGCGCTGGAGCATTTCCTGCCCGCCGGCCCGTTCGCGCAGCTGCCGATGGCCGGCACCCCGGGCGCACCGAACCTGTCCGCGTTCGTCTGGACCGAACGTGACGCCGCCGCGCCACGCCTGCTGGCGCTCGACGACGCGGCTTTCGCGCGCGAGCTGTCGCGGCGGCTTGGCGATCACCTGGGCGCGGTGCGGATCATGGGACGGCGCTGGAGCTACCCGCTATCGGCGATGCACGCGCACCGATACGCCGCGCACCGCCTGGCGTTGGTCGGCGACGCCGCGCACGGCATCCACCCGATCGCCGGGCAGGGGCTCAACCTCGGCCTGCGCGACGTCTCGGCGCTGGCCGGGCTGCTCGCGGCGGCCGCGGCGGCCGGCGGGGATTTGGGCGGCGCGGCGCTGCTGCGGCGCTACCAGGCGGCGCGGCGGCCGGACAACCTGACGATGCTGGGGGCTACCCACATACTTGACAAGCTGTTCAGCACCGATGCTGCCCCGGTCCGGCTGGCGCGCGACCTCGGCATCGCCGCGGTGCATCGGGTGGGTCCACTGCGACGGCTGTTCATGCGCCAGGCGATGGGCGCGCTGACCGGCTAGGCTGCCTCACGGGTTGAGAGGTGTCGGGCCAGAAGCCGCTGGAGCCTGCGGCGTCACGGGCGGCAGAAGATTGGACGGCGGCGGCGACATTTGGCTGTCGGCAGGCATCGGACCTGGCGGCGGCTGGTCCGCTGCCGGCGACCCTGGCGGCGGCAGGTCCTGCGATTGCACCGGGGCTGGCGCCGCGACCGGATCGGTCGCCTGCAGGTAGTCGTGCAGAGAGCGCTTCGCTTGGAACTCGAACTCGACGTTCATGTCTGCCATCATCTGCGTAACCAGCGCGTAGGCGGTGGCGCGGCCGCCGTCGGTGGCCCCGCCAAGCGTCATGCTGCGTATTACGCGAGCCTCGGCGAAACCGGCCGGCGCGCCGTCCGAGGTGGCGATGTTCAGGCGCACCGCGAGCGAGCCGTCGAGCCGGTCCGGCCCCGCCACGATCGAAGCGTCCTCGATGACGAAGCGGGCGCGGCCGGAGCTGCCGCCGATCGCGATGCGGTCCTGCGCCATCCGCCGCAGCGCCTCCACCGGAGCCACCGGCGAGAGCGACTCGACATGGCGCGGCAGGCCCGGCCCGACCGCCGGCTGCCAGCTGTCGTCGATATCCACCTGCGCCACGTTCAGGTGCAGCTTCGTCAGGTAGCCGTACGTGGGCTGCTCGTAGGCCACCGGCGGCGACTGCGCGGCATCCTCGCCGCAACCGGCCAGCAGCAACGCGGCCGCCACGCCCCAGGACAGGCGGCCCGCGGTCACTTCGGGTCTCTTTGCTGGCCTTCGCCGCTGACCGTGCCGCGCACCTCGCGCCGGTCGAACCGGAAATCGAACTTGCAGAACTCGCACGTCATGATGATGTCGCTGCCGACCATCATGTGATCGAGGTCGTCCTGCTCGAAGCCCTCCAGGATGCCGGCCAGCCGCTGCCGGGAACAGCGGCAGCCGTACGCCAAGGCCCGCGGCAGGTCCAGGGCGACGCCTTCGCTGCCGAACAGCCGATACAGCAGGTCTTCCGGCGGCAGCCCGGGATCGAGCATCTCGGCGTCGGTCAGCGTCGCGAACAGCGTCGTGGCGGTGTGCCAGGCCTCGGCCTGCGCCGCGTCGTCCAGTTCGGGGTCGACGCCGCCGGCCCCGGCGACCTTCTCCAGCACCAGCGCCGCCGCCTGCCAGCTGTCGCCGTCATGGGCGCAGGCGAGGCGGATGGCGCAGCGCAGCTGCTCGCTGGCGGAGAAGTAGTGCAGCGCCATGTCGGCCAGGCTGTCGCCCTCGATGGCGACGATGCCCTGGTAGCGGTCCATGTCGGCGCCCTGGTCGGCGGTGAATGCGATGTAGCCGTCGCCCAGCAGTTCGGCGGCGCTGGGCTGCGGCGTGCGCGCCAGCAACTCGGCCAGCGCGTCGGGATCGGGCCGGGCGTAGAAGCGCAGCGCGCCGGTGTCGGTACAATCAGCCAGCAGCATCCGCACCGGCCCGTCGCCCTTGGCCTGGATGCTGAACGAGCCGCGGAACTTCAGCGCCGCCCCGAGCGCGGCGACCAGCGCCAGCGCCTGGCCGGCCAGGGCAGTGACCAACGGCGGGTTGTCGTGGCGGGTCAGCAGCGCGTCGGCGAGGCGGCCGAGGCGGATCAGCCGGCCGCGCACCGGGCGGCCGGGCAGGTAGAAGGGCGTGACGCCGCGCGGGACCACGATGTCGGGCACGTCGGGGCGGTCGCCGTCGAGGAAGGCGGGTGTGTCTGGCATGTCAGGCAAGATAGTGAACCACCTTCGCCACGGCCACCTCCGGCGCACCGCAAATGCGTCTTCGGCGGAAGGCGCCGGAGGGTTACGCATATGTCATGCACCGAACAATCCGACGCGGCGTTGGCTACGGTCTACGGAAGCAACCGTATCCGAGGGTTCTATGCTGAATCGACGCCTGCAATTGCTGCTGCTGTTCGCCGCTGTGCTGATGCCGCTGGCCGGATGCATCTTCGTGCCGTACCGGCATCACGACCATGACGGCGGCTACGACCGCCGCGGGCCGGGGCCGGGCTACTACCGCGGCTACTGACGGCCGAGCGCCCAGGCCAGCACGCCTTTCTGGGCGTGCAGCCGGTTCTCGGCCTCGTCGAACACCACCGATTGCGGGCCGTCGATCACCGCGGCGTCGACCTCCTCGCCGCGATGCGCCGGCAGGCAGTGCATGAACACGGCGTCCGCCGCAGCGTGCGCCATCAGCGCCGGGGTGACGCGGTACGGGGCAAGGAGATTGTGTCGGTTGGTCGCCTGCGACGCGTCGCCCATGCTGACCCAGGCGTCGGTGACCACGCAGCGGGCGCCCTGCACGGCCAGTTCGGGATCGTCGAACAGCTCGATCCGGCCGCCCTCGGCGCGCGCCCACGCCAGCAGCGCCGCCGGCGGGCGCAGCGCCTCGGGCGTCGCCAGGCGTAGCGTGAAGCCGAACCGTACCGCCGCCTCGACCCAGCTGCGCGCAACGTTGTTGCCGTCGCCGGACCACGCCACCACCTGCCCGGCAATCGGCCCGCAATGCTCCTCGAAGGTCATCACGTCGGCCATCAGTTGGCACGGGTGGCTATCGTCGGTCAGGCCGTTGATGACCGGCACCGTGGCGTGGGCCGCCATTTCCGCCAGCTTCTCGGCGCGGTCGGTACGCAGCAGGATGGCGTCGACGTAGCGCGACAGCACCCGCGCGGTGTCGGCGATGGTCTCGCCGCGGCCAAGCTGGGTGTCGCGGCCGGACAGTACGATGGCGGCGCCGCCGAGTTGGCGCACCCCGACCTCGAAGCTGACCCGGGTGCGGGTGCTCGGCTGCTCGAACAGCAGGGCGACGCTGCGCCCGGCCAGCGGCAGCTGCGCGCTGCCCCCCTTGAAGCCGCGGCCGATGTCGAGCATCTGGCGCAACGTCGCCGGGTCGAAGTGGCGCAACTCCAGGAAGTGCCGCGGGGCGGTGTCCTGCGGAACGGTGTCTTGCGGGACCCGCCGCAGCGCCAGCGGACTCATTTCGCCGCGACCTGGGCATGGGGCCGGCAGGCGTGCAGGCCGGCGCGGATCATGGCGAGTGCGGCGTCGATGTCGGCATCGGTCAGCACCAGCGGCGGCGCCAGACGCACCACGTTGTCGCCGGCGCTGACGCTCAGCAGCCCCTGCTCGGCCAGCGCTCCCTGCACCTCGCCATTCGGCACGACGCATTCCAGGCCGAGCAGCAGCCCGGCCCCGCGCACCCCGCGCACGATTTCGGGGAAGTCTCTCGCGATGTCGCGCAGCGCGAACCACAGCCGTCGCGCCTTGCCGTCGACGCTGTCCAGGAAGCCCGGCGCCAGCAGCACGTCGAGCACCGCGTTGGCGGCGGCGCAGGCCAGCGGGTTGCCGCCGAAGGTGGCGCCGTGAGTGCCGGCGGTGATGTGACGCGCCACCGCCTCGGTGGCCAGGACAGCGCCCATCGGAAAGCCGCCGGCGATGCCCTTCGCCGCCGACATGACATCCGGCACGATCCCCGCCCATTGGTGCGCGAACAGCCTGCCGGTGCGCCCCATGCCGCACTGCACCTCGTCCATGCCAAGCAACAGGCCGAACTCGTCGCAGGTGGCGCGCAGCTCGCGCAGGAAGCGCAGGTCGGCCGGGCGCACGCCACCCTCGCCCTGTATCGGCTCCACCAGCACGCCGGCGGTCTGCGGGCCGATGGCGTCGCGCAGCGCGTTCAGGTTGTTGAACGGCACGTGGTCGAAGCCGTCGACCTCCGGGCCGTAGCCCTTGAGGTACTTGGCGTTGCCGGTGGCCGCCAGCATCGCCAGGGTGCGGCCGTGAAACGCGCCGTCGAAGCAGATCATCCGATAGCGCTCCGGATGCCCGGTCTCGTACTGGGTCCGGCGGATGAACTTGACCAGGCCCTCGTTGGCCTCGGCGCCCGAGTTGCAGAAGAACACGCTGTCGGCGAACGTCGCATCGACCAGCCGCTGCGCCAGAAGCTCGGCGCCCGGCGTCCGGTACAGGTTGGAGACGTGCATGACGCGGCGCGCCTGGGCGGCGATCGCCGCGGTCAGATGCGGGTTGTCGTGGCCGAGCGAGGAGGTAGCGATGCCGCTGCCGAAGTCGAGGTATCGTCGGCCGTCGCCGGTGAACAGCCAGCAGCCCTCGCCCCGCTCGAAGGCGAGGTCGATACGGTTGTAGGTCGGCATCAGCGCGGCGATCATCGGACGGTCTTCGTCTGCTATGAGGAGAAAGACTGTGCCGCCTGCGGGGGCGAAGTCAAACCTTTAGGTTTTACCCGTTAATTGCCGTTGTAGACGAAGTTCGGCATGCCGTTGAGGCTGTCCTTGGTTGCCCCCGGCATCACCACCCGGGCGTCCTTGCCGCCGGGATCGTAGCGCAGCTGGCCGTATGGCACCGCCACCAGCTTGCTGCCGATGCCGAGGAAGCCACCGACCGAGACCACCGCCACCGCGATCTTGTCCTGGGCGGACAGGATCAGGTCGTCGACGCTGCCGACCCGTTGATTCTGGTCGTCGTAGACCGCCGCGCCGATCAGCTTGCTGGCGCGCCAGCCGCCGTCGACGCGCACCGCGGCCACGACGAGTTGCGGGCTGCCCGCCTGGGCCGGCGCGGGCGACGCCGGGATGGTCGGCACGCTGTCGGCGGCGGGAGCCTTGGTCTGCGCCAGCACCGGCAGCGCGATCAGCAGGCCCGCCGCCACGCCCAGCGTGGCGAAGGAGAATGTGTGCTGCATGGCGAACTCCAGAATACTTTCTGGCGCTGCAACGTGCGGCTGTTCCAGGCGGTTTCCGCCGCCGCCGGCCCGTGGCATGGTCGGGCCATGACCAGAACCGCGCCGCCGCCGCCGGCGGTTACCGAAGCGGCGCTGCGCGAGGCGGCGCTGCGCCACCTCGCCCGATACGGCACCACCGTCGCCGGGCTGACCCGGGTGCTCGACCGCCGCATCGGCCGCTGGGCGCGCGCCGTCGAGGCCGAGGCGGAGCAGCTGGCGACGGCGAAGGCGGCGGTCCGCGCCGTGGTGGCGCGGCTGGCGCAGGCGGGAGCGGTGGACGACGCGGCGTTCGCGACGACGCGGGCGCGCAGCCTGGTTCGCTCCGGCCGCTCGCGGCTGGCGGTCGCGGCGCACCTCGCGGTGCGCGGCGTGGCGGGCGTGGTGTCGCGCGCCGCCATGCCGGACGATCCCGACGCCGATTTCGCCGCCGCCATCGCCGCCACCCGCCGCCGCCGCATCGGGCCGTTCCGCGCCAAGCCTCCCGAAGCGGGGCCGCTCGGGGCCGGGCCGGCCGACGCCGAGGTCGAGCGCCGCGAACTCGGCATCCTGGCACGGGCCGGCTTCCCGCAGGAGCTGGCGCGCCGGGCGTTGCACGCCGACCGCGAGCTTGCCGAGGCGGTGCTGGCGCGGTTGCGCGCGGTGTGAGCGCCGCGCGGGCGACTTGGGGCTTCGGCGCTGGGAAAAGAAGGACGGCAACGCTTCGGCGCCGCCGCCCTCAAGGTGCCGGGCCTGCGTGGCCGCGGTTAGGGAGAGATTGCACAACGGCGCCTGCCATCCACGAGTTGCCGGCCAGGCAACGCTGCCGCCGCATCACGCGAAAGTTGCGAATCACTGATTCCGTTGCGGGAGTTGGGCCACCTCGTCCATAGACCGTCGCAGCATGATCGGACTCTTCCGGCTACCCTGCGTCCTGCTTGCCTGTGTGGTGTCGGCCTGCTCCGGCGGGCGGTCCTCGGCCGACGGCGACCGGCACTACGCCGGCCTGAGCTGCGCCCCGTTCGCCCGCGAGCTGACCGGTATCCAGCTGCACGGGGCCGCCGCCGGATGGTGGGACGCGGCGGCCGGCCGCTACGACCGGGTAAGCGCGCCGGAAATCGGCAGCGTGCTGGTGTTCCGCAGCGCGGCACGGCTGCCCTTGGGCCACGTCTCGGTGGTGTCGCGGGTGCGCGGGCCGCGCCGCATCGACGTGATCGGAGCCAACTGGGTGCCGGGCGAGCTTGAACGCGACCAGCCGGTGGTCGACGTGTCGGCGGCCAACGACTGGAGCCTGGTGCGGGTGTGGTACGCGCCGCTGGGGCAGCTCGGCAGCCACTCGTACCAGGCTTACGGCTTCATCCTGCCGCACGCGCCGCTTGGCCACGACGCGCTGGCCAGCGCCGCCGGCCCTGCGGCCACTCGCACTGTGGCGGGCCGGTATTGAAACCAGGCTTGCATCCCTTGACCATTCGGCCCATTTGCAGCCTGAAGTTCTGGAGGCTGTTATGGGTACTCTGAGTCCTCTGCACTGGCTGTTGGTTCTTGCAGTTGTTTTGTTGCTATTCGGTGGCAAGGGCAAGATCAGCGGCATCATGGGCGATTTTGGTAAAGGTTTGAAGTCGTTCAAAAAGGGCATGGCTGAAGAGCCTGACTCTTCCATGGAGGAAGCTGTTACGGACAAGGCAAGTGGTAACATTTCCGGACCGGGCCACCTGGGCGGCGCCAACGTCAACACCGGCAACACCACGGCCAACGCCCGCCGAGTGTAATGGATGCGGCTGAATTGGCAGGCGTGCAAACGTCTGATTGGGCAATTTTAGCTATTGTCGAAGCTAGGCGACGAATGGACCAGCCTGGCTGGGTTCCTGCGATTGCTGGAAACATCAGCGTGCGTTTAGATGCCGATCGGTTCGTCATCACCCGCAACTGTGGTTACAAGGGTGCCTCAATGTCGGCCATGTCATGCAAGTGGGCATTGGCGGCCAGGCGCTGACACCGGGGCGGCCCAGTGCCGAGACCGGGTTGCACACCCGAATTTATCGTATGCTGCCGCAGGCAGGTGCCGTGGTTCATGGTCGTTCCGTCATCGACACCGTGCTGTCGCTGCTGCCGTAGGGCGAGGCGGGTGGGCATATCCGGTTTGCCGCCCTGGAAATCCTGAAAGCGTTCGAAGGTCAAGTCACGCAGGGCATGAGCGTCGACGTGCCGGTGTTCGCCAACCATCAGGACATTGCCAAACTGGCGGCGGTCATAGAGCCGCGCATTGCCGCCGGCCTGCCGCTTGGCCATTTCATTGCCGGCCATGGCTGCTACATTTGGGGTCCCGACATGCCGACCGCCCTGGCACGGCTTGAGGGGCTGAATTCTTGCTCGCCTGCGAGCTTGAGATGAGGAAATCGAGGCGATGAGCCGCTTGACCGTCTACCGCGACGATGCCCCCGGAGTGCCTGTGCTGGTGACCGACGAGCCGGACATGATGGGCCATGAACTCGCCACCATCGGCGTGCGCTTCGAGCGCTGGGAAAGCCCGGTCGAGCTGTCGCCGTTCGACGAGCCGGAGGCGATCCTGGATGCCTACCGCCCATATCTCGACACGCTGATGGGAACCGTCGGGGCGGGTTCGGCGGACGTGCTGAAACTGACGCCCGACAACCCCAGCGCCCCCGCTTTGCGACAGAAGTTCCTGTCCGAGCATTCCCACACCGAGGACGAGATCCGCTTCTTCGTCCACGGCTCCGGGAACTTCATCATGCACGTCGACGGCAAAGTGTGGGACGCGCATTGCACCCAGGGCGACCTCATCAGCGTCCCGGCGAACACCAAACACTGGTTCGACACTGGCGAGAAGCCGTTCTTCACCGCGCTGCGGGTGTTCACCGAGACCTCCGGCTGGGTGCCGCACTACACCGGCAGCGTCGTCCACGAATTGTTCCCGGCATCCTGAGCGCCAGCCATGATCCCGGTCATGGCGGTGCTGATCGACATCGAAGGCGCCACCACGCCGATCGCCTTCGTCCGCGACACGCTGTTCCCATTCGCCCGCGCGCGGCTGCCGCGGCTGCTCGACGAGCGCGGCGGGGAGCCGGCGGTGGCGAAGGAACTGTCCGAAGTGGCGCGACTGGCGCCCGGCATGTCGCATCTCGACGCGCTGCTCGCCTGGATGGACAGCGACGCCAAGGTCACGCCGTTGAAGGCGTTGCAGGGCATCATCTGGGCCGACGGCTACGCCAGCGGCGAATTGCAAGGCGCATTGTACCCCGATGTCGCGCCGAACCTGCGCCGATGGACCGCGGGCGGGGTGCGGCTGTTCGTCTACTCGTCCGGCTCGGTGGCGGCGCAGCGGCAGATTTTCGGCCACTCCAGCGCTGGCGACCTCGCCCCGCTATTCGCCGGTTTTTTCGACACTCGGGTCGGCCCCAAGCGCGAGGCCGCCAGCTACGACCGCATCGCCATCGGGATCGGCGTGCCGACCGCCGAGCTGCTGTTCCTGTCCGACACCGAGGCCGAGCTGGACGCCGCCGCCGCCGCCGGCCTGCGTACCTGCCAATTGTTGCGGCCCCAGGACGGAACCGTCGCCGCCCAGGCGCATCCGACGGCCCCGGACTTCACCGCCGTAGCCAAGCAGTTCTCCCTGCCGCATTAAGGTTGCGTCTATACCTAGCGTACTCAGGCAAGTTCTCCACAACATTCTGCGTCTGACGCGTCGGTTCGCATTGAGCCGACCACCATCAACGGCTACCATACGTTGCACAAGCAACACGAGGGTCCGCGACATGGAATGGAATGACGAAGTGATCGCGCGGCTCCGTGCCTTGTGGGACGAAGGCCACTCCACCGCAGAGATCGGACGTCGGTTGGGGGTGTCGAAAAACGCCATCGTCGGCAAAGCCCACCGGCTGTCGCTGCCGCCGCGGCCGTCGCCGATCAAGCGCAGCGCCGGCGAGACGACGCGCCCGGCGTCCACCCGACGCGCCGTCGGATCGACGCTGCCGCCGTTGCCCGCCCACGACGCCGCGCCGCATCGCAAAGCTGTCGCGGCGACTCTCCCGCCGACCTCCTCGCCGGCAACTTCGCGGCCGGCTGTGGCATCGGCGCCGGCCCGGATGCCCGAAGCGGCTGCGCCGCCGGTCGCGATGCGGGCATTGCCGCAGCGCAGCCCCCGGCTGATCTGCTGCTGCTGGCCGATCGGCGAGCCGGGCACGCCGTCGTTCCACTTTTGCGACACCGACGCGCTGGCCGGGAAGCCGTACTGCTCCGAGCACGCGAAGCTGGCCTATGTCAAAGTTCGCGACCGCCGCGACGAAGCCGCCTAAAGCCAGTGCGATGGCTTGCGTGGCGGCGCGGTTGGGCGGACAACACCGCCTGACCTCATTTGCCGCCAGGAGCTGCTGTTGCAGACGATTGTTCGCCCGCATTCGGCGCTCGATGCCGACGCCGTCCGCTCCGCCTACAAACGTTGGGCAGGCGTCTACGACGTCGTGTTCGGCGGCGTCTCCGGCCCGGGCCGGAGACGCGCGGTGGCGGCGGTCAACGCGTTGCCGGGCTCCAGGGTGCTGGAGGTCGGCGTCGGCACCGGCCTGGCCTTGCCGCATTACGCGCCGGGCAAGCGCATCACCGGCGTCGACCTTTCGGCCGAGATGCTGGCGCTGGCCCGCCGCCGGGTCGCCCGTGAGGGGCTGGACCAGGTCGAGGCGTTGCTGGAGTTGGATGCCGAGGCAACCGGGTTGCCGGATTCCAGCTTCGACATCGCCGTGGCGATGTTCGTGGCGTCGGTGGTGCCCAACCCGCAACACTTGCTGGCGGAGATGCGGCGGCTGGTGCGGCCGGGAGGGCACATCCTGTTCGTCAACCACTTCGCCGCCGAGGCCGGGCTGCGCTGGTGGGCCGAGCGGACCATGGCGCCGGCGTCGCGCGCCCTGGGCTGGCATCCCGACTTCAAGATGGCGTCGCTGCTGACGCCCGCCGAACTGGCGACGGCCGTGGTGCAGGCGGTGCCGCCGCTGGGCCTGTTCACGCTGGCGCAGCTCGGCAACTAAACTGGTCCGGCGACGTGCCGCGTCAGCACGCTTGATCTGGACGGTTGGGCCTTGTAGCCCACATATTGCAATGCCGGGCGGAGTTGCTGCCCTGGCTGCCTGTTCTCTGTTTTGCGGGATGTTTCGGCCGATGCATGTTTTCCGGCGGATAGTTTTCACCATCGGCGCCGTCGCGGCCGGGCTGGCGGCTGGGGCCCCGGCCGGGGCGCAGGAAGTTGTGGGGGCGCAACCGTTCATGGCGCCGCACCCGTGGCAGTTCGGGTTGCAGACGGCGCACAGCCCGGTCGAGCACGGCGTCCACAACCTGCACGCGCTGGTGACCGGCCTGATGGTCGCCGTCACCGTGTTCGTGGCAGGTTTGCTGCTGTTCGTCGCCTACCGCTTCGGCAACAAGCGCCACAAGGTCGCCAGCCGCACCAGCCATAACACGGTCCTTGAGATCGCCTGGACGTTGATTCCGGTGCTGATCCTGGTGGTAATCGCAATCCCGAGCTTCCGGCTGATCTACTTCGAGGACCGCGCCCGCGATCCCGACATGACGATCAAGGTCACCGGCCACCAGTGGTACTGGGAATATGCCTATCCCGACCAGGGCAAGATCGACTTCAGCAGCTACATGGTGCCGACCGAGGACCTGAAGCCGGGGCAGTTGCGGCTGCTCGACGTCGATAACCAGCTGGTGCTGCCGGCCGGCAAGACGGTGCGTATCCTGACCACCGCCGCCGACGTGATCCACAGCTTCTTCATCCCGAGCCTCGGCGTGCAGCGTTACGCGATCCCTGGGCACACCATCGAGACCTGGGTGAAGATCGACCAGCCCGGCGAGTACCGCGGCGAGTGCAACCAGATCTGCGGCACCAACCACAGCGCCATGCCGATCTCTATCAAGGCGGTGACGCCGCAGCAGTTCACCGAATGGGTGGCGCAGGCCAAGGTGAAGTTCGCCGCCGACGCTCCGGTCGCACTCCCGGTCCACCCTATTGCCGTTGCACAAGCCCAAACCGTTGCACAAGCCCAGCCGTGACTTACGTGTCGGTGGCTGAAGGAGAGTTGAGATGAGCGTCACCACCCGCGGTCCGGCAGACGCGCATGGACCGGCCCACGGCGACACGCACGGCGCCCATGGCCATGCTCCGGGGTTCGTGCATCGCTGGCTGATGTCGACCAACCACAAAGACATCGGGACGCTGTACCTGATGTTCGCGATTTTTGCCGGCCTTATCGGCGGCGGCTTGTCGCTGCTGATGCGCGCCGAGCTTGCCAGCCCGGGAATGAAGATCTTCTCGTCGGGCCAGCAGTGGAACGCAGTGATCACCGCGCATGGCCTCATCATGATCTTTTTCGTGGTGATGCCGGCGATGATCGGCGGCTTCGGCAACTGGTTCGTGCCTATCATGATCGGCGCGCCCGACATGGCGTTTCCCCGCCTCAACAACATCAGCTTCTGGCTGCTGGTTCCGGCGCTGGCGCTGGTGGTGGCCGGCCTGCTGACCGGCAACGGCGCCGGCTCCGGCTGGACGCTGTACCCGCCGCTGTCCACCGCGCAGTACCAGCCCGGCATCGCGATGGATTTCACGTTGTTCGCGCTGCACTTGGCCGGCGTCAGCTCGCTGCTCGGGGCGATCAACTTCATCACCACGATCTTCAACATGCGCGCGCCGGGCATGACGCTGCACAAGATGCCGCTGTTCGTGTGGTCGATGCTGGTGACCGCGTTCCTGCTGCTGCTGGCGATCCCGGTGCTGGCCGGCGCTATCACCATGCTGATCACCGACCGCAACTTCGGCACCTCGTTCTTCAACCCCGAGGGCGGCGGCGACCCGGTGCTGTTCCAGCACCTGTTCTGGTTCTTCGGCCACCCGGAAGTCTACATCATGATCCTGCCCGGCTTCGGCATGATCAGCCACATCGTCTCGACCTTCAGCAAGAAGCCGGTGTTCGGCTATCTCGGCATGGCCTACGCCATGGTGGCCATCGGCGTGGTCGGGTTCGTGGTATGGGCGCACCATATGTTCATCTCCGGCATCGACGTCGACACCCGCGCCTACTTCATGGCGGCGACGATGATCATCGCGGTGCCGACCGGCATCAAAATCTTCTCGTGGATCGCCACCATGTGGGGCGGCTCGATCGAGCTGAACACGCCCATGCTGTTCGCCATCGGCTTCATCTTCCTGTTCACCGTCGGCGGCGTCACCGGCGTCGTGCTTTCCAACGCCGGCATCGACCAAGTGCTGCACAACACCTACTACGTCGTCGCGCACTTCCATTACGTGCTGTCGCTGGGTGCGGTGTTCTCGATCTTCGCCGGCTTCTACTATTGGATCGGCAAGATGTCGGGCCACCAGTATCCGGAGTTCTGGGGCAAGGTGCATTTCTGGACCACCTTCGTCGGCGTCAACCTGACGTTCTTCCCGATGCACTTCCTCGGCTTGGCCGGAATGCCGCGCCGCTACGTCGATTACCCGGACGCCTTCCGCGGCTGGAACGAGGTAGCCTCGTTCGGCTCCTACATCGGCGGCGCCTCGGTGCTGGTCTTCCTTTACGTCGTCTACCGTACCTTCACCTCGAAGCAGGTTCTGGCCGACAATTATTGGGGCGAGGGCGCCACGACCTTGGAGTGGACCATCGCCTCGCCGCCGCCGTTCCATACTTTCGAGGAACTGCCCCGTATCCGTTAAGGCCAATCATCATGTCTGACGCCGTTGCCACGGCGACGGAAGCGGTCGGGGGGGATGCCAAGTCCCCCCTGCTGCTTTCGGGTTCCACCCAAGCGTCCAAACCGGCCCACGTATCCAAGCCAGCCGATTTCTTCGCGCTGCTGAAGCCACGGGTGATGACGCTGGTGGTGTTCACGGCCTTCATCGCGATGATGGTCGCTCCCGGCCACTTGCACCCGCTGCCGGCATTCGCCGCGATCTTGGCGATTGCCGTGGGCGCTGGAGCGTCCGGAGCCATCAATATGTGGTATGAGCGCGACATCGACGCGCTGATGCGCCGCACCGCGAAACGTCCTATCCCGGCAGGCCGGATAGCGCCGCCGGATGCGCTGGTGTTCGGCGTCACTTTGGCAGTCGGCTCCGTCGTCGTGATCGGGCTTGCCACCAACATGGTCGCGGCGGCGATCTTGGCGGCGTCGATTTGTTTCTACGTGTTCGTCTATACTATCTGGCTGAAGCGCCGGACGCCGTACAACATCGTCATCGGCGGCGCCGCCGGAGCGTTCCCGCCGCTGATCGGCTGGGCCGCGGTGACCGGGAACGTCGCGCTGCTGCCGATGCTGCTGTTCGCCATCGTGTTCATTTGGACGCCGCCGCATTTCTGGTCGTTGGCGCTGTGGGCGCACGCCGACTACGAGCGCGCCGGAGTGCCGATGCTGCCGGTGACGGCCGGCGCTCGCGCCACTCGCCGGCAGATCGTCGCCTATACGCTGGTGCTGGTGCCGCTTTCGGTACTGCCGTGGATGCTGCACTTGACCGGGCCGATCTACGGGCTGACGGCTGCCGGACTTGGGCTGAGTTTCCTAGCCAGCGTGATCGGCGTGGCGCGTGACCGGCAGGACGCGGCAGGCGTGAGCCTGACCGGCGACCGCCCGGCGAAGGCCGCGTTCCGCGTCTCGATCCTGTACCTGTTCGGACTGTTCGCAGCGTTGGCGGCAGATCATTTCCTGATGCCGTGGATCGTCCGGTGACCCCCGACAACACCCCCTTGCCGCCGCTGTCGCGCGTGGAATCCGACGCGCTCGCCCGCCGCCGCCGTTCGCGCAACTGGGTGCTGGTGTTGGTGCTGTTCGGCGTGGCGGCGCTGTTCTTCGGCATCGCCATTATGAAGCTGACCCCAGGACACTTGTCAGGCGGCTAGGGCATCGTGAACGCGCGCGTAAATTCCTTAGGGCTGGTGCTGGCCGGCGTGGTGTTCGGCATGGTCGGCCTGTCGTTCGCGGCGGTGCCGCTATATCGCATGTTCTGCGCCGCCACCGGCTATGGCGGCACGCCGCAAATCAACTCCGCGGCCAGCGCCACGCGGAGCGGCCGCAGCATCATGGTGCGCTTCGACGCCAGCACCAATCCAGGCCTGCCATGGCAGTTCGCCCCCGAACAGCAGCAGGTCACGCTGCAACTGGGCGAGGAAAAGGTCGCGTTCTACGAGGCACGCAACGAGGCGTCCCGGCCGGTCACGGGAGTGGCGCTGTACAACGTGACGCCTGAGACGGTCGGCAAGTACTTTCACAAGACGGCTTGCTTCTGCTTCAACCAGCAGACCTTGGCGGCCGGTCAGCAGATGCAGTTCCCGGTCAGCTTCTGGGTCGATCCTGCCATTGCCACCGATCCCAACACCGCCGACATCCGCACCATCACCTTGTCTTACACTTTCTTCCACTCGCTGGCCGACGCGGCCAACACCGGCGCGCTGGCTTCCGCCGGCCCGCATGTCGGGCCGCTGGTGCGATGATTGGCGGCGCGTCGCATGTCGCTACTTGATGCGGCGCGGAAATTGGGGATGATGCGGCACGCTCCCTGACAGGTATTCCACGCATTATGGACACCCACGCCGCTGCCGCGTTGCCAGCTTCCAACAGCTCCGGCCTGAAGCAGCCGTATCACCTCGTCGACCCGAGCCCGTGGCCGCTGGCGGGTGCCCTGGGCGGTGGCCTGACCGTTTTCGGCATCGTGCTGGCGGCGCATTTCGGCAGCTACGTGGCGCTGATCGTGGGTTTGGCGGTGGTCGCCGGCACCATGGTCATGTGGTGGCGCGATGTGCTGCGCGAGAGCCGTACCGCCGGACTGCACACCCCAATCGTCCGTCTCGGCCTGCGTTACGGCATGACCTTGTTCATCGCCAGCGAGGTGATGTTCTTCGTCGGCTTCTTCTGGGCGTTCTTCCATTTCGCGCTGTTTCCCGAGCACGTGCTGGGCACCGCGACGCCGGCTTGGCCGCCGGTCGGCATCACGACCTTCGACCCGTTTCACCTGCCGCTGTTGAACACCTTGATCCTGCTGCTGTCCGGAACCACCGTGACCTGGGCGCATCATTCGTTGATCGAGGGCGACCGCAGGCACCTGATCATGGGCCTCGGCCTGACGGTGCTGCTCGGCCTGAGCTTCACGACGTTCCAGGCCATCGAGTACTCGCATGCGCCGTTCCATTTCTCCGGCGGCGGCATCTACCCGGCGGTGTTCTTCCTGGCCACCGGCTTCCACGGCTTCCACGTGATCGTCGGCACCATCTTCCTGATCGTCTGCTGGTTCCGCGCCCGCGACGGGCAGTTCACGCCGCAGCGGCATTTCGGCTTCGAGGCCGCGGCCTGGTACTGGCACTTCGTCGACGTGGTGTGGCTGTTCCTGTTCGTGGCCGTTTACTGGTGGGGCCACGGCGTCATCGCCGCCGAGTGATCCCGGCCACCGTTAGCCGATGAGTCCGCAGCGGCGGTTGCTGCTGCCTGGCGCGATGACCGCAATCATGCTGGCGGTGCTGACGTGGCTGGGCATTTGGCAGTTGCAGCGCCTGGCTTGGAAAACCGCGTTGCTGGCCCGCATCGACCAAGCCGAGCAGCAGCCAGGTATCCCGCTCGACGCCGATCCGCCGGCGTTCACCAAGGTGCGCGTTGCTGGCGTGTTACGTCCCGACACCGCCCGCTACGGCGCCGACGTGCGCGAGACGCCGACCGGCGAGGTGATCGGCGCGCAACTGGTGGCGGTGCTCGACCGCGACGCGGGTCCGCCGTTGGTGGTGGTGGCGGGCTGGGTCCCGACCGGCAACCCGCATTACACGTTGCCGGCCGGGCACGCGACGTTCGACGGCTATGTCCGGGCCGCCGACCACCCCGGCATGTTCTCGCCGCGTGACGACCCAGCGGCGCGGCTGTTCTACACCCTCGATCCGGCGACCATCGGGCCCGCTTTGGGGGTCGGCAATGCCGCGCCGTTCGCGCTGGTGCTGCTGGGGCGCGACTTGCCGGGCGCCTATCCGCAGCCGGCGACCCAGCTGCCGCGGCCGTCCAACGACCATCTCGGCTACGCCGCCACTTGGTTCGGCCTAGCCGTGACTTTGCTCGTGGTGTTCACGCTGTATGCCCGAAAGGCGCTTCGCCCATGACCGCCTACGCCATTTCTGCCTACGACAGGCTGAAATCCCGCTTCGAGCGCATCGGCACCATTCACGAGGCTGCCGCCATGCTCGGCTGGGACGCCGCCGCGATGATGCCGGCGGGCGGCGGCGGCGCGCGCGGCGACCAGCTCGCGGTGTTGGCCGGGCTGGCGCACGGGCAGCTGACGGCCCCTGCGATGGCCGACGACCTCGAAGCCGCTGCGGCTGCGCCGCCGCCTGCCGAGTGGGACGCCGCCAACCTGGCGTTGATGCGCCACGCTCACGTGCGGGCGACCGCGGTGCCGCCCGAATTGGTCGAGGCGCAGGCCCGCGCCAACGCCGCCTGCGAGCAGACCTGGCGCGAGGCGCGGCGGCTGGGCGATTTCGCCACCGTGCGCGACCGGCTGGCCGAGGTGCTGCGGCTGGTGCGCGAACAGGCGGCGGCGCTGGCCCCGGCACTCGGCCTGTCGGCGTACGACGCGCTGATGGACGGCTTTCAGCGCGGCGTCACCGCCGCCGAACTGGCGCCGGTGTTCCGAGACTATGCGAAATGGCTGCAGGAGGCGCTGCCGCAGGCCGAGGCGCGCGAGGCGGCTTTGCCCAGTGCCGTGCTGCCGCAAGGCCCGTTCGACGCCGCGGCGCAGGAGGCGTTGTGCCGCAGCCTGGCCGAGCGCGCCGGACTGGAGCCGGCGCATTTCCGGCTCGACCGCTCGACGCATCCGTTCTGCGGCGGCACGCCGACCGACGTGCGGATCACCACCCGCTACAACGAGGCCGACTTCACCGGCAGCATCATGGGCGTGCTGCACGAGACCGGGCACGCGCTGTACGAGCGCGGCCTGCCGGCGGCCCACGCGCGCCAGCCGGTCGGGCAGGCGTCCGGCATGGCGGCGCACGAGAGCCAATCGCTGATCGTCGAGATGCAGGCCAGCCGCTCCGACGCCTTCCTGTCCTGGCTCGGGCCGCAGCTGGAGCGGGCGTTCGGCGGCGCCCCGGTCGCCTACGCCCTGCCCAACCTGCAGCGGCTGTACCGCCGCGTCGGCCGCGGCACGATCCGCGTCGACGCCGACGAGATGACTTACCCGGCGCATGTCATCCTGCGCTTCGGCCTGGAGCAGGCGCTGGTGTCCGGCGACCTCCCGGTTTCCGACCTGCCCGGCGCCTGGAACGACGGCATGGAGCGGCTGCTCGGCGTCACGCCGCCCGGCGACGCCGAAGGCTGCCTGCAAGACATTCACTGGTATGACGGTGCGGTGGGCTACTTCCCGAGCTACACGCTGGGCGCCATGGCGGCGGCGCAGCTGATGGCGGCGGCCCGGCGCGCGCTGCCCGACCTTGATGCGGCATTGGCCGAGGGCGATTTCGCTCCGCTGCTCGGCTGGCTGCGGACGCATGTGCATGGCGTCGGCAGCCGGCTCGGCTTCAACGACATGCTGCGCGAGGCCACTGGCTCGCCGCTCGACCCGGCCGCGTTCATGGCGCACTTGTCGTCACGGTACTTGCCAGTTGCGTCGCCCGTTCACGGGGTTTGACCGTTGATGTATGTGACCCGTTTGCGAAAGCTGAGCTTGTGGGTCCTGCTCGGCGTCGTTGCATACATGTTGCTGGGCAACATGGTGGAGCTGGAACCGGCTCGTGCCTGGCCTTTTTCAGATGAGGGCAGTAAGCCAACCGCAGAGCGATTTAACTTCCAACGCTTCGAAATCATTGCCGGATAAGCGACAAGTACCGGAGGCGCAGGCGGCCTTCGAGGTCCTTTTCCCGCAAGGTTCCAAAGTGTCTAATTTCGAGACCTACCTCAAAGCATCAGCGGCTAGGTGTTCGCATGACTCTGATTACTTCGGCCCAGCTGTGATTTGCATGTATGAGTTGCCGGGTCTTAGGTTTTTTTCAACATACTGGAAAGTGGTGGCGCGTGTAGACTTAGATTACAAAAATATCAGCAAAGTGCAAGTAAACCGATATATTGATGGATTGTAGCTTTAGCAGTACTACGAGGCACCACTGACTTATAATGTATGCAGAGGATAGCCATCAAGGCCTCACCATCCATCAGTTTAGCAGGCACTCCCAGAGCTTTGGCAATGGCAGGGCTCGGAGCATAAGTCTGAGAGCTTTGCGCAGTCCTCGGGTGAACCAGGAAAGCTTGCTCCTGGCGAGCTTTC
>JAABUY010001357.1_pt1 | contig 33360 bp, 49 predicted proteins | sample 5560271 | NCBI WGS metagenome assembly JAABUY01 (sample SAMN10711886, study PRJNA513374) | rock metagenome | isolation source: Antarctica rocks | place: Antarctica: Victoria Land, University Valley | reverse complement strand
TGTCTCCCCCAGATCTCCTCCCCACTTGTCTTCAAGCTCCTCTCCCACCGCCCTCTAATCCGCACCTCCGTCCTAATGTTCCAACGCGAATTCGCCCTCCGACTCGTCGCCCCCCCTTCCTCAAAACTATGGTGTCGACTCTCCGCCAACGTCCAACTCTTCGCCCGTGTCGAACATCTCATGAAAGTTGGACGTGGCAATTTCCGTCCCCCACCACAAGTCGAGTCTTCCGTCGTGAGATTGAGTCCGAGGGATCCACCGCCGAGCGTGGCTTTTGAGGAGTTTGATGGGTTGAGTAGGGTGGTCTTTTCCAGGATGAATAAACATACGAGAGCTTGTTTTGGGGCGAAGGGTGTTGGGGAGATGTTGGATAGGAATTATAGGACGTGGTGTGCGGAGAAAGGCTTGGTGGGTCCTCCATGCCTCCTCCAGCTGTCGGAAAATTCAAGGACAAAGCTGATGGAGTCTTGCGTTAGGTGGTGGAAGATGGGTTTGAGATGAAGAAGAAGATCGAGGAGATATTGGTCGAGTCTGGTTTTGCGGAATCTAGAGCGGCCAAGATGGACGTTGACGACTTGCTCAAGTGGGTCTGCACTTCCTCGACACCTCCTCTCACTGACCGGTATCAGGCTGCTGGCAGCTTTCAACGTCCAGGGAATGTGAGGGTCTCTCAAACCGCCCTTAGGACGAGACTGATCCTGCTCTAGTCACTTTGCATGACGACACGACTTTCTGATTGTTAGCGCAGACCCAATGCACAATGATACATCTGCACAATGCTGCATGATATATCCCCTATGACTCCCCCGGCCAACCAATCTCGAAGACCAAATGCTATGCACAGACAAATCCATTGATGGTGACCTGAGAACGGGGGAATATGCAAAGTGCAAGAACACACGAGAGACAGGGACATCATATGTCGTCCAGGGAGAAATGCGAAGATATTGCTTAACGAGGGGAGAGATGGGATGGGTGATACGGATTCGGGAGGTTGGGGAAAAATCCCGATCATTCAATGGGTGGGGTCATTTGACGGTAGCCGCCAATGGATTGGTACGCTTGTACTGCTGATGCAGGTGGAGTAGCTGTATTCCGATAGACCTCCTCTCTGCTTCGGATGCTGTGCTGAAGAGCGGGATCAGAGACGCTCAGTATACGCCTGCGAAATGGCCCACCTTCTTACTCCGCATTCCCCCTCATTTCATCGAACCTCCACCTTATCATCCTCCTCCTCCTTGCCATCCCCCGACATGCTCGTAGCCGGCGTATCGGTCTTTTCCATGCTGTCGTCCCCGTTCAATAGACTGGCACTCGAGCTCGGGGGGACGCTTTTCATCAGGGCGTTCTCCACATCGCCAGGGCCATATTTTGGCTGTAATTGTGGCTCTACTCCTTCCAAGCCGCTGGGTATACCTAATGCCTCGTCCACTGGCGGTTCGGGGCTCAGTGTCGATTGCTTCGCATCGGGTAGGACCCATCGTTTTGATTCGCCGTTCGCTAAGCGAACTTTCTCATCTCGGACCTCAAGAAGGGAGGACAGTGTCAAGACCTCGCGTATGATATTGGTGTCCGGGGTGAGGGATTTGACGCGGTTGAACGATGCGATCATGGGAATATCGATCCAGCCTTCGGAATCCATCTGCGGGAGTCAGCAAGGCCCCAAATGCCGTGATTGTGGCATACCTGTTGCCGGAGGAAGAAGTCCATTGCGAGATTCTGCATGCTGAAGTAGTACTCCACCTACCAACGAGTCAGCTAGATCTGCGGAATGGGTAGACTCCTCACCTGGCCAAGAACGTAGAAGCGGAGGGGATCGAGATTCGGTACCACAGTCTGTGGCATGGGCGGAGGTGGGGGCGCTCCTCGCCCGTACATCTGGGTGTGCATATACTGCGCATGCGCGGGATCGTACAGCCCGCCCGCAGCGTAGCCGGTCGCAGGCGGAAAGAATTGCGGATAACCAAAGCCGTATCCTTGTTGATACATGTTGGCGCCATTAGCGTATAGATTCTTGCCCATGGGACCGGAATTTCGGTATCCTCCCCGTCCCCGTCCGGAGAAAGAGGCTCGTGGTGGGCGGGGAAAGGTGTGGTTCGGGCTGAAGGGGTTTTGGGGGATAGGAGTTGTGGCGTTGCCTCGCACTGGCTTAGAAGATGGTCCGGAACCGAACCGCATGGACGCAGTGGACTCAAGTGAATTACCCTGGCCGCTGGGTGATGGTAGTTGGGTGTGAGCTCGCCGTGGTGAGTCTCGTCGGGATTGTCGACTCGTTTGTCGCGATAGAGGCTCGCTGGATCCTCCATTGGCGACTTCTCTCGGCTCGTCCGTCCCTCCGGCCAGAGCTGAGATACCGCTCTCGGACTCCGCTTTGAATGTCCCAAACATCGGCTTAAAGCCTTCGCTTCCTCCCCTTTGATTTTGTGGCATTGGGGGCAATCGAATCTCACTCGATCCGGAGCGACTGGGACGAACCCCCTTTCGCGTGTCAACCGACGCCTTCCTCGCCTTCGTCTTGTTCGCAGATTCTGACGCTTCAGATTTCGTCGCCCGTTTGCGAATGGCCGCCTGTCGGCGGCTGGCCTCAGCCGCTTCATCAGCAGCGGCGAGAAGCTCGGTCGCTGGGATCGCGGTCCATTTTGCTTTCTCTGTGGCATGTCAGCATGATCGCAGCGAGAATTCAAGTACGCACTGCCGGTGACGCTCGCGTCGTCAGCGACACTGCTCTCTTCGCTCTCCTTCTTTTCCTTGACCTTCTCCTTCTTCCCCTCGGCAACCATTTCCGCGGCTTGCGCTACGTCTGGCCATGCCTCGTCAACCGCTACAATCGCTGATGTCGGTGCAGACACCGCTTTCTTCTTCTTCGCGATCTTGACCCCATCATCGCCATTCGTCATTCGGTCGGGAATTACGGCGCCATGGGTGTTTAAGGGCAAAGTGACGGTACCGAATTGAAGGACCGGTGCAGTATCCGGTGGCGCTGTCCTTTCATCTACACCAGCGGCCGGCGCCAGTGAATTGATTTTGATGTCCCACGCGTTGACGGCAGTTGGTGGCGCTTGTTTCGGCACAAGGGTGTCCACCGGCTCCTCCACCTTGTCTAGGGATCTCGATCTCCAGCTTCCTTCTTCTTCCGCGTCATTCCCTCTCAGTGCTATACTTGTCGGTGCTGTGGACGATGACGCGGTTTCGGCGGATAGGTTTGGCGATGCCATGGAAGCGGGGACGGAAGCGGATGTATTGGTAGCGGTGGTGCTGGCATGTGAGGGTGAAGAAGGCTCGGTTTGGCTTGGTCGAGCATTGCTCTTCTTGGGCGTCTGGGCGGATGAGGACAGGTTCAGACCTGGGACGGAGTTGGCCTGATGCCGTTGTCCAATGGGAGAGGCGATACCCCAAGCAGATTTCGGGCCAACAGACGGGATCACCGGTGCCCGTGATATCGCAGGCTTCTCCGAGGTCGATGACGGGGGAGCACTCGAGCTCGTCGCCTTCTTTCCAGCTCTCGCCTCCGGTCCTCTTCTTCCGCTATCCTCAGCATACGGCTCCTTGACTGGTCGTTCCCTCCCAAATCTCGAGCCAGTTCCGCCCGGTCTTCGCTCTCCTCGAGGGCGATGTCGTCCGACCTGGACCGTCTCCCATTGCCCCTCATCCTGCGGTCCTGCAAGTTTCTCGTTTCTCGTCTCGGATTTCGTCGGACCCATTGTCGAAGATGGTATTCCAGAGATTGACGCTGCAGTGGAGATACCGTTGATGGTAAGGGAGTTCCCATTGTTTGTGGGAGACTTGATGCGGTCAGCGTACGAGCCGAGAGCATTGAATACTGATGTTGAGTTGTTCTGAGCCGGTGGGGAAGTGGACATGCTGGGGTGGAGGGGAGCCGAGGGGAGTCGAGGGAAGGAGACTGCCTGTGGGGAGAGTTGTGCGACGAGCATGGTGATGGAGGACCCCAAAAGAGCAGGAAGACAAAAACGTCAGCGATTTTATCCCCAACGCAGGAGGGCTCAGAAGACCAGAGAACAAAGCGCTCTGGGGACGGAAAGGAGAGGTAGGTGAAAGGAGGATGAACCAATAGTTTGTTTTCGGGGATGCAAGGAATGACGGAATGTCTGGCATCATGATGAAGGCTGCAACTTTTCGGTTGTCATCCGAAGCCCGGGACCACCCGGCTGATGACGAGCGAAGGGAAGATGGCGACTGACCTAGTCTGCGATGCAGAGCTCCTGATATGACGTATCGGCTATCCGCTCTTTTCGGTCCTCGTAGCGACAGAGAGTATGGAGCTGAGTCAGCGGCAAGAGAAGTCGAAGCTTCAGTATCACTCTCCCCGTATCTGGGAAACGCTCACCTGATCTCCCCCGAGTGAACGCCCTCGCTGCTATCCGCCTTCTTCCCCTTCCGATCCTGAATGGCTTCCGCCCTTCCCAGGTAGGTAACAAGCTGACTTCGGCGAGAAGACCTGCTGTCGAGTCGAATACGGGAGAGAACCTCTGTCGCCGGATCCGAGGTCGTCCGAGTTCACGATGATGGGGCTCTGCAAAGGGTCCGACCGAAGCAGTCCAGGTCGATACGATGTGAAACGGGAGTGGTAGCCCAAGTAGAGAGAGGAAGGTGAGTTATGGGGCGAGGAAGGTATAGCAATATGTAGTGTCAGAGTGGATTGATGGTATTTCGGCCAGATATGCGGAAATTGGCGGCATTAAGAATTCTGACTTTTGCCACCGGATTATCACTAGCCGGTGTCATTTCTGAATTTTGGCTCCATCCTTCCTCATATTGAACTCGGTGGAAGGCAGCTACATCTTCTTGCGACGAGCGGGACCATGCGGCAGCTCAAGCATCATGAGCAGAAGCTGTTGAGAAAGGTCGACTTCCTCAACGTGAGCGCCTGGCTTCTCAAAAGACCGCATGGAGCTTATACGCTTCGTGACTAGTGGAAGCAGGATGCCTCGCAGCGAGAGGTGAAAGTGATGCGGAAGTACCACATACAGGACCGGGAGGACTATCACAAGTAAGTCACACTCCATCTGCGGTCCCTCATTGGTTATTTGGATCAAGGAAGCTCTCGATGGGGAATGCGATCGCGGTGGTGCTAATCGTGCTCTTCTCCGCAGATACAACAAGCTGTGCGGAAACCTGCGCTCCCTCATCCACCGGATCTCCCTCCTTCCCGCCGAAGATCCATATCGACAACAAAAGGAGATGGAGATGCTTAACAAGCTGTACGACATGGGGATTCTCGGTCAGTAAATTGCGCCCGACTTTCCGCTTGAACTAATAAACTTCGTCTCAGACGTCGGATCCAAGCCTTCCGACATCGAGAACCAGGTCACCGTCTCGTCCATTGCTCGAAGACGGCTCGCGGTGGTTGCGACCCGCCTGAAGATGGCCGAGACTGTTTCAGATGTTCGTCCACCTCTCTCCTCTTCGAAGAGGCATCAATGGATCATCTTTAGGCTGTACGGACCATCGAGCAGGGACATGTCCGTGTCGGCACGAGCCCGGCGACAGATCCGGCAATGCTGATCACGAGACACACGGAGGACTTCGTGACTTGGGTGGACACGAGCGCGAGAAAGAGGACGATCATGAAGTATAATGATGAGGTGGGTCGCGAGCTACCCATCAGCATTTCGTCCTACCCTGCTGAGGGTGGGACGAGGTCCGGATCGAGCTGATAGACTGGTCGTAGTTGGATGATTTCGACCTGCTCTGAGGAAATGCATTGCAGCATATTGATACCCAGCATGATGGCATACCCTAGCCCAGACGCCGACCTGGCAGCGAGGTCTGCAGTATATTCATATATGCTAAGTCTGTTACCCATCTCCTATAAGGGCTGTAAACGATGCGATTTGGGGGCTTCCGAGCGCAAGGTTGCCCTTTACCCGAACGAGCTCGGCCCTGGAGACATGGCCGAGTGATATTCGCAGTTCGGTCTCGCCTTTAGGGCCATTGCATGATTTCATCGCTCCCATCGTTCTTAGTCAGCATGCCACTCCTCAGCCTCCTACCCGAGCTCCTTCCTCGTGTCCTCGATTACGCCGACCTTTAGATTCTCGTAACGTGCCTTCGCCTTTCGCACGACGTCTTCGAGCGTGTAGGCAAGACCGTATATCTCAACATCACCTTGGATCCGACCAACGACAAGTCCATCTCCCTATTCGTGAACCATAACTCATCCCCTTACAATACCTCCCTCCTCCATCACACCAAAAGCTTCACACTCTATCATCACGAAGAGTCTTCCCACCACTCAATCCCGCCGATACGCCTTCCCTAACTTGATACCCTCCGCTTAGTGCTCGAACCATGGGACTCACGCTCCCACTGCCCTTGCTACCTCCAGCCCTCCCAATGTCCCTTTTCCTCTGCCCTTCGACCAAAGTAGCTCGTCATCGAGAATTCTCTACACCCTCACCTCGTTCCATCTCGATCAGCCCGTAGGTCCAGTCCACTGTCAAGGTGACCCAACTTGGTCTGACCTCCACCGACTCGTCCTCAAACCCACTCGGTCCCAAAAGCGTCTCGATCCGTCCCTCTTCCCCAACCAAAGCTCATACTTTTACCTCCAAATCCCAAAGAATGTGAAGCAATTGGTAGTCGTATTCGAGACGATGCCAGGCGAGACGTGGCCACGGCGATCTCGAGGGTCGAAAGAGGAATGGCTCCCTGCGCGGATAAGCTTGCGAGACCTCATGCGCGACTCGCAGATGCGTCTGGTCGTGGGGAGTCGGTCAGGTTCGAGGGGATTGAGAAGTGGGTGGAGAAGGACGTCTTACAACCTGTGGTCAGGGAGGCTTGGGAGAGAGAGCTCGAGAAGACCGGGGACGGATCATGGGACATCGGACGGACAGGAGCTTGTGAGGCTACCGCTGTGCGTGCTATGAATCGCAATATACCTTCCGCTCACGTCATGCGAGCAGTAATTCACTCGGATGCGTCGTACTGGTGCATCGTGAAGAGTTGCACATTGCGAAGAAGCTGGGCTAGGCTCATGTAAGGCATTCATCATAATTATTCCTTATTTGATTCGGTAACAATCCGAGACAGCGGTTTGCGGTGCCTGATGTGCGCACAGACATCAATCTCTCACTGCTGGATGACCTCTCGCTACCCCTCATCGACACTGCCAGGACAAAGCCGGCATCCCTCGTCATCCTCATCCGACTTTCCCGCCATGTGTCTGCGTCAGCTACTCCGGATCTTCAGGCAGAAGGCCAAGCGCGTACTGGGTAGGTACGTATCTGCAATTCGGCATGTACATCGTCGCTCGCCTGGAAACCAGCTCCGACTACCAACAGAGTTGCTCCCTCTCGTCCTCGATTACGCCGACAATGCGACGCTCGCCACCTGTCTTCGCGTTTCTCACGACGCGTTCAGGCTCGCAGGCAAGAGGCTTTACCGCGAAATCACCTACGATCCGAATAATCTCTTATCATCACCCGACCTCAGTCTCCCATCTCGCCTCATGCCCACCCTTTTATCCTGTACCGAATGCCTGGCGCTTTATCACCATGAGAACGCCAGCCATATATACGCTCCTCTCCATCTCCCCGACCTTCAGACTCTCCGGCTCATCCTCCAGCCATGGCATTCCGACTCTGTCCTATGTTCACAGCAGGACGCTCCAGTCTGTCCCTTCATCTCCGAGCTTCGTCCCACAACACTCATCATCGAGAACCTTTACTCCATTTATGCCGATCATCCCAAAGGCTTGGCTCCGAGGATCAATAAACTTCCTCCGCTCTTCTCTAACGTCACTCGCCTCGTTATCAAACCCACACGAGTCGAACATCGAGGAAACCGCCTAGGTAACCTGTACGGCTTTCGTAACTTCAACAACAGCATCGTCTTTGGGAGCCACATCCCGAAGCAAACGAAGGAGGTAGTGGTGATCTTTGAAGCGATGCCGAGCGAGACCTGGCCGCGTTGGTATCAAGCACCCGCCTTGGAATGGCCGCGAAGGCCGGTCAGTCTGTGGCATTTCGTGGGCGACTTGGAATGTGTATGCGGTCGTGAGAAGGGCAGGAAAGTAGTGATTGTCAATGCGGGAGGGATCGAGCCGGAGATGATCGAGTTGGCGGGGAAGAGCAGGGACGAGGTGGAGAGGACCATCGAAGAGGAATTTAGGGAAGAGATCAGCGAGCAGTTGGAAAGGTGGAGACACTGGGCTAGAATTGGTTTGATTGCCGATGGAAGGCCCAGGGAAAGATATGATCATGAAGAGGATCTGGTTTGGACGGATGGAGAGGGGGACGAGGAGATGGTGAGCCTTGGAGCCTATGGAGAAGTGGCTGGAAAAGGAGTGTTGCAGTCGATGGTCAGAGAGGCTTGGCGAAGGAAGTTAGCGAAGGCGGCTCGTGAGAATATCAAGGGACCCGAGGGGTCTTGAGGATAGGGATCCGAAGAGGTTTTTGCGGTCAGTGCTGTAATGTCTAAAGCGCTCGTTCGCTCAATCAAATCTGTCATCGGGCAACGACATGACTCGTGAAATACTGGACGATTAGCTTATACCAACAATTTGGCATTGGCACTACATCACCGATGTCCTTATCCGGCCAGAAACATTCACGCGTAAACCGATCTTTAACAAGGCCGTAAAATGAGAATGGTCGCAAGTGACCGACTATAGGGCGGAAGGGCATGATGCGCAGGAAGGGATCTGTCGTTCAAGCCCCGCCCTTTGACGGCGATGGGGACCAGGCTTCGTCATCAAAGGCATACTTCGAAACCCTCCTCGAAGTACCAACCCAAAGGTGCCTGTCGACGGCCGAATCAAAGGATCTCGACTTGATTGAGGGCGACCTCTTACAGCCGGGCCAACCCTTCGAGGACGTTAAGGGACGACACGTCTCGTTCAGCTTTGTGCGACTCGCATTCCCAGTCTGCCCGCCCACAAAACCGAAGTGGAGTATCCCTGAGCCGCACCCGCCTGCTATAACCATGTCGACCGCCAATGACACCAATATGACGCTCGTTTCCATCCTCTCGGTCACGGTGAGAGCTTTCCGGCATCGGAACCCTGCTGAGCTGATCTGATTCCCAAGGCCTTGCTCTTCACCGCGCATCACACATACAAGTTCGACAAGTGGAAGTGCCTGATCCCAAGGCGCAAGGATTGGTTCCGTGTCCTCCTCACTGCGAGTGCAATATTTCACACGATACTCGAATGGCCTCGCTGAGAAGCCGCAGTGGATGCTGATCACGAGTAATCTCGGCCTGCTGATCTGGGGTTTCGGCTGGTGCTGTATGTATGCATACTGGGATTCGACGTGGTCATGGCTGATGGCGAGCAAGACGTCAAATACAAGCTCGGCTGGATCGTGCTACCCGGCTACGGCGCGGTACCGGTCCCGGATGAGCTATGGACAGGTCATTTCAAGCGCATCAATCTTCCCCTCACATTTTGGCTTACTCGTACGTCACTTCTTACCTTCTTTCCCTCGAGCTGACCAAGCAGTCGGATACGGCATTCAAACATCGATGAATGCCGAAGAAGGGCTCTATTGGTGAGTGGTAGGGAGTAATAGAGGCTGATTAAGTAGGTACCACCTGATGCGCGCTGTCCACCACCCCAAATCCGCACGTTCGTGGCTCACCTCATCGTTCTTCATCACCTGGATCGCGGTCTCGACCGCCAGTTTTGTCGCAACCTACGGGGCAGGGTGGATCGGGGGTCCGGATCCGGCGACGCAGATGGCGAGGATGTTCGTCACGGGCGGGACTATGGAGCTGATGTGAGAATATCCCATTCTGGCTGATTGACGAGATACTGATCAAAGACAGTGTGCTCTTGGCTGCATCCATTGTGATTGTCAAGTTTCCGGTCTTCCTCAAGGATGTTGTAGGTCCTCAGCCAAGATTATGAGATCCGCTGCTAGCGCCGATGAAATTAGAAAGCTTCAGGGGCTGGGCCGGAAGTACGATCCAGGCTTCACTTCTACCAGGGTACGTCGCTCGGCTTTACGAAGGCTGACTCTCATCTCGTTCAGAGGCGAACAAAGTTAGGACCTTCTTCCGGCTTGTCTTCACGATCTGCATTCTCGTGCTCGGTATCGATGGTCTCACGGCGAGGAGGCGGATCAACCTCAACCAGTACGTCATTCTGAATGTTGCCTCTGTCGAGCAGCTGATAAAACTCGTCAGCATCGCTTCTGGTAAGCGTGCACATCGGGCTTGTATACCCTACCGTGCTGACGCTCTGCCAGACCTTCTACAGCAGATGATCTACGGCTCTTACTTCTTCGCCTATATCGTCTCCGTTATTGTGAGCTCTCCGACATGTTTCCACGATCCCGCTGAGACGATCAGCTGTATCTTCCCCGCAATTGGGGCTCTACCTCCTTTCCCCAGGGACAAGTCATGGTCGGCCGCATCCCACCAGCGCAAGACGGAACGGCCTCACAGGCCTCCCACGCGCTCATCTCCCTCCTCCGTGAAGGTGGACAGTGGGATGATGAAGATGACCTACGCTCGGGAAGGCCACGTACGGGTAGCAAAGGTTACGAGGGGAACAAGCGGTGGGATGAAGAGGAACCGCAGGTTCCAAGGATCACTGAGGTCAGTCTTTCTGCAAGGGTTCAGATCTGGCTGAGGAGGACTAGCTGGACGACTTCACCTCGCCGATAGCGGTGAAGCTCGCTAAAGGGAATCTGACGATGCCGAGTGAGCTGAGGATCAGGGTGGAGCACGAAGTGGAAGATGATGCGGGGTCGACGCCGAGGATCCGGGTTTAGGATGGAAGTAAGAGTCGCGGTCGGGCCTTGATGCTCCCATGTCCCTTGGTACTATCCGCCTCATGTATTCGTTGATCCCATATTCAGTCAGTATCGCTCTCAGGATCACGCCTACTTGCATGCAGCAAACGGGGTTTCAGCGTGACGCACCAGCCAGCGGCGGTCGCGGCGCCGCGATGACGGCATCGACGGACTCCCCCGCCTGATCCACCTCCACCTCCACCTCTTGGGCAATAATGCGCCGGCATCCACCGGACGGAAGGTCCGAGCTGGAATCCATATAGAAACCAGCACCGTGAACTTCGGATCACCATTTTTCACAATCTCCCTCCGACTTTTATTATCCTGACTACACAGAAAATCTATCCAAAATGGTCGCGTCCAACACCATGCCCTATGTCAACCTAGGCAAGTCCGGCCTCAAAGGAAGTCTTACGCCTCCATGATTCCCGACTAAAGAAGCTTATCGTCTTGACTTTTCAGGTATCGAAGATCATCCTTGGTGTGATGCAGTATGGGTCGGGTGGAGACTGGATGATCGCGGACCATGATGAGGGGATCAAGCAGATGAAGTATGCGTATGACAAGGGTGTCAATGTGAGTTCACCCCCATGTGATACAGGTCCTTGATTCATAGGCTGATGCCGTATGCTTTAGGCCTTCGACACCGCCAATGTGTACTCTGCAGGCGAATCCGAGGTGATCCTGGGCAAGTTCTTGAAGCAGCATCAGATCCCACGGGAGAGCGTCGTCATCCTCACCAAGACTTACAACCCGGACGGCAAGCCCGAGGATCGGGGACCGGGAGGATTGGTCAACCACAGTGGTCTCAGCAGGAAGGTTAGTCCCGCCTTTAGGTGTCTCGGTGAGATCTAACTGATCTTGAGATCAGCGCATCTTCGCCTCCGTGAAAGGCTCTCTCGATCGTCTAGGACTCGACTACATCGATGTCCTCCAATGCCATCGATTCGACGTGGAGACGCCTATCGAGGAAACGATGCAGGCGCTACATGACGTCGTCCAGATGGGGTGGGTGCGATACATCGGGATGTCGAGTTGCTGGGCCTGGCAGTTCCAGCTCATGCAGCGTGAGTCTCCCTCTTTCACCTTCACCGATCGAGAGCGACCGCTAAGTGGGAATGTGGTGTAGAGTACGCATTGGCTAACCGACTCACCCCTTTCATCTCGATGCAGAACCAGCATAGCGCGATGTACCGCGAAGAAGAGAGGGAGATGATGCCGATGCTCAAGCATTTCGGCGTCGGTGTCATCCCATGGGGACCTATGGCCGGTGGTAGTGAGTGGCGCTCTTCCCGCCAGCGGAGCGTACGGTCAAGCTGACCTGTTTGTCAGTGCTTTGCCGCCCTTTGAAAGACATGGAAGCTACAATTCGTGGTGCAGGACTTCCCAAGGACGGCCGTGGAAAACAGGTGTGTCTCCCCACCTCCCTAAATCTGTCGAGCTGACTCCCGGATAGGCTGGTGACAAAGCCGTGATCGACAAAGTGGAAGAGATCGCCAAGAAGCGAGGCTGCCCGATGGCAGAGGTCGCCATCGCGTGGTCCCTCCAGTGCAAATGGGTCACCGCACCGATCGTGGGCATCAAGAGCAATGAGAGGTTGGACGAGTTGATCAAAGGGCTCGAGACGAGACTTACGGAGGAGGAGATTGAGGCGATCAATGAGCCGTATATGCCGACGCACGTCAGGGGACATGCGTGAGGCGGGGCCAACAAAGAATGAGAGTGGTAGGAGTAGTGGAAGATCGATGCAGATGATGAAGCATGACTTCGAGCTGACTGTATGAGGCACTCACCTGCCCTGAGGCACAATGATTTGACCCTCGCCCGCTTCTGACCATGACGCTATGTGGAAGGAGACAATTGGTCAGAACTCCATACAGATGTTGATTCGAGGAAGTCTTCTCACAAGCAAATTCATCAGCATCATCGGAGTATAGATATACAGGACGATATCACGGAAAGATCCGAAATTAGTCCGGATCACCAAGTTTGATTGTCGCTGCTAATTGATTCGATCAAGTCTTGCGGAACCTTGAGGTCTTCATACGGGGCGGTGATCACCGCTTGCTCCTCGCATGATGACTGTGACGCTTGAAACCAAGCCAAGCAGTGTTCGACCGTGACGTCGTCGCTCCCCTCGAATGGCAGAACGGGCGGGTTGAATTGGGGGAGGCTTTGTCGCCAGAGTGTAATGCGAGTGAGACCACCCTTCCCTCGATAACCCTGAAGCATCTCTTGGAGCTCGCTGCCCGGAAGGAGATCAAGGGAAATGAATTGGCCATCGTCTGACACAGATGGTTCCCACATCCCGCCCTGAGCGAAGTGAAACATAAGATCTTGGCCGAACACAACGAGACAGAGTTCTTGCTCTTGATCGGTCGCGGTGAGACCAGTTGGGTCAGATGGCTTCAATCCGATCGGCAAGGGTGAGTCTGCAGAGAGGACTTGCTTCGAGCCCGTCTGACTCCACTTGCAATGAAGATTCGCCCTCGCTATAGAGGTGTCGTCCCCGAATGAAGGCCACTTCAGGTCTTCTGGAGACGGTGGTTGGACATGAACTTGTCCATTTGCAGAGTCCGCTCTGTGAATAGGAAATTGCTCTTCTTGGGACTTCCGTACCGATCCGATAACGCGTCAGTTCCTACATGGGCTGCGCAGCTAGGAGACAAGCTGCTCCTTGCAATGGTGGAAGCTGGAAATCGCATAAATCCAGAGAGAGTGGGAGATGAAATCTTCGGCTGATCCGTTGTCATCTTCCTGAAGGCTGTCAAGGCAGTGTAGTTATGAAGGAGAACGCATGAAAGGAGAACCATAGGCATGAAGTCGGTCGTCAAAGGAGACGGCTGGACGACCGATCGCGACGTGTTTCCGAGACGTGTGAAGCGGGATGCAGAGCCTTCCTTTGATTGTCCACTTTTGAGCACGGCTCTCGGCATGTTGGCATCCTGCACGTCTGGAGTTTCATCGGAAATATCGGATCGGTCCTGTGAGCGTGATCCGGATGTTTCGATGATCCCTCTTGTCCGCGACGCCTCGGGCCCGACGTTCTTGACCAATGTAATCGACGCGGTAGAGAAGGTTTCTTGCATGTCGCTGAAATGCAGATTGATAGAGTCGGAGCATGTCGGTGGCCATATTTGAAACGAAGTCCAGTCGCCGGACAATACGCCTCGGACGAAGTCGAGAGTCAGTCTTGCGTTGGCGATATGCATGAAGAATCAGTAGCCATCCCTGGCTGTGGATGAGCAATGTGATAGGACCCGATGGGAACGTCTATTGCGTGATGTGAAGATGGTCACATCTCTCATTATTGACATCGCTCTTCCTCCGCCAAGTTGATATACTTGCGCATCATGCGAGTCGAGCATCTCACATGAACTTGCTCGCCTAACCTTTATCAGCGCCAATACTCAAGTCAAGGTGAAGCGGCTCACCATCCCCATAAGCGAGCTCAGTCCACCCGAGTTCCCGCCGCCCATCATCTGCCCCTGTATCAGCCAAGCTTTCAAAACGGTGTAAAGGCAGACTTACACCACTCATCTGCTGCTTCATCATGAGTTTCATGACCATCTGCCCGGCAGAGGTGACGGCATCCTGCTTGGTACCCGAGGCGGCACCGCCGGACTGGTCGAACAGCTGTGGAAGCGCCGGATCAGCTACGCGTCCGGGGTCAGGATGGAAAGGCACCTTGGCAGCCTCCGACATTGCCATGCCCATCATCTGAGGCTCATCAGCTTGGTGATTACAGAGGTCGATCGAGAAGCCTCACATTCGATTGCGGGTTCCCGCCGGCGCTAGCCCCACCGGAGGTGAACATCTTGAGCGCCTGCATCGCGGCAGCTCTACATTCATCTCATCAGACGAGCCTTTTGGATTCGCGCATCACTTACCCGCCCATCGCGTTGGCAGGCAAGCTACTAGCCTGACCCTGACCATATGCTGCCTGATGCTGCTGCTGAACAGCGTCCTCGTCCACGTTGGTATCGTTCGAATTCATCCCGCCGATGTGGTTGAAAGCGGTGGAGAAGAGAGAGGCGTTCTCGTTGCCGTTCCCGGCGTGAGCGTTGGCGGCTTGAATCGCGGCGCCTTGGTCGACTGCGAGGTCGGTGATCATGCGGAGATCATGAAGGAGAAGTGTGAGCGGGAAGAGGTGAGGGTACAGAAGATGGATGAGAGCGGACGAGCGGGAAGAAGACCTCAGAGAGCCTCCTGAATCACTGAATGTCGACTCACCCTGCGGCATGCCTCCACCGTATCCACCAGCTCCACCCTGACCGTGCGGGCGATTAAATTCAGCTCCGCCAGTCTGACCGTAGCCTCCTTGCTGCTGATCACCGTATCCCCCCTGCTGACCCCCGTATCCACCTTGCTGCTGGTCATAGCCGCCTTGCTGCTGCTCATAGCCCCCTTGCTGCCCGCCATATCCGCCCTGCTGTCCACCGTAGCTCTCCTGCTGGCCACCGTAGCCACCCTGGCCCTGCTGCTGGTAGCCTCCTTGCTGGCCTTGCTGTTGCTGCTGTCCACCACCCACTGCACTCCCATCAGCCCGATCACGAAGGAGACGAACGGAGAAGAGCTCTAGCAAGACTTACTCCGGGACTCGAGCTGCTTCTCGGCGAAGTTCATGAGCTTGTCCATGGTGATTATTGTATGCTTTCAGATCTCGTGAATCGTGCAAACTGATGATTGGGCACTGCAGACAGAAAGGACCGGTGCATGACAGGGTACGAAAGCCACGTGCCATCATTTCCTGCCAAGCTCCAATGACGTCACCGACATGAGCCAATCATAATAATACCTTGCAGTAGAGTGGCCATGGCATGGAGGAGTGCCTTTTGACGCGGAAGCTGATGAGACCGTAATATGCTGGCATACAAACGTGCTATCCGCGTTGCTTCGGGGGACGGATGGTAAGTCAAGTGATCAAAGCATATGATTCTGGTCATACGACGGCTTCATCCACCCCTTAAGCCACTTGGAATACTTCCTGGGCCGCCCACCGACCTGATCTTAACGCGTTCAACATTACAGCAACGCCCTTAAACGCGGGAGCCAAGATTCACCCAGACCCTGAGGGAAAGACTGCCTTGAACGCGGCGTTATTATATCACCGAACGCGCCAGTTTGGTGACTGTTGATTCTGAGACGGGCCTCCTCAAAACCCCGTGACATACCCTGTGGGAGAGGAATAGCTCATGAAATCCAATCTTGTACGACTGGTAACGCGTTGAGCGACATGGGCATCTTTGGTCTCGCATCCATTTCATGATCACGACGTAGAGTAGAGCTTCAGACTAGACATCTCCCCGTTACAACCCTTTGCTCCCGCTCCTTCAACCGTCGTTCAACCTACAATACTCCATTATATCCTCCCGTATATTCACCCAACCCCGAGCTCACCCTCCCGCGAAGGTTTCACGATATCTTTACGACCCCCCAGCCGATCCTCATATCCGATCTCTCACCATTACGCGTCTTGCGATCACGACCAGCACGATAAAGAAGTGAGACAAGATGGCGAGCGGTATTCCGGTCAGTATCATCCCTTGATCTACATCCAGTCTAAAGCGTCATGTTCCTGCGCGTGACGCGATGTTTGAATTGAGAGCGGTGGCGAGGGGGTTTGACAGCGTCTGAGCTGCATTTGCTGGCCTTCCTGCATACCCTGGGCGAGGGAGATGATATCGTCGCGTTGATTGAATTGGGAATGCAAGCTGATCCCATTTTCTCCTTACCACCTTCTCCTATCATTCCATCGCCTTGCCTCGCACCCGTTTCACATCTCCTTCCTTCCCTCAACCCTTCTCACTCAACCCTTCTCACTCAATATGGCCGTCATCACTCGCCAGACCCGTCGCCCTGCGCGTCGAGCGGACGAGAATGCCCCTCCCACCACAACCGCCGGTGCACCGACGACCCGATCTCGGGCCACTCTTGCCGATCCCACCCTCTCCATCAAATCCTCCACCATCACCACATCCTCGCTACCAGTGATGAAGCGGCAATCATCGTCCATCGCTGTTCCTACCAATGGCAAACCCCCTCCTGCGGTGAAGCGGTCTGCGCTCGGCGAGGTAACGAACGGAGGGAAGAACGTGGAGAAGCTCGTCATGAAGAAGGAGCGGAGACCCTTGCTGTCGACCCATTCTAGTCAGCAGGTCCCGCGGCGGACACGAAGTAGCCTCGTCCCAGAGCTGAAGGATGAGAAACTCGCTTCGAAGAGGAAGACCACGGCGCCTGCGAAGCTCGTTTCCATATCCACAGCACCACTGAAGGAGAAGGTTCTTAACGTGAAAGCGGAGGTCGCGCCGGAGCCAGCCAGGAAGAGACGGAAGACTTCGACACCACCCCTGGTGGAGGACGAGGAGGACTTGGGGGATGAGGGACAGTATGACGAGGATGGGCGGGAGATCTTGCTATCGAGTGGAGGGCGAGGAGTGCGGTTGAGAAGTCCTAAGAGGCAGGCTCGGGCTAAGGATGAGGGATGGACGGATCTGGACATCGAAGATGAGGGCGACCCATCGATGGTCAGCGAGTATGTTGTGGACGCTTTCAACTATATGCTCGCAATCGAGGTGAGCAGATTCCCCTGTATGTCTTGCTTCCTCGCTAATGCTCGCGGCTGTAGAGCAAATCAATGCCCAATCCCGACTACATGGAGAAGCAAGCCGAGCTGCAATGGAAGATGCGGGGCATCCTCATGGATTGGCTCATCGAGGTCCACTCCAAATTCCGACTACTCCCCGAAACACTCTTCATCGCCACCAACCTTATCGACCGTTTCCTCTCCGCCCGCGTCATCTCGCTCGTCAAGTTCCAGCTTGTCGGCCTCACTGCCCTCTTCGTTGCGGCGAAATACGAGGAGGTCATCTGCCCTTCCATCAGCCATTTCCTACACATGACGGACGGAGGGTATGGTGTCGAGGAGATCCTGAAGGCGGAAAGATACATGCTCTCGACCCTCTCATTCGACCTCTCCTACCCTAATCCTCTTCACTTCCTACGCCGGATATCGAAAGCCGACGGATACGATATTCAATCGAGGACCGTGGCGAAATTCCTCGTCGAGATCAGCTGTGTCGAGCATCGGCTGCTGAAATACCCGCCGAGCTTACTGGCAGGTGCTGGCATGTGGTTGGCGCGGATGTGCCTTGATCGAGGAGACTGGGTAGGTTCTCTGTTCTCGTGTTTCGCACTTGGTCTGATGAGTTTAGACGCCCAACCTCGTGCACTACTCCACCTACTCCGCCGATGAGCTCCTCGAGTGTGCCCAAACGATGCTTGACTACGTCATTGATCCCGATCTCAATGTCGAGACATCCTTCTACAGAAAGGTTTGTTTCCTCCGTACTCTTTCTGACTCGTCGCTAATCTCCTGTGCAGTATGCGAGCAAGAAGCATATGAAAGCTTCGATCTTCGTACACAAATGGGCTGTTCAGCGATTCCCCACAGAAGACAACCGCGGAGAAGAGCTTGCCATGGTCCTCGCCGGCGAAATATAGCGCAGAGAGGAGAAGGGAGAAGAGCTTTTGGTGCAGGTGCAACAGAAGTCTCCCAGTTGATACCCACTTCAACATACCCCCAAGTAGTCTGTTCAGCATTGACACCACGTCTTCTGCCCATACTACCACCACCACCACAATCATTTGTTCATAGGCAGTGCTGTATGCCGATAATGTATATGACACGATGTTATGATTGCCATGTCAAGCTGCTTTGCAATCTCACCGGATCGAGAATCCGACCTGGACATACCGTCAAGCTAATATCCGAAGGATCCGACGTGACATACTTTCGTCCGATGCGTGCGATACCCGCCTCAGACCTTCTTCCCAGACCTAGCCCGCTTCCTCGCCTCGCCCATCATCACCCTCGCAAAGAACAGTCCGACCCCAGCAATCCCGGTGAGCAAGATGAGCAGGGGGAGCCGAATCGCCCATTGTCGTGGTGGGAAGAGGGATTGGACGGATGATGAGGGGTCGAGGAAGGGCTGGGTCGAGTCAGTCAAGATGCGGCACTCAAACAAGGGAAGAAAGTTCTGCCAAAGGATGCGGGGGAGATGGAAGGTAAAGGCGAGATGGAATTTGGTTCAGCCGTTTAGGAGAGGGCTGAGATTCCGCCAGATTGGATGAGAGGACTCACGAGGAAGAGCGCCCAGATGGTGTAGTAGGTGAAGACAAGGGCGGCTGTGAGCAGCATGAGGGAGCCGAGGAGCTTGTCGGAGGCGGCCTGAACGAGTGACATGGCGATGGTCAAGTCAAACGGAGACATCAAAGGAGTGCAAAGAAGCGAGATAAGAGGTTTGAGACAAGAGGAAGACGTCAGTACGAAGAAAGCCAGCAGTCAGCCTGATGTAGTACGGTATAGAACAAGAACTTGCCATTTTGTCTTTCAAACTATGCTCTTGAATGCTGTTCAGCATTCTCGACCGTCAGTTTCCAACGCGTCACCCACGTGTTTTTCTGAATCCGAAACCTCCACCCCTGAAAATCCCGACCGGGTTCATTTGTTACCCGGAATTACCTGATCTGGATCCTCAAGACGCGTAGGCTGTGAGAGCGCAAGGCCGGCATTGGTCAACCGGAATACAAAGCAAGTTGAAAACCAGTGACTTTTCACCTCTTACGCCTCTTCATCGCGATCATTTCCTCTCTCCAAGCTATACAATCCTCTTAGACATCTCTGATCCATCTCGATCTACTCCACGCTTGTCATCATGTCTAGTGCGAAAGTCATCATTGTCGGTGGCGGGTTGTCGGGGTTGTCGGCGGCACATACGGTTCTGGAGCGGGGCGGCAATGTCGTATGTTCACCTTGCTCTCGTATCCGCGCCTAGTCGCTGATGGCAAGGTAGATCTTGCTGGACAAGAACAGCTTCATGGGTGTGAGTTGTCTTCCAACAGGTAAAACGTTGGCCAATGCTGATAAACTTCCAGGGTAACTCGACGAAGGCGACGAGTGGTATCAACGGTGCTGGTACTCAGGTAATTCTGCTCCTGCTGTGATATGACATCTGCTCATTTTGCGCAGGCTCAATCGGTACGTGTCGGCCACTGTGCCTTCGTAGCCCCCTGAAGGCTGCCGGCAAGTTGACCATTGGCTGACACCGCAATCTTCTTAGGACCTGGGCATCCCTGATTCAGCTGCCAAATTGTCAGTCTCCTGACGCCTTCTTCTACTTCCGAAAGCTGACGCTCGGTTACGCCAGCTTCTCCGACACCAAGAAGTCCGCCCGTGATCTCGCCCGAGACGACCTGATCAAGGTCCTCACCCACAAATCCGGCGACGCCGTCAACTGGCTCGTCGAGAAGTTCAACCTCGATCTCAGCAAGGTCTCCCGTCTCGGTGGGCACAGCGAGAAGCGTACCCACCGTGGTGGTGCCCAGTTCCCGGGGATGACCATTACTTATGCGCTCATGGAGAAGGTTAGTCCGGTTGGACGTCAGTGGCGAATGCTAATGAGAAACGGTTGTATAGCTTGAGGACTTGGCCGAGAACGCTCCGGACCGCGTGAAGATTTTGAAGAAGGCGAAGGTTACGAAGATGCTTCAGGAGGGTGAGAAGGTCGTGGGTGTCGAGTACGAAAAGGATGGCAAGCACGTGAGTCAATTGTCTTCCGACGTGTAGACACAAGCCATTGGACTGGCTTTGTGGCAGCTTCGGTTCGCTGACACGCCGCAGTTCAAGGAGCACGGCGCTGTCATCCTCGCTACCGGTGGCTACGCTGCCGATTTCACCGGCGACTCGCTGTTGAAGAAGCACCGTCCGGAATACTACGATCTGGTAAGTATCCTTTGTCACAATCTGGGTCATACTGATCATTCGCTCAGCCTACCACCAACGGTGACCATTGCACTGGCGACGGCCACAAGATGGCAATGTTGATCGGCGCAAAGGGTATCGACCTCGAGAAGGTGCAGGTCCACCCGACCGGTCTGGTCGACCCGAAGGACCCCGACGCAAAGGTCAAATTCCTCGCTGCCGAGGCACTGCGAGGTGTCGGTGGTCTCCTTCTCGACAACACTGGTAACCGATTCGTTGATGAGCTGCAGCACCGCGACTTCGTCACCGGTAAGATGTGGGAGAACAACAAGTTCCCAATCCGATTGATCCTCAACAGCGCCGCCACCAAGGAGATCGAGTGGCACTGCAAGCACTATGTCGGCCGAGGATTGATGAGGAAGTTCGGCTCCGGTGAAGACTTGGCGAAGGAGATTGGCTGCTCGCCCGAGGTCCTGAAGAAGACCTTCGATGACCACAACCGATATGCCAAGAACCCCGGAACCGACCCGTTCGGCAAGAAGTTCTTCTCCTCTGGCGACTTCAAGATGGACGACCTGTATCATGTGGCTCTCATGACCCCCGTGCTGCACTACACCATGGGTGGTCTTGAGATCGGCACCGACTCGTCCGTACACGATTCAGGCAGCAAGCCCATCCAAGGTCTCTTCGCATGCGGTGAGCTGGCCGGTGGTGTCCATGGTGCGAACCGGCTAGGCGGAAGCTCCCTTCTCGGCTGCGTCGTGTTTGGCCGTGTCGCCGGTGACTCAGCTTCCTCCTACACGCTCAATCAACTCTCCAACGAACGTGCCGCCAATCGTGTCAACACTATCGCCCAGCATCTCCTTGAGACACGAGTTCGTGTTGACCCCTCATCCAAGAACGTCAATCTTACATTCTCTTGGGCCGACGGACAACAGGCGGAATACGACTCGGTTCCGTACTCAGGCTCCTCGGGGTCGGCGCCTGAGCACTCAACCGAGCAGAAGCCAGCCGAGAGTGAGCCGGCAAGGAAGGGAGACCGGACCTTGACTCAGCTCGAGCCGGAGAAGTTGCCTGAGACCGAGACGAAGAAGAAGGGGGAGACCAAGGGGGAGTACACGATGGAGGAGGTTGCCAAGCACAACACCGAGAAGGACTGCTGGGTGGTCATTGATGGGCAGGTCCTGGACGCGACCAACTTCTTGCCGGAGCATCCTGGAGGCTCCAAGGCGATTCTCCTCTACGCTGGTCGAGAAGCGACCGAGGAGTTCAACATGATCCACCCGCCTAACGCCATCGCAAAATACGCGGCCGACACCGTTATTGGAAAGGTCAAGGCGTGATTGCATCGTTAGATGGTTGTTTCCCTTGATTTTCATCGCGCCAAAAGGCTGTTGTCTGGCATTCTTTCCGCTTGTACTTGTCATCATTCATCTCGTGCTTTTTGCAACTGGTGCAGTGAAACTGGTGCTATTCTCCATCTCGTATCAGTGAAACCTTGCGCAAATATCTTTGAATGACAGAACTCGGTTGAAAGCGCGAGCCGGTCCACGTGTGGAAACATCTTTCGACTGAATTCCACTGTATTACCTTTGTACCTGTATCTTTGTACTTTACGATGCCACTCTCAAGACCAGCCCGTCTTCTCCGCCAAAACACTCAATCCAACTTCAGAACATCCGTCAGACTTAGACCCCTCCCAAACGCCCGCGCCACATCCTCCTCCGCCCAAATCATCCGCCCCGATCAACCCCCAACGCCAGAGCTCGACCCCTCCTTCGCTCCTTTCCTAAAATCCGTCGACCTTTCCGCGCGCCGTCGAGCCACCTCCCGGCCCAAACCACAGGTTATCGAGGGTCGTCTCTCCACCTCTGACGCTGAACAACCTGGACGGAGGAAGGGATTTGGGATAGTCCGGGACGAGGGAGAGGTGGAGGATGACAACGAGGTTGATGAGGGGGAGATTGGCGTGAGGAGAGAGGAGAGGAGGAGCCCTGCGACGGTATTGGGGAGTAAACGCTTGGGGATCGCTGTGATGCCGGAGGAGCTAGTTCAGGGGGTACAGGGGATCATCGATGGTGAGTCCTACTTTGCCTTCGTCATATCCAGCCAAGCTCCTGTGCCTTGCTGGACTAGGTCGCTCGGTACCCAGCTGTATCGAGAGAGACTCGTGCTTATGCTCGCTCGCTCGTTTGTAGAGGCCAACCCCCACGTGATCCGCTCCTCCTACCTCCATCTAACCACCCACTTCCCCTCCAACCCCTCTCAAAAGTCCGCCCTCCGCGATCACCGGGAAGGGAGGAAGCGTGCGGAGCCGGAGATGGCAATGGCGCAGGCGGCGGGCTTTCTGCCGGGGGAGTATGCGGCGGTGAGGAATGTCGTGGAGGAGATGGGCAGGAGGTTGGGCGGGGGTTGGTGGAGAGGTGAGGGGGTTGATAAGGAAGGAGGGGAGGTAGGGAAGGCGCCGGTGGTGATTGAGGTGTCTGGTGGACTTGGGGCTGGGTTGTGGTGAGTTCAGATCGCTGGAAGAGGTGAGAAGCTGATGAGGTGAATAGGGCTTTGCTGGATGTTGAAGGACAATTGCCTTCTGCACGGACGGAGGACGAGGCAGATCTCCCTTCACCCATACAGTATCAGCTTGTGCATGCTGGTCGGAATGGCCTCGAGCTCGCCGAGAAGCTCGGCCAAAGTGAGTTGGCTGTTCTCCCTACGATACACCAGACTGATTCTCGCTAGGTATACCGAAGGATGTTGCCAACGTGTCATACCGGCGGCAGATCATCAAAGACGAGCTGTCCTCCGTGCGTCTCTGGCCAATTCCTCGCCGACCATCCGTTGACCTCCACTCAGACCCCATCACTCACTCTCTCCACCTTCCTCCTCTCCACCTTCCCCGCCTCCGCTCAGACCCTCCACCTCAAACAACTCCTATCCCTCTCATCACCCTATATCATCCTCGTCGACCACTCCACACCTTCCGGCTGGGAAGCCATCTCCCACGCTCGAACCTATTTTCTCTCTCAATCTAGCCCGGAGAACGCACTCCATGCGCTCGCACCCTGCCCTCACGATGGCGCCTGCCCTCTACTCGGGACACGAGACGTCTGTGGGTATCGACAGCGCCTGCAGACACCGAGTTTCTTGAGAAAGACGAAGCATAAGAAGAAGGGTGAGGAGGATAGGGGATACTGTTATCTTGTCATTGCGAAGGGAGACCGGCCGGTGATCAGTGGTATGAGCGATGTGGGAAGAGCTGGAGGTGTGGCGAAGGATCAGGTGGAGAGGGAGATCTTGAAGAGGGAAGGGAAGAGTGTATTGCGGGAGGTTGAGGGCGGGGATGGAGTTGAGTTCGAGATGGTCTCGTTGTTGGAGGTGGATGAGGCGACATCAGATACCCTAAACGCAACACCGACCTTGGTCGGATCGGACGAAGTCCAGCTCGACGGTCAAGCTGAGGAGGACTTTGACGAGATACTCGCGACCCTTCGACAGGAAGCGGCAACCTGGCCACGACTGGTCGCCCCTCCAATGAAGCGGTCCGGTCACGTCATCATGGATGCTTGCTGTCCCAATGGTGCGGAGCTCACCCCCTCTTCTGGAAGAATATAGCTGACCTGGAGCATCCAGGCCAGATCCAGCGCCTGACTTTCCCCAAGTCCCACTCGAAGCAAGGCTTTCACGACGCGCGCAAAGCCCAATGGGGCGACATCTTCCCTTTCGCACCAAAGGGCAAAGCGATAGAACGGACGCGAGGCGTGAGGAGGTTGAACAAGGTCCAGCCCGAACCCGAACCCGATGCTGAAGCCGTCATGGATGAGCTCCTTGGCAGGACGGACGTTGGAGCGAAGCAGAAAGGTAAAGGCAAGAATAAGCGTGTGACACGGACCGATGCCACGCTACCTCTGAGTGCTGGCATGCTGGATGAGGGGTTGTATGAGGAGCATGATGGGATGGAGGAGATGGAGCATGAGGGGGTCGAGGGCATCGAGCGCGAAGATCTTGAGGTTGACGGTGGAGATGAGGTGCTGGTATGGCGGTCTGGTGGGCCATTGATGATCTCGAGGGGGGAACAGCGACGAAGTATGAGCTCTATCGCTCGGACTGTCCCGACTCAATATGGTTAGTCGTCGAGTCGCTAGGGGTCTTTCGCTGATGAGACTGCAGTCACAGCCGCAAGTCTTCAGCTACGCTGGATGAGCGCTCGACCCCGCGAGCGCTCGACCAGCTCCGGTACGTCAATATCTCCCTTTTTTCTCCAGCTTCCCCACTGACCTCTCTCTAGGTCCCCGCGCGAAAGTCACCATCAACGAGCTCCAGCGTCTCGCCGCATCCGGAACCCCCATAACCGTACTCACAGCATACGACTATCCCACCGCTCTCCTCTCCGAAGCCGCAGGGATCGACATGGCCCTTGTCGGTGATTCCCTATCGCAAGTCGCCCTCGGACATGACTCGACCACCTCAGTCACGCTCGACGAGATCATACATCATAGTCGAGCTGTCACACGAGGGGCGAAAACTCCGTTTGTCTTCGCCGATCTTCCGTTTGGAAGCTTCGAGATCAGCGTGGAGAAGGGTGTGGAGAGTGTCGTAAGATTGGTCAAGGAGGCCAAAATCGATGGCGTCAAGATAGAGGGTGGGGTGGAGATTATCCCCTTGGTCAAGCACCTGGCGGCGATTGGGATACCGGTGATCCCGCATATCGGTCTTCAGCCGCAACGCGCGACCAGTCTCAGCGGCTACCTTGTTCAAGGCCGATCTACGGCAGACGCAGCACAAATCTTTGACACTGCCATGGCTATGCAGGAAGCAGGAGCGACGATGGTTCTGCTCGAGGCGATCCCTCACATCTTGGCAAGCCACATCACAGAGCACCTGTCAATACCCACTATCGGGATCGGTGCTGGTCCGGGTACGTCGGGACAGGTCCTGGTCATCACCGACGTCCTCGGGACATACGCGGTGGACAATGTGGCCGAAAACGACGAGGTGATTCAGCAACCCCGCTTTGTCCGGCAGTTTGGGAGAGTCGGGGCGGAGGCGAAGAGGGCGATTGAGGGATATGTCAGCGAGGTTAAGGAAAGGACGTTCCCCGCTGTTGGGAAGGAGACTTATGCGATGAAGAAGGCGGAGTGGGAGGGGTTTCTGGCGCGGAACCATTCTCGTCAAGGTGTCGAGCGAGTGGCGCGAGTCAAGGAGGGTGACGAGGATCTTGGGGATGAGGAAGAGACGGAAGACGGGGCTTGACTTTGTTCGTTTTGGTTACCCTGCACATCTTATACCCTGCATGGACATCTTGATCAATATCATTGGATCCTCCTTCAGCTTTTCAGAGTATTGAGTAGGATACATCAGAACATTAGCGATGATAAGTCGAGATCAGTGATAGATTCCAGCCTCTTCGAGATCAGCGCACACCCCTCCTGTCCTGGTCACGATCCTCTCGAAAGGGCACTGATCCCTGAGATGACCCGGCTTACGGCAATTATAGCATACCGTGATTGCACATGAGCATACGATTTGACGCAATGGAACAGTGGTTTACCTGTGAGTGGCCCAGACGCGATGTTCGCCTCGATCCAACGGATTCTCGAACGCTTCCCATGCTCGGTTCCCCTTACCCATCGCTCGTATGGGCAGTCCGAGGCGAAGTGGCTGGATTGCTTGCATACGCAGCAGTCTGTTATGAGAATTATCAGCTGCATTGCCTTCGCGTGAGTCATCCAATGACAAGTACCTCCATCCGGCCCCTTCCCCAACTCCTGATCGAACAGACATTGACTGGCCCAGTGTCCCGATTTCAGACACTTGACGCATTCTGCAACGCTTGGTCTCAGCCTCTTCCACGTATACAAGGCATCGGCTTACCACCTGTTGCCCGGCGCGGGCCGTCGAGTCCCACGGGCAGCTGACACTCCGCCGCGCGATGGCCCACTTGCTGACACCGAAAACATACTGATCTTGGTAAGCTCCGGATGCGGCGGAAGGGCTCACCGCTCACTGGCCTCGTTCGGACAGTCTCGTGCCCAATGTCCCCACTGATTGCATTTGTAGCATTCTGGAAACCGTCAATCCGGGGGAAACCCGCTGAGTCATGAGGACTCACCACCTGGACCTGAGGTACAGGCGCCCCGATTGCCATTGCCGCTGCCCTCTCCCCCTCCATTGGGGCACGCATTGGACCAATGACCATATTCGTGGCATTTATAGCATTCTGCGATCGTGAGCGGGGAATTTGAATAGGTCAGGAGAGCGGACCGCCAGTAGGCTCTGCAGATCGGCCAGGGCCTCCCTTGCCCAATCCCTGACCGTCGTTGGCATCATTCGGACATGCGTTCGCCCAATGACCTGTCTGACGACACTTGTAACACTCTGGGTAGACTCAGCGATCTCATACCGATGAATACATGGGACGCACCGCCCGAAGAATCGCCTCCTCCTCCTCCTCCTCCTCCTCTTCCTCCAACACCACCACCACCGCCTCGGGATGTAGGTGATCGAGATGGCCCACCTCGAGCCCCTGGGAAGGAGCTGCCAGCTCTGCCTTCATGCGGGCAAGCGCTAGCCCAATGCCCTGTTTGACCACATAGATAGCACTCTGCAGACCGCTCAGCAAGCGGGCTGTTGAGACTGAATCCACTCACCGCCCGATTCCCCTCCACCGCGAACTGGCATTTGAGGACGCGTCGAGGAACCGCCCATCTCGTCATCCCACTGAAAGAAGCCACATCTCGCTTTCGGGTTGTTCGGACATGTCCTTAGCCACATGTCAGCAAGGAAAGCATTGGAAAGGCTGACTCCATACCAAAACCGCCGACCCTTGTTCGGCCCCTCTTTCGAAGCTGTTGCAAAAGACGCTTCCAGCCTACAGTTACACCGCACTACGCCATTCGCCGGCGGGGTGTCATCCTTCGGTGTCTTTTGCCTTAGCTCGCTTCTATAAGGGGACTACGAAGCTCACCATGACCCTTGGCTTCTTCGCAACGGGCCTGCTTGGTGGTTCCCCACTCTCATCCGCCCATTCCTATGAAGTCAATCAGCCGGCTACCTAATTGAAAACTGAGACGGTCTCTCACGAAGAAGCCGCACTGTTCACCCTGCGCCTTGGAACAAGTCCAGAACTGGCGACCCTTATGTGCAGACTCCTTGTTCACGGTTCGGAGAACAGCTTCAATTTCACATCCACACGCCTTCGCACCCCCTCGCCCGATTGGAAGCGAATCTGTTCCCAGTATCAGCTGCAATAAAAGAGGGGGTAGCGACACTGACCATTGTCAGGTGGGCGCTTCCTTCGTGCAGGAGCTGGCGCATCTCCTCCAGCAACTCCGCCTCGGCGACCTCCCCTACCTCGCGCGGCTATGCTGTTGCCTCGTCCCCGGGCAGAGCCTCCTCGTCTTGGTGCACGATCGCCTCCTCCCGCAGGGGCGCCGCCATCGTCAAAGTCCTCACCATCGTCAGCATTGTGCCTTCGGCCGCCACCTCCACCGCCCCCACGACCGCCTCGTCCACCTCTGCCACCTCTCCCTCCGCGACCGCCACCGCGAGCAGCGGCTTGGAGAGCTTCTTGTGCTTCACCTGCACCATGCAGGTACTCGATGACGCTCTGCTCTATGGTCAGCCCATACATGCGTCATGGCTGAACAGGTGATTGCTCACATCGACAACCGTACCAAACTCCCTCCGAGCCTTTATGAATACCTCCTTATACTGATCGATGGAAAACTGCAGCACATCGCGCTTGGTCTGTACACCGTCGCAGATAAGCTGCATCCGGTGTTCAGTCTGTCTGTTAGCGTTGAACACTATGCTAAGGCTTACTTCGCGTCGAAGGTGCGGCTTGCTAAGTGAGCGGTCGAATCCTATCCGATTGTACCCCTCAACCAGCCCGACTCCCAAAGCTGAAGGCACGAGGTATTTGATCTTCTGCTCCAGCTTCTCCGTCACGTACTCGCGCTCGATGATCTTGGAGATATGCTCAGCGATCGTTGCGTCGGTTCCTTTCTCTTGCGTGAGCTCGAGTGTGCGTATATGAATGCTAAGCTCACCTATCCCGTTCTTATCCATGAGACCCACAAGGTCCGCTTCCGTGAGCAGATTGGGACTCGATGTGCTTCCCTCCTTGATCTCGCAGACCGAAGGCATAAACCGCTCCCCGGCCTGAAAATCAGGTAGGGAGTTGCCGGACCACTTGTCGAAAGGGTAGACCTCAAGGTAGTTGTGTCGCAGAACCACGAGACCTGCGGGACTTTCAGCTTCTGGCACTACAGACTAAGTTGATGCTGACCGCTCGTCAAGAAGACCTCGTCGGCGATCTCGATCTCCACGGTTGTAGTCTTGCCCTCCGCGTTGGACGAGCATGATGCGAGAAAGCGCCTCGCGATGAGGTCGAATACGTTGCTCTCATCACCTTCGAGATTTCCGGCATAAGCGGTTGGATGGATAGGCGGATGAGCTTTATCGGTTTTCTTTCCATTCCTCGGACGCTGGAATTCGCCATCGAGAAGTCTAAGACTATGTCAGCAACGAAACCAGAAGAGGGCATCGGGCTTGCTTTTGAGCGAAACCTCCCCAACGCGCATTGTACGTCTGCTTCTGGATCAGAGACTTAAAGTCGAAATCCTTATCGTATTGGTCCGTCTCAGTACGAGGATAGCTGAGAAAACCTTGCTGATACAGCTTCTCAGCGATCTGAGCGACACTTAGCATGTAGATCACCAGGGCAGCGAAGGCTATTCACGTCAAGGATTCTTTTCGGCGTCATGCGGAGCAGTCGCGAGCCAGACTGCTGCAGCTCAACCGTCGTGAGGGGAAGCGGCTTCCTGAGCGGTGGAGACTGTCAGCTGTGCTGTATACCTGATTGATTCGAGCACGGACCACTTCGATGTTGGCTTCGTCTCCACCTTGATCACCGTGGCCATGGGCCTCTCAACGCACTGCTCATACAGTATAACCGCCATGGGCATTTCGAATAGGTGGTTTCTCCGCCATTTGAACTCGACCATTTGAGTCTCCTTGACATCCTCATCTTCGTCCTGCCTCTCGATAGCCATGTAGATGTACCAAAATGACTCAGGAATGAAGCATTGAACGCGATTGTACTGGTCGACAACGAAGCCAAGCGTGGGGAACTGACATGAGCCTATACATCACAACATGCTCAGTTTAGGACCTCGTGCTTGGAAAAGAATACATACCGTAGCTGACGACCTGTTGGGAGAGTTCAGGAAGTCTCGCTTGCAGCGCCAAGGATGTGAGGCGAGTGAAAGCAGCTCCTATCCTTAGATCGAGATCGATCCGCGCCGATACGGCATTTGCTTGCCGCATATCGAGATCATTCGCCTGCCGACAAGCCTGATGAATCTGGCTGCATTCGATCATCAGCTCCTTTCCGCATAAATACCCAGGTGGAGGTGGGTCACATCGTGTGCGTACGCTGGTATGATCGCGCTGAACCTCGCCCTCTTCACCTTCAGTTCCGGCTTTACCTTCTTGCAGGCAGCAACGATTTCCGACCCGATATGCTCTCCCTCACGATCACAATCAGTCCAGATCATCAAAAGGTCTGCCGTCCGAGCCTCTGTCTGAAGATTACGTTCGACCGGGCGAAGGTCCTGCTCATACGTCAGGGACCTCTTGTGGATGAAGGAGGAGAACGAACACTAGTTACGAAGGTTTGGACTGGAGCGTCGAAGAGAGCGAAAGGGTCGCATGATGACCATCTGCGGTGATCTTCGCCAAAGTCCTTGATGCATCGTCAGTGATTCTATCAGGAACTGAAATATTGTCCGGCTCACATTTGAGGTCAGATGACCCAGCACCGCGGTGACGGTAAAATCTGCATCCCCTCGACCGCCGAGCGGAGGCGGAAGGTTGTAGGAGAAGTCGTAATTCCTGATGTACTTGTGGGGAGATGCTCTCTGTTGGTCGAACATCGACGTTACGAAGGGTAAAGGGGATCGATGTGATGTGCCATTCCACGATGATGAAGTGGGTTGGAGAAGGAAGACGGAAGGTCAGAAGAGCGGGGTGATCAGCGAGACTGTCCTCACGAACTCTGCAGTGATGCCAGGTTCGCGCTCACATTATCGTGCCTCCCTCCTGACAGGATGCCCGTGATGGCCTTGGAGATGCTGGGCTTCTCGGCCACACACAGCACCCTCATCTCGCTCCTCCATCCCCACCTCCCGTCGAATGAACCGGGACGAAACGCTGAGGATGTCCAGCGCGTTTGGCGATCTTGCTCGAAGGAGTATGAGCGATAATATTAATATGATCCACCTATAGAGCGCTATGACGAGTCCCAATGAGACTTGGTCGAGTGAAGGGAATAGGATAGATGCAGAAGTGATGGCGAGCGAAATATGAGATCAGGCGCGTCACCTTTTCTGCCATCGCTTAGCTTGCACGTGCCTGTCATAAGGTAGCCTAATATGACTTTGTGCATGATGCATATGCTGTCGTCCTCGGATAGACTCCTTACCTCTTTCGAGACAGACCCCGGGCAAAGCGTCGCCAGGTCTTGGATCGCCCTGGTCGAATTTCCAACAACCTTGGGATTAGTGTCTTTTCTCCTGTTGACGCCAGACTCCAACCTCGAACCCCATCGTGCAATCCACAATTCTCAAACGATAACGAGCAGAGCATCCCCTTCGCCACCGCGGTCTTCTATACTCTATCATCGATTTTCTCTACAGCCAAAACGCGTTCAGGGATCGAACTCTGCCAGGCACGTCAGTCGCGAAAATCTACTCGGACTGATTCAGGCCCGTTTCATCAATTGAACCAATCTCATTTTCTTCTTGACTTCTAGGACCTCGTCCCATGATCGGCTTGAGATCGCTTCGAACCCTCATCTCGCCTCTATCGACAGCCTCCACTCACCTCACATCACCTAACAGGATGGTGTCTTCGATCCCTATCCCTACCGACTTTGTGAGTCTCAACCCACTATCTTCAGCTGATGAGTGACAGAACAAATGCTTGTACACCCCTCTTTCCGAAGCCGACCCCGAGGTCGCCAAGGTCATCGAGGATGAGACCTGGCGGCAATTCTCGGGGCTCGAGCTGATCGCTTCCGAGGTGAGCTTATCCTGTTCACCGATTCAGTCACGATAGCAGCATGGCTGACACAGCTTTCCAGAACCTCACTTCGCTCGCTGTGATGGAGGCAAATGGCTCTATGCTCACCAATAAATACTCCGAGGGTCTCCCGGGAGCCCGATACTACGGCGGGAATGAGGTACGGCTGTCGAACGGAACCAAGTCGAGGCACAGCTGATGATATTATATCTGTAGCACATCGACATCCTCGAAAACCTCTGCCGGGAGCGCGCGTTAGCTGCTTTCAACCTCGATCCTAAGGTCTGGGGCGTCAACGTCCAGCCGTACTCCGGGTCTACCGCAAAGTGAGCCTTTCATCTCACTTCCTTCCATGCTCCTCATCCTCCCCCTGTTCAGTTGACTGACTCGTCTGCCCAGCTTCGCCGCCTTCACCGCCCTCATCAATCCTCAAGATCGCATTATGGGTCTGGGCCTACCCGATGGGGGACATCTCACCCACGGCTATTACACCGCCAAGAAGAAGATCACCTCCTCTTCTATCTACTTCCAATCCTTCCCTTACCGTGTCGACCCCTCCACCGGGATCATCGACTACCCTCAGCTCGAGGTCAATGCAAACCTCTTCAAGCCCCGTCTATTAATCTGCGGTGGATCTGCGTACCCTCGGGACTGGGACTACGCTCGTTTGCGGAAGATCGCCGATGCACAGGGAGCCTACCTGATGTCGGATATGGCGCATATTTCAGGTCTCATTGCAGCTGGCGAGCAAAGCTCGCCTTTCGAATGCTGTGACGTCGTGACGAGCACGACCCACAAGACCCTTCGAGGTCCCAGAGCGGGACTGATTTTCTTCCGGAAGGACAAGGAGTCGGACATGGAGGCGAGGATCAACTCGGCTGTGTTCCCAGCATGCCAGGGTGGACCTCACAACAACGTGAGCGAATCTTCCCTTCCACTATCACACCAGTTGACGCCCCTGCAGACGATCGCTGGTATCGCCGTCGCTCTGAAGCAGGCTGCCGATCCGACATTCAAGGCATACGCTAAGCAGGTCCGCGCGAACGCTGCAGCAATGGCGAAAGTCCTTTCCGGTCACGGCTACCGACTCCAGACAGACGGAACCGAAAACCACCTTGTCCTGTGGGATCTCCGCCCCATCGGTCTCACCGGATCGAAGGTCGAGAAGATCTGCGACGCTGCGCATATTACCTTGAACAAGAATGCTGTAGCCGGCGATAGTGAGCTGCCTTTCGGCCTATTCTGGTATAATCATTGACGGCTGTAGCTTCTGCCCTGGTACCCGGCGGTGTTCGCGTCGGCGCGTCAGCATTGACCAGCCGATCCATGGTCGAGGCTGACGTTCAGGTGGGCCTGCTTCCCACCTTTTGATCCGGAGAACCAGCTGATGAGGACGCCCTTGCAGAAAGTCGCCGAATTCTTGCACCGCGTTGTGCAGATCTCCCTCGTGACCCAGAAGGAAGCTGGCAGCAAACTCCTCAAAGACTTCACCAAGGCCTACGAGTCCGGCTCTGGCGAGGCGCCCAGATTGATCGAGGAGCTCAAGCAAGATGTCATGAAATTTGCCACGAGCTTCCCCTTGCCGGGTGTGCCGGATACCGTGAGTGACTTCCTCCATCCAACATGGCGTGATACTGAAAGAGGAGTAGTCTTCGATCAAGAGGCCAGAGGGTGTGAACCTATAGAAGGGATCTAAGGCTGGGGAGAAGCAGTCGTGACCGCTTTGGGAAAAGGAGGTGGGGGGGGGGGGGGGGGAACTAA
>JAABUY010001356.1_pt1 | contig 33362 bp, 47 predicted proteins | sample 5560271 | NCBI WGS metagenome assembly JAABUY01 (sample SAMN10711886, study PRJNA513374) | rock metagenome | isolation source: Antarctica rocks | place: Antarctica: Victoria Land, University Valley | reverse complement strand
AGCGCGCCCGCCGCCTGCCGCAGGGGCGGCCAGCCGCCCGGCCGGCGGCCGGCCGCCGCAGCCGCGCCGAGCGCGCGCGGCAATGCGGCCGCGGCCCCCGCCGCGACCCGGCGCCGGCGTCCAGAGCGCACCTTGCCGCCACCGCGGCGCGGCCTGGTCGGGCAGGGCGCGCGGCCGGGCGCGCAAGCGGGCCCCGCCGAGCCCTGCGTGGCAGGGCCCGCCGCCGAGCGCGCGGCCGGGGCGCGCGCGCGGGCGCCGCACCACGACCGAGAACTGCGCGTCGCCGCTCTTGAGCACGTGCGAGTAGGGGATGGAGGGTTAGGGTTTGGGTAGGGCGCGCGCAGGGCACCGCACCGGCACTGCACACTGCTCATTGCCGCTCTTGACCACATGCGAGTAGGGGATGAAAGCGGGCAGGCTCTCCACGGTTGTCAGCAGGCCGCCCGTGTTGGCACTCGAGATCCTCACCCGCAGCACCTCGCAGTCCTGGCGCGGCGCGCGGCGCGCGCGCCTCAGCGCGGCGCCCTCACCCTATACCTAGCACTGTTGCGTTGCTTCCCGGGCCCGCTTGTCTGGCAGCGTGTCACACACCCTGACGGCGGCTGTACGTAAGGGCCGGGGCCGGGCTGCACAGGCGCTGCCTGTAAAGGTGTACAATACCATTCGGTCGCACGTGACAAAGGCGGGGACAAAAATGCCAGATGCATTCGGACCAAACACAAGAGCATGGTCCATATGTCAGAAGCGCTGGCCTTCGCACCCGCTGCAAGTGCACCCCAGGCTCAACCCAGCACAGGTCTCCGTAAACAAACACGTGTGTCTGCACAGGGACGCGCTCGACGCGCCCCCCGGCAGGCAAGCGGCCACAGACGCGCGGGGCACCCGTTGGGACGGCGGCTGCGCGCGAGGCGGCCGCAGGCAGCCACGCATCGCGCGCGCGCCGCCCTGCCGGCCGGGGGGGCCGCGCCGTGATGGACGCCTGCAGGATCTGGTCGGCGCGCCGCCAGAGCAGGTTGAGGTCCACGCGCCGCGCCGACAGCAGCGGGCCGCGGCCGTGGTACTCCAGCTCGTCTGGGATGGCCACCACCTGCGGGGTGATCCGGTCAGGGTTAAGACTTACGGGATGGCTACCTCCAGAGCAGGTTGAGGTCCACGCGCCGCGCCGACAGCAGCGGGCCGCGGCCGTGGTACTCCAGCTCGTCGGGGATGGCCACCTCCTGCGGGGTGATTGGGTTAGGGGTAGGGGACTGGGCATGGCTGGTGACCACCAACGGGGAACCGTCGGGTCCTCCACTCCGCCTGGTCACCTGGCGCGCCGCGCCGCGCCGCAACCCGGCCGCCGCCGCCCCATGATGGCGCCACCGCCACCCCATGATGCGGCCATCGCCACCCCACGGTAGGGACACCACCTGGTCGCATAATAGGGCCACTGCCACACCCATAATAGAGCCACCACATCGTCCTATACACGGCCGCCATCACATGACAGGGCCCCAACCCGGTCATCCTGCTTTGAGGCCACCACCTGCACACGATACCCCACACCAACCTGCACATGATTACCGTACACCCACCTGCAAACAAACGCGCGCTTGCCCACTTGAGCATGCTCTGCACGCTCCCCAATGATGCACACACCAGGCCAGGCTTTCAAGCAGGCGCAAACACGTCGCAGTCGCTGCAGAGGCTGCCAACCGCGTGCTCGGCGGCGCGCCAGCTTACAGCCTGGCACGCCTGGGGTTGGATCCGCCAGGGCAGAGTGCAGCTTTGCAGGCTCCGGCAAACTCATGCAAATCACAGTCACAGGTCAGCACCGCGCGGCGGGGCCGCAGGCGGGGCGCGCCTCGTACTCCCGCGTGAGCCCGACGGGCATGCAGGGCCCGGCGTCCCAGTGGCCGCCGCTGCCTGGAGTGTCCATGCTCCGCCGCGCCACATACGGCATCTCGCGCACCGGCATGTACCTGCGCCCGGACCGCCCAAGTCGCTGCGGTGCTGTGGCAGCTGCGCTTGCGCCCGCAGCGACCCAGAGGCAGGCTGGCCTGTTAGCGCTGCAGCACCAGCCCTCGTCTGCCGGTGCACGAGTCGCTGCTTGTTCGCACTGCATTCGATCCAACAGAAGCCGGCTGCCCGAAGCAAGCGAGAGCTCCCTTTCGCGCCAGGAGCACGGCCGCACCCGACGAGCCGCTTGTCCTGCACCAGCTCCGCGCGCGCGCCCTTCGCGTTGGACCAGATGATACGCGCGGTCACGGTGTCGCCCAGCTGGAAGAAGGGGTCGGTGCAGCGCTCCTTCGCGCCCAGCGGCCGCGTGCGGCGCAGGCGGCCGTCGTTTTTCCAGCCTTCCTCGCTCGTCGGCGCGCCCAGCCGCTCCTTCGCGTCCTGCTTCCGCGCCTTATAGCGGGTCCTCATGTAGTCCAGCCGCTTGCTGTCGTCGCGCTTGCCGCTGCCGAAGGCGACGTCTGCATCCATGCCCTCCTCACGCGCGGGCTCGGAGGTCGACGCCTGCTCGGCGCCGCCCGGCTGCGGGCCTGCGCGCCGCGCCGCGCCTGACGTCAGGACCAGCAACACGAGCTGTGCCACAGCTGCACCCACGCGGAGCTGAGCGGCGACCGGGCGTCTTGCAGCAAGGAGTGCGCGCAGGGGTGCGCAGGGCACGCCCCGGCACGGGCAAGCTCGCAGAGGTATGCGGACCGCGCCTGCTTCGCGCGCTTCAGGCACGCTGTCCTCCGCGGGCGGCGGGCGCTCGACGGGCTCAGCCGCCACGGCGCCCCCCTGTTCCACGGCGGCGGCGTGCGCGCTCCTGGCCCGCAGCCGGCATGGCCTGTGGCCCGGCGGCGCGGCCGCTCCGCGCCTCGGCCCGCCGAGCACGCGCGCGCCGCTGCTGGCGAGCACCGCACGCCGCCCGGAGCATGCGCTGCAGCGGGGCTGCGCCTGGCTGGCTGACAGCTTTCCCACCAGCGCCATGGCTCTGATATGTGTGATAGTGCTGTCCGCCCAGTGCGATTTCCCGAGCTGATCTTCGCCTTGCTGCTTGCGTTGCCTGGTTAAGTAGGGTTTGGCTCTGGACAAGCAGGCCCACCTTACTTGGTGTGTCACTGCAGGGAGCACACCACGCGCACTGGGACTAATTGTGAACTTGTGCGCTGGTGCAGGGCCTGCTCACGCAGCCGTTCAGCCCAAGGTGCGCTGAGCTCTTTGCGCAGCTGATAGCGGATAGCAGCGCCTTGCGCTCGCGGCACGTCTCGAGGCTCAACCAGCGCTATGGGTGTGGACCTGGATGTGTGGATTGAGAAAGTGCGGCGCTGCGACCACTTGGCGGAGGACGAACTCAAGGGGCTCTGCGAATATGTGCGGTCCGCTCGTGCGTGCTGCGGGCTTTGTGCGGCTGCGTGCCGGCGAGGCAGGCGCTGGCGCGTATGGCGAGCAAGCGGGTGCGCCACGCGCACAGATCAAAGAGATCCTGGTGGAGGAGTCCAACGTCCAGCCCGTCAACAGTCCCGTCACGGTGCGGGCGCTGCCGCTCCCCGAAAACGCCCGGCTGCACGCAGAGACACTGTTCATGCAATCCGCCTGCACGGCACAGAGCCTGCTCGGTGCACTGTTATTTTTTACGACGACACTCGACGCAGCAGTTGACACGCTTGACATGGAGCTGAACGTGTACCGAGGACTTGGGTACAGCGCGCACCTCCATGCCGCTCCGCAGGAGGGCCACGCCAGCCACAAGCGCCCGGCGTGCCGCGCGGCGCGCAGGTGTGCGGCGACATCCACGGGCAGTTCCACGACCTCCTGAAGCTCTTCCAGACGGGCGGCGAGGTGCCGGCGACCAACTACATCTTCATGGGCGACTTCGTGGACCGCGGATACAACAGCCTGGAGGCATTCACGCTGCTGATGCTGCTCAAGGCGCGGTGGCCGGCGCACATGACGCTGCTGCGCGGCAACCACGAGTCGCGCCAGATCACGCAGGCGCGCGCGCGGGACCCTGCTGGCTGGCAGCAGGCTCTGGCCTGTGCCTAGCAGCCGCGGGCCTGTTACTCGGTCTGCAGGCGCATACCAAGCTGGCACCAGCGCCCGCGCTGCTGTGACAGGGGCTGGCTGCTTACGCCCTGGGTCTCAAGGCGGGGCCGGCCCTCGGGCCTACCAGCTGTGTGAGCCTCGTGGTATAGAGTTTCTGTTGCTGTGGCGTCAGAGGATGTACAACCGGAGGTCGCGCATGCCACAGTGCCCCTGCGCGGCAGGTGTACGGGTTTTACGACGAGTGCCAGAGGAAGTACGGCAACGCCAACGCCTGGCGGTACTGCACCGAGGTCTTCGACTTCCTCACCCTTTCGGTGCGCCGGCGCGGGGCCGCGCAGGTGCAGCCGGGCGCGGCTGTGCAGCGTCCCGCCTCAGCGCTCTGCGTTGCTCACCTGTTCTGTTCTGAGGTGCATATAATGCGCTGGCACGCACAGGAGGATGCCCACGGAAGCGTGCATGCACAGACAGAGTGATGCTGTGGCACAGAAGTGTGCATCCTGTGGTGGTGAGACGCAGGCGTTACGTGTGGCTTGCTTGGTGCTCGCAGGCGCTGATTGACGGCAAGGTGCTGTGCGTACACGGCGGCCTGTCGCCCGACCTTCGCACCCTCGACCAGGTCAGAAGTGCCCCGCGGCGCCGCTATGGCATCCACTGCTGCAGTGATGTGAATTTTTGTGCAACAACATTCTGGGCTGGCCGGGCTACCCCGCTCCCTTGCCTCCACATCTGCGCTAGCCTCCGCCTCTACACCAGCGCACGCAGCGTGCTAAAATCATCGCCAAAGCAACCCAGCCAGCTTGCAGCAGCAACTCACTCAGCTTGTTGATGGCAGTTGCAACTGCCGTGGCAAGCAAGCCACTGCTGGGTGCTTGTACGGCAGTGCGAGCAGTTCAAAGAGACGCCACGGCCGCCCGGAGTGATACTCAGCTGCGGCGGCGCTGGCGCAGGTGCGCACCATCGAGCGGGTGTGCGAGATACCGCATGAGGGGCCTTTCTGCGACCTGATGTGGAGCGACCCGGAGGACATCGAGACCTGGGCCGTCAGCCCGCGCGGCGCAGGCTGGCTCTTTGGCGGCAAGGTGTGCAACGCGACGAGAGGGCGCAGGGTCGCCGCTGAGTGAGTGCCGTGATGCGGGAATAGAGTGCCTGAAGGGTTGTTGCTTCGCAATCAAGGGCAAGGACCCTGCCAAGACATTGAGCTACAAATGTAGCTGCCAATGCACGAGCACTGCTGAGATATGAGTTTATTGATCTTTTAGGAATATTGCCGGGCATGTCCTGTGACTCGAAGCGGTCTTTGCAACGCAGAGATCTGTCGGCATTGTCATGTGCTTGTGCGGGCGTGGCAGGTCACAGCAGAGTTCAACCAGATCAACGGGCTGGACCTGGTGTGCAGAGCGCACCAGCTGGTTCAAGAGGGCTTGAAATACATGTTCAATGGTGCGACCATCATCCCTACCTTGGTTTGCTTGGAGCGTGCTGTGCTTGCCTGCACTGAAGTGCATGTGGCACAAGCATTTGCATGCCAGGCGTGCGCACTTAAGTGACGCGGGGTGTGGCGGCGCCGCAGACCGATCGCTGGTGACGGTGTGGTCAGCACCAAACTACTGCTATCGCTGCGGCAATGTGGCCAGCATCCTGTGCTTTGACGACGCGCTCGAGCGCGAGGTCAAGTGCGCCCCTTAGCACCCTGAAGAAGCGCATGGCAGCATCATGCAAAGTGACGCATAGCTGTATGTGATGGGATACACATGCAGAAGTGCTCAGCGTGTAGACATTGACAGTGCCAAGAGTTCAATAGTCTGCAGTGACTCCATTGGCTTGTGTGGGCCACAGGTACTTCACGGAGACAGAAGAGAACTCGACCATGATGGCGCCCCGCAACACTGTCCCCTACTTCCTGTAAATGTGCCGGTCGTTGGTTCTGCATGACGGTAGCCTGCACTGGTAGACGGCTTGGTGAATGTACAGCTACTGCTTGTTACCGGCCTCTCAATGTAACATGTTGCTGTACAGGCATCTCGGCCACGCCCGACCCTGCAGTCTGCAAGGCAGCAGCCTTCAAATGCACCACTTTTGCCACTTCCTTTTATAGCAAGTATGCCAGCTATGTGTGTGAGTAGCATCGGTCTTGTGCCCGCCACTCTGTTTACGGCTTACAGAGGCTGATGGGCTGGGTGACGCTTGGGCGTTTGCTTGCAAGTATGCAAGTGCACAGGTGGAGTATCAGCTCTGTAGCGAAGTTTGCACCGCAGCTCCCACTGCACAGTGCCTTCTGCACGCCAGGCTTTGGCTCTGGCCTCCGGCAGGCGCATCGCAGCATTTGCGTCGCAGCGACATGCTTCAATGCGCCGGCCACACAGCACCACATCGTTCAGAGCACAGACCTCGAGAACGCGGTGGCCACCTGCTGCCGCAGTCTCGGGAGGAGTGCGGGCGCAGACGAGGCTGCATTGGTGAGCACAGCAATATGCGTTTCGAGTCCACACGAAGGCTGCAGCAGTCGGTTGCCTGAGCCTTTGCTGACTGTGTGTTGTGCAGATTGCGCGGCTGCAGAGCAACTGGTTCAGCACCGCCGGGCAGCTGGCAGCAATCAGTGAGGTATGACTGCTGCTTTGCCTGCTTCAAAAGCAACGGTGTTCACCATCGCTATCTGCACTTACGCCGCCTGCTGCGCCCAGAGCGACGCCAGGACACTCCAGGTGCCGCTGCGGCTGCTGTCTGAGCTGCGCTGCCTGCTGGACGACCGCGAGGCAGGCGCACCTGCTGCTGGCGCTAGCGAGGCGCCTAGCGCACCCGCGAGCGCGCCGTCCGACACAGCCAGGCGGCGTAAGTCTGGCGCAGCTGCCAGCGGCAGCGGCAGGCAGCCAGAGGGCCCGTCGCTGGCCTTGCTGCCAGATCACACCGGCGAGAACGAGAGCGGAGCGCGCTTGGGGGGCGGCACTGAAGCGCAGGGCAGCAACCTGGGCTCATGCCTCACTGCAAGCATCCCAGGTACGGCCTGCTGCCTGCCTGCATCATGCAGGTCTCACTTGTTTGTCCTGTTTACGAAGAGATCCCAGCTCATGCTCTATGTGCATTTTTTTGGCGCCCGCGAGCATGCCTGCTGAGCCTTCCAGGGTACTCAACTACGTACTTGCAGCAGCAGGTCTGGATGCCCTCATAGCAGCCAGGAGGATGCCTTCTGCTACCCGCATGGGTTACCGATATAGCCACAAGGTGTTGCTGACCAAACGAGGAGCGAGGCAAGCATTTGCCATCAAGGTACGCTGTCCGCTCTCAGCAAGACCTCAAGCAGAGCTTCACCTCTGCAGGGGTATGCAGCTCACATTGTAACGATTTGTGAGCTGGTTACCACACTAATTTTTGCTTGTGAGTGCGCAGGAGGACCAGATGCTGCCAGAGCTGCGGGCGGAGCTGGACGCGTTCCGCCTTTTCTGCACTGCGAAGTTCTTCGGCGCGCAGTCTGCACCGATCCTGCCCGTGACCGCGGACAAGTACGTGGACCACATCAGGCGCGTGCCGAAGATGTTAGCTGTGCCAAATACGCGTGTGCAAGGTCGGCATGCATGACTGCCTGCTGCTGCGCTGTCGCAAGTGTTGCACGCATGCTGACCGTCCCTGTGTGTGCATGGTCAGCATGCGGAGACAGCCGGCTGGTCAGCATATGTGCAAGTCACACCAAGTGCTGTGCAAGCTGATAACATCGCCTGCAGGCCAAGGGAGAGGGCAGAAAATTCTGCCTTGATTGATGACTGTGACGCTGTGTGCAGGCGCGCCCTGGGTTGGCTGCACATCAAACGCGGCGTCCCAGTGGCGGAGCTGAGCCTGTCGAAGCTGTTCCCGTCAGCCGAGCGCGAGGGCGTGGCTGTCGTCTTTGACTACCTGCAGTGGCTCTCTGCACGGGGCATCAGCCCCGCGACTGAAGGCAAGGCGCAGTTCCCAGCTGTGGCAGGCTCATATTGGGACACGCCGCATGGCTGCCATGCGAAGGGGGCACGCATGCACTCTTAAGCATGGCAGACAGCTTTTGTAGATGTTCCCTTTGGAACTATCCTAATAACACAGACAGGCGATCGGAGCTTAACATCTCCGACTAACGTTGCTGCCATGATCATACCAAATGTGTTTTGCATGTAGTGTGCTGCACTCACTTTACTTTCAAAAGCATACATGCAGTGAGGTCATGCAGTGCATACATAAAGTGCATACATCCACGATATGTGCTGCTCCGCCGCAGGGATTGCAGTGCGCTCGCTGATGCAGGCTGCAAAGTTCCTGTTCCATGCGCAGTCATGCGCGCGGCCGGACGAGGGCGAGAAGGCCTGTGCGCGCCTGCACGCCCCCTAATGCTTACAGATTGCCATCTCGTCTGTTTCTGATGCCTGAATGGCCGTACGCACATATATCACATCGTGCATGTTGGTTGTTACTCGCCTGCGTGACACATATCCGTGCAGAAATCACACAGTGAGTGTGATACTCATGCTGTTCTGACGCTGTCACCTCTTTGCCTTTCACACAGCTTGCAATAGCACATCAGGTGTTGTTGATATGACTTGCTGTATTTGCCTGTCAAGCACAAGGTTACATCTGCAAGTGTTGTTGCTCAGCGTTACAGACGGCGACTTGCTCGTGGTCCGCGAGCTGCGCAAGCTCTCCAACGAAGCAAAGCGCGCCACGGTCATCGCCGCGCGCACCGCGAACGAGAGCCTCAAGTGGCTGGAGTGGCCGCAGTATGTCACGGTGCGCGTCCGCAACTTGAGGCGTAGGTGTCCCTGTACTTGCACCTTCGCATGCGAACCAGATGAGCAAGCAATGTACGAATGATATGCATGTTTGCTACCATTTACGTGGCGGCCTGCAGCACGTCACGTTGAGAATTGGATTTCAGCACGTTCAAGCGTATGATCTTTAATAGCATGCCAAACCCTGTACAGGCTGTGGAAGAGCTGCGGTCAGAGTGCGCCGCGCTGGACAGCATTGGGCGCAAGCGGAAGGCCGCCGCCGTGGCCTGGAGCCTGCAGCGCTACCTCATTTTCGCGCTGCTCAGCTGCATTCCAGGCAGGCCTGCCAGGCTCATCCGCTAAACAGCAAAACATGTTGGTCAGTATTTCAAGCGGCTGCTCTGGTACCTGCTGAAGAGGAGCTGCAAGCCTGCCAGCCTTCCCCAAGAGTGTGATTACACTTCTGCGCATGGCTTACCACAAGGCTGCACATGTGAGCTTCCGAGCTACTTGCTAACCAGATTCTCGCAAGAACTCCAGCTGATAGTACTGGGAACCCCATAGCCTCATTGCTTTTTCCACACACAGGGCCATAGACAAAGTCATGGCCCCATGTATTAAAAGAGAAGCATGCTGTGAGGTGGCGCTTGCTGCTGTAGGCCAACAGCACACTTTGCCCGAGCTGGAAGCGGGCGCCGTGGTACTTGTGTGCAAGAGCAAGCCTATTGACCGGCGCTCGCTGCTGCAGACCGGCAGCGCACGGTGCGTGAGCTGGAGGTGGGCAGGACGCTGGTGCAAGAGGAGGGCCGCTGGCTCATCCGGCACACCGCCAAGGACTACAAGACTGGTCGGTCGTACGGCGAGCGGCCGCCGATGGTGCTGGCAGAGAGCATGTACCCAGAGGTGCAGCCCCTGCATGTTGCACTGTCCCTGTCACAACCTGTTCCCAGGCATAAATGTTCACTGCACATGCTGTATCACGAGGTCCTACTTGGTTTCATGACTGAGGCAATCTGCCTCTTGGATGTGCAGGACACGGCAGAACACGCCATGGCTGACGTCAGCTCGTCTGCAGCTGGAGGCGTGGTTGGGCCGCTGGCGTGCCGAGCTGGCACCCACGCACTCCTTCGTGTTCACCCGGGCGAACGGCACTCCGCTGACAACACAGTCGGTCCACAGGCTGTTCACCTCCACCTGCTACCGCCTGGTGAGCGCGCGCTGCGCTCACCATGGCCTGCGGCCTCATCAGCTTGTCAAACTTCGGGACAATCAGCAGGGCGCCAGGGAGCGCCAGTGAGCGCAGCTGCACATCACAGCGGTCTGTGACATGAGAAGTGACATGACTAAGATCCATGTCCACGCTTTGATGAATTTGATCCAAGGGAGCATTTACATGGCCATGGCGCGTCAGCCTACCGATGCCAGTACTTGAGATTGTTGTGTACCTTTGCACCCTGTTCCTTCAACAGCCACTGACATGCCGCTGACATGCTGCTCACATGTTGCAGACTGGCAAGAAGACCAACCCTCACCTCGTCCGCGACATGATCGTCACCCACCTGCGGTACGTGCAGAGCTCTTGCGCGCAGAGCACAACCATTCGGTACTCCATGCATGTCACTGACTGCAGAGTTCAAAGGTGGTGTTGCTCGAACCTGACAATTGCCGCTGTCAGTCCTTCATGTCCAGACACCATGGGCCCAGTGTCATGAAGGCACATCCAGTCCCGTGTGGCGCCCATGCTGCTGCATGTGGGGATCTCTAGTGACCAGCTGCATGATACGCAACAGTGGCAGCGGGGCCTCGGAGCGCGAGCTGGAGGCGCTGGCGATCTACATGGGCCACAGCATGGACATGCAGCGCGGCTGCTATGACCGGTGCGTGCCACTAGCATACGTCCCTGCCATGCAAACACACCTGGCAACAGCATGACCTCAGCGGCAGCCATGCGCCGCGCACTCCTGTTGGCGACGGCCCTGACGCCTCCCGAAATAGACTAGCATCTCCAGCCGTGCATTGATGTCTGGCCTTCCCTTGCGCTTTGCCGGTGATACATGCAGGACACCTGCTTAGCGAAGGCTTACGGCATTGTTTTGTCCTGAGTAAGGCCAGACATTGCAGCATGCGCCTGAGGCACGGTATGCGGGGGGGGTCGTGCGCAGGCGCACCAAGGCCGCCAAGGTCCTGCCTGCCGTGGACCTGCTGGCAGCCATCAACCAGCAGGCGCTGTCTGTGCCCTGATGGTGTCTGGCATGCGTGCGTGTGATGGCTCGCATTTAGACGCTTGGAACGTATGCATAGTGCATTGCTCCGATCCTGAAAAGAAGACCTTCCATGTACGTCCTTGGGACAGCCAGCCGACCGCTGATAGCAACAGCCTCCTCTGTGTGGCGGCGTGCTAGGTGCGCATGGTGTAACAGATGCTGTGTGCATCCGTGGTAGGTGTTTGTGGCCTAGGGTAGACAGTACATGCGTGCATCACAGAGACTGGACACCTGAGTCGGCGGGCCTGGCGGTGATGCGCGGCGTGCGCGTCAAGAAGATGCCGCCAAACTGCAGCGCCTCGCCCGGCTGCAGGCCGCCGCGCTCGCGCAGCCATGCGGGGATGCCGAATCTGCGCATGCCCGCCGCCGGCATGGCCTCTGCGACGTTCCACAGCGACTGCACCTCGGCGCCCGGGCAGGCCATGCTGACGCCCGGCACGGGCCGCTGCCCCTTGTTGACCAGGCGCACGTCCAGCTGGAAGTGCGCACGGCCCTGCCCGTCCCTCCACTCATGCACACAGTGTATGTCCACCAATAAGGTCTGAGCCTGGGCAGGCGCGTGGCCTCCCGTCGGCGGCTGCCGGGGCGCCCGCGGCTTGTCCACGACGACGCACGCCTGCCCCGGCTGCTCTCCAATCTCTGCTGCCGGCGCTGCCTGCAAGCGCACAGGCACCCATGAGATCAATCACTAAGCACTGTCTGGCATGCTGACGTTTTGATGGTTGCGCGCATTGCGAATATAGCTAAAAGCGTATTGAAAAAGCCAACTATGCGTCGCCCGCGCCGTACCCTCTGCTAGTATAACAAGCTCGGTGCATGAGCATGTCTGGCAGCTCAGGCCTCACCTCTGCATGCGCAGTATCGCACACCACGCGCAGCAGACAACCCTGCCCGTTGACCTCCAAGCGCGACGCATGGGGGCAGACGCGCGCGAGGCGCTGCAGCTTGTCACGCACGGGTGTGCGCCAGTCATCCTCCAACACGCCGCCCTAGGCGCCACTGCATCTCAGCATGTGAATCTGTGTGAATGTGTCCATGAGCGGCATATCAGCACATCAGTAGCAGCGCGCTTGTCGCTTTGATGGACAGGTCATGCCCGGCCTTGTGGGTGTGCTCGATCAGGCACGCGCTGGCAGCCGCAAGCGGGCGACCCGGCACGACCCGCCTCAGCAGCGTGCCAGGATGGCAATGCAGCATGCCTGAGGTCACCGCACCCGCAACAAAGAGATCCTGTACGTCAGACATGCTGCCTCGCATAGCTGCTGCGCTGTCACTGAGTACCTGTGCTAACAACATTCGGCGTGTCCTAATACGCTAGACTCTTCCAGGGTGCTGCGAGGTGCCATCCTGCAGCGGCCCCCACGCTCGGGAACACCTCGAGCGAGGAGCATGCATGCAGGGGCGGGCACCGTGTCGCCAGAGTTGGGGTTGAGGCACCAGTAGAAAGTGTCAGTCAGGCCGCGCTCGCACAGGAACGCTGCCAGGCGGTCCTGCCAAGCGCAGTCCTGGCTGCCCGCGCGCGCCCGGCCGCCCCACTCGCCTGCAGCGCCAGCATGGGATGCTGGCTGAAGGGTGGCCAGCCTCCAAAGCGTGCAGTCCAGCGAACCCCAGGCTGCGAGGCATCAGAGGTTTCCTCTAATCACCCAGATAGTGGCCATGCAACCCTAGGGACGGTCTCTGCATGCTAGGCAGGAATGTCTAGCCAGCCTATGACATTTTGCAATGCATGTCACTACAGCAGCAGGTGCTCATTGCTTGACTGCTGCTGCAGTTTGGACAGGCCCGGATTGGATTCTTGGGATGTTCCAAAGATACTGCGGGAGTGCCAAAAGCCAGGAGGGGCCGCACCCAGCACTACTGCGGGGCCGCGCAGGGATGCCAGGTGCGCCCACTGCGTTTCCCATGCATTTAACAGGTCTGGATTGTTGGGGAAGTCTGGCACCTTCATGTACGGCTGCACAAACACGTCTGCGCGCCCCCCAGTTGCCTTCCATAGTCAAAAAAGAAGTACAACTTGGCGGCACGAGAATAAAAGCTTACAGCGCTTACATTCACGTTCATGCGCACATGCAGCTGTACATGTAGCTGTACCTGCCCTGGCTCAAGCGCAGCACAATGTTAGGACAGGTGCATTGCTTGCTACTTTGCTGTTACAACAAGCGCAAGCTGAGAATGGCTCGCAAACTGGCCAGCGAAGGGGCGGGCAGTGTTGCGGGTGCTGATACGCGCAGCGCATGCACGCAGCCTGCCCGCCGCTCAGCGTACAGTGAAAGCACATGTGGTACAAGCTGCAAGTGCTGTCAGGCCTGCACCTGGCCCATACACCTGTGCACGCGTGCGGACGTTGTGAGCGTAGGAGCACCGGTCCACTTGACTTGTCCCATCGAGGCTAGCGTCGCAGGTAAGGGCCCGTGCACATACTCCCGGCGCACATGCGGGCTGTAGACCAGCTTGCTGGGCAGCGCCAGACGAACAGGCGCGGCGGCGGCCGAGTCCAGCGCGCCGCCCCAGAATGCCCAGTGCTTGTTCGGGATGGGGCTGCAGTTCTCGCTGACGCCCTCGACAAATATCAGCAGCCGCGGCGCAAGCTTCTGCAAGGGAGCCCCATGTGTTAGTTGCTCATTCCATTGATCAGCCAACTTTGCCTAGTGTTGGAGACTGCAATCATTCAATACAAAAGACCCTGTCAGACCATTGTATGCTGCAAACACAAGCATACACGTCTGCGAGTGAGACAACTTATGAGCTAGAGAATGGCCAGACCTGGAGATGCGCACCAATCCTCTCCGCAGCCATGCGCCAGTCAGTGGCTAGGCAGCCACTGCCCCTGAACAGTAAAATGACATTTCTCAGGGCAAGTCCTGACATGTCTGAGTGGCAGCAGGAAAGTCAATGCAAAAGCTCTCTTCTGAGCAGGGCTAGAGGTCAAATCCTGGTTACCCACCAGCTGGCGCGCCCATGCGGCTCATTCTTCAGGTCAATTGCAAATACATTCCAGTGCCTCATGGCATACCTGCGACGCTTACAGATGTAGGCTCAGAGCATGTGACAAAAGAGGCGCACCATTAAGGCGTGGACAAAAATTAGCACAGAGCTTGGGCTCTCCGCGCACCGCTGCACGACGGTCGTCCAAGCCTGAATGACGCGCGCCTCAGAGTACTTGTCGTCATACCAGAGCTCGCCAATGCCGTCAGCCATTGCCAGGTGGTGCAGGTCAAACATGACGAGCAGGCCCGCGTGCCGCGCCGCCAAGACCACGGCATCCAAAACCTCGCCCGCGCTCAGGCCCTGCACACAAGCTATACCTTGTCGTCTGGACAGCAAGACGTGTCTGCTCACCGGCGGGAGGACCGCGTCAAGACCGTGCTGCGTTCCGGCGCTGTGCGCTGGACCCCTGCTGGCTGCACTGCAGCGCTCGCAAACCAGTAAGTAGACAACAAGATGCACCTGCAGCTCCGGGTTGGCTTGGAAGTTGATACCGTTTGGCTGGGTGCCGTCCAGGTTGAGCATCAGCTCTGCAGAGAGCGGGAGCCGGAGCGCGTTGAAGCCCTCCTTGCGCAGGAAGGCCGTGAAGTCGCCGAGCGGGCGCTCCCAGAGGCCGTGCACGCAGTACGTTGAAGTCTCTGCCCAGACCCCTCAAAAACTCATTAGGCTTGCCTATGACGCACAACACACGTGCTGATCCGGTGAGTGAAGTACGGCGCTGCAGAGGCTTGTCACACTCAGCATGTGCACAATCAGTGCCGGTGCCGCACCACAGCCAAACCATGCTATCCCCTTCAGGTGGAAACGCCTGTGCTGGCAGCCTTCCTGGAAGTGCAGGCTGCCACTGTGGGAGTAGAGCTCAAATGTTTGCATGCTCAGTTGTCACACCACGTGCCGCACACCACGCAATTCAGGTCCACGGGCTGCTGAGCTGTTACACATGCCACAGGTCCAAGATGGCTGCGGTGGGACTGCCAAGGTACAAGTGCCGAGACTCTCGGCATCTGGTGCCAAATGGCATTTGTTGCTGGCACCTCCCTGATCATCTTTTTTTGAGATAGCTAACATGCAGTCCTGGGACTATTAGGCCCCATGCTTCCAGAATCCAGCTTGTTCTGGACGGCACTACCTGCCTACATGTCGTACATATCTACATGCTTCCCGTCAGGAGCGCCTGCCCCTCTTACTGCCTCGTGCTTCCATATGCACGGAAACATAGGGAATGGGAAAATGACAAAAAGATACATGGACTACGCTCTGGAAAGCAGGATGCCGCGCTCTGGGGCACCGAATATGCAAGCTCAAGTGATGCACATGTAGCCTGTGCTGAATGAACCCTACAAACAGAGCAAGTACACACAGGCAGTCAGAGGGTGAGACATGCAGAGGACCATAGAAAAGGCGAGGGGGGTCATGTCCTGGACCTAGACGTTGGTGCGGCGGTGCAGGCGGTTGGCGCTGGTGGGGCGCCCGCTGCTCACCCAGTCCCAGCCCTCCCACTCCTCTGCGCAAGGGCCGCCGCCCTGCGCGCCGCCGCCGCGCGCGCCCGCGCCGCGCCGTGCGCCGGCCGCGTGTCGCGGCGAGTCAAAGTGCGGGAAGTTGCGCGCGTCCAGCGGGTGCCGCAGCCGCGGCCGCAGCGGCGGCGCCAGGCTCTGCGCCTCCTGCAGGCGCAGCCGCACGCATGGGCGTTCTGGAACGGCAGGCATGCTCGCTGCCAACTGAGAACCTGGCCTGGGAACGTCCCAAGATGTACTGCTTGGCCCAGCGAAACCTGTTCTGACGTATCTGATCCCACATCACGCATGATCTCGTAGCAGCGCGCTAAGCTTCGCCACGCGCGCATGTTTCACGTTGCATGCACCCTTCACCGCGCTGCTTGAGTAGCAGAGAGTAGCAGAAAGAGGCGTACCATGGCGCTCCAGTCCAAGCCCGCAAACCAGGCATGGGCGCGGATGTCCCCCGGGCCGCGCGCGCCCAGCCGCTGGCTGGGGTCCACCTGCGAAGGCGCCGCCCCTAGTTTCAGCTTCCCGCAACACATACATGCATGCATGTGCGAGTCGCACACCTCTACTCTACGCCTGGCCGCCGCATGGTGCAGAGAGCCCTGGTGCACTGTACCTGGAAAGCAATTACTGCACGATACACTGTCGGTGATCCAGCACCTGATAACACACTGTTCGACACTCCCAGACACCCTCGCCGCGCTGCGCGCCCCGCGCCCGCGCGGGCGCCCGCGCCTGCAGCAGCCGCGTGATGAGGTCCGCGGCGGTGGGCGAGACGTGCGCGGGCATGTCAAAGCGCCCGGCCAGCGCCTGTCGAAACGTGTCCCTGCGCGCGCGCGCCGCGGAGCGCTCAGCCCGGCCCCTGCGTGGCTGCGGGTGCGCCTCTGACAGCCTTCGGCACCGCGCAGTGCGCAGGGGCGCCTCTGCAGGGGCCGCTCGGCAGGGCAGCGGGCTGCTGTGGAAGGCCCACACGCATCCGCGGCCAACTTCGGCGGGCAGGTCATGCAGCGCGCAGCATAGGCAGCCCGGGCGCGCAGCACAGGCAGCCGGGGCGCGGGGCTTCAGCGGCTCAGCATGCGGGCCGCGCCAGGGGTCGCTGGCGTCGCCGGCCTTGAAGGGCGGGCTCCCGGCCAGCATCTCGTAGATCAGCACGCCCAGCGCCCACCAGTCTGCGGCCAGGCCGGTGCCCCGCCGCTGGATCACCTCCGGCGCCTGGCCGCGCAGCCCAGGCGCTGACCGCCGCAGCGCGGCCCTGGGTTGTGAAGCAGCTGGCAGCTTGCTTTGACAGCCACCACAGCCAAGCTGGCAGGCATGCCCATGCGCCTGACCAAAGCAGTGTACTGCAGAGGCTCTGTAACGACTAGCCCTGTTGAGTCGTTGGGAGATTTTAGATTTTCGGGTGTGCACAGCAGCTGGGGCTGTGAGTGCGCAGGCGCGCGCCTGGTAGTCCGGCGTGCCGCAGACGGTGTACGTGCGGCCGCGCACGCCGATGCGCTTGGCGAAGCCGAAGTCCACCAGCTTCAGGTAGCCGTCCGCATCCAAGAGCAGGTTCTCTGGCTTCAGGTCCTGCGCCATCAGGCACGCTGTTTTGGAGAGAGACCTAAGCCCTGAGGCCTAAGATGTGAAATGATCTGATGCCTGGTCTTTGGAGTTGGCGCAATTGCCTGGCTGCTGCTCGTGGAGGCAGACGGGGTTGCCGTTGAGGCAGAAGGCGGGGCATGTGGCGTAACTGGAGGACGACTTTATGCACCATCTGCTTGGCCTTGTGCCGGCTGGCCTCATCTGCGGCATGTCAGGGCACCCACTTCGGTGCGCGCGGCTAAGCGTGGGGCGCGAGCGGCGGGGCCCGGGGCGCACGCGGTAGGCGATGCCGCGGCGGTGCAGCGCGGCCAGGCCGGTGAGCGCACAGGCCGCGTAGAAGCGCGCGGCCGGCTCGCTCAGGCGGCCCTGCTTCTCCAGAAGCCGGAACAGCTCGCCGCCTGCGAGTCCGAAAACCGTGCACAAAGCATTCAGTCGCAAAATGCTCAACCTCGACACCGCGCAGCACGCTGGGGACCGAGCTGCTGCCTCGCGCACGCTTGCATGGTTGCATGCTTGCAGCGTCTGGCTCCTCGCCGACCAGAGTTTTCGCTGCGGGGCCAGAGCGGGCGAGCAGGTGCCTCCCCGCTGCACGCGCCTAGAGCACCGTGCGCAGGACCACAAACAGCGCGGCCGTCAGGGCCTGGACATGCACCCTACCCTAACCCTAGAAGCGCATGCGGCGCACCCGGCACCCACTCCATGAGCAGGTACAGGCGGTGCGCGTCCTGGAAGGAGGCCGCCAGGCGCGCGCAGAAGGGCGAGTTCACGGCGGCCAGCAGCCGGCGCTCCGCGGCCGCGTGCTCCATCTGCTTGGCCTCCACCAGCGCCGCCTTGGGCAGCACCTGCGCTGGCACTGTTTATGCATTGTTTGAGAGATGTGTAAGCATGCGGGGTGTGCAGTTGTCCTTGCCACCCTGCTTGGCCTCCACCGCGCCCGAGCTGGAGCACATGTGCACACACGTGCGTGTGTTCACATGGGGCGAACAGTGTGCACTGCGACATGCCGCACGACATGCGCGGGCAGCCGGGAGGCGAGCGCAAGCGCGGCGCGCCTTCAGCGCGAACACGTCGCCGCTCGGGCGGTGCAGCGCGATGCGCACGACGCCGAACTGCCCCGTCCCGATCACGCGCAGCACCTCCAGGTCCTGGAAGCGGATGCTCTCGCGCCTGCCGCCGCACAGGGACAGCGAGCTTCAGGGCGGGAGTGGGGTTAGGGTTAGGGTTAGGGTTAGGTCAAGCACACCTGGTCAGCGGACTGGGAAGTGGAGCGCGCTGACCTGTTGGCACTGCATGCTACCCGACATGCAAGCGCTCACCTCGCATGGCACAGGCATCGAGGAGGCGCCCTCGTACGCTCTCTCCAAGTCAGAGGCATGCCATGGCTTTATGCTGCTGGTCAGTATCACCTGGTCGGCGCGCCGCTGCCCTTGCCGCCGCTGCCCCTGCCAGACAGCCCCGCCACCTTGCCCGCGGCCCCCCGGCACAGCGCGCGCGCGGCGGCCGCCGCCGTCTGCGTCACCACCGCCACCGCCGCGGTCGCGCCGGCCTGGTCCAGCAGGCCGAGCGCGGCGCCCGCGGCCTGCGCCACACCCGCCGGAGCGGCCGCGGCCGGCGCAGCGGCGGCGGCGGCGGCGCCGCTGCGCTGCGCGACGATCGCAGCGACCTCCTGGCCGAGCGCCGCGTCGGCGGCGGCCCGGCTCAGCGTCATGACCTGGTGCCAGGCGCAGGTTCGTCTCACCCAGTGCTAGTAGCACATCAAGCAGCAAGGCATGATGCCTCTACCAGTACAAAGATGCTGCACTGGCCGCAGACAGGCAGAGCGTCATGATGCTATGCAAGCTGACCTCCCAGTGCGTGGTAGTCAGTGTGCCAGTGTGCCGATGTAAAAAGGTATAAAGCTGCTGCATACAGAGCATTCACCTACCGAGGCTGCCGGACGCGCTGGAGCAGCATCCCTCACCCTGTCCCACTGAGGTCAAGCAGAGCGCCTCATCAGGCCATGGTCCAGGCGCGCGCAAACGAGCGCGCGCGGCTAACAGCGCGCCTGCGTATTGGCCTCGAGCGCCACGAGGCGCGCGCGCGCGTGCTGCGGCTCTGCGTGCGCCAGCGCGTCCTGCCCGACGGCGCCGCACGCGCGCAGGACCGTGCCGTCCAGGCGCGCCACCTGCCGCAGCAGGCACCGCATGTAAACCCGAACCAACCACGGGTCATGGTGCATACATAGGTGCTGCACATGCACATGCCCCCCAAGTTGCGAGCGCTGTGTGAGCCCTGCCAGCTCCAGGTGGTCCTCAATGCACTTGCGTGGGAAGCCGCGGCGCGCATGCGGTGGGAAGAGCCTGCGAGCACCTCGCGCTCGCTCAGCCGCGCGCGTCCCGGTGCGACCCTGTCGTGCGATGCAGCGGCGCAGGCGCCTGCCGCGACCACCGCGAGCGCGCCGCCGGCGCAGCCGCCGCCGCCAGCGACGTCGCCGGGCGCGAGCGCGCGCAGATCACACGCGGCGGCCAGCCGCTGGACCTCGTCCTCCGTCAGCGCCTGCCGTGCCAGCACTCAGTTGGGGCTTGTGCCATTCTCGCACACGCTCTGCGGTATACACCCCGTGCACTTTGCTCAGGAGCGTGCCAGCACGTGCTTTGCGCTACACCCAGGTCCTCAGGTGCGTGTCTGCCAGGAACGCACGTCTGCCAGAAATTTCTGGCAGGCCACGAGCGCCTGCAGCACTCTCGGCTCAGCAACACAATGCATGGCCAGGAATACTCAGGGGTGACTGTGCACATGCGCGGGCAGCGCAGGCCCTGCTCTGCGGCCTCTGCACCAGCGCTTATATAGCATGGAGCGGCCCGCTGTCGCATGCGACACTCCCTATTGCTGCAGCATCAGCAGGAGTCTATGCTGCACATGTAAGGGTAGGCGCTACCGCGACAAATCCCTAAAATGCAGCAGCCGGCCTGCGTGATTAAGGGAAGTGCATGCTGCCTGCAGCCCACACACCCGGAGGCCGCTGCTCTGCCGCAGCGCGGTGGCCGCCGCGGCGACATGCTCGGGCGTCAGGGGCAGGCGCTGGGGCGCCGGAGCAGCCGAGGCATCCGGGGGAGCAGCTGCCGCTGCGGCCGCCGCGGCCGTCGCCGCGGCCGCCGCCGCCACCGCGTCTCGCAGCGCTGCGCGGCTGCACACGAGCAGCACCGCGGCGTCCGAGACCACGCTGACTGTGGCGCTGCTGGGCGCGTCGTCCTGGACGCGACAGGCTGCAAGGTCAGACGCTTTTCAGCATGGTCCACTGCGAGCAAAGGTGTGCGCGGCAAGCTGAAAGCATGTGAGGAGCATGTCAGAACGCAGGTTCACAAGCCATAGACACACGACAGCCGTGGTGCAAGGTGTGACATGGATACACAGACTGCCCCTGCATGTCAGGGATCATACACCCTGCTTGCCCAAGTGTCAGCCTCCAGCCTCCCCGCACACTCCTTCAACGCACGGAGGCCGCCGCTGTCTGGCGCGCAGACTGTTGGGGGCGCGCCTGCAGCGCTTGCGCGCCGACCACGCGCACGCCTGCGATGTCCGTGACGGCGCTGGCGCCCGCCGGCAGTGACGCCAGCTCGCCCAACCGCAGCATCGCAATCTGCCGCGAAGCGACTTCATTGTCCTCAATCATGTTTGCAATGATGTGAACACAACAAATCTAGCACCCAGCTACAAGCATGGTGCCTCGCTCAGCGGGCTGGGCTCTTTCCAGCCAACTCATGCGCGCACGCATGGCACAGGCTGAAGGAAGCCAGAGGCTGGATCGGGGACACATGCGCCTGCCCAGCAGGCCGCCCTGAAAGCACCGGCACCTTGCCGCAGGCGACCGCATGGCATCCTTGAAACAGGGCCTGGGGGTGGAGCGCAAACTAGGGTAGGGTTAGGGACGCGCCTTGTCCAGCGGCCGCCCCGCGAGCGCCAGCACCTCGCCGCAGGCGACGGCCTGGCGCTGGAAGGCGTCGGCCGCGGCCTCCAGCGCGGCCGGCGGCGCGCCGCGCAGCAGCGGCAGCGCCTGCGCACATGGCCGCATGCTGAACAGCGTGGCCAGGCTGAAGGAGGCAGTCAGAAAGGACATGGCAGCGACCTTGAAGCAATGCCTGTGCTGTGCATGGAAGCCTCAGAGTGTGACCCTGGCTGCCACGCTATATAGAGTGGTAGTGATCAGCAGTCCCAGGTGCACATAAAGCGGAGCAGCCTGCCATTGGCCAGCATGACTCCCACGAGTGCTTGATGCACTGTGACGAGCACAAAGAGGGTGGTGAGAGAGTCACACAACCCTGTCCCCTCACGTCGGGGCTCGGCCACGGCGCTGGCACAGCAGCCCGCTGGGGCTCGGCCATGGCGCTGGCAAGGCAGCCCGTTGGGGCTTGACCATGGTGCTGGCACAGCAGCGCACCTGCAGCGCCGCATCTACGGCCTCTAGGTCCAGCGCGCCGGCCAGCGCGGGCGCGTCCAGCGCATCCAGCACGCGGCGCGGCAGCGCCACCGCCTCGCACGCGCCGGCCGCCCGGCAGCGCGCGCGTCGCAGCTTGCCTGCGGGGCCCGGGGCTCGACTGCCTAAGGACACTCTCCGCCCAGCGCGTCTGCTGATGCGCGCATGCGATGGGCAAGCAGCTCGGCAGCGCCTGTGCATGCCGCAGCGGCCTGCGGCATGTGATAGCGCTAGGGTAGATAGGATAGGGACATACATATTTTCCTGGCTGGCTTGAGCGCTCGCTCTGCCCGGCGCATGTCCGTGCAACAAGCAGGACCGCTCACCTTCCCTTTCCATCTGCGCAGGGGCACTTTTCACGATGTGCGAGGTCTTTGGGATCGCGCCGTCAATAAGGGCGCGCGAGCCGACGAGGTGGCCGCGGCCGAGCAGAGCGCTGCCGTCGCCGGCTGCCAGCGCCGCGCGCACAAAGCCGTGCCTGACGATGTACAGGCACTCGCCGCCCGCGCCGCATGGCAGCGCCTGGCCGGCCTGGCGGGAGCGGCGGGCGGCAGATGTTGGTTTCTGCTTGTCCACAAGCCGACAGGCTTTTGCGTGCCACAGCAAGTCCTCCTCAGGACACATACGTTTCCTCATGCTGCTTGCCTGCTTCGCCGTCTTGGCGCCAAGCTGCAGGCGCCTGCGGTTGTGCCAAGAACGCAAGACGCTGGGCATGGCAGATGTCTGGATTGTGGTCGGCACACAGTGACGAATTGTGCGGCTATACGCCTCAGGCACGGGCCACATGCGCATAGCCGCACAGCTCGCCACAGTACGCACGCATGTGGCATGCCCGCGGGCCCCCAACCCTCTGCGGGTCAGCATGGCACGCACCGCAAAGCGGTGCTCCGCCATGTTCGCCGCCGCCGCGAGCAGCGCGGCGTCGGCCAGGCCCTTGAGCAGCGGGACGTTGCGCAGGAAGCGCAGCCGCCGCGCCGTCGCGGAGTGCCGCCGGCAGAACTGTGCGCGGCGCCGAGCGGGGCAGGGGTCAGCTCCATGAGCACAAGCACAGCGGGCGGCAAGGGCGGGAAGCACTGTGAGCTTCTCGATCAGTGCTGGGCAGTGAATGGTATGATAATGCAGCAAGCTACCGCTTGGTGACGCGCATGCTGTGTGGGCCAGTCGCTGGATCTCCAATGTGCTGCTGCATGCAGCATACTGCTGAGCATGGCTCATATGGCGGAAGTCCCAGACGTACAATGCTATGGCGCTGCGGCCCTCAGCCAAGCCACCAGCAAGGGCCGGCCGCACCCTCCGCAGCGTGCGCCCTTCCAGCAGCCAGCACTCCAGCGCCGTCGCGGCCACCATGCTCCCGCCGGCCGCCTCCGCCCATGGGTCCTCGCCCGCCGCCGCCGCCGCCACGCTGCCCAGCAGGCATGGCCCGCTGACCGACGCCGGCTCGCTCGCGCACGGCTTGCTCGCCGCACCGCTGCATGCACTGGCAGCGGCGCCTCCGAGGGCCCCCGCGGCGGTGCCCCCCGCCGGGCCCGCCTCGCTGCCGCCGCCAAAGTTGATGCCGCTGCCGCTGACGCGCGCGTCGCCGCCGCCCTTGCCGGGCGGCGCGCCGGCCTCCGCCGCCTGCGCGCACCCGGCCGCGGCGCCCGCGCTGCCCGCCGACGCTGTGCAGCCGAGGCTTGCAGCGCAGCCGTGCACGAGGACGGCGCCGCTCAGCAGGACGATGACGTGGCCGCGCGCGGCCGGCGGCGGCACCGCGCTGCCCATCGGCAGTGGCAGCCGCTGCATGCGCCGCACCAGCTGCGTCCCCGCCGAAACGTGTCGGTGCGCGGCGCATCCACCCAGTCAGCTGCAATCCTGCATGCTCCGCAGCAGCTGCGCGTCCAGGCATGGTCTGTCGGGCATGGAGGTTTATGACGGGTGCCGGTGGATTGCCAAGACGGGTGATACCATGGCAGATGCGCGCCTGCTGGAGCTTGGCAGGGTCCGCATCGCGGAGGGCCGCGCCCCGCTGCAGCACCTCCGCCAGCGCCAGCGCCTGCTGCTCCGTCGGCTCACATGCGCGTCCGTCCGCCAGCCTGCTCGCCATGAGCGCGCGCGTCTGGGCTGCAGAAAGCAATTTCTCTTAAGGCTTGGCCAAGCAGCGGCCTCGCCGCCCTGCAGGCCCTCTGCGCCTGTTGGCCCCAGCGCGCGCGGCGGGGCAAGGTGCGGACAGGCTGCCCGGGTGCACACCCGGCAGCGGGCTCGTCGCGCTCGCCATCCCCGCTGCTGTCCCCATCCTCCCCGCTGCTGGCGTCCTCCACCAGCACCGCCCGGTCCTCGCCGGCCTGGCGCGCCCGCGCCGCCATGTGAGGAGCACGCCCGCCGGCGCAGCGCGCGCCTCGCGAGCCCCAGAGCACAGGCCCGCTGTGCTTGCAGGCGAAGGCCGCAACTCCGTCCTGACCATCCATCTGCATGCCGCTGCATGCCCGCTCTCTCTGTGCTGCTGAGCCTGAAGCCAGGCCCGCCTCCGAGGACTCACACGGGCCTGTAAGCTTCAGCGCCGCAACCTGGCGGGCGCTGCGCGCCCCCCGCCTACAGTGCGCGACACACTGGTGAAGTAAGTGGCTGCCCGCCGGCGCGCTGGTGTGCCCTGTGGCACAGGCAGAGGCGCACCTGCGAGTCCAGGGCCTGGCGACGCTCCTTGCGCGGCGAAGGCGGCGCCGCCTCTATCACCACGCTCACGACGTCCCCATCGACCGGCACCACCTTGACCAAGCCCTGCGCGCGGGGGCCGGCCTCACACCACTGTGCACTTATGGTATATCCCTCAGAAGCCTGCGTCGTGGCCCAGTGCAGGGCAGGAGGAGGTCTCAGGAGGACAGGGCGCAGGTTGGGCACGCGCCTGGACTGCGACGCTGGCGTTCACGGTGGCCGTTGCATCCGTGTGCGGCGGCCTGTCGGTGCGCAACACAGGCGCGGGTGTTACTCTAGCTCCCTTGCAGACGGTTTCTGGGCGGCTTCTGGTGCCTGCGGACTGGCCGCATGCGCTGGGGGGCTGCCGGGCGCCTGGCCGTTGGCGCACAGAAACGCGAAGCCTGACCGCGCAAGCTAGCCTGAGCTGCCAAGCGCTGGGCGGTGATTGGTGTCCATCTGAGCTTGTGCGCCACTGCAGGTAGAACTTGGGTGCGAGCAGCGCCTGCTTCATCAAGGATACTGGATCACACATCAAGCTGCAAAGGCGCCTGTGCTGGCACGAGGCACTGGATCGACTGTGCGCTTCGCGTCCTGGGCGAAAGTATGTCAGAGGTCTTGCAAGCTCGACGGTGCCCGCTCGCTGATGACAGCCTTTGAGGGGGCTCTGCGGTTGCAATCGGGCTTCGCACCGCCCCACGCCGCGTGTGGCGTTGTCAACCCGTAGTGCTCTGGTGCCTTCCCGGGAGCCGGCCGGGTAGTCCACGGCCAGGCAGCTCTGCTTGGTCAGGCATGCACCCATGACCCCCCGCTCACACCCACTTCGCAGGACCTCCGCTAAGATACTTTTTATGCTGGCGCCTGCCAGCCTCCGCGGCCCGCCACCCGCAAGCAGTGCAGTGCACCCTGGTTCGGCTCCGATACTCGATGTCGGAACCCCAGTGCAAACCCGAAAGCTGCGTTTTGCCTGTGACAGCCAGCCCTCTCGCGCTCACTGCATCGCAGGTAGGTAGCGCAAGACAGGCTCGGCATGATTGGGCGCATGCATTCCGGGGTAAAGGCTGCGCCTCCACGTGCTGCTACCAGCCGGAAGTGGCTCCAGATCGATGCGCAGGGCAAGCTGGCCTATGTGAACGTGGACAAGCACACGCTCGTGCTGCGCCTGAACATCCCGTACCGCGACCTGCGCAGCCTGGAGTCCACGGTGCGAGAGAGCGTCCAGCACGGCTTCCTATTAAGTGCAGAGACGTACAAGTCACCCAGCGCCTGCCGCGCAGGTTGCCAATGCATACCAGGCCGGCATCCTGGAGCGCGAGAAAGCCTTTGTTGTCAACCTGGAAGCTATCAAGATGATAGTCACGCAGGACCAGGCGCGGGCCGCCAGCCTTTATGCGCCTGCACCCGCCAACCCCGGGCGCCTGCCTGACGGCCTGGCAGCAGCCACGCGCCACTGCACGCTCGCCAGCCACAGCCCCGCCCTTGCAGTCGCGGCGCGCTGCAGCCCGGGTGCGCGCGCAGGTGCTCGTGCTGAGCGTGCCGGGGCCTGGGCACCCGCTGAACCTGCATGCTGGGGCAGCGGGCGACCGGGGGCCCGCGGCGCCGCACGGCGGCGCCGCCGCACAGCAACCGGCCAGCATGCACAGCGCCTTCCCGAGCCCCGCGTCGCAGTTCGTGCGCGACCTGGTCGAGCGCCTGCTGCTGGCCGGGACGGCGACGTCGGACAGGCGCGCGCAGCAAAATGCGGACACCCGACAAGGCCGGCCTGCTGCCGTGGCTGCAATCTGCACATCTGGGGCTGCTGTGGATGAGCATGCATGCATGTACCTCATGCAACTGTTAAGCACTGAAGTGGTGGTCCCCCGCTGTGGGCTGCGGCTGCGGGTTTCTGCAGTGCATGAAATCGGTGCCTGCAGATTCAGGCCTGCAGGCGAGCAGCATGCAAACTCACGAAGCGCTGAGAGCCTCTGCGCGGCTGTGCTCAGGGACGTCAGCAATATGCACATCGACAGCCGGCTGCCGTATGAGCTGCTGGCCCTGGAGACCGCGCTCGCCGCCTGCTCGCGCGGCCTGGAGGCCGAAGCGAATGACATTGAGGTGGCGAGCTGTTGGGCAGTCTCAACAAGTGTTTGTGCACAACCTTGCAGCAGAGATTGGGCCGCCTCTGGTGTGTAGACCTTGAGCTGGCAAAAGGCAGTGTGCTCAAGCGGCTTTAAGCATGTCACTGCTCAGCAGGGTCCCGCAGAGCGCCCCGTTGCCACCCTGTGAGCGCGGGGTGCGGCAGGCCCCGCCGGGTCCCAGCCAAATAGCCCTGCAGCCCAACCCTACTGCAGCGCGCGCGCAGAGGCGCGTGAACCCGCTGCTGGAGAGCCTGGGGCGCAGCGTGTCGCGGCACGGCCTGGACGCCGTGCGCCTGGACAAGAGCGTGCTCACGCGCCTGGCCGCGCGCGTGGCCAAAGTCAAGCAGGCGCAGCGGCCGCGGGCCAACATGCTGGTGCTGCGGGACGTGATGCGTTAGCATGACCATGACCTGGCACACACCAAGATGCAGGCAGTGGCGGGCTTACAGCGCCGAGGGCTGACCCCTGTCGGCCTCTCGCCGACTGCAGACAGCTGTGGTGGGAATGCTTAGAGCTTATCTGAGACTTGCTCTGACGCACAGGTGCTGGAGGACATCCTGAACGACCACCAGGTCCGGCACCGGCCGCCCGTGGCTGGTCTGCACTCTCGCCCAGGCCCGCCGTGTCTGCACAGGGCTGACTGGCCTGCGCTGCACGCATGCACAAACGCGCCTGCACCGCATCACAGCTGAGAAGGCAGGCCAGCTCTGTGTCGCGCGGTAAACTGCCTGCGCATGCAGCTTGCGGTGTACTGCTGTGTTACCCTGTTCGCGGCCTTTGGATTGTGCGCTCCGCCCCATGCCATGCATAGCCACGCCATGCTCAGCCAGCTGCGGGGCCGCGGAGCGCAGAAGCTGGAAGACATGTACCTGGCGCGACGCGCGGAGGCGAACGAGCTCGCCACTCTGCAGGCGCGCTGCACGCGGCGTGCCGAGGCACTATCGCCAGCCCTCCTGTGGCTTTCGACTCTGTGACACTGTTGGGTGGGTGTTTGAAGAAGCGCAGGGCATTCCGTGTGTCTGCTAGGCCACAGGCAGCAGCTTCAAGCTGACACATCATGCCAGCGCGTCAGCTGCACTCCAACCTAGGCAGCTTTTGGTCGATGGCCGCGCCCTCACACCCCGCCGCGCCGAGCAGGGCCCGCAGGCCGCGTCCGCGTCCAGCGGCGACTCTCCCAGCGCGAGCCGCGCCGCGACCTTTATGCGCGCCGCCAACCTTGCACGCGCGGCGACTCTGGCGCGCAGCGCATCCCTGCGCCGCGCGCGCAATACTCCAACTGCCCTCGACCCGCCGACAGACTCAGACGTCGGAGGAGAGGCAGCTTTAGCTGGCACGCCCGGTGCGCTGGCAGCGGACGCGGCCGGCGTGCCAGGGTCGCAAACCCTCGCACTGAGACCCGGCGCGCCGCCGCCGGCCGCGGTGCTTGCGAGGCCGCCGACTGGCGTCACGTTCGCCGCGGCCGCGGCGGCTGCTGGCGGCGCGCATGAGCACGAGCCCGGCAACGCGCATGAGCTGTTTTCGGACGGGCCGGGCGGCAGCGTGTTTGCGCACGCGCTGCATGTGCCTGGCCGGGTGGCGGAGCTGGAGGCGCACAGCCGCGGCGGGCGGGCGCCGGATGCGGCCGCGGCTCGGGCGGCGGCGGCCGCCGCGGCTGTGGCTGCCGCGGCGGGCGAGCCTCTGCCCGGTCGCGTGCCCGAGCCAGAGGCGCACAGCCGTGCGGGGCGGGCGCCCGAGGCGGCGTCGGCGCGTGCGGCGGCGGCGGCGGCCGCCGTGGCCGCCGCTTCAGGCAGGCGGGCGGGCGAGTGGCTGGGAGCCGCGGAGCACCTGCCCGGGCGCGTGGCTGAGCCAGAGGCGCACAGCCGTGCGGGGCGGGCGCCCGAGGCGGCGCCGGCGCCCGCCACGGCAGCAGCTTTGGCTGCAGCATCGAGGGGGCTCGCCGACGAGCGGGTGGGCAGTGGTGCGGGCGGTGCGCTCTTGCAGCGCACTGAGATGCCTTGTTGAGATGTGACTGCTTCTGCCGTCAAGCAGGGGCCTACCACACGGGGTGGCTGCGTATCTTAGAGCCATTGAGGCGTGCAACATGACGGCATGCGCTCCTGCAGCCCCAGCTATGCACAGGACGTGCGCTGCCCATATTGAGCACCATGCTACAGGCAGCAAGCTGCAACTGTGCCCTGCGCGTGCGTGCCCACTTGTTTGCTACAGGGGCCTGGTCCAGCCCGCAGGCATCTTGCTGTGTCACTTTTGGATGACAAGCGCATGTCACGTGTGACTTCACTCCTGCAGTAACACCTAAAGCCCGGGCACTCAAAGCAATGCCTCGCCATGCATGCAGGCGCCTACGTGCCAGCGGCGGAAGCGGCGCTTCACAGCAGCGCGTCTTGGTCCCCACGCGCTGCAGCACAGGTTGTCAGCCATGCTTGGCGCAGCCATGTCTGCGCGCACACGCAAGCAGGACTGCTTGACCTGTGCCCCGATTTGCACTCAAAAGTTGCGCTTCATGGCAAATGGCAAACGGTGGCCTGGGCAACTGGCATACCTCTTCGTTCCCAAGTCCTGAAGTGTATGTGTCTCTGGCGCCTGCCATCCCCTGTGGCCCAGCATTTAGCGGACAATTCACATGCAGACACGGAGAGGATGCAAGACAGTGAACCAGCCACAGCAGAGAGGGTTGTAACCTATTGTAACAGGTATGAGGTTGATCAGCGTGTGCGCGGCGAGTTTGTCAGCCTCGGTTGCAGACTTTACGTTGCTGACATGCACAGTATGCCTGTGCAGGCGCCGGGGCCGCCGCGCGCCGTGCTGCTGCGGTCCCAGGCGCTGCGACATGCGGACCCTTCCATACGCTCAGCGCAGGCGTGCAGCCCGAGCGTGGCCGGCGCTCCTGCCAGGCACACTGGGCCAGCTAGCTCGGGTGTCGAGCCTGCAGACGGTGTCACAGTGAGAGACCAGGTGCTCTCTGGGTGCGCCCAGCGCAGCAGCTGGCAGAGCACGGCCAGTGGATACACTCGTGCACAGATAGCACATCTGCACCCTCGGCAGCATGGGTGCCGCGGCCTGCGCCAAGTCCGCGCGGACACCGTCGCCCATGCAGGGCCGGCAGCTTGGTGCGACGCAGACAGCGCGCAGGCGCGCGGCTCGCGCTGGGTGAGCGCGGACGGGAGCGAGGGCGGCGAGGACCTGCAGACAGTCATGTGGACGCGCGCGCTGGCCGGCCTTGACCGCCACAACGTGGAGGGCTGCGAGGACCTGCTGGACACCTACTTCACGCAGGCGCCGCCCTGGCCATAGGGTAGGGTAGGTTAGGGTAGCGCGCCTCCATGCTCGCCGCTGGTGCGCGCACGCGCGCGTGGCCGGCACGAGCGCGGGGTGCGCCCCATCGAGCAGCGAGCCGCCGCGGCGGGCCGCCGGCAGGTGGACGCCGTGCTCGCGCGCCTCGGCATGCTGAAGGAGCGTATCGACGCGACCGAGGCGTGCATCGCGCTCGACCTCGATCACCGGCGCAACGAGTTGGTCGCCTACAACCTGGTGCGCCTGTGCGCGGCGCATGGCATCGCCCAACCTGCAGAGCAGCGGTCACTGGCAAACGCGCAGCGGGTTCATGGAGTCGCACGCGCTGGATGCCGCGTGGCGGCCGTTGTGCGTTGCGGGCCACCTTGCCTTGCGAAGCTGCATGCAACATGCGAGCATCGACTGCGGCGCCTGGACAGGGTAGTATCAGGGTGCGATACCCTCAACATACCTCATGCCGCCTCAGCACGCGCATGCAGTAAGGGAGCGGGAGCCGCGCGCAGGCGCTGACCATCTTCACGGTCGCCATCACGTGGGTGGCCATGACGGCGTCCATCTTCGGGCAGAATCTGTACTTTAACATCGCGTCCACCCCACTGGTGCGGCTCTCACCTGTTGCAGCATGCACTCTTGATTTTCTGATTGCAGCGGCACTGATTGGTGTGAAAAACGCACGCAGTGGACGTGGCACACCGCGACGTTCACATCGGTGTTCATTGCCCTTGTTATGCTGGCCGCCATGCTGGAGTATGCACGGCGGCGGCGGCTGCTATTTGTTCCAGAGGCCAAGCTGTGACACGTCTGCTTGTCCTGCATTTGCCACTGCCGGGGCGTGCATGTCCTGGGCAGATGTTGAGCACAGCTTGTCACAGGCCAGCTTGTATGCCGTTGATGAACAGCATCTGGCAGGCAAGGGTGCTGCACACTCTGCCTTGCCATGTTTCCATACTTAGAACTTGCAGGAAATCACATGCATATGTCAGATTGACACACCTGCAAGCGCCCTGCAAACCGGAGCATGCATGCGAGCTCCCCTCATGTGCTAATTAGACGGCACACACAATTAGGCCGCAGACAAATTCACAAGAATATGGTCATGGCACGGGGGCGTAACGTGCTTACTAGGGGCCGGCACTGCACTGCCCCACTGGCTCCGCCCGTGCGCCTAACACGGCCCTACGCAGCCTTGCGCCACGCGACGTCGTCGCCCTATGCGGGCCGCCCCTGGCACCTTCGCTTTCAAACGCCTCTCCCCCACAGGCTTGAAAGCTCTTGCGCTGCCTTGCGCCTCCGCCGCTGGACCCCAGCTGATTCCTCGCATGCCCAGTGAGCTCGACACAAAGAATGCCGCCGCCGCGGTGGTCGGGCGACATGCCGGCAGAACAGCACAGTGAGCAGGCCGTTGCCTTCGCTGCTCCTGCGCGACGGCACCAAAGGCCCGCTGCGGCTACAAACCGCCAGTGCAGTTTCAAGATCAGGCCAGCGCACGACCTCAGTCATAGCACCGCCACCGATATGGAGTACACACAGCGGCCGGCAAGCACTTCTGCAAGCCGGCGACTAGGTGCCTGCGCGGCCAGCGCGTATTCCAGCCTGGTGGCAGTGCCGTGACTAAGGTCACGTGCTGGCCTGATCTTAAAACGCACTCTTGCGCTCGTTGTTCGTAGCCCGCTGCGGGCCTCAAGTCCCAGTGCGCAGGAGCAGCGCGGCAATGCCCTGCTCACTAAGCTGACCTGCCGACATATCGCCCTGGCCACCACGGGAGAGGTTTCTTCTGCGCCCGGCTCACTAGCCATGCAGCTACAGGAGAGCAGGAACTCTGCGGCGTAGACGCGCTGCGCACAACTAATATCCGTGCAACCCTTGCTGCAACATCTCGTTTAGAGCCAAACAAGGCATCATGCTGGCACGTGCACACTCGACATCCTCTAGGACATCCTGGGAGCTAAGCAGGTGCTCAACTTCGCATTCAGGCAGCCGCAGGGTCATGCCTAGAGCGCCAGCAGCGCGATATACGCCGCCGCACCAGCGGGGCGCAGGTGGAGATGCTGCAAGATCGGACGTGGCTCGCACGCTCGGCGACGTCAGCGCCGAGGGAGGCGCCTACCTTCAGGTGCCGCCCTGCTGCTCACAGCGCACGGGCGCAGGTGGGAGTGCGATGGTGTTTCTTAAATGTGGAGCTTGTGTCGGAGGGCAGTCTGCTGACGCGCAGGTGCTCCTCCAGCGCTCGCGGGACAGCCCGGCGACCTTGGCGGACTGCCCCTTTGCGGAGCAGGGCAGGAGCACAGATGAGCCGGGCATTGCAGACGGCAGCGATGGCCTTGTCAAGGTGAGGTGAGAATGCAAAAGCAGTGCGCTGTGCTGTAGATGTATATCGTGAGCGCACTCTGCCTTCACTGCGGTCGCCACTGTGCCACAGGTCGGTGTGGGGCTGCTCGGGTGTACAGAAGCGTTGACTAGGCTCGAGCCTGAGCGCCTCCGTGTGCGCACAGGACTGGCTGGCAGTGCCGTGGCCCACCGTGCCAGAGACCGCGGAAGAGCTGCTGGAGTGGTTCCTGCAGGCGTGCGGGGCGGCAGGCGACGCCTTCCCCGAAGGCGACCCGCGGTGAGGCGCCGCCCCTCGTCGCCCACTGCAGACAGCGCAGGCTGCCGCTGCTCTGCACGAGCCTGCCGCAGGCGCGCTGACGTCGCCCGTCCCCAGGGCGCCAGGCTCCTGCTGCGCCTGCCGCCCACGCTGAGCAAGCAGGAGCGCGCGCACTGGCACGAGCTCGCGCAGCGCGCGGGGCTGTCGAGCGAGAGCCAGGTAGCGCCCCCGCCCCCGCCGCGCCCGGGCCGCCCCTGCTGAGCACCGCGCTGCGATGCACGCCCGCCACTGCCAGCGCAGTCAGGGCGCCGCCCGCCGCCGGGCGCGCAGGGCGTCGGCGCGCAGCGCTGCCTGCAAGTGTCCCAGCGGCGCGCTGACGCGGGCGCTGGCGCGGCGGGCGCCGGCCCCGCCGCCTGCGGCTCGCGCGCGCGCGAGGTGTGGCGCTGGTGCCAGGAGGAGGGCGGCCGCTTCTGGGGGTACAGCCAGGTGCGGGTCAGGGCCTACCATAACCATACCCTGCACCCAATCGCAAGCCAGGCGCAGTCGGCGGCAGGCGCCGTGGGCAAGCCCGTGCTGGGTAGTCCTGTCACCTGTGCATGCGCCACGCGTCCCGGCGTGCCGGGCCCGCCCAGCGCACACAGGGCTGCGGGCCGACTTTGTTGCTGCTGATAGGCCATCTATCCGTGCGCGGGAACCCCTTGAGTGTGTTGGCATGCATGCGGTCCGGCGGCCGCAACCCGGCAGCAGGTGGGTCGCACGTCCGTGGGGGAGACTGCCGATCGGCGCCGGACCGACAGCTCACATGCATGCGCAGGGCGAGGTGAGGGCGATGCTGGAGGGCGGCGCGGCCGTGCCGGCGGAGGTCCAGGAGCTGTGCACGCGCAGGCGCGGGGGACCGGCCGCCGGCCGTGAGCTGCCCCGCCAACGGGAGCAGGCAAACGCGCTGTTGAGGCCTGGGGGTGAAGTACACTACCGAGTGGCGTCACAGGGGTGCAGTGGCAGAGTCCGAGTCCTTTTACTAGTTGGAGCATGCAACGCGACCACTGATGCGCTGGCCTGTGCGCCGGCGCCATGCATGCCCCGCATCATGGGGCAGAAGAGGCACTACGAATTGTGCAGCCGCATCTTTGCAACACTGCTTATGGCACCTGGCTGCTGCGCTGCACCCGCCTGC
>JAABUY010001355.1_pt1 | contig 33374 bp, 30 predicted proteins | sample 5560271 | NCBI WGS metagenome assembly JAABUY01 (sample SAMN10711886, study PRJNA513374) | rock metagenome | isolation source: Antarctica rocks | place: Antarctica: Victoria Land, University Valley | reverse complement strand
CGCATGCGCCACCACCGCGACGCCATCGCAGCCCTCCAACCCGCCCTCACCGGCCGCCCACAAGGTGAGGAATTCCCATCGTCACAAGTGGGGAATTCTCGTCGTCCTTGACAGAACCTCGAAACCTAGACGTGCCCAGCTACCCGATCGATCCAGACAAGCTGCTGGAGCAAGCCGCGCAGCTCGCTGGAGAGGACGCCGGCCGCGGGCGCCCCAGCTACACGAACCACCGCAGAGCCGTGTCGAGCGCTTACTACGCCGCCTTTCACCAGGTCAGCGACCAGGTCGCGCGGGGACTCTTCCCAGGGAAGGACTCGTTCCAGCTACAGGCGCGGCGTTCGGTGACCCATGACGCCATCTACGCGGTCTGCAAGTGGCTCACCGGCCGCGGCAGCGCGCCTCAGCACCTACAGCCGATCGTGGAGGAACTCCGGCAGGATGCGGATGTCGGCTCGGTGGCCGACAGCCTGATCGGCCTCAAGGAAGCGCGAGAGGAGGCTGACTACGACCACACGCGCCCGTTCAAGAAACGCGAGACTCTCACGCTTCTTGAGGACGCCCGCGCGACGGTGGCGCACCTCAAGACGGCCACTGCCTCGTTAGATCAGGCGATGGCGCTGATCGCGCTCAAGACTACGCCGCGCTGACGGCTTCAAACCAACCGCAGCGGAAGTCAAGTCCCGGGAGGTGGTGTAGGAGCTATCGGTCAGGTCCCGGGCGTCCTCGTGGTCGGGATCTCGACCTCAAGCACAGCGGGATCTAACGCCCTGGGGTCGATTGCTCGACGATGCTTACCCCGTCCCGGTGCTGGATCTCGATGTGGTGGTCGGAGTAGTCGACGACCTCTCGGACATGTGAGATGAGGATGACCTGACGGAATTCGTTGCCTAGCTCGCGCAGCTGGCCAAGTACGAGTTCGCGGCGTTCGCGGTCTTGGCTGCCGAAGACCTCGTCGAGGATCACGAAGCCCGCTTCGATGCCCTGCTGCGCGGCGAGCGCCTTCGAGAGCGCGAGTCTCAGACAGAGGTTGGCGAGGTCCTGCTCACCGCCAGAGAAGCGCCCGAGCGGATGTGACTTGTCGCCGTCGAAGACCTGAAGCGAGTAGTCGGCAGCGATCCCGACGCTCGCGTAGCGCCCGCGCGTAACGAGGGCTAGCAGCCGCGACGCCTCGCGCTCAAGCCGCGGCTTCGCGTTGCCGGCAACGTGATCGCGGTAGGCGGCGATCGCGGTGGCTACCTCCTGGCGCATCCGCTCTTCGGCGCGCTCAGCCTTCAGCTTCTTCGCGGCGCTGCGCGCTTCCTTGAGCCGCTCGACCGCAGCGGCAACAGCGCCGTCCTCGCGCTCAGCCTGCAGTTTCGCTTCAGAGAGCGCGGTTTGCGCCGCGTCGACAGCTTCTGCGGTGTTGGTCAACCGTTGCTGGGCCTGCTCAAGGGCGTCAGCGGGGGGAACCACCTCGGACACTGCCTTCTCGGCTCGGTGGTGGGCATCAGCGGCTTCCTGGTACTTCCGCTCGGCTGCTTCCAGCTGCCGGCGCAAGAGTGGGAGTTGGTCGACCTGCGACTGGAGCTGCGCGAGACCCGTCGACGCGGCACTTGATGCCTTGAGCTGTTCGCGCAGGCGGGAGTGACCATCCGAGTCGTAGCCGTTCGTGCGAAGGCTCTCCAGCTCCTTCGCGAGCATCTCAAGTGTCTGCTCGGTCTGCTGCTTCTCGGCTACGACCTCTGCCACACGCCTGTCGTTGTCCCGCCGAGCCGCGACTGCAGCGTCAAGTCTCGGCAGCAGCTCGCGGAGCTCCACCTCGCGGTTGGCGAGCGTCCGCTCCCGTTCTTCGCCCTGCTCGACCTTCCGCTCGGTCGCGGTCAAACGCGCGCGTAGCTCGACTGGCTCGCCAACCTGGCCAAGTGACTTCCGCTCGGCGTCAAGCGCGTTAACCCGAGTGGCCGCCGCGCGTAGGTGAGGGATCTCTGCCGCCGTCTGTTCGATCTCGGCGACAAGATCCCGTTGCTTCGTGCGCGCGGCTTCGAGGTCCCGGTCGAAGTCGTCGAGGATCGACTGCCAGTCTTCTCCGTAGGGTCGGCGACAGCGCGGACAAGTCGCGTTGGCGCCGTCGGTAGCTACCAGGCGCCGGTGTTCCTCGTCGTGCTGGATCGTTTCAGCGACCTGCCCGCGAGCCGCCTTGAGCTCGTGCACCCGACCACCCGCCGCGTCGAGCTTCCCTGCGGCGTCGCCGAGTTTGGCGAGCTCGGTCTTGATCTCCGACGCGAGGGTCGTGGCAGCGACCGCAGCGGTCAGCTCGTCGCGTCGTTTGCGGGCAGCACCCAAGGACTCAGTGGCTGAGCGCAGTTCTTTCACGACGGTGTCCAGCTCCCCGCGGGCCGCAGACAGCTCCTCGTCGGGGGCCTTCTCTGACCCGTTCGCAGCCGGCTTGATTGCCGCGAGCTGATCCGTGAGCTCGGCGGCCGTCTTCAACGCCTCGCGCTGGCGTTCGCGCAGCCCGCTCGCGCGCTGGTGCCTCTGGCGGCGCAGGTCCTGTTCGCGCTCTGACGCGGTCAGCTCAGCGAGCTTGGCGGCGAGCGGCTGAAGCTGTTCGGCCTTCGTCGCGGAGCCTTCGGCGGCTGCGACCTGGCCGCGAAGCGTCTCAAGTCGCGTCTGTGCGCCTGCCTTCCCTCCAGCCGCCTCGGTTACGACCTCCTGGCGCTTGCGTGCCTCCTTCTCCCGCTGGCCGAGCTCGTCGGCTTGTGTCCGAGCGGTCTTGTGCTGTTCACCGGCAGACTTCAGCTTCGTCTTGGCGGCGGTCACCGGTGGCGCCGCCTTCTGAGCTTCGAGCCGCAGGCGGTCGACCTTCGTGCCAAGCGCGTCGACATCGGGGCCATCGGCGGCGAGCGTCGCGACCACCGTCGACTGGCTGTGGGCGTCGGCCTGCGCCATATCGACCGCCCTTCTCACACGCTCGATTCCGAGCAGGAGTTCGAGACGCTTTCCGCGCTCCTGCCGGTTCGAGCTGTCAAGCGTCTGGACCTCGCCCTGGCGTGCGTAGAAGGTGCCCTCGAAGACGTCGCGAGTGAGCCCCAGGATCGACGCGATCGTCGAGCTGACGGCAACGGTGCCGCGCGCTAGCTCGGCGCCAGTCTCACGGTCGGTCAGGATCGCCTCGCCTGGGTGCTCCCGGCGGACGGCGTAGCTGTGACCCGACACCTCGAAATCGAGTTCGACTAAGCAGGCGTCGCTCTCCTGCGCACCGTCGCGCCGGGGAGAGAGCGCGCCGCGCCCGCGCCGACTGCCATATAGCGCCCACTCGACGGCCTGGACGAGGGTGCTCTTGCCAGCCCCGTTGTGGCCGGTCACGGCGATGACGCCGTCAACGTTCAGGTCGAGCTCAGCCTCCCCGAAGGAGCGAAAGTTCTTCAGCGTGAGGCGCAGCAGCCTCAACTCGCCATCTCCTCGTCAGCGCGCGCGATGTACTCCTGGGCGCGCCCCACGAACTCCGTGGAGTCGATGCCGCTCGGAACACGAGCGAGCAGGTAGTCGCGGAGCTCCGAAGGGGCGGCGACGTCCGCCGGCGCCGGGAGGATGTCGGGCGCCAGCTCGTGGTGACAACACCCCGCGAACGCCCGCTCGACTGCTACCCGATCAACCGAGGCAAAGGCCGCCGGGGTCACGTTGCGGATCGGCACGCGCACGATCGCCCCGGCAAGCTCGTCGGCCGTACCTGCCTCGATGATCGCTTCGGTCAGCCCGTCGACCTGTGACGCGTCGATCGGGTCCAGCTCCACCCACCGTCGCGCCGGCAAGGAATGGAGGCGAACGAACTCTCGCGACCGAGGATCTTGTGCGAGATCGATCTCGACGATCCCCTTCTCAGTCGCCCGGTCGTGCCAGCTCAGGCGCTCAAGTGAACCCGAGTAGACTGCGTTGACCCGCGCGCCGCCGAACTCATGCAGGTGACCGAGCGCGATGTAGTCGAAGTTCGCAACATGCTCAAGGTCGTCTCCGGCAAGCGAGACGCTGTTCGATTCGGCGCTACCGACAAGCGGTAGACCGTCGAAACCGACATGAGCCACGAGGACGTTGAACTTCGCGTCGTCCGCCGGGGTCGCGTCTTTGAGGTTCCCCACGAGCCGCTGTGCATGGGGCTGATGTGGCACGCCATGCACGGCGAGCTCGCCGAGACGGACCGTTCGCGGCTCGCCCCAGATGACCTCGATGCCATCGAAGCGGCCGAGGATGCTGAACACGTGCTCGGCCGAGGTAAAGCGCGGAGTGGAGTGGTTGCCGGCGATGCACACGACGGGGATTTGCTCGCGACGCAGAGCCTCGAAGCCGTCCAGCGCGACCGCCAGCGCGGCGCTGGAGGGATGGAATCCGTCGAACAGGTCGCCGGCGTGGACGACGGCATCCGGCCGTAGCTCGATGATGCGCTCGATAGCGATAGCGAAGGCCTTGTAGATGTCCTGTTCACGCTCGTTGCGTCCGTTTACGGTTCGCCGAAACTGGCGGAAGCCGAGGTGGGTGTCGGCGAGATGGACAAGCTTCATGGACCACTCATCCACGCCGGCAGCAGACCGAACTGCTGAAGGCGGACCCGGATAGCTGGAACCGAGACGTCGAAGCGGTCGGCAAGCGCGGCGACATTCGACCCGAGATCGTTTGCCGCTGCGACGACTAAGGTTTCGGGCATCAGCAGCTCAGCGGCAAAACGGTTGGCCTCGGCCTCGATGCGCCGCAGCTCCCGTGTATCGGGCCGGGCTCGGGGCTGCTCGACGATGTCGGCCGGCCGGCAGCCGTAGAGCTTCCCGGCCGAGATGTGCAGGACCCAGTGCCCGATCTCGTGCGCGATCGTGAATCGCCGCCGGCGCGGATGCCGGCGACATTCCCGACGGTCGAGATAGATCGTCTGCAGCTCGCTCACGACGAGCCCTGAAAGGGCGCCGCGATCGCTCGGCGCTCGGGGAACGGAGCGCACGTCGTCGACCTCCTCGATGTGGAGCTGCAACAACGAACCCGCGATCCGGTCCGCCGGCACAGGCGGCACTCCTTGCGTGTCGAACCGCGCTTCGAAGTCAGCGAGGACACTGCGGGCGGCAGCTTCGGGGTCAGGCGTCACGGCCGCCGGTGAACAGGGCACGTACTCGGTGATCGGGGCGCGCGCCAGGATCCCTGCCACTCTCGACGGGCACCGAGGCTTGTCGATCGGATCCGCGGCCGAAGGCCATCGCCGGCTGGGCGGAGGGGGGCGAGCCCGTCGGCTCGCTCGCCGCTTCGAGATCGCCGGGGTCGATCTCGAAGACGTCGCCGATCGCGGCGAGGAGCCGGCGGCTGAGGCGCGAGCCGAGTAGCTGGCCCGACTCCAGCTGGTGGTAGGCGCGCCGGACGGCGTCACGGGCGCCTCCGAGGTCGAACCGTTCGGTGAGCCGGTCGACGACGTGATCTCGTTCGATGCCGCGGCTGTGGCGGATCTGGATGAGCAGGCCGGGCAGGGTTCCGCTCGATCCGGTCTCGGATCGCACGCGATGGATGACGTCGAGCGCCCGGGCGTAGCTCTCGGACTGGGCGGGGGTGGGCCGCGTCCCCGGGCCCTGGGCGGCGAAGACCTTCGCCAGGAGAGCCCGCAACTCGTTCTGTTCGCCCGTCGGCACGAACTCCAGATAGCTGTTGAGCGGCTTCGACTCGCCGGCATCGGCGTCGTCGACCGCCTGCCAGAAAGCCTTCTCGAACAGACCGCTCACAGCTTCCTCCTCCCATTCGAGCGCGGCTCGAAGCCCCCGTCGTCGTCGACCGGTCGAAGGTTCGGGTTGCGCGGCGTGAGCTTGGGCCGCTCCGGACCGGGCCGGTCGAGCTGAGCGTCGATGCACGCAGAAGCGGTCTGGGCCACAAAGCGCAGAACAGTCGGCAGACGGTCGCGGCGGCCGAGGGCAGTCATGAAACGCCAGGTCGCCTCCTCGACGGCGAGGTTGATCCGCTCCTGGTCGAGCCCTGCGGCCTCGCCGAGCTGACGGCATTTCGCCACGAGCGTCGAGGCCCCGCGGAGGATCAGCCGTTCGACGCACGCCTCCAGCACGTCAGTGTCGCGATCGACGGCCGCGCGACGACGGATCACTGCGAGTTCCGCATCGGACATCCGCGCGAGAGCCTCGTCGCGGTCGGGGTCGTTCTCGGCCATACCTAACTTTCCGCTCGTTGTCCCAAATCTCTTACAGCGTCCGAATCGCGCTCGCGCACCTTGGCGACCGCCCGACTGAGCGCGGTGTCCACCGCACCGCGCTTCTTCCCGAGCCGATCGGCGATCTGCTGCGGCGAGAGCCCCGCGAACAGCCGCAACCCGAGTAGCTGGATGTCGGCGTCGGAGCTGCCGGTCAGGAGCTCACGGAATGTGACGGCTTCGGCTGACAGCGTTTCATCCTCGGCGTCGGGCTCGGGAATATCGGTCTCGTGGTCAAGCGAGACGGGCTCCCGCCTACGTCGCCGGTACCAGACGCGCCAGTGATCCTTGATATCTCCCTCGAGGGAATCAAGCGCGATCCGCCACAGTTCCTTGGGGAACTCGAGGTCCCCTTGGAGCCTCTTGGCGATTGATTCGAGCGTACGATTGACGATGTCACCCGTAGCCTCGATTCCCACCTTACTCTCGGCGATGGGTCGCAACCAGGCGTCGTACCGGGCAAGCAGCTGGGCCTCGATCGCGGCCTGCCGATGGAGATCCTGCGGGTCGGTTTCGCGCGCCCTTCTTAGCTGGCGCAGCAGCTCGTCGTCGCTGTGACCGGGCATCATCAAGCGGCCGGTCTCGGATCAGGTGGGGCTGCGGGCGTCGGGCGCGTCAGCGAGCAATTCGAGGTGGCCACCGTCCGGCTAGCCGCTCGCGGCCGCGAATTTCTTACAGGAGGTGATGGCCAGTGTGGCGTGCGGCCCACGGACCGAGACCGATTGGGCTTGGTGCTCGCATGTCCTTCCACCGCACCAACGGTACCCTTGCTCTTGACGGTCGGCTCGCTCGCAATGCTGGCGCGTGCGGTCTGCCGGTTCGTCGCATTGACGTCTGAGCGCGCTTGGCGCGGCAGGCTGTCAAACCCCCGTCAAACGAACCGGCACGGACGGGTCGATCTGCCTTCGGATCATCGGCGCGGTTCGGACGGAGAGTCCGCACGGTCACGGCCGTTTCGACATCCGTCCGGACGAAGGAACACGAGCTCGTCGGGCTCATAACCCGAAGGTCGCGGGTTCGAATCCCGCCCCCGCTATGAGAGAAACCTGCCGGAAGCGGCGGGTTTTTCTTTGTGCAGCTGGGCGACGATCGGATTTTCCTCCCGGATTTTCCTCCCGAAAGGATCGCCAGCCTGGTCGGTGGTCGGTATGGGACTGAAGGTAACCGCTGAGCTGGCCAGCGAGCGCGCGGCGGCCGAAATCGCGTGGTGAGTGATCAAGGCTAAGGGCGCGCTGCCCAGGATCGCCGCGTCCCAGCTGACCCGCGACCGCGTTGCCGGTCAGCACCCGGCGAGCGCCCCAGCTGCTCGTGATCACCCAGCGCAACCAGATGCGCGCGGGCGTCGTCTCTGCCGAGCGCTGGAGCAAGCTGGAGCGCCGGACGGTTCAGGCCGCCCATCCTCCCGTCACATCCCGGACGGATTGTGAATTTTAGGAGGTGCCGATTACGAAAATCCCGACGGACGGATTGTGACATGCGTCGCTCCACCACGACGTCATGCCCAGCTCTTGGCGGAGCTGGCCGATGTCCGGCGCTGCCTCGCCGTCGTGCGCGAGCAGGTACGCGTGGTGCTCAAACTCCCGCAGCAGTGCCTCGAGGCGCGGTCGCTTGTCCTTTCGCCCGGCCGCGACGCGGGGGGTGAGCCGGCCGAGCGCCGGGATCCGCTCGGAGGGCCAGTGCTCCAGCCACGCGTCGATCGCCTCCTGCGAGGCTCCGAACGGCATCGGTCCTCCCAACGGAATCGGCGGCACGTCCTGGCGAGGATCGATCACCGACTTGCGCGTCAGCTCCGCCTTGAAGCCCAGCATGCCCAGCATCTCCAGGAGCATCTCGAGGCGCTCCTCGGAGTTGACCTCAATCTCGAAGCCGCCGTCGCCGGGCTTCAGCCGCCCCCGGAGCCAGCGCGGCGTCTGGTCGTACTCCGCCGCATCCTCGCCGGCCTCGGCGCGCACGGTCGCGAGCGCGGTCTGCTGCTCCATCTCGGAGAGCTCGCGCCCCCATCAGGTCAACTCAGCGTCCTCCTCGGTCCGGAAGTCCTCGTGTGCGGCTAGTTGCTCTGCGGCGGCCGCTAACTCGTCGACTTGCACCAGGCCGGTGATCAACGCGAGGCGATGGCCGTCGGTGTTGGTCAGCGGTGCTCCCGCGGCGCGGCGTTCCCACAGCTCGCCGGCGAGCACCGGCAGCAGGTTGCTGACGACATTGCTGATCAGGTCGGCGAGCATCGGCTCGGCCGCCTCGGTCGCCTCCACGAGCACGCCGTGTGGCTTGGGATCCCCGGATCGAGCCGTACGACCGCGCGTGCGCTTGCCGCTCAGCGCCCGGGCGGTCGCTTCATGCACGAGCGCGGACGCCGCATCGCCCTCCGCCGGCCGCATCGGCACGAGCGTCCCGGTGCTCCGCCAGATTCCGTCGATCGCCACCAGTGCACCGAGGAACACGCTCCAGCGGCTCGCAGGCTGGAACTGCTCCGATGGGATCGCCGCGTACCGACGCGCACCGGAGACGATCTCGGTGAGCCAGACTCCAGGACCGAGAGCCGGATCGGCCACTTGCCACAGGCCGTAGGTGCAGGTCTCGAGCCAGTTCTGCCCCGCGAGCGAGATCTCGAAGGGAGTTTCCGGATCGCTCGCAAGCAGGGCCAGCGGGGCGGTGGAGTCCTCCAGCTCGGGCGCGGGCGCGTCGTCGTCGTCCAGCTCGTCGTCCTGCTCCCGCAGCCACGCTCGCTCGATCGCGAGCCGCATGATCGGCTTGTAGCGCCCGGCGAGGCCGGCGTTGGCAGCCTCGGCCAGATCGGGAGCGAGATCACGCCGTCCTCCTCCAGCTCCTCGAGCGACTCACGGACTGTGCTCGCCACCAGCTCCTGCAGCGCCGGCCGCTGCTCGACGAGCTCCCCGATGCTGTCCCGGAGCCGGTAGAGCAACCCTCGGTCGGCGAACCGCTCCAGCGCCTCGCGCTCCGTCGCGGTGAGCCGCTCGCCGGCCTGCGCCCGGTCGTGGAGCCGCCCCAGCGCAGCGGCGAGAACTGTCTGACCGGTGTCGTCGCCGGGGTCGTCGTCGAGGCACTCCCGGGCGGTCTCGAGCGCTTCGAGCGACATGCCGGCACCGATCAGGTGCATCCCCATCGCACCGGGGGCGCCTGAGTCGCCATCGGCGTCGATCGCCTCCTCGAGCAGCGCGACGGACCGCTCGAGGTCCCCGTCGACGATGCGGGCGACCTCGGCCGTAAAGGTCAGAGCGACGAGGCTGCCGGGCGCGAGCCGCCACACCTCGGCGGCGACCGCTCGCGCCCGCTCGAACGACTGCTCCGCCAAGGTCTCGGTGAAACCCACCGGTGACGGCATCTCTCCGAAGTCCTCCGCGAGAATCGCCGCGACGACCTCGGGTGGGGTGTCCGGAGCGCGCGCCGCGGCGGCCCGGCGCTGGATCTCGGCGAGCGCGCGCTCGATCTCGCGCTTGTGCGCAGCCAGCTCGCGCTCCTCCTCGGAGAGCCGCCGACGCTGCGCCTGCGGGGGCGTCGGCCCTCGCTTACGTTGTCGTTTGCGCCTTGACTTGGCCACGCTGACGACTGACGGCGAGCATTCGGCCTGAGGCTACCGCTGCGCACGGTGAGACGTCCGCGCCGACCGCGACGATGTGATGCGTGATCGCGCTGCACGCTCTCTGGACCGGGGACGGGGAGCTCTGTGTGTGGGGCGAGCAGTCGTCGACAGGGCGAGTCCGCGCGCGTCCTCCCGGACGGCCGCGCACCGCGCCCCGCCGCCGCAGGCATCCGTTCGCATGCGGTGGCGAGATCCTGAGAGAGGCGCTTGGACGGCTCGGTGCCCCGGCCCCAGCGCGCGCGGCGGCAGCAGGCACCTTGGTGCTGTGGCTGCCGTCGTCGGAGCGCGGGCCTCAGGCATCTCCGCACCTGCTTCGTGTCGTCGACGCCGATGAGGTGCCGGACCAGCTCCTGCCGTGGGAGGTCGACACGATCCGGCTGGCGCCCGCAGCGGCCATCGAACTGCTCCTCGGCCTGCCCGAGAGCCCGACGGCCGGACTAGCCGTCGGCGACTCGATCCGGCATCTGGCCGAGGCGAGCAAACTCGCGCTCGAGCTGGTGGCGCGCGGGCGGCTGCGGCCGGCGATCGAGCGGCGCGGCGATGGATGGGTGGGGGTGTGGCGCCCCGTCACCGACGATCCGGCCGACGCGGCCCGCGTCCAGCTGCTGATCCGGTCGATGCCGCCGCTGCAGCGGGCGGAGCTGTCTGCGCCGGGGGTTGAGGCGCGGGCGGATCTCATTCTGAATGGCTTTCTCGCAGCCGCGCTCGACGCCTGCGCCCGGGAGCTGCTGGCCGGCGAGCCCGTCGGGGTGGGTGGGCAGGATCCGCGGATCTCAGGGGCGCTCGAGGCCTGGCTGCTGGCCCTGATCGATAACGATCCGACCGTCGCCGGGGACCCGTGGGAGCTGGCGAGGCTCGCCGAGCAGCTGGAGCAGTGGTGGGCGACGGGGCAGACCTATGCGGCGCAGCGGATGTTCCGGACCTGCTTCCGGCTGGTGGTGCCGGGCGAGGCGAGCGCGGCCGAGGGCGGGGAGGTGGCGGTCGCCGAAGAGGATGCCGGCGACAGCGCCGTGCCCAAGACCTGGCGCGTCGAGGTCCTGCTCCAACACAAGGATGATCCGAGCGTTCTGGTGCCGGCCGCGGATGTGTGGGCACACAGCGAGCGGCTCTCGGCGCTCGGCCGGATGCTGGAGAATCCGCAGGAGCGGCTGCTCGGCGGACTCGGTCACGCGTTGCGTCTGTGGCCCGAGCTGGCGCCGGCGCTGGAGCAGACTGCGCCGACCGCGATCGAGCTGACGGTCGAGGAGGCGTACCGTTTCCTGCGCGAATCGGTCCCGTTGCTAGAGCAGGCCGGCTTCGGGGTGATGACGCCGCCATGGTGGCGCCAGCGCCTCCAGGTCAAGTTGACCGCCCAGCCCGAGCAGGATTGGGGGGAGGGCACCGGGCTGTTCGGCGTCGATGGACTGTGCGCGTACGAATGGAAGGTCGCGGTCGGCGACACTCTGCTGACCCTGGCCGAGCTCGAGGCGCTGGCGGAGCTGACCCTGCCGCTGGTCAAAGCTCGCGGGCGGTGGATCGCGCTGCGAGCCGAGGATGTCGAGATGGCGCTGCGCTTCTTCAAGGGCAGGCGCGTCGAGGGCCGGGCGAGCGCAGCCGAGCTGCTGCGAGAGGGACTTGGTGTCAAGGGCGGTCACCTGGCGCAGGAGCTGCCCGAGATCGAGATCGAAGCAGCGGGCTGGCTCGGCGAGCTGCTGAAGGCAACCCACAAACGGCGGCTGCAACCGGTCCCGACGCCGTCGTCGTTCGTCGGAGAGCTGCGCCCCTACCAGCAGCGCGGGCTCGCCTGGCTGTCGTTCATGTCGAGCCTCGGGCTCGGGGCCTGCCTCGCGGACGACATGGGGCTCGGCAAGACCCCGCAAACGCTCGCGCTGCTGCTCGCCGAGCGAGAATCGTCCGAGCACCGCAAGCGACCCGGGTCGACGCTGCTGATCTGCCCAATGTCCGTCTGCGACAACTGGCGCCGGGAGGCGGCCCGGTTCGCACCGAGCCTGACCGTCCACGTTCACTACGGTCGTGAGCGGCTGAAGGGCCCGGCCTTCGCGCGGACGGCCAAGCGCAGCGACCTGCTGATCACGACCTACGCGCTCGCGCTGCGTGACCGCGAGATGCTCCAGTCGGTGCAGTGGGAGCGGATCGTGCTCGACGAAGCGCAGAACATCAAGACGCGCGAGGCTAAGCAGACCCGCGCGATCCGTGCGCTGCCGGCCCGTCACCGCCTCGCGCTCACCGGGACGCCGGTCGAGAACCGGCTGGCTGAGCTGCATTCGATCATGGACTTCCTCAACCCCGGGCTGCTCGGCTCCGCCACCAGCTTCCGGGAGCAGTTCGCGACCCCGATCGAGCGCTGGCGCGACGGTGCTGCCGCCGCGCGGTTGCGGCGCGCGACCGGCCCCTTCATCCTGCGGCGGCTGAAGACGGACAGGGACATCATCAGCGACCTTCCCGAGAAGATGGAGATGCGGGTCGACTGCCGCCTGACGACCGAGCAGGCGACGCTCTACCGGGCCGTCGTCGACGAGATGCTCGAGCGGATCGAGCAGGTGTACGGAATCGCGCGATCGGGGGTCGTCCTGCAGGCGCTGATGAAACTCAAGCAGGTCTGCAACCATCCCGCCCACTTGCTCAAGGATCGCTCGGCGCTGGTGGGTCGCTCCGACAAGCTGGCTCGCCTGGAGGAGATCCTTCAGGAAGCGCTCGCCGAGGGGGACAAGGCGCTGTGCTTCACGCAGTTCGCGGAGTTCGGTCACCAACTCCGCGGCCATCTCCAGGAGCGCCTCGGTCGCGAGGTCCTGTTTCTGCACGGGGGCACGCCGAAGGCGGCGCGCGACCAGATGGTGCAGCGCTTCCAGGCGCCGGACGGCCCGTCACTGTTCGTGCTGTCCTTGAAGGCCGGTGGCACGGGACTCAACCTCACCGCCGCTAACCACGTGATCCACTTCGACCGCTGGTGGAACCCGGCGGTCGAGGACCAAGCGACCGATCGGGCGTTTCGGATCGGGCAGCGCAAGAACGTGCAGGTGCGCAAGCTGACCTGTGTCGGCACGCTCGAAGAGCGGATCGATCGGCTGATCGCGGAGAAGAAGGATCTGGCCGAGCAGATCGTCGGCAGCGGCGAGGCGTGGCTGACCGAGCTGGGCACCACGCAGCTGCGCGAGCTGGTCGCGCTGACCGGTGACGCGGTGGTGGCCGCCTGATGACACCTGCCGGCGGTCATAGCGCTGCACCTCTGCCGTCGCGTCCGCTGCCGGCTGCCGGCGGGCTCGCGCTGGAGCGGTCGGACGCCGAGGTCGGCCATAGCTGGTGGTCGGAGAGGTTCCTTGCGCTACTGGAATCGTTCGGGCTCGGCTCCCGGCTCGAGCGAGGCCGCGAGTACGCACGGACCGGTCAGGTGCTGGAGCTGGACGTCGAGCCGGGGATCGCGCTGGCGAAGGTGCAGGGGTCACGGTTCACGCCGTATCGCGTGCGGATCCGTCCCCAGACGTTCTCCGAGCACCAGTGGCGGCGGGCCGAGAAGGCGATCGCCGCGCGGGCGCTGACGCTCGCGGCGCTGCTGGTGGGCGAGATGCCCAGTGACATCGAGGAGGTGCTGGCCGGCGCGAAGCTGGCGCTGCTGCCCGCCGGCTACGACGAGCTCCGCGCCAGCTGCACGTGTCCCGACGACGCGAACCCGTGCAAGCACACGGCCGCCGTGTACTACATCCTCGCGGAGCGCTTCGACGCCGACCCGTTCACGCTGTTCGCGCTGCGCGGGCGGACACCGGAGGAGCTGCTCGACGGTCTGCGTGCACGCCGCGCGAAGACGCTCGGCAAGTTGCGCGCCGCGGCCGACACGAGCGACGTCGACAGCGCCGGCCCCCAGGCCGAAGTGCCGCTGTCCGAGGTTCTCGGCAGCTTCTGGCGCGCCGGCGCTGAGCTCGACGAGCTCCACGTCAGTCCACTGGCGAGCGAGTTCCCGGACGCGCTGCTGCGCCGGCTAGGCTCGCTCAAACCCAGCGACTGTGAATCCGACCTCAGCGAGCTACTCGCCCCGTCCTACGCGCGCCTCGCGGCCGGAGCTGAGCGCCGCGCGTTCTCGGGCTGATCCAGGTTGATCCGGCAGATTCATGCCCGGCTGATGGCCGGACGTGGGAGGAGCCGTAGGCGGCGGATCGAGGCAAGAGTGAGCTGTACGACGGTGTCCGTCGTGGGTGTGTCGAGGGTGACACGCGCGGGCTTATCTCCACAGCCCGCTAATCGGCACGGCCGCAAGGCGATCACCAAACGGAAGGGTGTCGGCTCCAGTGTGAAGCACGACGCCGGCCCTGAACCGTGCACCGAGCTTGTCGCGAAGGTAGCGCAGGCCGGCGAAGTCGCCGGAAGCTGGGGTCGCGCCGGCCTTGACCTCGACGCCGACGATCTCACCGCCGTGACGTTCGAGGATCACATCGACTTCGCGCTGCTGCTTGTCGCGGTAGTGGAAGAGTTGCACCGGCTCTTGCGCCCAGTCGGCCTGGCGCAGCAGCTCCATCGCGACGAAGCTCTCGAGCAGCGTTCCGGCGACACCGCCGTCGTCGGTTATGCGTCGTTCGTTGGCGCCGATCAGGTAAGCGAGCAGTCCGGTGTCGACGATGTGGAGCTTGGAGCTCTTGACCTGTCGGCTGCCCAGGTTCACGTGCCATGGTCCGAGTTGTCGCACGAGGAACAGGTCTTCGAGGATCTTGGTGTGGGCACGGACGGTGTTGGTGTCCAGGCCGAGGTCGGTGGCCATGCCGTGAAAGCTCGTGAGCCCGCCCGAGCGGGCGGCAATTAAGAAGAGCAGCCGCTCGACGTTCTCGATGTTGCGGACGTTGGCGACGTCATCGAGATCTCGACCGATGATCGACGCGACGTAGCTGGCGAAGAAGCGCGATCGCCCGCGGGGGATGCGTCCCTGAAGCTCGGGGTACCCGCCGGTCGCCAGCATCGCGGCCGCGGCGCCGCGACCGATCGGGGCTCCGGAGACTGGTGGGAAGCGTCCGTCGAACAACGCTTCGATGAACGTCTCGCGATGGTCTCGCAGCTCGCCTTGGGAGAGTGGCCAGAGATTGAGGTACTCGACGCGCCCCGGGAGCGCGTCTGCGACGGTGGGAAGGGTGAGGATGTTGGCCGACCCCGTGAGCAGGAACTGGCCGCGGGACCGGTCGCTGTCGAGGCGCTGCTTGATCGCGAGCAGCAGCCCGGGCGCGCGCTGGATCTCGTCAATGACCGTTGGCACGGAGATCCCGGCGATCAACCCGGTGGGATCTGCTCTCGCCGCGTTCGCGGTTGCTTCGTCATCGAGATTGATGAAGCGCGCGGGGTAGTCGCTTGCGGCAAGGTCGGCGACGAGTGTGCTCTTGCCCACCTGCCGTGCGCCCAGCAGCGCAACGGCGCGACTCTCGGCCAGGGCTTCCAGGAGGTGCGGACGAATATGGCGGGTTAGCAGGTCCGAGGACACGCGCATAAGCATAGCGCGCGGAGCGGACAGATTGTGACTTTAGGGCCGGACAGATTGTGAACTTAGACCCGGGCGGATTGCGACTGGTCAGACCCCTCTGCTCATAACCCGAAGGTCGCGGGTTCGAATCCCGCCCCCGCTATAGGAAAGCCCCGCTCAGGCGGGAGTTTTTCTTGAATACCGGTTCGGCGTCACCTGCATCGAGGCGGGGGAACCGGTGTTCCGGGCATTCTGGGCGCACAACCGGCGCGAGGAGAAGGTGGCATTCGAGGCGTTCATCGACTTCGTGATAGCCGCGCTCGTTGAGGACCCAGCGATACACGGAGACCACTACGCGCCGTATGAGCCCTCCGCGCTCAAGCGGCTGATGGGGCAGCGCACGGACGCGCGAGGCAGAGGTCGACCGGCTGCTGCGCGGGAAGGTGCTTGTCGACCTCTACGCGGTCACGCTGCAGGCGCTGCGGCTCTCGAAGCCCGGCTACTCGATCAAGCAGGTCGAGGCTTTCTACATGGGCGCGCGCGACCAAGCGGTGAGTGATGCTGGTGACTCGATCGTGCGTTTCGAAGAGTGGCCCAACGTCGCATTCGCGGTCCCTGCGGGGTGGTCGGCGGCTGAAGCAATGCTGCGGGGGCGCCGCTCTCCAGACACCGTCGCTGTCCCGTCGGTCACCGGGCGATGAGTGGTGACGCTCGACGTACACGATGTGCAGCCGAGGCCTTCGCGGGTTGCAACGAGCGTCTCCGCTCCGCCGCACGCGGGGCAGCGGACGGCGGCAAACTCGTCTCCGCCAGGCAGCCACGTGAGCGTGAACGGGAAGGTTCGGCTCCCGCGGCGGACGTCCACCGTCAGCTGGAAGGCCGGAACGTGGACGAGATGCAGCCGGAACGGCCGGATGTCGTGGCGAGCCTTGTACTCCTCCTCGATCTCGCGCTGGCGGCGAGCGCGCTCCGCTCGGGTTGCGTCGGCCTGGGCATCGAGCAGTCGGATGCGCTCGGCAGCGGCGGTGGATCGTCTGCGTGCGATCGAATCGAGGGCGTTCTCGTAGTAGGCGTCGGCGCGCGCGAGCTCCAGGGCGAGCGCGCGGCGGGCATGTGCCGCGAGCAAGGCACGCCTGGCCGTCGCGCGTTGCTCGAGCTGCTCGTGGGCAGCCGGCAGGGCGAGGGAGAGGTCGGCCGGGAGTAAACGGTGGCGCGCGTCCGGGAGGGGAAGGCGTGGAGCGCTCCGAAGCATCGCGGACAGGCGCTTGCTAGGGCCGAGACCGGTGCGCGCGTCGACCCACGCCTCCTCCTGTTCGTGAAAGCGCAGCGCCAGCGACGCCTCGTAGCTGATCATCGCCCCGACGCGCAGCAGCGGGGCATATGCCGGCGCGGGCTCGCCGGTCGCGTCGATGCGGCCGTGCTCGACCGAGACCAGGTCGCGGGCGCGGGCCTCGAGCGTGGAGCGCGCGGGCGGTCTCGATCCCGGCCAGGGAACGAAGACGTGGCCGCTGTCACCTTCCGCGAGCATCGCGGCGGCTGCGCGGTCGAGCGCAGGATGTCCGGCGATCAGCAGTGCAGCGCCGTCCTCGCGGGCCACGTCGGGGTCGGCGGTGACCATAACCTCCTCGGGCAGCTCGCTTGTGTACTGAAGCGCTTGGGGGAGCAGCAGGAGCGCTTGATCGCCGAGATCCTCGACGAGCGCGCCCTCGCGCTCGGCGTAGCGCAGCCAGAAGCGCAGGGCGGGCTCGTCGCTCAGCGTCGGCACGCGGCAACCCTCCTCATCAGCCGACGACGAGCTCGTCGATCCGATGGCGGCTCTCCAAGTAGTCGCCGCGAGCTCGGACGAGATCCTGGCCAATCGCCTCGAGACGATCCGCGAACTCGGCGTCGTCCCGGCTGGAGGCGTACTCGTGGAACACGAGCGTCTCGAAATCGAGGTCGTCCTGCACCCGTCCGAGGATCATGTCCAGCTCGCCGACGACGAGCTCGAACAGGTTGATCTTCGCCTGGAGCACCTCGAGCAGTCGCTCCTCGAGCGTGCCGCGCGCGACAAGGTTGGTCAGCAGCACGTCGTGCTTCTGACCGATCCGGTGGATGCGTCCGAGGCGCTGCTCGATCTGCATCGGGTTCCACGGCAGGTCGAAGTTGATCATCGCGTGGCAGAACTGGAGGTTGCGACCCTCACCGGCCGCCTCCGTGCTCAGCAGCACCGGGAAGCTGTCCGCGAAGCCTGCGATCGCAGCGTCCTTCTGCGCGCGGGTAAGGCTCCCGTGGTAGGTGATCGCGTCAACGCCTTGCTCGCTCAGGAGCGCGGCGAGGTGGTCGAGTGTCCGCCGGGAGGCGGTGAACACCACCACCTTCTCGCCGCGCTCCCGGTGGCGACCGAGCAGCTCGAGCAGCGCGGCGCCCTTGCCGGAAGTCTGCACCGTGGCGGCCCGCTGTGCGAGGTCCTCCCAGCCGAGCCTGGCCAGGCTGCGCACGCAGGCCCACGGGCTCGAGCCCGCCAGCTGCTGGACGCTGCGCAGCGCCAACATGCGAGCCGGCCCCGCGTTGCGGGCCCCGGCGCGCACGCGCTGCGAGATGGCGCTGTAGAGCTCTGCCTCGGCGGGGCACGGAGTGACGCGCACGGTCTCGGCCAGCCGGCGTGGCAGCATCACCGAGATCTCGCTGCGGCGATGACGGACCATCAGCTCGCGCATCGCAAGCTGAAGTGACGCGACGTTGCGCGCTTGGCGCCCGTCGCCGCCGCCGTGCCGCGCACGAAACTGGCTCGCGCTGCCCAACCACCCGGGTCGCACGAGGCTGACGAGTTGGAAGAGGTCCGCTAAGCGGTTCTCGATCGGCGTGGCGGTGAGCAGGAGCAGGTAGCGGGCACGCAGCGAGCGCGCCAGGCGCGCCGACGCGCTGCGGGGGTTCTTGAGCCTGTGCGCCTCGTCGCCGATGACCAGGTCCCAGCTGGACGCGGTGAGCGCGGCCCGCAGGGGATCACGGCGCGCGGCCGCCAGCGACGCCACCACGATCGGGTGCGGACCGCCCACGGCCGGCGCTTGGAACGATCCTCCGTCGGGGACCACGCATGGGAGGGCAAACTTGCGCACGAGCTCCTCGCACCATTGACCGACCAGCCCGGCGGGGGCGAGCACGAGCACCCGACCGGCAAGGCCGCGCAGCCGTAGCTCGCTGAGCACCAAGCCGGCCTCGATCGTCTTCCCCAGCCCGACCTCGTCGGCGAGGACGGCTCGCCCTTGCATGTGGCGCAGCACGCGAGCGGCAGCCTCCAGCTGATACGGGAACGGCTCGAATCGCAGGCGTGGCAGGCACATGAACCGTTCGAACCCCGGACGCGCCCATACGTTGAGCGCTTCGTCGACGAGCACCGAGCGCTCCTCGACCACTTCCGTCTTTGCCTCCAGACCGGCCAGGAGCGGGGCGTAGAGCGCAAGAGGCGCTGAGGGAGCGAGCTGCCGAGCCAAATCCACCGGCTCCGCGAGCGCAGCGCTCGACGGTGCTTCCGGGCGGACCGCTGACTGGGCGTGGCTTGCGCGGAGGGGCATCGTCGCAGCGTCGATGATGTCAGCGTGGGAGGACGGCAACGCCTGGCCGAGAGACGTTTCCCGCTCGGCGCGAAGAGATTTGCCGATGCGGCCTGGCAAACGACGTCTGAGCAGTCCGGCGAGGTCTTGCGGATTCGGTCCCCCGAACGGAGATCCGCGGGCTACTCCCCGAGCAGTCGGTCGATCGCGTGCTCGAGCGGGGGCAGGTCGTGCTCCACGATCTCGAGCACGCGCCCGATGTCGATCCTGAAGTACTCATGAGCGATCAGATCCCGGAGTCCTCCCACATCCGCCCAGGGAATCTCGGGGGCTGACTCGAGCGTCTCGGGGGCGAGGTGTTTCACGGCCTCCCCAAGGACCACGAACTGGAATAGGAGCGCGTCGTGCAGCAGCGCAGCATCCTCTCCGGGCGGATCATCGCCGGGCCGGCTCAAATGCTCCCGGATCGCGACGATCGCCTCCTTGATGTCTTGCAGGCGCCGCCGCTCGTTGCGACTCAGAGCGGGAGCGCCTCGGTCAGAACCGAACTGCGAATGCGCTCCTTGAGCATGTCGGGCGTTGCGACGTCAACCGGCATCTGCAGGATCTCCTCAGCCTCGCGCCGGAAGGCGGCGAGGGCGAGGAGGGTCCTCCCCGGCTCAAGGTCGACGAGGAAGTCGACGTCGCTGGCGGGCACCATCTCGCCGCGCGCCAGCGATCCGAACACGCGGACCCTGCCCACGCCGCGCGCGCGCGCCGCGTCGAGCAGGCGCCGGCGGTGGCGACGCAGCTCATGGGCCCGAGGGCCGATCTGGCCTCGCGCCGAGGTCGTCGGAGCTGACAATTCGGCCGTCGGAACCGCGCGGACCTGCAAGCACCGCCCGCACGCTAAGAAAAGCCGCTCGAGTGTCGGCAAGGTGGGAAGGATCGCGCCCGTTTCGTAGCGGGCAAGCGCCGGCTGGGAGGTGCCTGCCCGCCCGGCGAGCTCAGATTGAGTGAGGCCGGCGCTGGTGCGGGCACGACGGATCAAGGTGTTCACGCCGGTCATCGGAGACCCAGTATACCTGTTTCGGCATATCTACGCGGAGCTATGGGAACTGGTCTACTCGGCGGGAACTGACCTGAGCTAGCCCGATTCACGTTGAAACGTGCGGGTGCCGAGCCAGAGGCCGGCGGCGAGGAGCGCGACCACGGCGACGAGCGCCCAGAGCACGGAGGGCGAGCCGGGATGGCCGAGGAACAGGGCGCGGACCCCGTCGACGACATGCTTGAGGGGGTTGATGTCGCTCACGGTGCGCAGCCAGCTGGGAGCGAGCGTCATGGGCAGGAGGATCCCGGAGAGCAGAAGCAGCGGGACGGCAAGGCCGTTGAGGACGGAGGCCAGTGCGTCTTCGGCGCGGAGGGTGAGGGCGGCGGCGTAGGACGCGGACGCGAACGCGGCGCCGAGGGCGGCGACAACGAGCAGCCCGGGCACCAGATCGCCGAGGGGGACGCGGAGTCCGAAGAGCAGAGCGGCGCAGACGAGGAGCGTGGCCTGCACGAGGAGGACCAGAATGTCTCGAGCGACGCGTCCGAGAAGGAGGGCGAGGCGGGGCGTCGGCGTGACCCGCATGCGCTCGACGACGCCGGCCCGCATCTCGGCGAGCAGTCCGAAGCCGACGGAGGCGGCGCCGAAGATCTCGAGCTGAACGAGCAGGCCCGGCACGAAGACGCGCCAGGTGTCGGCGGAGGGAAACCCCGGGGCCGTGGTGACGCGTTCGAGCAGTGGCCCGAACAGGGCCACTCAGGAAGGGCTTCGGCGGCGCGCGGCAACAGCGTGCGCTGGTCCTCGTCCCGCAGGCCGCGGACGTGGTCCCAGAGGTTCGCCCGGGCCTGGGGGTCGAGCCCAGTGGTGGGCTCGTCGAGAAAGAGTGCGCTCGAGCAGTTGGCGGGCGCGTCGGGCGGCGTCCTCTGGGAGGAGCCCGTACATCCGTGCGTGGTCGACGAGCTCCTCGCGCACAAGCGCTTCAGGCTGCGCGGCGCCGCCCTGGGCGACGTAGCCGATCGAGCGCCGGACCGCGACTGGGTCAGCGAGCAGGTCGTGCCCGGCGACGGTGGCGGTGCCGCCCGCGGGCGCCGGCAGGGTAGTGAGCATCCGTTGCGTGGTCGTCTTCCCCGCCCCGTTGGGACCGAGGAACCCCACGATCTCGCCGCGGTCCACGTCGAGATCGACGCCGCGCACGGCGTGCACATCGCCACCCCGAGCCCGAAAGCTGCGTGACAACCCGCGTGCTGTGATCATCTGTCCCCCATAGTCAACGGTGACGGCATGGGGAGGAGTGTAGTCAAATTTGACGGTGCGGGGCAAGCCCTCCTGATGGCGGCGATTTGGGCTGCCACGGCTCGCCCTCGCCGGCGAACGACAGCTCCCCGGCGCGCACCCGGGCGAGCAGCGCGTTGGCCCACTCGCGCTCGCCCCGCTGACGCTCGCTGCCGAGGCGCAGCAGCTCGGCGACATGGGGCGGCTTCAGCCCGTCCTCGATCACGTCGCGGACCGCGAACTCCATCAGCCGGTTGCTCGCCGCGATCTGCTCGACGCGGTGAGCGAGCGCCGCCTCCACCTCATCGCGCCGCAGCGCGGGCAAGAAGCTCATCGCTGCCAGCAGCGTTTCCGGGGAGAACGGGTCCACCGTCCACAAGCCCGTTCGCAGGAGATCGAAGAACTCCGTCTCACCGTCTGGTGTGAGGCGGTAGGACGTTCGGGCCGGCGGATCGCCCTCCACCCGGGCTACCTCCTCGAGGAAGCCATCGCGCGCCAGGCCGCGCAGCGCGTTGTACACCGACCCCGGATTGAGATGGGCCCACTCATCCACCCGCCACGTCGAAAGCTCGCGCCGCACGAAATAGCCATGCACGGGCGCAAAGATCCGCACTGCCCCAAGGATCAGCAGACGAGTCGACACCGCCACCAGTATGAGCAGGACCTGGACGCGTGAGGAGGCATTCTGCGGCAGGATGTGGACCCCCAGATCCGGCAGCCCCACCCCGACTTCCCCGCCGGAGAACGGCGTCGGCCGCGATGGCTCGACACCTGCGCGCCCAGTCACCCATCGCATCCCCCCCTACCAGGCCGCCTGCCCGCCGGCGACCAGCACGGCCTGTGATGGGTCTCGCTCAGCGGCGGCGAGGATCGCCTGCGCCGGCTCGGTCGCGGCATCGCGTTCGCCGGACACCAGTCCGAGCCGCGTGCGGCGGTCCAGGAGATCCTGGACCGTGAGCGCGAGCTCGTGCTTGACGCCGAAGCTCAGCTCGACTCCGAGCGTGGGAACGCCGGAGGCCACGGGTTCGAGTAGCCCCGGGTCATGAGAGGCGAGCGCGGCGACGGAGAGTGCTTCGCTCCCGTAGCGGCGGATCAGGCGCGAAGGCGCGTTGATGGATTGCAACACGCTCGGGGCGGCCGCTCCGACGAGTGGCAGGCTGGCTGTACGGCAGCCGCCGGCTGTGACGCCGGGCCGCTCGGCGATCCGGTCGACGACGTCCTGGGCCATCGCGCGGTAGGTGGTCAGCTTGCCGCCAAGAAGCGTCAACGCGCCGCTGTCGGGATCTTCGATCACGGCGTGGCGGCGCGAGAGGTCGGCGGTGCTTCCGGTCTCGCCCGCCACGAGCGGACGCAGGCCGGCGAAGCTGCCGATCACGTCTCTCGCCTCCAGCGGGGTCGCCAGCGAACGGCCGATGGCCCCCGTCAGCGCTCCGACGTCGCGCTCGGACACTGCGACGGCATCGCGGTCGACGCCGCTGCAGCGCTCATCGGTGACGCCAATCGTCACGCGCCCGTCGCCGGTGGGGAGCGCAAAGACCCAACGACCCTTCTCGCAACGCCGCCTGCGGGTGACCCAGCGTCGCTGCCGACACGATCACGTGCGCGCCCCTGCTCGGCTCCACGCGGGCCAGCGGCTCGAGGTCGCCGGCCCAGACGCCCGTGGCGTTGACCACATGGTGCGCGCGGACCTCGAACGTCTCGCCGCTGCGCTCGTCGCACACGCAGACGCCGTGCTCGTGAAGCTCGGTGACCATGCAGTAGGTGAGGATCCGCGCGCCGTGGGCCGCTGCCGTCCTGGCTACGGCGATCACCAAGCGTGCGTCGTCTTCGACCTGGCCGTCCCAGTACACGATCGCGCCGCGCAGTCCGGCGGCGCTGAGTCCCGGCACGAGTCGCCGAGCCTCGACTGCGCTGACTCGCCGCGGCGGCGGCAGCGTGCGACGGCCTGTCCCGAGGCGACGCGCAACGCGTTGCCTATTCGCGCCCCGAGCTCGGTCGTAGCCCCGACCAACGGCGAGACCTGTGGGGTCAGCGCCACGAGGAACGGCAGCGGACGCACCAGGTGTGGTGCTATCCGGTCGATCAGCGCCGCGCGCTCCCGTGCCGACTCCCAGGCCAGGCCAAAGTCCCCGTGGGCGAGGTAGCGCAGCCCTCCGTGGATCAGCTTGGAGCTGAAACGACTCGTGCCAAACGCCAAATCGCGACGCTCGAGCAGGGCCACGGACAATCCCCTGCTTGCCGCGTCCAGCGCCACGCCGGCACCGCTGATCCCGCCGCCGACCACGAGCACGTCCACGCGCTCGCCGGCCGCGAGCCGCTCGAGCTCAGAAGCCCTGCGCGCCGAGTTCAGCGACGACGAACCGCTCACGGCCGCACCGGCGTCAGGTAGGCGTCGATCATCATCCGCAGCTGATCGAACGCGGAGACGGCATCACATGCGCGCTCGCTCGCTCGCGCCGAAAACACAAACCCCCGGGCCGACAGCTCCAAACAGGCCGCCATGACCGGCGCGTCGCCGCCGCGGATCGAGCCATCCCGCTGGCCCTCGGCGATGTAGCGCTCCAACACGTCGAGCACGGCGCGTTGTGTCTCGCCAATGCGATCGATCACATACGGCAGCAACAGCTCAGGGTCGACCTCGAGAATGCGCAGGACCAGCGGGTCCCTCGTCATCGCTTCCGCGCCACGAACCAGCGCCTCCGCCAGTCGCTCACGAGCGGTGGCCAGATGCTCGACCTCGGCCAGCGTGCCCGCCACGATCGCCCCCAGATCCCGCGCGATCAACGCCGCGAGAACGCTGGGGAGATCCGGGAAGCGCCGGTACAGGGTCATCCGGCTGATGCCCGCCACCCGCGCCACATCTGAGAACGTCGTGCGATGCACGCCCACCGCCATCACGCACTCCCTCGCCGCGTTTAGCTCATTCACATCGCCACTGTGACAGCTAGACACTAGATGTCAATGAGCCACCAGGCCGCTCGCCCGTGGCACCCGTCCTCGAGGGGGGTGGCCGCGCCGGCAGGTGCGGCCGGCCTGAGTCACCAGGCCGCGCGGCGAGGTGGCGCATCAGCTAGCCGTCTGTTTATGTGTCCGCCCGCACCTTCTATTGGATGCCGGCGCTGGCAGCGGTAGTCTGGCGAGGTTGGCTTGGCGGCCGGGGCGTCCCTTCGCGCCCGTCGCCACTTCCGCCCGGTAGGGCTAGCGACGATGCAGACCCCATCACTCATCACTGAGCCCGCCACCGATCCGGCGAGACCCGAGAAGCAGCGGTCCTCCGTTGCCGGGTCCCTACGCCAGCTGGAGCCGGCTGCCCTCGCGGCGACCCGCGCGGCGGCGCTCGCGTGCCAGCGCTGGGTCGGGCGTGGCAGCGGTCCCGCCGCCGACGAGGCCGCTACCGAGGCGATGCGCACAGCGCTGGCCACTGCGCCAGGCAGCGGCACGGTCGTCGTCGGTGAGGGCGCCAAGGACGAGGCGCCGATGCTCTTCGACGGCGAGCGCGTCGGCGATGGGAAGGGACCGGACTTCGACATCGCGGTCGACCCGCTCGAGTGCACGACGCTCTGCTCGCGTGGACTGCCGGAGTCTCTTGCGACGATCGCGTTCGCCGAGGCCGGGGCCATGGCGCACCTCGAAGCATCCTTCTACATGGACAAGCTCGTCGGCCCTCCCGGCACCCACGAAGCCCTCCAGATAGCCGATGAGCCCGCGGCGAACGTCGCCCGGGTGGCGAAGGCGCTGGGAAAGCCGGTCGACGAGGTCATCGTGGTCGTGCTCGACAAGCCGCGCCACGTGGAGCTGATCGAGGAGATCCACGGCGCGGGGGCCCGGGTCGTCTCGCTTCCCGACGGCGACATCGCGGGCGCGCTCGCGGTGCTGCTGCCCGACGGCGTGGCCGACCTGCTGATGGGTGTGGGGGGGACGCCCGAGGGCGTGATGACCGCGTGCGCCGTCCGTGCGCTGGGGGGCTGCATGCAGGCTCGTCTGGCGCCGCAGGGCGAGGACGAGGAGAAGGCCCTGACGCAAGCCGGCCTCAACAGCGATCGCGTCTACGACGCAAGTGACCTCGTGGGCGCCGACGGGTTCCTTGTGGCCACGGGCGTCAGCGGGGGAAGCCTCCTGCGAAGGCCGTGGGAAGCGGACGGGCAGACCTACACGGAATCGATGATCGTCACCGGCGGCTCTGTTCGGCGTGTGGTGGAGGCCCAGCCCCTGGCCTCGGCCAGCTCGCGCGACGATGGCCCCGCGGCGGTTCAAAGGAGAGATGCGTGACATGACCGAGCACCGGCAGGCACTGGAGACGACGGCAAGGGAGATGGTGGCCGAAGGCAAGGGCATCTTGGCGGCCGACGAGAGCAATGCAACCATGACCAAGCGCCTCGACGCGGTTGGCGTTGAGTCGACCGCGGACTCGCGGAGATACTTCCGGGAGCTGCTGTTCACGACGCCCGGCGCGGGCGAGCACATCAGCGGCGTGATCCTCTACGACGAGACCCTGCGCCAAAGCAGCTCTGACGGCGTCGGCTTCGCCGAGCTTCTGGACGGTCTTGGCATGATCCCTGGGATCAAGGTGGACACGGGGGCCAAGCCGCTCGCCGGGGCGCCCGACGAGACTGTGACCGAAGGGCTCGACGGCCTGCGCGACCGGCTCGCCGAGTACCGCGAGCTCGGCGCTCGCTTCGCCAAGTGGCGGGCGGTGATAGCGATAGGCGACGACCGGCCCAGCCGCGGTGCCATCGCCGTCAACGCGCACGCCCTGGCCCGCTACGCGGCGCTGTGCCAGGAGGCCGGTATCGTCCCCATCGTCGAGCCCGAGGTTCTGATGGATGGCGACCACGGCATCGAGCGCTCCGCCGGGGTGACGAGCGCCACGCTGCGGGCGGTCTTCGCCGAGCTGGTCGACCAGGGTGTTCTGCTCGAGGGCATTGTGCTCAAGCCGAACATGGTGCTCGCCGGCTACGACTGTTCCGAGCAACCCGAGGTCGAGGAGGTGGCCCAGCGCACGCTCGAGCTCTTGCGCCGGGTGGTGCCGGCCGCTGTTCCCGGTATCGCCTTCCTCTCCGGGGGGCAGACCGACGAGTTGGCCAGCGCCCGTCTGAGCGCGATGAACGCCATCGGCGGAGTGCCGTGGGAGCTGAGCTTCTCCTACGGCCGGGCGCTCCAGGCGACACCGCTGCAGGAGTGGAGCGGCGACGACTCCAAGGTGGCCAGCGCCCAAGCGGCCTTCGCACACCGCGCGCGCTGCAACGGCGAGGCCCGCCACGGCCGCTACACGGAGGGCATGGAGCGATCACTCGCCGCGTAGAGCCCAGCCTCGCTCCCCACGCCGCTCCATTGGCAGGAGGGCCGTCGATCGACGTCGCGTTCACCCCCCGGGACCACGAACGGACTCAGGTGGCGATCGTCGTTGACGTGCTGCGCGCCAGCTCCACGGTGGTCGCGGCATTCACGGCGGGCTACGAGCGTGTGCTGTGCGTGGACTCGGTCGACGCGGCGCGGCGGTTGCGCTCGCCCGGACGGACCCTGGCCGGCGAGCGGGGCTGCCGCCCGATCGAGGGGTTCGACCTCGGGAACTCGCCGGGCGCGATCACTCCGGTGCCCGGCGGAGAGCTCGTCCTCTGCACGACGAACGGCACGCCGGCGATCGTCGACGCGATGGCGGGCGCGGAGCAGGTCTTCATCGGCTCCCTGCTCAACCTTGACGCGCTTGTCGCAGCCATCCCGCCGGGCTTGGACGTGGCGGTCATCTGCGCCGGCACGGATGGCCGATTCGCATTGGAGGATGCATACGCAGCCGGGCGGCTCGTGGCGCTGCTCCCGGGGGCCCGCTCGGACTCGGCACGCGCCGCGGAGAGGCTCGCCAGCGCATATGGCCCTCCTCTCGGAGCGCTGGCCGACAGTGCCGACGCCGAGGTGCTGAGGAGCACCGGGCAGGAGGCGGACATAGAGTACTGCGCGCGGGAGTCGGTCTTCTCGGTGGTCCCCATGGTGCAGTCGGTGCGGGGTGGGATCGCCGTCCTCTGCGCCGAGGCGCAGGACATCGGGGGCGGCGTCTGCGTGCCGGCAGGCCCCCCGCGCGCGGCGCGGGACGACGCCGCCATGCCCAGCGGCTAATTCGCTGGGTCCACTTATGCCTTATGGCGAAAGCTTTATTTGTGTTCTTACTATTCTCGCTGTAGCTTCGGTTACGTCGAAAAGTCGAGGAAGGAAGAGATGAGCGACAACGCAGCGAACGGCAGCAAGACGAAGGATCGTTGGGCCGCGGGCGTCACCCCGTACGCCGAGATGGGCTTCTGGAATGCCGAATACGAGCCCAAGGACACGGACATCCTCTGTGCCTTCAGGATCACCCCGCAGGACGGAGTGGATCCGATCGAGGCCGCCGCCGCGGTGGCGGGAGAGTCCTCGACGGCTACATGGACGGTGGTCTGGACCGACCGGCTCACGCCGCATGAGCACTACCAGGCGAAGGCCTATTCCTGCGAGGAGGTGCCGGGTGGCGAGGGGCAGTACATCGCGAAGATCGCCTACGACATCGATCTCTTCGAGGAGGGCTCCATCGCGAACCTGACCTCCTCGATCATCGGCAACGTCTTTGGCTTCAAGGCGCTGAAGGCGCTGCGACTCGAGGATATGCGGATTCCGCCGCACTACCTCAAGACGTTCCAGGGCCCGGCCCACGGGATCGTGATGGAGCGCGAGTACCTCGACAAGTTCGGGCGCCCGCTGCTCGGCGCGACGACGAAGCCCAAGCTCGGGCTCTCCGCCAAGAACTACGGGCGCGTGGTGTATGAGGCGCTGCGCGGCGGCCTCGACTTCACCAAGGACGACGAGAACATCAACTCGCAGCCCTTCATGCGCTGGCGCGACCGCTACCTCCACGCGATCGAGGCCGTGAACCGCGCGTCGGCGGTCACCGGAGAGGTCAAGGGCCACTACATGAACGTGACCGCGGCCACGATGGAGGACATGTACGAGCGCGCCGAGTTCGCCAAGGAGCTCGGCAGCGTGATCATCATGATCGACCTCACGGTCGGCTATACGGCGATGCAGTCGATGGCGAAGTGGGCGCGCGCCAACGGCATGATCCTGCACCTCCATCGCGCTGGGCACGGAACCTACACGCGCCAGAAGACCCACGGCGTGAGCTTCCGCGTGATCGCCAAGTGGTGCCGGATGATCGGCGTCGACCACATCCACGCGGGGACCGTCGTCGGCAAGCTCGAAGGCCACCCGGGGATGATCAAGGGCTACTACGACGTCTGCCGGGAGCGCTACAACAAGGCTAACCCCGAGACGGGCCTGTACTTCGACCAGGACTGGGCGTCGCTCGCTGCGGTCATGCCCGTCGCATCCGGGGGGATCCACGCAGGCCAGATGCACCAGTTGCTGCACTACCTGGGCGAGGACGTGGTGCTCCAGTTCGGTGGCGGCACGATCGGCCACCCGATGGGCATCGCCGCGGGGGCCACCGCGAACCGCGTGGCCGTCGAGGCGATAATCAAGGCGCGCAACGAGGGCAAGGACTACTACGAGGAGGGCCCCGACATCCTCAGGGATGCGGCCAAGGGCTGCCCCGAGCTCGACTCGGCCCTCGAGGTCTGGAAGGACATCACGTTCGACTTTGAGTCGACCGACAGCCCCGATGTCGTCGCCACGCCGACGACCAGCGCGTAAGGCGCCGAGAGAGAAGGAGACGAGTCGATGAGAATTACACAGGGCACTTTCTCGTTCCTCGACGACCTGACCGATGAGGAGATCGAGGCGCAGATCGCATACGCGCTGGGCAACGAGTGGGCGATCATGGTCGAGTACACCGACGATCCGCATCCCCGCAACAACTTCTGGGATATGTGGAACCAGCCGGCGTTCGACCTCGAGCCGGACGAGGCCGACGTGGCCATGCGCGACGTCAACGCCTGCCGCGAGGCCTACCCCAACCACTACATCAAGGTGGTGGCCTACGACAACTCGCTCGGGCGCCAGACCTCCGCGCTGAGCTTCATCGTCAACCGCCCGCCGGAGGAGCCCGGCTTCCGTCTGGAGCGCCAGGACGTGAGAAACCGCCAGATGCGCTACACGCTCAGTCCGTACGCCCACCGGGACCCGGTCGGCCGCCGCTACGGCAACCAGGGCGATCTCGCCACGACCCGCGACCCGGCGGCGGTCCAAAACGCCACGCCGGGCCGCGATTCACCGCAGCGCGGCAATGGCGCGGCTGGGAGCGATGACCTCGCTCCCTCTGCCGACGGGGGCGTCGGCGAGTCTTAGTGGCCCCTCCCGAAAGGATGAACCGCTAGTGAGCCCGCGCGGCCTGGACACCACCGGGCGGTCGCTCGATCCGCAGGCCGATGGCGGGGGGTCGGCGGGGCAGAGCAGGGAGACGTCCCGCGGCAACGACCGCGGGTCGCCGTCCGTCTCGGAAGAGTTCGCGGGCACGGTCATCCGCCCGGACAAGGGCGCGAAGCGCGGCTCGGCCGTCGACTCGGTGGACTTTTCAGAGGCGGTCTCGGACGGGAAGGCCGACGTGCAGACGGTCGTGCGCGACTCGCGCGTGCATGAGGTGCTCGAGGAGCTCGACCGGGACCTGATCGCGCTAAAGCCGGTAAAGCGCCGGATCCGCGAGATCGCGGCGCTGCTGGTCATCGACAGGCTGCGCGAGGAGATGGGCCTGAGCAGCCAGCGCCCGACCCTGCACATGAGCTTCACCGGCAGTCCGGGGACCGGCAAGACGACCGTCGCGTTTCGGATGGCGAGCATCCTTCACCGCCTTGGCTACATCGAGAAGGGTCACCTCGTATCGGTGACCCGCGACGACCTCGTCGGCCAGTACGTCGGCCACACGGCGCCGAAGACCAAGGACGTCGTGAAGCGTGCGTTGGGTGGGATCCTCTTCATCGACGAGGCCTACTACCTCCACCGCCCCGAGAACGAGCGCGATTACGGCCAGGAGGCGATCGAGGTGCTGCTCCAGGTGATGGAGTCCGAGCGTCAGAACCTCGTTGTCGTGATGGCCGGCTACAAGCAGCCCATGGAGGCGTTCTTCCAGGCCAACCCGGGGATGGGCTCGCGGGTGGCCCACCACATCGAGTTCCCCGACTACGACGCCGGCGAGCTGATGGCCATCGCCCGCATGATGGTTGAGCAGCAGGGCTACGAGTTCAGCGAGGGCGCCGGCGGGGCATTTCAGGACTACATCGAGCGGCGGCTCGAGCGGCCCCGCTTCGCCAATGGGCGCAGCATCCGCAACGCAGTCGAGCGCGCCCGGATGCGACAGGCCACCCGACTGTTCGACTCGGGCCAGACGCTCACGAAGAACGACCTCGTAACTCTCCAGCCCGACGACGTCCTCCAGAGCTCGGTGTTCAGCGACACCGATGAACAAGAGCCCGGCGGCGACTCCGCCCTGACGCCAGAAGCAGGCGCGACCCGAGAGGCCGGCTGAAGGCCACCTCCCGCAATGGGTAAAGGAGACGAAGTCATGGCACGCCCAATTATTCTCGGGGTGGTCGGCGACTCGGCCGCAGGCAAGACCACGATCACGCGCGGACTGGTGCGCATCCTCGGCGAGGACCAGGTCACCCACGTCTGTACGGACGACTACCACCGCTACGACCGCAAGCAGCGCGCCGAGAGGGGCATCACCCCGCTCAACCCCGACTGCAACTACATCGACATCATCGATCAGGATCTGGAGCGCCTGCGCCAGGGCAACGCCATCCTGAAGCCCGCCTACCAGCACTCCGAAGGTACCTTCGGCCCGCCGGTCTACGTGACGCCGAACACCTTCACCGTCGTCGAGGGGCTGCTCGGCTACCACACCGAGGCGATGCAGGCCCGGTACGACGTACGGGTCTATCTGGCACCGCCGGAGGAGCTTCGTCGCCACTGGAAGGTGCAGCGCGATTGCTCTCGCCGCGGCTACACCACCGACCAGGTCTTGGCCGAGCTGGACCGTCGCGAACCGGACTCCGCGGCCTTCATCCGGCCGCAGGAGGCCTGCGCGGACGTCGTTGTCTCCTTCCAGCCCGGTGACAGCGGCGATCCGGACCACCTCGACGCCGACCTCCTCCTACGGGAGGGCTTGCCTCAGCCGGACCTCGGGCCGTTGGACGGCAACGACCGTGGGGTCACCCTCACCCAGAAGGACTCAGAGCGCCACATGCAGATACCCGGCGACATCGACCCCGAACGCGCCGCGGAGATCGAGGAGGCGATCTGGGAGAAGCTGCACTTCGCGACCCATCTCCGCAGCCAGCGCCTCGGAGAGTTCACGATCGGGACTGACCTGCATCGCTCCGAGTCGCTCGCCCTCGTGCAGCTCATCATCCTCTACCACATGGTCATGGCTCGGGCGGCGATCTCCCTCGGCGGCGACTCCCCGCGCGCGAAGCAGGCGGCACAGACCGCTGACGTGCAGGCCCCCTCGGGCGAGAGCGAGGACGAAGACGCGACGAACGCCCGCGCCGAGGAAAGTGAGCCGGCGGCCGTCGAGTCATGACCAGCGGCCCCGGGGCCGCGGTCGGACCCTAGGTTCGGCCGTTGGGGGCGTACTCCGAGCCAGGTGCGGTCTGCATCCGCCCCGCCCGCTCGAGCGCGTGCCGCCCGTGCTCGCTTCGCACGAAGGCCATGAACTGCTGGGCCTGTGGCCGGACCGGCCCGTGCTGGGGGCCCAGCAGGTACCACTCCCGGCGGGGAAGCGGCTGCCGGACGTCGATCGTCGCGAGTAGCCCGAGGTCGAGCTCAAGCTGCACGGCCAGGAGGGACTGAAGCGAGATGCCGAGGCCAGCGCGGACCGCCTGTTTGATCGCGCCGTTGGAACCCAGCGTGAGCAGGCGCGGATGCAGTTGGTTGCTCGCGAGGAACTCCTCGGTCATGGTGCGCGTCCCCGATCCCTCCTCGCGGAGCAGCCAGTGGCTCCGGCCGAGTTCTTCAACTCTGGGGTCGCGCCGGCCGGCAAGCGGATCGCCAGGGGCGGTGATGAGTACGATCGGGTTGTCCAGAAATGGCTCGCCCACCACCCCCTCTTTCGGAGGACGCCCGGCGATCGCCAGGTCTGACTGGTGCGTGCGCACCCGATCGAACACGCGTTGGCGGTTGTCTACCTCCAGGCAAAGGGTTGTCTCGGGGTGGCTCGCTGAGAAGGCATCCATGAGCTGCGGAACGAAGTGCTCACCGGCCGTCGTCACGGCCGCGATGCGCAGCTCCCGGGTGGCTATCTCCGCCGCCTCCTGAGCGGTCCGTCGGCCCTGGTCGAGGAGGCCGATCACATCGGCGGCGTAGGGGGCGAACGCCTGCCCCGCGGAGCTCGGCCTGATGCTGCGCCCAATGCGCTCGGTGAGCTCGACGCCGAGCTCGCGCGAGAGCGCCGAGACCGCCGCCGACACGGACGGTTGCGTCACGACGAGATCCTCGGCGGCCCCGGTGACCGAGCCCGTTCGCAAAACGGCGAGGAAGCTGCGCAATTGAGTGAGAGTTATAGCCATCGCTCTAACCGATTCGGGCAACTCTAGCGTTTGCGGTTAGCAAGGGCGGCAGGCACGGGCGCTGACGTGATGAGGCTCGAGGAGTGTCGACGCGCGGCATCAGATAAATCTACATAATCCCGATAGGTTTATAGCCAGAGCCAAGCGAGAGGAACTCCATGTCCGTGACCGACGAGCTGCTGCACAACGCCCAGGCCTATGCCGAGGGGTTCGAAAACCGGGATCTGCCGATGCCTCCCGGCAGCAAGGTCGCCGTGGTGGCGTGCATGGACGCTCGCCTGAACCCGTACGGGCTGCTCGGCCTTCGCGAGGGCGATGCCCACGTGATCCGCAATGCCGGCGGCGTCATCACCGCCGACGAGATCCGCTCGCTGGCCATCTCCCAGCGCTTGCTCGGCACTGAGGAGATCCTCCTCATCCACCACACCGACTGCGGCATGCTGACCTTTACCGACGACGAGTTCCGTGGCTCCATCCAGCAGGAGACGGGCATCAAGCCGGAGTGGGCGGCTGAAGCCTTCCCGGATGTGGACGAGGACGTGCGCCAGTCCCTGGCCCGCGTGAACGCCAGCCCGTTCATCCCCAACAAGGACAGCGTGCGCGGCTTCGTCTATGAGGTGGAGACCGGCAAGCTGCGCGAAGTCGGCCCTCGGTGATGTCGAGCTCGCCACCCCCGCCGGTGGCGAGGTCGCCTTCTGGCCGCTGAGCTGAGCCTGGATCCACCGAATGACGGGGCCGGTTCCGTCCGAGCCTGACTATTAAATGTCCTCCTGAGCAGGGCTTTAATAGCAGCCGTATGGGCGGCTGCGGCCCTGTCAGGAGGTCACC
>JAABUY010001354.1_pt1 | contig 33389 bp, 29 predicted proteins | sample 5560271 | NCBI WGS metagenome assembly JAABUY01 (sample SAMN10711886, study PRJNA513374) | rock metagenome | isolation source: Antarctica rocks | place: Antarctica: Victoria Land, University Valley | reverse complement strand
ACCAAGGTGGTCTCCAGGTGCCGCACCATGGTGGACCTGTCGCTGCGACTACTGCACCACCTGCAACAGCCCGCAGCCTTCGCCACATACGCACAAAAACTCGCAACTATCTTTGGTTAGAACTCTCCTTTATCTTTAGCGTCACGTGGAGGCTTTGCCATCAAGACTGGCGCGATCATTACCGGAGATGTTGGCCTAGATGTCTGATTAGCGCCTTTGGTTGCAAGGTAAATTATAAGACCACCTAACATCAATCCAAAAAAATCATCGAAATATGTTCCAGAAGCACTTGCTTTTACAACTCCAGGAACATCTCCTTTGTCGACCGCCTCCTCTGCCTGCTTGGCAGCACTACTGATAAACTGTGGCCAGCGGTCAGGGCCAATCTGCCGGGCGGCTGTAGAAAGATTTGAACTCGCCTCACCCAGATCGTCGTAACTCCGCGCCTCGATCAAGCCCCGTGCTGCACCCCGGAGACGGTCGACGGTTTCGTCGCTGGTGTATGGGTTGAGGAACTGCATGCGGAACGCGTCGCGGTTCATGGCGGAGGCGCCATACCAGGCCGCTACGGCAGTTTTCAGCCTGTCGCGCCCGGCGTCGCTCGCCGCGTAGCTCCACTGGCCGCGTTCGTTCCGAGGGATATTCGCGATGATGAGATGCGCCGCAGCATCCACGCGTTCGCTGGCGTTGGAGGGACGAAACAGCTCGTTCGCCCCGGCTACGTCGTCGTTACCGTCCTTCGGAGCGGTCCCGTTGCCGAACCAGCCATGCGACTGCCGTCCCTGGTACATCCAGTGGTCGTTGACGGACATGAGAACTCTTGGAAATTGGGGACTGACATTCCCGCACCCGATGGCAAAGGGGCAAGAACAGTCCTCAATTCCGCGACGAGGCAGCCGCGATCCAAATTTTCACGCCAGTCTGCCCCGGACGCCCCATCTCGCTACGGGCATACAACCATGTTTCACGTGAAACATAGTTGCGCACCCGTTCCGACCCGCCAAACTCCAACAGAATGCCGGTCCAGGGGCGGCTCGCCCCTAGCGGGTCCAGGGCAGAGCCCTGGCCTTGCCTGCCTAGACCGCGACCAGCGCCGTCTCCACCCGCCCCGTCCCCCACGCGACGCGCCCCGGCGTCCTGCACTGCAGGCACACCGCGACCCACCGCATGTGGACGGTGCCGCACGACCCGCAGCGCCACACCGGGTCGGACGGCGCCGTGGTGGCGTGGCGCAGCGCCTCGCGGGCGGCGTCGGGCTGTTCCTCCGCCTCCGCGATGTCGGCCTGCAGCAGCCAGACGCGCTGCTGGTCGAGCCCGCCGGCCCGTGCCAGGTCGAGCTGCGTGCGGGCGCTCGCGACCTGTCCCGCGTCGAGGTGCAGTCGGGCGAGCAGCAGGTGCGTCTCCGGCTGGCCCTCCCCCACGGTGCCGACCAGGCTCTCGGCGGCGCGCAGCCGCTCCAGGGCGCCGCTCGCCGGGGCGAGGGCGAAGGCGGCGACGTCGGGGTGCGGCGCCAGGCTCCAGCAGCGGCGCAGCACGTCGAGCGCCTTTCCCTCCTTGCCCTGCTCGCGCAGGCGGCGGGCGTAGGCGATCGCGGCCGGCGCCAGGGCCGGGTCCGCCTCGAAGGCGCGCTTCGCCAGCCTGCGGCCCTCGGCGGGGTCGGCCTGCTCCTCTGCGGCGGCGGTGGCGAAGGCGGCGAGCGGGGCGTCCGGCGCGGACAGCGACAGGGCGCCGCGCCAGTCCTGCGTCTGCACCGCGATCTGGGCGCGCTCGGTGCGCAGCCAGGCGGCGCCGGGACGGGCCGCCTCGGCACGGCGGGCGTACTCGGCGGCGGCGGCCCAATCCTGGCGGGCCAACGCCTGGCGCAGCAGGCCGCGCAGGCCCAGGAAGCCGGCGTCGTCGCGCTCGGCCAGCTCGCGGAAGATCGCCTCCGCCTCGTCCTCGCGGCCCGACATGCGCGCGGCCTGGGCGGCGAGCAGCAGGGTCTGCGGCGTGTCGCCGAGCAGACGGCGGGAGCGGGCCGCCTCGCGCTGCGCGTCGGTGCCGTCGCCAGCGGCGAGCGCAAGCAGGCTCTGCGTCACCGCGAGGTCACCGCGGCGGCGCTGGCGCAGCGCGCCCCGCGTGGAGAACCACTGCGGGATGCGCAGCAGCCCGGAGACCAGGCGGGCCAGCGCGTAGAGCACCCCGAACAGCACCGCGAGCGCCAGCACGGCGACCGGCACCGAGGTCTGCACGACGTAGGTGCCGAGGTGCAGCACGAACTGTCCGGGCAGGTGGGCGACGAACCATGCAATCGCCACGACGATCGCGGCGAGGATCAGGAGCGAGACCGCGCGCAGCATCAGGAATGCGCCACGAGCGAGGCCAGCGCGGCGCGGGCGTCGAGGAGCTGGTGCGCCTGGGCGAGCCAGGGCGCCATGGCCTCCCTGGCAGGACCCTGCAGGGTCTCCGCGATCTCCACGGTGCCGGGCAGGTCGCCGGCACCCATCGCGTCGCCGGCGCGGGCCAGCACGCCGGCGGCCGGGTCGCCGACGATCACGTCGTCGCCCTGGCGGACCACGACGGCCTGCTGCACCCGCGCCCACACTCGGCCGAGGAACGGCCGCCGCGCGTTCTGCGGCTGGCTGGCCTGGCGGGCGGCCTCCGCGGCATCGGCGAAGGAGAGGCGCAGCGCCGCCTCGGTGGGGGGTGCGGTGTTGGCGAAGCGGGCCAGCGCCGGGGGTGCTCCGGCGATCGCGCCGAGCTTGTGGCCGGCGGCGAGGTTGTCCTGCGCGGACTGGAGCTGCGCCATGGTGCCGGCGCGGGCGGCGAGGCCTGCCACCTTGCCGGAGGACTGCTCCACCGTGACGAGGCGCGAGTCGAGCGCGCCCACCTTGCCTGACAGCTCTGCGAGCGCCTTGGCGTCCTGCGCGCCGGCGGCGTCGATGCGGGCGCCAAGGCTGGCGGCCAGGGCGTCGCGCGCGGCCTTGTCGGCGGCCTGGCCGTCGTCGATCCGCTTGGCGAGCGTGGACTGCGCGGCGTCGATCCTGCCGCCGAGCGCCGTGGTCAGCGCGGTCGCGGCGGCGGCGGCCTGAGCCGTGGCGGCGTCGATGCGGCCGGACAGGGAGCTGGCCAGGGTGTCGCGGGCGGCCTTGTCGCTGCTCTCCGCGGCGTCGATCTGCTTGCCGAGGGTGGCCTGCGCCGCGTCGAGCTGCCTGCCCAGAGCGGCCACTGCGGCGGCGCCCGCCGCGGTGGCCTGGGCCATGCCGGCGTCGGTGCGGCCGGACAGGGTGTTCACGTCGGCCTGCTGGCGCGCGGCGAGCTGGTCCTGTCGCCCGGCGATGGAGTCCAGGCGCCGCGCCAGCTCGGAGATGTCGGTGGACGCCACCGGCGCCGGCTTCTCCAGGGTGGCGAGGCGCTGCTCGATCGGCGCGAGGTTGGCCGAGGGCCGGCCCTCCACCGCGGCGAGGCGGGCCTGCACCTTATCCAGCTCGGCGGCGAGGCTGTCGCGTTGCTGCTTCGCGGCCTGCACCTGGCTGTCGAGGCCCTGCACGCGCGCCGCGTCCTGCGTCACGGTGGCCGGCACCTGCGGGTGGGTCCAGCCATAGGCCAGGGCGCCCGCCTCCAGCACCACGCCGAGCAGCGCCAGCCCGCCGAGCGTGGCGCCCAGTCGCCCGGAGCGCGCCGCCGCCCCGTCGTTCGACCCGCCCAGACCCGGGGCGTAGCCGCCCTGGGCACCATACCCGGGGCCGCCGAACCTGGGTCCGGCGGAAGCGGGGGCGTCGAAGACGGGCGACGCGGAGCCGGCCGTGCCGGGAAGCGGGGCTCCCTGGCCCGTCGTGCCGGCGGCCGTGCCGCCGAAGCCGGCGGCCGTGCCGCCGGGGCCGGCGGGTGCGGCTGTGGCGACACGGTCGGGGACGATCTCCGCGTCGGGGATGGCCGGGCGGGCGAGGTCGGGGCGGGCGGGATCGGACGAAGGGGGCATTGGGTCGCTCATAGCAGGGCCAGAACTCCGTCCAGGGTCGGATGTCGCGCGACGCGCACGCGCCGCCAGGGCAGAGCGTGTAGCGCGGCGGCGGCGCTGCCGCCAATCGCTACAGCGTCAACCGGCGCAAGCGCGGGCACAAGGGCCGGCGGCAGCGTGGCCACGAAGCTGCGCGCGGTCTCCGCGGACAGGAACAGCACGGCACGGGTTCCGCCGCCGGCCAGTGCGGCGGCGGCGGCGGCGGGGAACCGCGCGACCGGGCGGGCGGCATACACCACGCGCCTGGCCACGCGGAAGCCGTGCCCGCGCAGCGCAGCGCCAAGACCGTGGCCCTGCGACGCGCCGCACAGCAGCAGCAGCGCCGCGCCTTCGGGGTCGCACAGGCGCACCGCCAGCGCCGCCAGCGCGGTGGCGTCGCCGTCGGCGCTGTGCACGGTGCCAAAGCCGCGCGCCCTGGCCCGCGCCGCGGTGGCGTCGCCCACCGCGAGCAGCGGCCGCGCCAGCAGCGCCGGCGCGGCTTGCAGCATGTCGAGCGCCTGGCCGCTGGCGGCGAGCACCGCCTGGACCCGCGCGGCGTCCGGCAGCACGGCCGCGCGGGCGGAGACCGAGAGGAAGGGTGCCACCACCGGCACGAACCCGCGTGCGCGCAGCAGCGCCGCGGTGACGGCCGCGCCCGGCTCCGGCCGGGTTACCAGGACCAGGGTGCGCGCCGCCGCCGGGCCCGGGGAGAGGCCGACGCGCTCAGGCGAAGATGGGGCGCTCATACCAACGGCCCTCTGAAATGACCGGTGAGGCAGGCAAGATTGAGACTCTGCCTCAAACTCCGCCAAAGGCTCGCCTTTGGAGTCCACTCCTCAAGTAAAGCCGGTCCAGGGGCGGCTCGCCCCTGGCGGGTCTGGGCGTAGCTGCCCAAAGGTTCCGACGGTCCTCTTGGACCGTTGGAAGGGGCAGCGGAGGGAGAGTCCAGCCTTGCTTCCTGACAGATTGAAACCTGGGGCTGCCGGTATCAGGCGAAGATGTCGTCCGGGCTGTCGGCGCGCAGTTCGGCGCCCAGCTCCGCGCCGAGGCGCTCCGCGTCGGCGGCGCTGCCGTGGCGCGAGCGCTTGAGCAGGAACGAGCCGTCCTCGCGCGCCACCAGGCCGGTCAGGTGCAGCCGCGCGGCCTCCCCGGGCAGGGCCGGGAGCAGCCGGGCGTAGCCGCCGATCGGCGTGCGGCACGAGCCGTCGAGCACCTGCAGCAGGGCGCGCTCCGCGGTGGACACGGCGCGCGCCTCCGGGTCCTCGATGCCGGCGAGCAGCTCGCGCAGGTCGGTGTCGTCCTCGCGCACGGTGATGCCGACGATGCCCTGGCCGGCAGAGGGCACCATGGACTCGGGGTCGAGCACGACGCAGGAGGCCGGCGTCAGCCCGAGGCGGCGCAGCCCGGCCAGCGCCAGCATGCTGGCGGAGCACTCGCCGGCGGCGACCTTGTCGAGCCGGGTCTGCACGTTGCCGCGCATCATCGCCACGCGCAGGTCGGGGCGCGCGTGCAGGAGCTGCGCCTGGCGCCTGACGGAGGAGGTGCCGATCAGGCCGCCGGCGGGCAGCACCTCGTAAGGGTCGGCGGGATCGGGCGTGCCGCAGTCCGGGCCGAGGATCAGCACGTCGCGTGCGTCCTCGCGCCTCAGGCAGCAGGCCAGCACGATGCCGGGCGGCAGCGCCGTCTCCAGGTCCTTGAGGCTGTGCACCGCGAAGTCGATGCGGCGGTCGGCGAGCGCCTCGTGGATCTCCTTGGCGAACAGGCCCTTGCCGCCGATCTCGGCGAGGCGGCGGTCCTGCACCGCGTCGCCGGTGGTGCGGATGGCGTGCTCCTGGAACACCGGGTTGTCGCCGAACAGCGGGGCGCGCAGCACCGGGCAGAAGCGCGACAGCAGCGCGAGGAAGTTGCGGGTCTGGGTCAGCGCCAGCGGCGAGCCGCGGGTGCCCACGCGCAGCGGCAGGCTGCGTTCGTGCGAGACGAGCGACGAGTTCCTGTGCGTGGCGGGCGGACTTTGGGACAAAAACGGCGCGTCGGACATCAGGGTGTCCTATTACCCGACGCTGCGAAAGGGAAGCGGGCGAATGAACGGACGGCGGCACCGGCCAGGCGGCGAGCGGATTCGTGGCCGCCACGGGCCGTCGCACAGGGGAGGCCGGCGGTGAGGCAAGAAAGGTTGAGGCTTTGCCTCAAACTCCGCCAGGGGGAGGCCCCCTGGACCGCCTTCCTTGAAGCAAGCCGGTCCAGGGGGGGCCTCCCCCCTGGCGGGTCTGGGCGGAGCCCAGCCTTGCTTCCTTCCAGGCCGCCGGGACGGGACGCGCAGGTGCTGCGCTGAGCGCGCCCCGGCCGGTGCGCGGCCCCGTGCTCGGGATCGAGTCCTCCTGCGACGAGACCGGCGTGGCGGTCCTCTCGCCCGGCGGCGCGATCCTCGCCGAGGCGCTGCTGAGCCAGGAGGAGCACGCGGCGTTCGGCGGCGTGGTGCCCGAGATCGCGGCGCGCGCCCACCTCGCCCACCTGCCGCGCCTGGTGCGCGAGGTGCTGGCGCGCGCGGGCGTGGCGCCCTCGGCGTTGGGCGGGGTCGCGGCGAGCTGCGGGCCGGGCCTGATCGGCGGCCTAATCGTCGGCAGCGGCGTGGGCAAGGGTTTTGCCATTGCGGCCGGCGTGCCCTTCGTGGCGGTCAACCACCTGGAGGCGCACGCGCTCACCGCCCGGCTGCCGGGCCTCGTGGCGGCAGGGGCGGCGTTCCCCTACCTGCTGCTGCTGGTGTCCGGCGGGCACTGCCAGTGCGTCGCGGTGCACGGCGTCGGGCGCTACCGCAGGCTGGGCGGCACCATCGACGACGCGGTGGGCGAGGCGTTCGACAAGGTGGCCAAGATGCTCGGGCTCGGCTGGCCGGGCGGCCCGGCGCTGGAGCGGCTGGCGCAGGGCGGCGAGCCCGCGCGGGTGGCGCTGCCGCGGCCGATGCTGGGGCGTGCGGGGTGCGACTTCAGCTTCAGCGGGCTCAAGACCGCGGTGGCGCAGCGGGTCGCGGCCTACCCCGCCGGGCCGCTGCCGCGCGGCCACGCCGCCGACCTCGCCGCGGGGTTCCAGGCGGCCTGTGCGGACGTGCTCGCCGACCGGGTGGCGCACGCCCTGGCGATGCTGCCCGACGCCGGGCTGCTGGTGGTGGCGGGCGGCGTCGCGGCCAACGCCACGATCCGGGCGGCGCTGTCGGCGGCGGCGGGGCGGGCCGGCGTGCGCATGGTGGCGCCGCCGCCGCGCCTGTGCACGGACAACGCGGTGATGGTGGCCTGGGCTGGGATCGAGCGTCTGCGGCTCGGCGAGACGGACGGGCGGGACGTGGCGCCCCGGCCGCGCTGGCCGCTCGACGAGATGCGCTCGCCCGGGGATGGCGCCCAGGCGGACGACGCGCGGGACGGCCCGCGGGGCGAGCGAGCGCAGGAGCCGCTCCGGGCCGCCGCGGGGCAGCCGGCCGCGCCGGGGCAGGGCGGGGCGTGAACTACCGGCACGCGTTCCACGCCGGCAACGCGGCGGACTGCGTCAAGCACGCGCTGCTGGTCTGGCTGGTCGAGGCGATGCGGCGCAAGACAGCGCCGTTCGCGGTGATCGACACCCACGCGGGGTCTGGGCGCACCGACCTGGCGGGCGAGGCGGCCGGGCGCACCGGGGAGTGGCGCTCGGGGATCGCGCGGCTGTGGCCGGACCCGCCGGACGCGCTGCGCGAGTACGTGTCGCTGGCCTTGCCGCACGGGCTGCCGGGCGACACGGCTCCGGATGCGGTCGTGGGCGCAGCGGGTGCGGACTTGGCGGCGGACGTTGCCGCGGGCCCGGCGGCAGCGTCCGCCGCGGAGCCGCGTCCCTATCTCGGCTCGCCGGCGCTGGTGCGCGCGCTGCTGCGGCCACAGGACCGGCTGGTGTGCTGCGAGCTGCACCCGGAGGAGCACGCGGCGCTGCGCCGGCGGTTCGGGGGCGACAGGCAGGTGGCCGTGCACCGGCGCGACGGCCACGACGCCCTGCGCGCCTTCCTGCCGCCGCCGGAGCGGCGCGCCCTGGTGCTGATCGACCCGCCGTTCGAGCAGCCCGACGAGTTCGCCCGCCTCGCCGCGACGCTGGCGGCGGCGCACGCGCGCTTCCCAGGCGGGGTGCTGGCCGCCTGGTATCCGATCAAGCACCGCGCGCCCGTGCGCGCCTTCCACGCCGCGGTCCGCGAGGCGGCGCTGCGGGACCCCCCGCTTCGCGATGTGGTGGCGGCCGAGCTGTGGCTGCGCGAGCCGACCGAGCCGTCGCGGCTGAACGGGTCGGGGCTGCTGGTGGTCAACCCGCCCTGGCGCTTCGAGGCGGAGGCGGCCGGGCTGCTCGCGGCGCTGCTGGGCCGGCTCGGCGCCGGCGAGCCGGGGCAGGGGAGCGCCGTCACGCGGCTCGCCGATGAGTGAGCGGCCGGGCAGGAAGGCAAGGCCAGGGGCTCTGCCCCTGGACCCCGCCAAGGGCCGGGCCCTTGGATCGCCTTCCTTGAAGAGAGCCGGTCCAGGGGCGGCTCGCCCCTGGCGGGTCTGGGCGGAGCCCAGCCTTGCTGGCTGCGGTGGCCATGGCTGACGTCCCCCACATCGCCGTGGTCGGCGCCGGCGCCTGGGGCACGGCGCTGGCGCTGCACGCCGGCCGCACCGGTGCCCGGGTCAGCCTGTGGGCGCGCGACGTCGCCCGTGCGGCCTCGGCGCTCCGCCTGTCCGGCGCGGCGCTGCCTGCGGGCACGCTGGTGGCGGCGCTGCCGGGCGAGGCCGACGCCGTGCTGCTCTGCGTGCCGATGCAGCGCCTGCGCGAGGTCGCCGCCCGCCTGCCACCGGGCGGGCCGTTGGTGCTGTGCTGCAAGGGGCTGGAGGCCGGCACAGGGCTGCTGCCGCTGGAGGTCGTGGCGTCGCTGCACCCCGGCCGCCCCGCCGCCGTGCTGAGCGGCCCGAACTTCGCCGGCGAGGTCGCCGCCGGGCTCCCGGCCGCTTCGGTGCTCGCGGCCACAGACCCGGCGCTGCGGGCGCGCCTGGTGGCGCTGCTGGCCACGCCCGCCTTCCGGCTCTACGGCAACGACGACGTGGCCGGGGTGCAGGTCGGGGGCGCCGCGAAGAACGTGGTCGCGGTCGCGGCCGGGGCGGTGATCGGCGCCGGGCTGGGCGAGAACGCGCGCGCCGCCCTGGTCACGCGCGGCCTGGTCGAGATCGGGCGGCTCGCGCAGGCGCTGGGCGGACGGGCCGACACGGTGGCGGGGCTGTCCGGCCTGGGCGACCTGCTGCTGACCTGCACCGGGCCGTCGAGCCGCAACTTCCGCTTCGGCCTGGCGCTCGGCGAGGGCGCGACCCCGGCCGAGGCGCTCGACACCGCGGGCGCGGTGGTGGAGGGCGTGGCGACGGCCGGCGCGCTGATGCGCAGGGCGGCGGGCGTGGAGCTGCCGATCTGCGCGGCGGTCGCGGCGCTGGTCGCGGGAGAGAGGACGCTGGCGGAGACGACCGCGGCGCTGCTGGCGCGGGCGCGGCGGGACGAGTGAGGCCCGGTAAGGAAGCAAGGTTGAGGCTCTGCCTCAAACTCCGCCAAAGGCTCGCCTTTGGAATCCAATACTTAAGTAGAGCCGGTCCAGGGGCGCTGCCCCTGGCGGGTCCAGGGCAGAGCCCTGGCCTTGCCTTCCTCTACGCCAGCTCGACGACCACCGGCACGTGGTCCGACGGCTGCTCCTCGCCCCGCTCGCGCCGGTCCGGCTCCGCGGACACCAGGCGCTCGGTCAGCTCCGCCGACAGCAGCACGTGGTCGATGCGCAGGCCTCGGTCTCGCCCCCACGCCCCGCCCTGGTAGTCCCAGAACGTCCACACCGGCCCGCGCGGGTGCAGCGCGCGGATCGCGTCGGTGAGCCCCGCCCACAGAAGCGCGCGGTAGCGGTCGCGCGTCGCTGGCTTCACCAGCGCGTCGGTGTCGCCGATCGTGCCCGGCGCGTAGTCCTCGTCGGCCGGCGCCACGTTGTAGTCGCCCGCCAGCACCAGCGGCACGTCCTGCGCCAGCAGCGCCCGCGCCCGCTCGCCCAGCAGCTCCATCCAGCGCAGCTTGTAGGCGTAGCCCGCCTCGCCGCCGGAGTTGCCGTTGGGCAGGTACAGGTTGCCCACCCGCATCCCCTCCGCTTCGACCTCGACGTAGCGCGCCTGCGCGTCGCCGTCCGGCAGGCCGGGCAGGGCACGCGCCGTCACCTCGAACGGCACGCGCGAGAGGATGGCGACGCCGTTGTAGCTCTTCTGCCCGACCACGGCGGCACGGTAGCCGAGCGCCTCGAACGCGGCGGCGGGGAAGCCGGGCTCCTCGGTCTTGATCTCCTGGAGCAGCAGGAGGTCGGGCTGGCGGCGCTCCAGGAAGCGGCAGACGTGGCCCTGGCGCATCCGCACCGAGTTCACGTTCCAGGTCGCGATCCTCACGCGGGGGCGGCCGGAGAAAGCAAGCAAGGCTGGGCTCTGCCCAGACCCGCCAGGGGCGAGCCGCCCCTGGACCGGCGTGAATTAGGAAGAATCAAGATTTTTGCTTCGCTTAAAAGAGGCCGGTCCAGGGCGGCTCGCCCTGGCGGGTCCAGGGCAGAGCCCTGGCCTTTCTTGCTCAGTCGACGGCGAAGCTCGTCCCGCACCCGCAGGCCGAGACGGCGTTCGGGTTGCTGACGGTGAAGTGCGCGCCCATCAGCGCCTCGGTGTAGTCGAGCTGCGCGCCCGCGAGCAGGTCGAGGCTGGACGGGTCCACGAGCACGCGGGCGCCGCCGTGCTCGACCACTAGGTCGTCCGGCTGCGCGGACTCCTCCAGGGCGAAGTTGTACTGGAACCCGCTGCACCCGCCGGCGAGCACGGAGACGCGCAGGGCCTGCGGCGCGCCTGGCTGCCCGGCGACGATCTCGGCGATGCGGGCGGCGGCGCGCTCGGACACGGCGAACGCGGTGGTGGTGCTCATGGATGGGTTCCCGGTTCGGTTCCGCGGTACATAGCGCGGCGGCGTGGCCAATTGAAGGTGCGGCGCGCGCGGTGTAAGCCGCCGGCCATGAGCAGCGGCCCCGACAGCCCGGCGACCCGCAACGCCCTTCCCGGCGCGACGCCTGCCGCGTCCGGGCCGGACGCTGCGTTCCCCGGCCGCAGGGTCGGGCTGCAGCCGTGGGCGGTGCGCGCGGAGCTGAGCCGCGGGCGGCTGCACCCGGAGGCGGGCTCGCCGACGCGCTCGCCGTGGCAGCGCGACCGCGACCGGGTGATCCACTGCGCCGCGTTCCGCAAGCTCCAATACAAGACCCAGGTGTTCGTCAACCACGAGGGCGACTTCTTCCGCACCAGGCTGACGCACACCATCGAGGTGGCGCAGATCGCGCGCTCGATGGCGCGCGAGCTGGGGCTCGACGAGGACCTGACCGAGGCGCTGGCGCTGGCGCACGACCTCGGCCACCCACCGTTCGGCCACGCCGGCGAAGACGGGCTGAACGCCGGCATGAGGCCGTTCGGCGGCTTCAGCCACAACGCGCAGTCGCTGCGCATCGTGACGCGGCTGGAGACGCGCTACGCCGCGTTCGACGGCCTGAACCTCACATGGGAGACGCTGGAGGGCCTGGCCAAGCACAACGGGCCGCTGCGCCACCCGCCCGCCTACATCGCGGAATACAGCGCGCTGCACGACCTGCGGCTGGACAGCCATGCCTCTGCGGAGGCGCAGGTCGCGGCGGCGTCGGACGACATCGCCTACCACAGCCACGACCTCGACGACGGCCTGCGCGCCGGGCTGTTCGCGATCGGCGACATCGCGCACCTGCCGGTGGTGGGTGAGGCGCTCGCCGCCGCCAGGCGCGCGCACCTCGACGTGCCCGACGAGCGGCTGCGCCACGAGACCATCCGGCGCGTGATCAACTGGCTGGTCACCGACATGGTCGAGGAGACGCGGCGACGCATCGCCGACCTGGCGCCGGCCAACGCCGACGCGATCCGCGCGGCGTCCGGCCCGGTGGTGGCGTTCTCGCCGCGGGTGGACGCGGCGAATCGGGCGATCAAGGATTTTCTGCGCGCGCGGATGTACCGGCACTGGCGGGTGAACCGCATGTCGCTCAAGGCGCGCACGCTGACGGAGTCGCTGTTCCACGTGCTGCACGACCACACCGACACGCTGCCGGACGGCTGGCGCTCGATGGCGGGGCCGTCGGGGTCGGAGCGCGCGGCGGGCACGGTCGCGGACTACATCGCCGGCATGACGGACCGGTTCGCGCTCGACGAGCACCGGCGGCTGACGGATCTGTCGATTCCGGGGTAAAGAAGTAAGCAAGGCTGGGCTCTGCCCAGACCCGCCAGGGGCGAGCCGCCCCTGGACCGGCCTTACTGAAGTAATGGATTTCAAAGGCGAGCCTTTGACGGAGTTTGAGGCAGAGCCTCAACCTTGCTTGCTATTCTTCGTTCTCGCCCCTCCACATCCGGGGTAGGCGCGCGCGCCCCGTGGGCGTAGGTCCGGGGGCCGTCTCCGGCTCTGCGGCCGAGATCGCCGAGGACACCGCCATGCCCCCAGACCTGTTCGCCACGCTGCGCGCCCGGATCGTCGACGCCCTGCGCGCGGCCGTGCCCGACCTGCCCGACTCGGTCGCCGCGCGCGTGGAGGTGACGCCGACCCGCGACTCGGCGCACGGCGACATGGCGACCAACGCCGCGATGCTCGCCGCCAAGCCGGCCGGGCGGAAGCCGGCGGAGCTGGCCGCCGAGCTGGCGCGCGCCCTGGCGACGCTGCCCGAGGTCGCGGGCGCGGAGCCGGCGGGCCCCGGCTTTGTCAACCTGCGCCTGCACCCTGACGCGTGGCGCGCGCAGCTCCCGCTGATCCTGCGCGCCGGCGAGACGATCGGCGCGTCGACGGTGGGCCACGGGGTGCGGGTCAACGTCGAGTACGTGTCCACCAACCCCACCGGGCCGATGCACGTGGGCCACTGCCGCGGCGCCGTGATCGGTGACGCGCTGGCGGCGCTGCTGGCGCGGGCGGGGTTCGAGGTGACGCGCGAGTTCTACATCAACGACGCCGGCGCGCAGGTGGTGGCGCTGGCCTGGGCGGCGTACTGGCGCTACCTCCAGGCGCTCGGCACCGCGCTCACCCAGGAGCAGTTTGCCGCGCAGACCCCGGGCGGGCTGCAGTACGGCGGCGACTACCTGGTGCCGGTGGGCGAGGCGCTGGCGGCGGCGCACGGCGAGAGCCTGGCAGGGCCGGGGCTGGGGGTGGCCGAGCCATCGCTGTGGCTCGACACGGTGCGCGCGTTCACGGTCGCCGCGATGATGGCCTCGATCCGCGAGGACCTCGCCGCGCTCGGCGTGCGCCAGGAGGTGTTCACCTCGGAGCGCGCGCTGGTGGAGGCCGGCGCCGCGGACCGCGCCATCGCCACGCTGGTCGAGCGCGGCCTGATCTACCAGGGCACCCTGCCGCCGCCGAAGGGCAAGCTGCCCGACGACTGGGAGGCGCGCGAGCAGACGCTGTTCCGCTCCACCGACTTCGGCGATGACGTGGACCGCCCGCTGCGCAAGTCCGACGGCAGCAACACCTATTTCGCCAACGACGTCGCCTACCACGCGGACAAGCTGGCGCGCGGGGCGGCGGTGGTGATCGACGTGCTCGGCGCGGACCACGGCGGCTACGTGTCGAGGATGCGAGCCGCGGTGCGGGCGCTGGACCCGGCGGCGAGCTTCGAGGTGGTGCTGTGCCAGATCGTGCGCATCATCAGGGACGGCGTGCCGGTGCGCATGTCCAAGCGCGCGGGCACCTTCGAGACGGTACGCGACCTGCTCGACGAGGTCGGGCGCGACGCGGTGCGCTTCACCATGCTCAGCCGCAAGCCGGACGCGCAGATGGAGTTCGACCTCGACCTCGCCGTGTCGCAGACCCGCGAGAACCCGGTGTTCTACGTGCAGTATGCCCACGCGCGCTGCCGCTCGGTGCTGCGCGCCGCCACGGCCCAGCTCGGGGAGGCGGCGCTGCGGCCCGAGGCCCTGGCGGAGGCGCCGCTCGGCTCGATCGAGGCGGAGGCGGAGCTGGCGCTGCTGCGCCGGCTCGCGGGGTGGACGCGGATGGTGGAGGGCGCGGCGCTGGCCCGCGAGCCGCACCGCATCGCGTTCTACCTGTATGAGCTGGCGGGCGACTTCCATATGCTGTGGAACCGCGGGCGCGACGAGGCCACGCTGCGCTTCCTGCAGGACGAGCGGCCGGAGGCGACCCGGGCGCGGCTGGCGCTGGTGTCGGCGACCGCCATCGTGCTGCGCTCCGGCCTGGCGATCCTGGGCGTGGCGCCGGTCGAGGAGATGCGCTGAGTGGACGAGCACGACCGCGACTTCGGCCAGCCTGATGCAGGGTCCGACACGGAACCCGACATGCGACCCGACACGGGGCGGCCGGACGCAGCCTGGGCCGGCTTCCGCCGCGTGGCCGCGCCACGCGCCGAGCCGCAGGTCGGCGTCGATCCTGGCCGGGGCGGGGCGGGGCGGGACCCGCACGGGCTGGAGCCCGACCACGCCATGCCGTCCTGGCGGGCGCGGCGCGACGGCCCCGGCTCCGACCTCGGGCGCATGGGCAAGGTGGCGGGCGGGCTGGCGCTGGCGCTGCTGGCGGTGGCGGGCGGCTGGTCGATGCTCGGCCGGCGGCCGCACGAGATCCCGGTGATCGAGGCGCCCGCGGGTCCGTTGCGCGTGCGGCCGGAGAACCCGGGCGGCATGCAGCTCGCGAGCGGCGTCGACACCACGCCGGAGGGCACCGGCACCCTGGCGCCGCCGCCGGAGGTCCCGCAGCCCGGGGCCTTGCGGGCGCAGATCCAGGCGGGTGCGACCGTGGCGGGCCTTGCGGCGGGCGCCGCAGCGGTGCCCGCCGGCGTGGTCGCACAAGCCGACCAGGCGACTCAGGGCCAGACGACGCAAGGCCAGGCGACTCATGCCCAGACGGCCCAGGGCCGGACGGAGACGTCGGCTGTGTCGCCGCCGGGCGTGGCGGTCCCGGGCATGGCGGTCCCGGGCGTCGCGCCCGACCTGCCCCTGGCAGCGCCTCGTGTCGCGGCCGCCGTGCCCGGTGTTCGCGTCGCGGCATCGTCCACGCAGCCCGGGCAGCCCGGGCCGGTCGTCGGGACCACGACGCCCGGTCCAGCCGCGGCAGGGGCGCAGCCTGCGGCGGCCGACGCCCGCCCCGCCGCCGCGCCGGCTGCCGGGACGCAGGGTGGCGCCATGGTGCAGCTCGCGGCGCTCGACTCCGAGCAGGGCGCCACGACAGAATGGCAGCGGTTGCAGCATCGGATGCCCGAGCTGCTCGGCAGCCGGCGCCCCGAGGTGCAGCGCGCCGCGCACGACGGCCACCCGATCTGGCGGCTGCGCACCGGCGGCTTCGCCACGATGGCGCAGGCGGCGGAGTTCTGCATCCAGGTCCGCGCGAGGGGGACGGGGTGCTCGATCGCCGCGTTCTGATGCCAACGGCGCCCCGGAGCGAGCGGTGAAGCAAGCAAGGTTGAGGCTCTGCCTCAAACTCCGACAAAGGCAGGCCTTTGGAATCCACTCCTTAAAAGAAGCCGGTCCAGGGGGGGCTTCCCCCCTGGCGGGTCTGGGCAGAGCCCAGCCTTGCTTCCTTGCAGGTCCACGCCAGCGGCCAGGGCCGGCACGGCGCTGCGGATGATTCCGGCCATCGTCGGGGTCGCCGGCCTCGTGCTGGCGGAGGCGGAGGCCGCGTTGCTGCGCGCCTGCCCGCCCTGCGGGGTGATCCTGTTCGCCCGCAACGTCGCCGACCCCGCGCAGCTCCGCGCGCTGGCGGCGTCGCTGCGCGCGGTGCTGCCGGACGCGGCGGTGCTGGCGGTGGACCAGGAGGGCGGCCGGGTTGCCCGGCTGCGGCCGCCGCACTGGCGCGCGCACCCGCCGGCGGCGGCGATCGGCGCGCTGGCGGCGGGCGTGGCGGAGCGCGCGGCGTGGCTGACCGGCGCGCTGATCGGGTTGGAGTGTGCGGCGGCCGGCCTCGACCTGGTGTGCGCGCCGGTGCTCGACCGCCGCGTGCCCGGCGCGCACGACGTGATCGGCGACCGGGCGTTCTCCGCCGACCCGGCGCGCGTGGCGGCTCTGGGCGAGGCCTGCGCGCGCGGCCTGCTCGCCGCCGGGGTGCAGCCGGTGGGCAAGCACGCGCCCGGCCACGGCCGCGCCGGCGCCGACAGCCACCTGGGCCTGCCGGAGCTAGACGACGTCTGCGACGACGACCTTGTGCCGTTCGCCGCCAACGCCTGGCTGCCCTGGATGATGACGGCGCACGTGCGCTACGCGGCGCTCGACGCGGCCCCCGGCACGCTGTCCGCCGCGGTGGTCGCGGGCGTGCTGCGCGGCCGGCTCGGGCTGCGCGGCGTGCTGGTGTCCGACGACCTGGTGATGGGCGCGGTGGCGTCAGGCGGCGGGCCGGGCGCGGTGGCCCGCGCCGCGCTCGCCGCTGGGTGCGACGTCGCGCTGCACTGCAGCGGCGTGCTCGGCGACAGCGCCGCCGTGCTGCGCGCCTGCCCGCCGATGACCGCCGCGGCGCGCGCGCGCATCGACGACGCACGGGGGATGGCCGCCTCGAGCCGGCAGGCGCTTGACGCCGGCGCCCTGGCGGCGGAACGCGAGGGGCTGCTCGCGTGAACGGCGTGGTGGCGCAGGTGCTGCTGGCGGCGCTGCCGGCGGTGGCGGCGATCCTGCTGCACGAGCTGGCGCACGGCTGGGCGGCGCTGGCGCTCGGCGACGACACCGCGCGCGCGGCCGGGCGTCTGTCGCTCAAGCCGTGGCGCCATGTCGACCGGGTCGGCACGCTGCTGCTGCCGGGGGCGCTGCTGCTCGGGCAGCTCGCCACGATAGGCCAAGTCGAGTTCATGTTCGGCTGGCTCAAGCCGGTTCCGGTAGCGGCTTACCGGCTACATCTTGGCAAGTACCAGAACCCGCGCCGGCTGATGATGCTCGTGGCCCTGGCCGGGCCGCTGGTAAACTTCGCGTTGGCGTGGCTGGCGGCGCTGTCGCTGCGCCCAGCCGCCGGGCTGGCGCCGCTGCCCGCTAAGGTGGTCGGCACGATGCTGTGGTACTTTATCCTGTACAATCTCGTGCTCGGGCTGTTCAACCTGCTGCCGGTGCCGCCGCTGGATGGCGGGCGCGTGGCGGTGGGGCTGCTGCCGGAGGCGCTGGCGCTGCGCTGGGCACGGCTGGAGCGGGCGGGGATCGCGCTCGTGCTGCTGGGCGCCTTCGTGCTGCCCGCCGTGCTGCGGCAGGCCGGCGTGGCGTTCGACCCGGTGCGCGGGCTGCTGGACCGGGTGCTGCCGGCGGCGCTGACGCTGGTGCTGCGCCTGGCGGGGAGCCCCGACGCCGGGTTCTGACCCGACCTGTCAGGGAGGCAAGGCTGGGCTCTCCCTCCGCTGGCCATTCCAATGGCCCAAGCGGGCCATCGGAACCTTTGGCCGGCTACGCCCAGACCCGCCAGGGGGGAAGCCCCCCTGGACCGGCTTTCTTCAAGTAAGGGATTCCAAAGGCGAGCCTTTGGCGGAGTTTGAGGCAGAGCCTCAACCTTGCTTGCTTCATTGCCTACCCGTCAGGGCCGCGGCTGGTCGCGCTCGACGGCGTGTTTCCCGTGCGGCTGCGCCATGCTACGTCTTGCGGCGCTGCCGACCCGGGCGCGGCGCCCCGGCTGCGGCCGTGCCCAGGGCTGCTGCCGACAATCGTGGCCCGTCGCCCTTGCGTACCCGCGACATCCGGCCAGGGCCGCACCACATCCCGTCCGTCAGGAGAGACCGCCCCGCCATGTTCGACTTCGCCTGGTCCGAGATCGCGCTGATCGGCGTCGTGGCCCTGGTCGCCATCGGCCCCAAGGACATGCCGGTCGCGATCAAGACCATCGCCGACCTGGTGAAGAAGGGCCGCCGGATGGCGGGCGAGTTCCAGATCCACGTCGACGAGATGGTCCGCGAGGCCAACCTCCACGAGGTGCGCGACCAGATCAAGGATCTGCGCAGCCTCAACATTCGCGACCAGATCACCCGCGCGGTGGACGGCGACGGCACGTTGCGCCGCACCCTGGCCGAGGACCCGCTGAAGTCCGGCACCACCGCCGCGTCTCGCCCCGGCGCCAGCATCGCGCCGGACGCCCTCGAGGCGGAGCGCGACGCCGCGGAGCACAGCATCGGCCTGCCGCGCCCGCCCTCCGTGGCCGCGCCGGCCGTGGCTGCGCCGTCCTTCCTGCCGCCGGGCGTCGCCGTCCCGGAGGCCGCGCACCCCGCCCTTGCCGCGCGCGCGGCGGCGCCGTCGTTCATCCCGCCCGCCGCCGTGATGCCCGCCGCCGTCATGCCCGGCGTCGCCGCGCCGTCGCCCGCCGATCCCCTCGCGTCGCGGCCTTCGGACGTCCACCCGTCGGTGCCGCGCCCTTCCGCGCACGACCCGTCCATGGCAGGTGTTGCCGCGGCCGGTCCGCCGGCCTCCGACGGCTAGGGCAGCGGCGCCGCGGCCTGGCGGACCGCCGCCGGGCTCCCCCGCATCGCAGGACTCAATCCTTGGCCAGCACCGACGCGTCCGCTGCCTCTCCCGCCGACACCATCGACGACAAGCCCATGCCGCTGCTGGAGCACCTGGTCGAGCTGCGCCGCCGGCTGCTCTGGTCGATGCTGGCGTTCATGCTGTGCTTCGCGCTCTGCTACCACTTCTCGGGGCAGATCTACCTGTTCCTGGCGCAGCCGCTGGCCCGCATCATGCGGCAGAAGAACGAGCAGCCGCACCTGATCTACACGGCGCTGTACGAGGCGTTCTTCACCTACATCAAGGTCGGCTTCTTCGCTGCCGCGTTTCTGTCCTTTCCGGTGATGGCCAGCCAGCTCTGGATGTTCATCGCACCGGGGCTGTACCGCAGCGAGAAGCGCGCCTTCCTGCCGTTCCTGATGGCGACGCCGGTGCTGTTCCTGCTGGGTGCGGCGCTCGCCTACTACTTCGTGTTCCCGGTGGCGTGGACGTTCTTCCTGAGCTTCGAGACCACGGGCGGCGGCGACGGCCTGCAGATCCAGCTCCAGGCCAAGGTCAGCGAGTACCTGTCGCTGGTGATGAAGCTGATCTTCGCGTTCGGCATCGCCTTCCAGCTCCCGGTGGCGCTGACGCTGTGCGCCAAGGTCGGCATCGTCACCTCCGCGGGGCTGAAGAAGTACCGGCGCTACGCCTATGTCGGCTGCTTCGTGGCGGCTGCCATCTTGACGCCGCCCGACATCATCACCCAGACCGGCCTCGCCGTGCCGCTGATCCTGCTCTACGAGCTGTCGATCTTCCTGGCGCGGCTGGTGGAAAAGAAGCGCGTGGAGGCCACCTGATGCACGACATCCGCGCGATCCGCGCCCACCCGGAGGCGTTCGACGCCGCCATGGCGCGGCGCGGCCTGCCGCCGCAGAGCCCGGAGATCCTGCGCCTCGACGCCGAGCGCCGCGCGGCCATCGCCCAGGTCGAGGCCCGCCAGGCCAGGCGCAAGCTGCTGTCGAAGGAGATCGGCGCCGCCCGGGCGCGCGGCGAGGACACCGCGGCGCTGGAGGCAGAGGCGGTCGCTTTGCGCGACGAGGCCGCGCCGCCCGGCGCGTCGCCGGCGACGGTCGCCGGGCGGGACAGCGATGCGGACGCGTCCCTCGCGGCGCTGCTCGCGTCCCTGCCGAACGTGCTCGACGCCGACGTGCCCGACGGCGCCGACGACTCGGAAAACGTCGTGCTGCGCCAGTCCGGCGAGCCGGCGCCGCTCGCCTTTCCGGCGCGCCAGCACTTCGAGCTGGGCGAGGCGCTGGGCATGATGGAGTTCGAGTCCGCCGCGAAGCTGGCGGGCGCGCGCTTCACCGTGCTGCGCGGCCCGCTCGCCCGCGTGGAGCGCGCTCTGGGCCAGTTCATGCTCGACCTGCACACGCTCCAGCACGGGCACGAGGAGGTCTGCGTCCCGCTGCTGGTCAACGCGGCGGCGATGTTCGGCACCAACCAGTTGCCCAAGTTCGCCGACGAGGCGTTCCGCACCACCGACGACCGCTGGCTGATCCCCACCGCCGAGGTGCCGTTGACCAACCTCGCCGCCGGCGAGGTGATCCCCGAGGCGCAGCTTCCCCGCCGCCTGACCGCGTTGTCCGAGTGCTTCCGCTCCGAGGCCGGCTCGGCGGGGCGCGACACGCGCGGGATGCTGCGCCAGCACCAGTTCCGCAAGTGCGAGCTGGTCACCATCGCCCACCCCGACCAGAGCGAGGCCGAGCACGAGCGCATGACGCGCTGCGCGGAGGCGGTGCTCGACGCGCTGGAGCTGACCTGGCGGCGCGTGCTGCTGTGCTCGGGCGACACGGGATTCGGCGCGGCGCGGACGTACGACCTGGAGGTGTGGCTGCCGGGGCAGGCGGCGTGGCGCGAGATCAGCTCGTGCTCCAACACCCGGGCGTTCCAGGCGCGGCGCATGAACGCGCGGTTCCGCGGCACGCAGGACAAGGCGCCGGGGTTCGTGCACACGCTGAACGGCTCGGGGGTCGCGGTCGGGCGCGCGCTGATCGCGGTGATGGAGACGCACCAGCAGGAGGACGGCTCGGTCGCGGTGCCGGAGCGGCTGCGGCCATACCTGGGGGGGATGGAGCGGGTCGCGCGGGCGTAGGTCAGCAAGCAAGGCTGGGCTCCGCCCAGACCCGCCAGGGGCGAGCCGCCCCTGGACCGGCTTGACTTAAGTAAGTGTTTCCAAAGGGCTCGCCCTTTGGCGGAGTTTGAGGCAGAGCCTCAACCTTGCTTTCTGCCTCAGTGCGCGTGCGCCTCGTCCACGTCGTAGCCCAGCCATTCGTTGACGATGTCCGCGACCTCGCCCGGCTTCTCGATCGTCGGCAGGTGCCCGCAGTCGTCGAGCGAGAACCAGTGCGCGTGCGGCAGCGCGTCGGCCATCCTGCGCCCGGTGGCCACCGGCACCAGGGCGTCGTCCTTGCCCCACACCACCAGCGTCGGGATGTGGATCGTGCCCAGCCGCTCCCACACATCCTCGCCTGCCGCCAGCGCGCGCATCTGCGCCCCGCCGTCCCGCCCGCCGACGCGGCGCGCCATCGCCTCGAAGCTCGCCCTGGCCTCGGTGTGCTGCTGCGCCACGACGAGGCCGGCCAGCATCGCGATCGCGTCCTCGGTCCTGTCCTCGATCATGCCCGCGAGGCCGAGGCTCTGCTCTCGGTCCGCAGCACCTGGGTCGGCGCCCATCAGCCACAGGCCGCGCACCCGCTCCGGCGCCGCCAGCGCGATCTCGATCGCCAGCCGCGCGCCGTACGAGGTGCCGCCGAGCACGAAGCGCTCCGGCGCGCGGGCCAGGATGTCGGCGACGCTGTCGGCCAGCGCCGGGCGCGGCGACATCATCACGTGTGGAGTCACCGTGTCTTCGATGCCGGACAGCACGGGGCCGTACAGCGCCTCGTCGCAGAGCAGCGCGGGGATCAGGACCAGCGGGGTCTTGTCGGCCATGGAGAGGCTCCTGAAGGTGGCCGGAGTGTGCAACGCGGCACGGCGGCTGGGAAGGCACGGCCAGGCTGCGGCGGCGGGCGGGAGAGGGAAAGCAAGGCTGGGCTCCCCCTCCGCTGCCCCTTCCAACGACCCAAGCGGGTCGTCGGAACCCTTGGGCGGCTCCGCCCAGACCCGCCAGGGGCGAGCCGCCCCTGGACCGGCTTTACTGAGTAGCGGATTCCAAAGGCGAGCCCTTGGCGGATGAGGCAGAGCCTCAACCCTGCCTGCTTTCTTCGACGCCGAGCCGCCCCGCCAGGTCCTGGGTGAACTGCCACGCGACCCGCCCCGACCGTCCGCCCCGCGTCGCGGACCATTCCAGCGCCTGCGCGCGCAGGGACTCCTCCCCGACCGGCAGCGCGAGGGCGCCGGCGTATCCGGCGACCATGGCGAGGTAGGTGTCCTGGTCGCAGGCGTGGAAGCCGATCCACAGGCCGAAGCGGTCGGACAGCGAGACCTTCTCCTCGACCGCCTCGCCGGGGTTGATCGCCGAGGAGCGCTCGTTGTCGATCATGTCGCGCGGCATCAGGTGGCGCCGGTTCGAGGTGGCGTAGAACAGCACCGTCTCCGGGCGGCCCTCGATGCCGCCGTCGAGCACGGACTTCAGCGCCTTGTAGTCGGCGTCCTCGCGCTCGAAGGAGAGGTCGTCGCAGAACACCAGGCAGCGGCGCGGGTGGGCGCGCAGCACGCGCAGCAGCTCGGGGAGCGTGGCGATGTCGCCGCGCTCGATCTCGACGAGCGCGAGGCTGCCCGGGCGCTCCGCGTTGGCCTGGGCGTGGGCAGCCTTGACCAGCGAGGACTTGCCCATGCCGCGCGCGCCCCAGAGCATGGCGTTGTTGGCCGGCAGGCCGCACGAGAAGCGCAGGGTGTTCTCCAGCAGCGTGGCGCGCTGCCGCTCCACGCCGCGCAGCAGGGCGATGTCGACGTGGGCGATGGTTGCCACCGGCCGCAGCTCCGGGCGCTCCGGGTGCCAGACGAAGCCGTCGGCGGCCCCGAGGTCGATGGCGCAGGCCGGCGGCGGGGCGAGGCGCTCCAGCGCCTCGGCGATGCGGCGCAGCAGCGCGCCGGTGCTGTCGCCGGTCCCGATACTGGTCACGGCGTCGGGGTCGGCGGGGGCGGCTTGCAGGGTGTCGGGCATGGCGGAGATCCGGGCGGGGCGCTTGCGGGACACGCGGCCTTGCGCGGGCGGGATGCCTGCGGCTGGGCACGAAGGGGCCACGTGGTGCATATTGACGCGGGGGTGGCGGAACCTATGGTCCCCCGCGCCACCCGACAACCCAGACTTTCGCAGCACGAACCCCTGTCACCCGGAAGCCCCTGCCATGAGCCTGCTCGACCTGCTGATCCCGCCGGCCCACGCGCAGGACGCCGGGGGGCTGTCCGGGATCTTCGGCAACGCCCAGGTGCTGCAGTTCCTGCCGATCGTGCTGGTGTTCGTGGTGTTCTGGTTCCTGCTGCTCCGGCCGCAGCAGCAGGCGGCCAAGACGCTCAAGGCGCAGCTCGGCGGGCTCAAGCGCAACGACCGCGTGGTCACCTCGGGCGGCATCCTCGCCACGGTGACGCGGGTGCGCGACGGGGTGCGCGAGATCGAGGTCGAGATCGCGCCCAACGTGCGGGTCACGGTGCTGCGCGACACCATCACCGGCGTCTATGTCCCCACGCCGGCCAACGACACCAAGCCCGTGGTCAAGGCCTCCTGAGCGCCCCGCCGCCAGGACGCCGCATCTCCGTCCCGGGCCGCCGTGGCCGGAGCCGGGCGGTGCCGGGGGGCACGCTCGCCGTGGCGCTGGCGCTGTGCGGCTGCGGCACGCTGTCGGCGCTCGATCCCTTTCCAGGGCATCCCCGCCCTGTCGCGGCCGAGCGGCCCGTGGATACGGACCCGGCCTCGGCGACGTTGCCGGTCGCGGCACAGGCCATGTCGCCGGTCACGGCACAGGCCATGTCGCCGGTCGCGGCGCAGGGCATGTCGCCGGTCGCGGCGCAGGGCATGTCGCCGGTCGCGGCGCAGGGCGGGGTGGAGGACGGCCGCTACGCCGGGCTTTCGATCCTCACCGCGTTCCACGGTGACTGCAACGCCGGCGGCACGGGCGAGATCGTGGTTCGCGGCCAGGCGCTGAGCTACCAGGATGCGCACAATCCCGCCTTGTCCGGCCCGCTTGGCGCCGACGGCAGCGTGGACCTCGAATCGGCAGGGACGCATCTGACCGGCCGGTTCGAGGCTATGGTGTTCACCGGCCGCATTGCGGGCGGGCCCTGCGAGTATCAGATGCGTTTCGAGCACGTGGCCGGGTAGAACTGCTCCTGACTGGCGCGTTCGGCCCGACCTGCCGGATGACGGGTGCGGAGATCTCGCGTGAGGTCGGGCCAGGGCAGTCTGACGCGCTGCGACAGCGGCGGGGCGGCGTCCACAGGAGCGCCCTGACAGGGCCGGCCCCTGCGAAAGCATCGACCAGGACGATCATGGACCAGTTCGAACGCTACGACCCGGACGATTTCGACCTCCTCGGCCTGCCCTTCGCGGTGCCGGCCGGCGGCGACCTGCAGCTCATGGTCCCGCAGCGCGACGTGGTTTCGGCAGCCGTGGACGCGCTCGGGCGCGGCACGGCGCTGGCGCTGGTCACCGGCGCGGCGGGATCGGGCCGGACCATCGTGGCAGCCGCGCTCGCCGACGCGCTGCGCGGCCACGGCCTGGTCGTCGACGAGATCGCGCAGCTCGGCGGCATCACCGGCACGGCCCTGCTGCACCGGGTCGCGCCGCTGCTGCGGATCGCGCCGGACCGGCTCTCGCAGGCGGTGGCCGCCATCCTCCCGGATGCGGCCGGCGCAGCGGTCCCGCACCCGGCCGGGCCGGGCCTGCCCGTGCCCGGCCTCGCGATGCCCGGCCTCGCGATGCCCGGCCTTGCGATGCCCGGCCTCGCGATATCGGGGCGCCGCACGGCCGCCTCGCGCGGCGCGGGCCTGGGCGTGCGGGAACCGGAGTCGCCGGACACGTCGGGGCTGGAGGTGCTGCGTGCCGCGGCGCACGCCGGCGCGCGCCTGGCCGAGGGCGCGCAGACGGAGGCGGCGCTCGCCGTGGTCGTGGACGACGCGGGGACATGGCCGACGGAGTCCCTGCTGGTGCTGCTGTCGCTGGCGCGTCTGCGCAGGGGCGACGCCCCGCTGCTGCAGGTCGTGCTGGTCGGCGACGCGGCGCTGGAACGCCGCCTGGCCGCGATGCGCGGGGCGGGGCAGGGCGGTGGCCCGTCCGCGCCGGTGTCGCTGCGCATCCCGCCGCTCACCCTGCGCCAGGGCCAGGAGTACCTCGCCCACCGCTTCGCCGCCGCGGGCGGCAGCCTGGAGCGCACCGTGTCGGCTGCCGCGGCGCGCGAGATCGTGGTGCGCTGCGCCGGCAATCCCGGACGCATCGACCAGCTCGCCGAGGACTGCCTCGTGCTCGCGGCGGGCCAGCGGCGCCGCATGGTGACGCCGGCGGTGGTGCGGGCGGCGTGCGAGCCGTCCGCGCGGCGCGGTGCGCGGCGGTCGGGCCCGGTGATCTGCGCGCTGCTCGGCGCGACCGGCGGCGTGCTCGCGGCCGGCGCCGGGCTGGGCCTTGCCATGCACGCCTGGACGCCGGCGATCCCCGCGTCGTCCGACGCCGCGCCGCCAGGCCCCGGCGCGAGCCTGTTTGCCGGGGCGGGACAATTCGGCACGCCATTGTCCACCGACGCCGTGACGCATGGCGCAGCGGACCGGCCAGCGGGGTCTGCGGGGCTCGTTCCGGCCGTGCCGCATCCGGCTGCGCCGTCCACGCCGTCGCCGGTTCCGGCGGCTCGCACCGTGCTGGCCCCGGTTCCCGTCGTTCCGCCACCGGCCCCGGTTCTGTTCCCGGACCCACCGGCCGTGCCTCGCGTCGCCGTTCCGGAAGAGGCCGACGTGACGGCGCAGCCTCTGCTGCTCGATCCGGTTCCGGTGGCGCCGCCGCGCGTCGACGTGCCCCTGCTGACACAGGCCGCACCGGTCGTGGTCCAGGCGGAAGGCAGCGCCGGGGCGGCGGACCTGGAGGTGCCGGCGCTGTCGCTCCCGGCGGCTCCGCCCGTGCAGCCGCGCAGTGCCCAGGCGCCTGGGGCATCGGCGCCGCAGGCCGTTGCCGAGACGGCCCAGGCTGAGACGGCCCAGGCTGGCGCATCGGTGTCGCGCGGCGAGGCACCCCCGTCGGGCGAGCCGCGTGTGTCGCCGCTGTCCGCCGCAGCACCTCCGGCCGTGGTCCGTTCGCCGCAGGCTGGGGTGCCGCAGGCTGGGGTGCCACAGGCTGGGATGCCGGTGGCCGTGCCGCAATACGACGGGGCGGTGGTGATGCATTCCGCCAGGGTGCGCGACACCGCATCGGTGCTGCTGCGCCGCATCTGGGGCCATGACGACGCGGTGGCGGAGGCACTGTTCCGCTCGCTGAACCCTTCGGTCGACGCGCAGGGGCCGTGGCCGGCCGGAACGATGGTGACGGTGCCGCAACGCACGCGCCGTGCACGAGGCGACACGGCACCGCCGCCACGGCCGCGCATGGAGCGGGTGGAGTTTCCGGCACCCCCCTCGGCGCCGCGCCCCCGGTCGGACGCGATATACGACAACCCCGCGGGGCAGGTGCAGTCCTCGGTGCCGTACTTCTGCCGCTCGATCTCGCCGCAGAACGGCGCGGAGGACGCCTATACCCGCCAGGTCTGCGGCCGCTAGAGGCGGGGGCGTGGCGGTGAGCGGGGCCTGCCGCCGGCAGGTCCTGCTGCTGCGGGCTCCGGGAAGCAAGGTTGAGGCTCTACCTCAAACTCCGCCAAAGGCAGGCCTTTGGAATCCGTTACTTGAGAGAAGCCGGTCCAGGAGGAGCTTCCCCCCTGGCGGGTCCGGGCGGAGCTGCCAGAGGTTCCGACGATCCGCTTGGATCGTTGGAATGGCAGCGGAGGGAGAGCCCGGCCTTGCCTGCTGACGGAGTGCCGGTCTCAGGCGCTGGCGAGCTGGCTTTCCGCGAACTCGTAGTTGGCGATCTTGTCCATCCAGTTGGTGACGTAGTCCGGCCGGCGGTTGCGGAAGTCCAGGTAGTAGCTGTGCTCCCACACGTCGACGCCGAGCAGCGCCGTGCCCTCGCCGGTCGCCAGCGGGTTCGAGCCGTTCGGGGTCTTGGTCACCTTCAGCTTGCCGTCGCTGCCCGCGATCAGCCACGCCCAGCCGGAACCGAACTGCGTGGTCGCCGCGGTCTTGAACGCCTCCTTGAACTGGGCAACGCCGCCGAAATCCTCGGTGAGCTTCTGCTCCAGCTTGCCGGGGATCTGGCCGCCCTTGGGGCTCATCGCCTGCCAGAACAGGACGTGGTTCCAGTGCTGCCCGGCGTTGTTGAACACCGGCGCCATCTCCGGCTTGCCATGGGCGAGCCTGACGATCTCGTCGAGCGACTTGCCCTGCAGCTGCGGGTCCTTCTCCACGAAGCCGTTCAGCGCGGTGACGTAGGCCTGGTGGTGCTTGTCGTGGTGCAGCTCCAGGGTCTCCTGGCACATGCCCTGCGCGGCGAGCGCGCCCTTGTCGTAGGGGAGGGCGGGAAGGTCGAACGCCATGGTGCATACTCCGTGATGATGGGGCGGCGCCGGGCGCCGCACACCAGCCCATGATAACGCCCTCGCTGGTGTTGGTTCCGGTGAAGCAAGGCCAGGGCTCTGCCCCGTTGCTTGGAAGCGGGGACCCGCCGGGGGCAGGCGCCCCCGGACCCGCGCAAATGAAGGGGGACCCTCGTCGAGGTTTCCAAAGGCGAGCCTTTGGCGGAGTCCAGAGGCAGAGCCTCTGGCCTTGCCTGCCTGCCTTGCCTCGGCCATCTGCGTCGGATGCTGTCCCCCCTCGGCGCGCTGGTGCGCCGCCATGACCCCGACCGCTTCCTGTGCGCGCTGTTCGCGCCCGAGGCGCTGCGCGAGCGGCTGTTCGTGCTGTACGCGTTCAACCACGAGCTGGCGCGGGCGCGCGAGGTGGCCTCGGTGCCGATGCTGGCGCTGATCCGGCTGCAGTGGTGGCGCGAGGTGGTCGAGGGCGCGCGCCGCAGCCACGAGGTCGCCTCGCCGCTGCTGGACGCGGTCGAGGCCGGCGTGCTCGACCGCGCGGCGCTGCTGGGGCTGGTGGAGGCGCGCGAGGTGGAGGCGGAGGACGCGATCCCGACGCTCGATGCGTGGCGCGACCATCTGCTGGCCGGGGCGGGCGAACTGGCGGCGGAGGCGGCGCGGTGCCTGGACGCGGCCGGCGCGGCGTCGCATGGCGCGCGGATGGGCGAGGCGGCCCGGGCGCTGGGCGCGGCCTACGGCGTGGCGGGGATGCTGCGCAGCGTCGCGGTGCTGGCGCGGCAGGGGCGCTGCCTGTTGCCCGACGACGTGCTGGCGCGGCATGGGCTGGACCGCGACGCGGTGATCGCCGCGCCGCGTTCGCCCGGGATGGCGGGGGTGCGCGCGGAGCTGGCCGACGAGGGGCGGGCGCTGCTGCGGCGGGGCGCGGCCGTGCGGCTGCCGCGGCGCGTGGCGGCGGCGGTGCTGCCGGCGGCGCTGGCGCGGCGCGACCTGCGACGCCGCGGGGGCGAGGAGGCCGGGGCCAGGGGGCTGGGCGACCGGCTGGCTGTGACGCTGGCGGCGGCGGCGGGACGGGTCTGACGCGCAGGGTGCCGGCGGGCAAGGCCGGGCTCTGCCGAAGCCCGCAAAGGACCGGGAGCCTCTGAAACTCTCTCCTTAAGTCATGGATTCCAAAGGCGAGCCTTTGGCGGAGTTTGAGGCAGAGCCTCAACCTTGCTGCCTTCCGCCGCACCTTCTGCGGCGAACCTTGGGCAGATCAGCCTACCACCCGCATCAGGATCTGCCTCCCATGGACGCGTCTCCAGGGCTCCTGACCGCCACGGGGATCGACACACGATGCGTGCGGGGTGCCAGGATGGCTCTGCCTGGGCGTGGCAATCCGAAAGACCTTGCACCTGCCCGAGCATCCGGGTCAGCATCCTTCCACAGGCGGGGCTGGCGACAAGCCGGGGGTGCCGCGGTGTGGTTCGGATACGTCTCACCGCCGGCGCGATCATTCGTGCGTCGGCTCCGTTCGTGTCTCCAGACGGTGTCGGGGCTCGCCACCTTGCGCTGTCTCCGGCCCCCTGGCACCTTGTGAAAAGACTGTAAATTTCAGGTGAGGACAACGACATGAGCAACAGCAGGCGTGCGTTTCTTGGCACCGCGGCGCTCACCGCGGGCAGCCTCGTGGCGCTGACGGGCACGGCTTCGGCGGACGACAAGGGCCAGCCGGGCGAGGGCGGGTTCGGCCGCCAGTCCAAGCAGCTTTCGCCGGGTGCGACGGTCGCCTACCACAACCCGCAGGACGTGGGCGAGATGCCCGAGTTCACCCGGTCGCTGGACGGCTCCAAGCCCAAGATCACCTCGGGCGGCTGGGCCAAGGAGTCGACCGAGCACCAGCTGCCGATCATGAAGGGGCTCGCCGGCGTCCACATGTTCCTCAACCCCGGCGCGTCGCGCGAGCTGCACTGGCACGCGATCGCGGCGGAGTGGGCCTACGTGATCGACGGCCAGTGCCAGACCACCGTGCTCGACCCGTCGGGGCAGACCGAGTTCAACAACTACAAGCCGGGCGACCTGTGGCTGTTCCCCAAGGGCCACGGCCACTCGATCCAGACGATCGGCGACCAGCCCTGCCACTTCATCCTGTCGTTCGACAACGGCGCGTTCTCCGAGCACGGCACGTTCTCGATCACCGACTGGGTCGACGTGACGCCGAAGAGCATGCTGGCGAAGAACTTCGGCCTGGACCAGGCGGCCTTCGACAGCTTCCCGAAGGGCGAGACCTACATCCAGGCCGGCCCGGTGATCCCGATCTCCGAGGCGAAGGATTCGCCCTGGCCGAAGGAGTCCACCCACAAGTTCAGCCTGCTGAAGGACCCGCGCGCCGTGCGTGACTTCGACGGCGGCAGCTTCCATCTCGCCACCGTCGACGAGTGGCCGATCTCGACCAACATGTCGGGCGGGCTGATGGTCATCAAGCCGGGGCAGATGAAGGAGCTGCACTGGAACCCGAACGCCAACGAGTTCCAGTACTACCTCAAGGGCACCGGCCAGGTGGCGATCTTCGGCTCGGGCGGGCGCAACAGGACGGCCGACGTCAAGGCCGGCGACACCGCCTACATCCCGGCCGGCTACGGGCACGGCATCCTCAACACCGGCTCCGAGGATCTGGAGATCATCCAGACCTGGGACGCCGGCAAGTTCGAGGAGATCACCCTGAAGCATTGGATGGCGACCGCTCCGAAGTACCTGCTGTCCAACAACATGGCGGGCGCTCCCGTCGCCACCCTGGACAAGATCCAGAACGCCTGATCGCGAACCCCGCGGGGCCGGCCTCCAGCCGGCCCCGCGGCCACGACACGAGGCGTCGTGCGGACAGTCCGGCAGTGCCGGCGCGGCATGACGTGATGCCCGTCCGAGACGGAGACCGGCCTAGGATGGGCCACCGGGCGCCGTTCCATGCCCGTGGCCATCCGAGGTTCGTCCATGCTCCCGATCCTGATTGTCCCCGCGATCCTGCTGGTCCTGCTGCTGCTGCGCACGGTGCGGGTGGCGCCGGAGTGGCGGCGCGTCGTCGTGCTGCGCCTCGGGCGATTCCGGGCGGTGCGTGGCCCCGGGCTCTACATCCTGCTGCCGATGCTCGACACCATCGCCATGACCATCGACATGCGCATCCAGACCACCTCGATCACCGCCGAGCAGGCGCTGACCCGCGACACCGTGGCCGTGGGGGTGGACGCCATCGTGTTCTGGCAGGTCGAGGACCCGCGGGCGGCGGCGATCAACATCGCCAGCTACGCGGAGGCGATCGAGCGCGTGTCGCAGACCAGCCTGCGCGAGATGATCGGCGCCTCCGACCTGTCCCGCCTGCTGTCGGACCGACGCTCCGCCGACGAGCAGCTCCGCGTCACCATCGCCGGCAAGACGCACGACTGGGGCGTGGGCGTGCGCTCGGTGGAGATCCGCGACGTCGCCATCCCCGCCAGCCTGCAGGACGCGATGAGCCGCCAGGCGCAGGCGGAGCGGGAGAAATCCGCGCGCGTCACCCTGGCCTCGGCCGAGCAGGAGATCGCGCGCCAGGTGCTCGAGGCGGCGGCGATCTACGCCGGCAACCCGGTGGCGCTGCAACTGCGGCAGATGAACCTGCTGTACGAGATGAACAAGGACCGCGGCGTCACCGTTCTGGTGCCGACGGAGATGGCGTCGGCGCTGGGGGTGGTGGCGCGGGGGCTTGCGTAGGAAGAAAGGCCAGGGCTCTGCCCCATGTCTTGGAAGCGGGGACCCGCCAGGGGCGGCGCCCTTGGACCGGCATCCGTGGGGGCTCCCCTTCGTCGTGGTTTCCAAAGGCGAGCCTTTGGCGGAGTCCAGAGGCAGAGCCTCTGGCCTTGCTTGCTTCAGGCGAGCGTCTCGCCGAACAGCGCCTGCATCGACGCCCAGGAGCGCGCGTCCGCCTCCGGGCTGTAGCGGATCGCGTCGGGCATGTTGCGCTTGGCGGCGCCCTGGTTGGTGAAGCCGTGCACGGTGTTGCCGTACAGGTGCATCTGCCAGTCCACGCCGGCGCCGCGCATCTCGGCCTCGAAGGCGGCGCGCTGGTCGGCCGGGATCATCGGGTCGTCGGCGCCGATGCACACCAGCACGCGCGCCCGGATCGCCTTTGCGTCCGACGCGGGCGCCGCGGTGCCGAGGCCGCTGTGGAAGCCGACCACCGCCTTCAGCGCCGCCCCGCCGCGCGCCAGCTCCAGCGCCATCGTGCCGCCGAAGCAGAACCCGATCGCGGCGACGCGCGCGCCGTCCGCCTCGGGGCGGGCGAGCAGGGCGTCCAGGCCGCCCCTGGCGCGGGCGCGGGTCTTCGACGGGTCGGCGAACAGCGGCTTGAGCAGGCCGATCGCCGCCTCCAGGTCGTCCTCCACGTGGCCCTCGCCGTGCAGGTCGCAGGCCAGCGCCACGTAGCCCAGCGCCGCAAGCCGCTCGGCGCGGCTGATCGCGTGCTCGCCCAGGCCGAACGCCTCGGGGAACACCAGCACCGCGGCGCGCGGGCCGGCGGCCGGCTCGAAGAACAACCGGCTGCGCATGGCCAGGCCGTCGGCCTGGTAGGTCAGGGTCTCGTGCTGCATGGGACGCTCCACAGGGTTCGCGCGCTTGGAGCACCGGGCGGGGGCGAGGGCAATGCTCGCCGGCGCGACGAGGCCGGGATCGGGCCGGCTCCGGGGATGGCTCCAGGCGGCGGAGTTCGTTCGGGGCCGGGCGGCGCGCCGGGGCCGCCGCCGCTTCGGTTCGGCCAGGTTCCGTGGCAGGAACGGCGGACGCCCGCCGGGCGCCGGGAGCTTGCATGACCAACGCGACGGGGCGGCAGGAGCCCGGGGAGGTGAGGTCGCTCACCGGGTTGAGGGGTGTCGCGGCCGTCGATGTCATGCTCAACCACTACAACCTCCAGCACTACGCCGTGGTCGGGTTGTTCGCGTTCCACAACCCGGCGGTCGACCTGTTCTTCTGCCTGAGCAGCTTCACCCTGTGCCTCGTCTACTGCGCGGGAGGCGGGGGCGCAGGAGGCGGGGGCGCAGGAGGCGGAGGCGCAGGAGGCGGAGGCGCAGGAGTCGGAGGCGCAGGAGTCGGGGGCGCGGGAGGCGGCAGGCTCGACCTGCGCAGCTACGGCGCGGCCAGGATCGCGCGCGTCTACCCGCTCTACGCGCTCACCACGTTCGGGATGGGGCTCACCGCGGTGCGGTCCGTGACGGACCACTTCAGGAGCTACCCGTCACCGGGGATCGTTCTCGACGCGGTGCGCCAGGCGCTCATGGTGAACTCGTGGCCCGTGGTCGGCAGCGGCGTGGCCTGGAACGTCGCCGCGTGGTCGGTGTCGGTCGAGGCGCTGTGCTACGCGGCGGTGTTCCCGCTGCTGTTCCGCGCCTCGAACCTGGCCGCGGCCTGGTCGCACACCGCGCGGGGGTGCCTGGCCGTCGTGCTGGGGGCCTGCTCGCTGCTGGCCTACGTCTGGTACTTCGATCCCGGCATCAGCACCTGGGGCCAGCCGCCCCCGGCGTCGTACTGGACCTATTGGGTCGCCGCGGTCAGGGGCATCGCGATGTTCGGCGCCGGGTGGCTCGCCTACCTCTGCCTGCAACAGAGGGACGCGCTCGCCGCCGCCTGCATGGGCAACGCCGACCTGCTGGCATTCCTGTTCCTGTGCGTGCTGGCCGGCAGCGCGCTGCACGTCGTCAACGTGCAGGTCTCGGTGGTGCTGTTCCCGTTCCTCATCCTCGGGCTGATGAACCAGCGCTCGGTCGCCGCCAGGGTCCTCTCCACCGGGCCCGTGCACTTCCTGGGCAGGATCTCCTACTCGGTCTACCTGCTGCACATCCCGGTCTACACGCTGATGCCGCACCTGCTGCCGGCGACGGACAGGGGCGGTTACCAGAAGATGATCGTCATGTCGGGCATCACGCTGGCGGCGTCCACGGTCTGCTACTTCGCGTTCGAGGCGCCGGCGCGGCGAGTGCTGCGGCGGTGGCTGGGCGTGCGGACGATGCAGCCGGGCGGTGTGGGCGCAGGCGAGGCAAGCAAGGTTGAGGCTCTGCCTCAAACTCCGCCAAAGGCTCGCCTTTGGAAACCACTTGTCTAAGCAAGGCCGGTCCAGGGGCGGCTCGCCCCTGGCAGGTCTGGGCGTAGCTGCCAAAGGTTCCGACGATCCGCTTGGATCGTTGGAATGGCAGCGGAGGGAGAGCCCAGCCTTGCTTTCTGCCTTATACGTCCGGCTTCATTGGCTGACACATGCCCACGGTCTGGTTCCGATCGAGGTGACGCGCTCCGGCTTTGCGGTGAACCAGTTCCAGGCGGTGCAGCACGCGTCGACGATGTCGTCGTAGG
>JAABUY010001350.1_pt1 | contig 33454 bp, 31 predicted proteins | sample 5560271 | NCBI WGS metagenome assembly JAABUY01 (sample SAMN10711886, study PRJNA513374) | rock metagenome | isolation source: Antarctica rocks | place: Antarctica: Victoria Land, University Valley | reverse complement strand
GGGTCAGGTAGCATCGTACGTCGGATGGTTTTCGTATCCTAGTATCCCCTGGAGGTCTCTTGGCTCTCCTGACAAGCAGAAGGTTCGTAGCCGGCAGCACGTACAGCTGGACCTCATCGCCAGCCCATCTGAGTCACATACCTGGTTATCAGAGGCAACAGTCGGGTAATGGCTGGAAAGTTATGTGATATCATTGCTTACTCATCTCTTACTAAGCACCCCTATTTATGTCTTAGTCATCATTTCCTATATATACTCTACATAGTGTAAACAAATAGAAACAACTTTCTACAAATCAATTCACATCTAATAGCATCAAAGATTTAAAACACACTTTTAAGCAGCTCTGAAGCTCAGACTTTGATCTGAGCTGATTTAATTCATATTTTAATCATAAAAGTTCTGATGCAGTAATGCATAAATTATATATTCATTCTTTCTTCAGTGCTCATTGCTACTTCAGTGTTGAGACTACAGAATAAAGAGATAAATTTTTATGCTGTATTATATGAAGAAAAGTTTTATCTTTCTTATATTGTAACATATCTGACAGCAATTCAAACTAAATCAAAATTAATTTATTAATTAATGTCTTTAATTATTTACAATTTCTCAGTATAAAGCTCAACTCTATTTCTATAATAATGAATAAACTCATTATCATTAATCAGTCATCAGTGTCAGAAACAGCTTCTTAAATCAATTATAAGACAATAACAAGTTAAATTGCATTTCTTTAAACTTAATTAAGAAATATTTATGTTAATTAACTGATTCTCATGCCTGAGACTACATCTCTATTTAGTGCAGCTTCAGAAACTTAAGAAATATTTAATGTAATAATATTTTTTTCTGCAACAGTGTTCAAGAATTCTCTGAAGATGAAGATACTGTCTATTTATAAGAATAATTGAAAAATGAATGCTGCAGAGATGTAAATTCTCAAAATAAAAGTTTACTTTTAATTTTACAAAATGTTGATGAACTGACTTCTGAGCAACAAAGTGAAGATTATTGTTATAATCAGTTATTTGAAAAATACTGTCAAAGTATGATGACTTTAAAAAGAAGAATGACTTTAAGTTAAAAAAGATTCATTAAATATTAAATCTCAAAATATAAACAACTTCTTTCTAGCATTTCTACTGATCTTTGAAAATATTAATGAAATGAAACATTAATGTTGCTGTTATGAGGCACTGAAACAAACAAAATTGATTTGACAATATAAAGCAGAGTTTACAAAAATTGTATAACTTCTTCAGTTTATATCAGTTAAATATGAACAGAAATGACAGTTCACTCAGAATTTAAAGCAAAAGATTTAATTTAAACTTTGAAAGTATTTAAAGACTGAAGTGACTACTCTTAATGAGTTAATTTAATAAGTTAATTAAATTAAACAAAGTCTTTAAGAAACACATAATGAGAATTATCTTAACATCTTTGACAGCTTAAATTCAAATCATAATAACTCATTAAACAATTCTTAAGATCAATCTCAAAGTCATGAAAGATCAATTATATTTAAATTAAATAAGTTAGATATGAAAGCTTATTGAATCTAATGTAAAAAGAATAAAGCATACTTTCATTATGAAAAGTTCTTATATATAATTAAAGATTGCTGAGACAATAAGAACACTGATAAGAATAAAGATAAAGACAAAGATAAGAATAAAAATAAGAATAAGAAGAAGAATAAAGATAAGAAGAAACTGAAGATTGTTGAAGTTGATTTGAATAATTTGAAAAACTAAAGTTATTTATAAATATAGAAATGTTCATGAATAAGTTGACAGAAGCTTCTATTCAATTTAATAATGATTTGAGTGAAACATTCACACTGAATAATCTGAAACTCTTATTATTAAGTATAATCTTTAGTCAAATCAACATTCTCAATTTAAATGCATATATTCTTACAGATCACATTCAAGACAGACTGAACAAGATAAATGTGAAAGTACTAGTTAATTTAGATATAAATTAAATATATATCTTTTTGACAGTTATTAATTAAATATTAATTAATAGTTAATATAAAATCAAACTGCTTAAGATATTCTTATTAAATAAGCAGATCATTTAATTAACTGTAAAGCTGATCTTTCATCTTAAGATAAATAGCTTTCAGCAATGATTAAAAGCATGAATTATAAATCTTTAAGAACATAATCTTATTCTGAGATTAATTTAATTGAAAGTCACTAATTCTCAAATTGATTAAGCTATAAACTGTATAATAATTCAGAATTGACAACAAAAACATTATTATCTGTTTCTGAAAAAGTGACAACAAGCTGTAAATGAATCAACATTAAATGTGATTGAAGAATGCATAGCTATGAAGACACTTTAAAATTACAGAATTGTCAGATACTTACTAGTAATTTAACAGAACTCAGAGAAGTCAGAAGTTGAACTGTTAGCTGTTATGAATGAATGATTATAAATCATTATTAAAGAGTTTTAATCTATATTTAAATTGACTTTATTAGACAAATTATCATTTAAATAAATGTTTAAACATAGCATTAACATCAGTGACATTAAGTCTGTCAACATAAATACTTACTTTCTGTTATAGCTACAGCTAAACAAACAGACTAAACAGATAATGAAGCTATTGAATAAAGATCTGATTTGTAAATCTATAAGTTTATAAGACTTTCTAATTCTGTTCATTAAAAAGAAGAAGAGTACATGATGAATGTATATTGATTATAAAGCATTAAATAATGTTACTGTTAAGAATAAATATTCACTTTTCTGAATTCAGAAATGTCTAGATCAAATTGATAAAGTCTGATATCTAATCAAGCTCAATTTCACTTCAGACTATTATCAAGTTTGTATAACTGAAAATGATATGAAAAAGACTGTCTTCAATACTCATTACAGTAAATATAAGTTCATAACTATGCTCTTTAAGCTATGCAATGCTCTGATGACATTTCAGTTAATGATGAACTCTATATTACAGAACTTACTCAACAAATTCTGTTTAATATATCTTAACAACATACTGATCTTTTCTGACTCAATTTCAGATCATCAAAAACACTTATAAATCATTCTTGATATCTTAAAGAAACATAAGCTATATATTAAGTCTAGTAAGTGCACTGTTGAGACAGAAATTCTTAAATTTTGTAAATATTTTGTGAGACAAGACATGCTACAGTCAGTCTTTATTAAGATATCAGTCATTAAGAATTGATCTACCTTAAAGACAGCACATTATGTACAGTAGTTTCTTGAACTGACTTTGTATTACTGATGATTTGTATAAGAATTTATATAAATTGCAGCATCACTATTGAATTTACTTAAGAAGAATGATGTTGAGTTGTGTACAAAGAAGAATTAATTCATTGTCTGAAATACATTATGTAACAGTGTCTTTCAATAGCTTAAGAATGCACTTACATTTAAATCAATACTTATTTAAGTAATTATATACAAATCATTTATTATTAAAACAGACACTTTCAAATAGGCAATTGACTGTGCTCTGATGCAGAATGAAATGAATGAGAAACTTTATTTAATTATTTATGATGATTAGAAATTACAAGATGCAGAGCTTAATTATTCTGTTTATAAAAAGAAGTTATTGATTATTAAGCATGCACTTTGAACTTAACAGTACTATATTAAAAATGATCATACTATGACTATTATTATGAATTATGAAGACTTACAATATTTAAAGAATACACTGCATCTATTCAAATGACTAACTTAAAGCATTGATAAATTTCAGCAATATGATCTCAACATTCAATATTGATTTGAAGCTCAAACTATTATATTAAATTTAATTAGTCATTAACTCAATTTTATAGAGAAAGACTTAGCAAATAAAGTGTTCTTAGATGTTTTGTGAGAGCTAAATAATGTAAAATGAAAGAAAATAATGATAATGTATCTAAAAGATAATACAGAATCTGAAAAGTCACTGCTTTGCAAATATATATATAAAAATGATGTAGTGAATCAATTTTGACTGCATTACAATTTGAAATTGAACAACTCATATTTAATTTAAAAATAAGACAACAGCAAAGTGTCATTTCTACAGTTTTAGTACTGTGCAGACTTTTTAAAATATATATACATCAAATATGAGCATTTAGAAGCATTAAGACTGCTAAAAGTTATTTGACTTCAAGTTTAATGATATAAATGATTGCAGAATATTAAATTATTTGCAAAACATTATTTTAACTGTTAAGTTGCTCAATCACTCTGAAAACATTAAAAGATTAAAGAACATTTATATTCAGCTTGTAAGAATCTATTACTGTTTAAAAGATAAGAAATTAACATAATAAGTATATTATCTTAAACATTCTGAGAGAACTGCTGAATTATAACAGCAATTAATTATGTTACAGACTGATCTGTGACTAAAGCTGTTTTAAATGCAACAGAAATAATAGTTGCAGATTTTCTATGTAACAAAATCTTTACAAATTATAATTCACTGAGAGAGTTACTATCTAATAATAATATGAACTTTCTCAGTCATGTTGTGATCTACTATTTGAAAAAGCTCAGAACTCAGCATAAAACAATGACTTTTTATTATCTCTGTATAAATGAAAAGATAGAAAATCTAAATGAAATGTTGAGCTTCATGCTTACAAAATATTTTATGAGTAAATCAACTCAATTATGAAACAAATACTTATCATAAACACTTTTTGCAATTTAAATTTAAGCTTATAATACAATTAAACAGAGCTCATTCTATTTACTGTATAAAGTAAATTCACAATTATCAGACAACTTAAACAATCTTTGACTGCTGAGAGAAACTGACTTTGAAGATTAGTTAAAATGAGTTAAGCAGATATAAACAGTTTAAGTAACTGTTAATGAAATTCTTTTATGAAAGATTATTAAATTGAAAACAATTTATAATGAAACAGTGCAATTAAGCATTACAAAGAAAGAAAACTGAGTACTTATATAAAATGAAGAGTCTCAGAAATTTAAAGCTAAATGATTTAAGTCTTATAAGATATTAAAAACTCATTCATTAAAAACTTATGCATTAGAAATGCTCACAGAGCATGTTTTACAAAATTTAATTTATAATAATTAATTTATAAAAGCATATATCTTTAATGCTGATGAATTTTGAGTTAATTCAGAACTGCAAAGCAATCTAAAATGAGTTAAACTATCTGTGCAGTAATTAAATTCTGAAGTTAATGAGATTTTTAAACAAAAAAAGTTATCATTGTCTTTTTATGAAGAACTCTCAATCATATCTCAGATCAAATGAGATCACAGATAAAAGAAAGAGCTATATAAGCTTTTAGTAAAGAAGAAAGAAGATCTTTCTTAGAAGATAATTTATAAGATATAAAAACATTATGAATAAGTAAATTTATTTGTACTCTCATTACAAAACATTTTAAAAGCATATTGAAGTGTTGTTTCTTCTGAATTGATCTTGACTGAAGTGAATGATGTAATGAATGCATTACAGAAAACTATTGAAAGTTAAAGAAATATTGATGACTTGACTTTAATATTCATGATAGAAAAGAGATGTAACTGAGAGAGAGTAAAAGTTTTAACATTATATGATATTAAGAAAAAACTAAATAATTAAAAATGACTCAGTAAAGACTTACAATAATAACATAATGAGTTGAAGTCAAAGCAAACAAGAAATAAATCTAAAAAGAAAGATCAAAAAGTTTTAACTTTAATAATGATTAATAGTGATTTGATAATGATCTGTGAAAGAAATATAAGCTTATATAATTTATGTAAAAGACTTAAGAAAAAGATTCTTATAAACTAGAAGATAATAGTATTAGAAGCAAAGCAATTTCATTAATTATTTATTTTGTTAGATATATAACTCACAATAGCTATGCTATTAGTGTGGTGCCACCTTTTAACAGGTTATGAGCCTGAGTTAGTGTGTGATAACTTGTGTAAAATGGTGCCTAGGTCACCTCTGCCAGTAATTCAAGTTCATGGTGAGAAAGTAAGTTCAAAAGGTCATGAGTTTGAACTGCTGTCTGTGTGCACTCTTTACATCTGTGGGTCAGTTGTGGGCCAATTGTGGGTTAGAGAAAGTGTTAGATATATAACTCATGATAGCTATGCTATTAGTGTGGTGCCATCTTTTAACATATTTATTAAAAAAAAAAAAAAAAAAAGCTGTGAACTAAGTACAGACTGTATTTAAAACAAAATTACTGTTCACTGTAATGACATAATGATGAGTAAGAACATAACTGATGTAAATGAGATAATGATGTAAGTAAAGTAACAAATACACTGATGTTAAGTTTTTTAACTTAACAATAAAGAATCTCAACAGTCATCTTTAACTTATCTACAGCACTTAAAACATTCTTTATTGATGAGTAATTGTAGCTGATGAGAAGTGTAACATCACTGATAATGATAATAAGAACAGTGAATAAAGCAATAACATAATGATAATAAGAAGTTGTCAGATTGACAGATAAAGAAAATTTAAACTTTATATGATTTAAAACAATAAGTAATCATTATATTAATATAAACTCATATTTACAAAAGCTGCACTGAATACTCTGTGCATTTTAATGACAGTTTGTACATAAATTACAAAGAAGATAATGATCATTAAACTTGATCTAAATACACACTGTAAATGACTCATCTTTATATACATAGTTGTTACAGATAGTCAGCTCATGTTTTTTATGAATGTAAATAATAATAGCTTCACAATATATTCAGTGAGCACAAAAATAATCTGAATTTATATTAATATACAGAATTAACTATTAAATTATTGAACAACATCTTAAGCTCAGTCTTAAGTCAACTCTTTAATGACAAATTAATCAGAGCATTAAGCAATAAGAAGTTAAGCTAATCAGTAATTAATTTGTTAAAGAGAAAAGAGAAAGCAATATTAGAAATAGAATGCTTAATTAATTTTATGTATTGTTAGTGTTAGATATATAACTCATGATAGCTATGCTATTAGTGTGGTGCCACCTTTTAACAGGTTATGAGCTCAGGTTAGTGTGTGATAACTTGTGTAAAATGGCGCCTAGGCCACCTCTGCTGGTGGTTCAAGTCCATGGTGAGAGAGTAAGTCCAAAAGGTCATGAGTTTGAACCACTGTCTGTGCGCACCCTTTACACCTGCGGGTCAGTTGCGGGCCGATCACGGGTTAGGGGGAGTGTTAGATATATAACTCATGATAGCTATGCTATTAGTGTGGTGCCACCTTTTAACAGTTAGTTTTTAAATTAAAATTAAGACAACAATATACTGAGAAAAGAGTTTTATGAACTTTTCTTAAAATAAAAATGATCAGTAATCTTATAAATATAATTAGAAGCAGACTTCTTTCAGTTTAAATTATTGTTATCTATATCTGATGATGAAGTAACAGCAGCACAATGTGAAATATAGATCTTAAAAAATGATTTATGAAACATTAATGATATATTATAAACATATTATGAAAGCTTACATAATGATAGAGCAAATAAAAAATTAATAAGTTGATGAAGTAGCAGTTAAAAGTTGAAGTGTGATTGAAAACTAAAGAAAGAAGAAGAGAATTTTTTTTAAGAAATTGTAATTAATGATATAGATAGACAGTGTAAACAGTGAATAATTTATCTTATTATTATGACAACAATAATCTGCATTTTTAGCTGCTTTTGAACAACAATAGTGATGTGAAGCAAGATAAAACAATGTGAATGTAAACTGCAGATGAAATTTTTACAGAATGTTAAGCAAATCTCTGCATTCACATTAGCAAACTGTTGTGACTATGCAGTAGAAAAGAATGTGATATCATTGCTTACTCATCTCTTATTAAGTGTCTCTATTTATGTCTTAGTCATCATTTCCTATATATACTCTACATAGCGTAAATGAATAGGAACAACTTTCTATGGACTGATTCACAGTTATCAGGCGGCTAGAACACGTGCCGATAGGAGCTAATTTAGCGCTTAAGCGCTTCAACATTACCGACATGAGGGTAAGTTATGGCTTGAAGGGTGTATCAGTATCTTCAATCTAGAACACTAGACACGACATCTAGCCTTCTACGATCATTGTCCCGACGCTCCTTGACTCAATTACATTCTCTACTGCCATCTTTAGCGCTTGATCCTACGCCAAGATTTAGCAATCATCGTTGTGAGCGTGTGGTACTATTATCTGTCCACAATGACTCGAGCCCAACAGACAATCTCAATCGGTTCCTTGATCTCCTCTGTACGTCAATACTCTAAGAAGACCTTTGGATATTGTCAAAACTCAGGCATATTTGTACTAATGAGGAGCTACACAGCTCTATCTAGCTTGCTACCTACATCTGATCCCCTTTCCGGCGAAAATTCAGGAGGAAGTAATACCCGTTGTGAGTGTCCTACCCTTGTGCTACGTCTACCCGTGCGAGCTGGTATTCTAAGGTAGTACTGACCGACGGTGTTTCACAGCTACCTTTCTGGGCACTCGTCTCATTTGGCGCATACCTCCTTTTCAAGCTCGGCTGGGGAGTTTTCAGCTTCAACGATGTCCCTGAGGCGTATAGTGAGCTGATGAAAGAGATTCAAATCGCACGAGCAGACTTGAGATCAAAAGGAGTGGACGTCGATTGAATTGTTCATTTGGTACTGGCGTTCCGTGAAGACTTTGGTCTTACATACATCTCAATCTGAAGGCGGGAAAGGGCGGGACATCGAATATACTAGTCGTTATACTCACACAGATATACATCACCCACGAACCGTCCCTTCTTTCAGATGCCGCTGCTTCAAGCGTTTCTCGGTCCGCATGAATTCCCTTATACCAACTGGGATATCCCTGAACAGGTCCCCTCCACCCAATCCAGTCCCCCAAGTTGTCTCGCTTCCTCCGCCGTCATCGTCCATACTGACACCACTCTCCGCGCCCTGATGCTGCACGCTCGCCATCCGTGCCTCGCTGCTCTTCGCCGCCCATTCCTCGAGCTCGTCGCGGTATTGATCCCATACGCAATTAACACAGCCTGACATACAGCAGTTGTCCGGCTCCGCAGGGCGCGGTGGAACGAGTACGCCGGCAATCAAGGTAGATTTGCGGTCTAGTTCGGCACGACGCTCTCCGGGGCCTGCAAGCCGCGATCCGAAAATCACTCTGGCTTTCTGGAGTCGCTCTTCTCTGTCTGTTTTGGGTAATGATTCGGGTGACGGTGATGCGGGTAGAGTCGCCGTGGCCGGGGCTGTTTTGCTGTAGGGTTCGTTAAGAAGAACTAGACGCAGCTGTGAGCTTGGCGTCGATGGTAGGTACTAAGTGGGTACAAACGCTTGTAATAGCCGTCCAACGAGTTTCCTTGCTTTTCCTGGCGAGGTATTGAAGAACGATATCCCCTCTGTATTCTGTCGCTGCTTTGCAAGCCAATGCGCCGTGACGGAGTCACAGCTTGGGCCCTTTTCAGGCAGCGACGGAACATGGTACAGGCCGGACAGCGCATGACTTTGGGTGATAGCAAGATTGGGGCAAAGTCTCGAGCCCTATTGTCTACACGATTCTCAATCTGTATGAGTCTGATCTTGATGATATTACCGTCTCCCGGACCGGGAGTGCATTCAAAGTTGATGGAGTATCCCCGCCGACTCAATCACTTCAAAGATAGTGCACCTGTGGCAGGTTCAATGAAAGCAAACATGAACCTCATAAAACAAAAGAAAGGCCTTGATTGTCGCACCACCCTGTCAACAACGGCCTCTTCGTTCGATCATCCGAGGACCCCTCCAGTACGGATTGATTATGTCAGCAAAGCACAGTCCTCGCCTGCCAAACTCGTTAGCGCCCGCCCAAGCGAATATCAATATCTATCGCCGTCGCGTGTCTCTCCTACCTCTGCGCACGATATGGTTTTTGAATACATGTAAATGGAGGATCACGGGATGATGCGCATTGTGCTCTTCTAATTGACACCAGGGCGTATGACACGAAGCTACAATGGATTCGTCGTCCAGTTCAAAGCGGCGCAAAACATCACCTACATCTGCTGTGGGCATCGACGCGTTGAATACGCCAAGCTTGGTTCCTGGCCACAACAGCGAATCTACAACTCCCAGTCGAGCTTCTTATCTTTCGCCAACTAAAGCAAGCTTGTCCCGCTTCAATCCGGGTTTACTGCCTCGATCACAAGCCGCTGCAAATGGAGGAACGAAAAGAACCCCGAGACCGAGCCGTAACCCCACCTTCGGACGCCCTCGAAGTAGTAAAGGGGAGGGTGATCGCATGAATGCAATTGGGAAATCACCGTGGCAAACTACACCAGGGCCACACCAGGACGACGTTTGGGACGCTGGGGGCAAGGCTGTAAGGAACGAGGCAGGGTCAGCTACGCCTAGGCGGACAACGCAAGCTTTCGGAGGTGGACTATCGGTCGCGCCGCGAAAGATATCACGAACACCTGGCCGAGGTGCTTCCGAGGCTCCAGTGTCAACGGCTGGGCCTGATGCAGTCATTGCGGCTTCTCCGCCGGAAACAGCAGAAGAGGCACCAGACGTGGCGCAGGAGGATGTAGATGGGCAATTGGAGCAAGAGCTACAGGGTAGCGCCGGGAAATCTTCCACACGAAACCCACAAGCACGCGACCGAATTGAGGTTCCCGCAAGCGCAGATCAGGGTGAGCCCGAGCTACCGCCAACCCCGACGCAATTGGGCTTGGAAGCTCCGCCTGAACCGCCGAAAGGCTTGTTGTATAGTCCAAGCCGTAGGCCGCCGAGGAAAAAGGCAGCTGGCTTAAATTCTTCTCCATTGAAACCCAGAGACCCACCTGACGAGGAACCTCCCAGGACGCAAAGGCGGACTAGCGCTCGCATTCAAGAAATGATGAAGCACCTAGAACAGCAACCGGAGGCGAAGGTGGATGAGATAAGCGAAGAAATACTACACAAGCAGAACCTACGGGACGAGTTGCGAGAACATCTCCAACGGCTGCAGGAAGATGTGGAAGTATGTGAGAAGGAGATCGAAAGGGTGCGCAAACCAGGCATCCCTTTGGCCCCTGATGAGGAGACCCTCAAGCGGCTCACGTGAGTCAGAATCTCAGAAGCCTTTCATGATATCGTGTACTTATAACCTTTGACAGCTGTATCCTTGCAAACGAAGGCGCGGATCTCCCCAAGCCTCCAATATCACAGCCACCTCCGCTATCAATAATCCTCTGCGGCTTCCTCCCATTCTCGGGAAAGATCACCGTCCATCTTTCTAGACCAACCCAATTTATACTACCAGATACTCCTCTTCCATCCCACCTACCAATTGACCTCGAAGACCCACTACCATACCTCCAACTCTTCACGCCGCTAGACTTCACCTCCACCAGCACCATACTCTCAGCATCAGACGATTCGCACGATATACTTCAAAGACATGACATCTCCATCACCGCACCGCAGCGCCTCCTCGAACTGAAACTCAACTTAACAATAAACACCAGCATCCACACCGTCCGCGACCTGGCCATCCAGTCCCTCTCCCCGTGGGCAGAAGCCGAGCTCGGCAGCTGGATCCGCGAACGCGCGACAGGAGACGGGCCCGCGGGCAAAGACATATCAGGGATCTGCTGGGCGACGAGCCGGTACTGGGAGCTGAGCGTGAAGCGGGCACGATGCTGGGCGCGATGCTACGAGGATCACCCCGCCTTGCTCGGCGGAGAGGTCGTCTCCGACGGCGAGGGCGTGGATCTCGACGGAGTGGACGTTCCCTCCGCCGGAAGACCTGGTAGACGGGCCCAACACCACAGCCGCCGTCGTCTACGCGACCATACCTCGGACCCCTCAAACGACGAAGACGAAGACGAAGACGGTGACATCCTGGACCCCGCCCACTTCACACGCCACACCATAGCGCAACACCTCGGCCGGCAATCCCTCCTCTTCCAGCATCCCCGCTCCAAGGCGGTCTCCCTCCTGATCACCTGGCGCATCGCATTCGACTGGACCGGAGAAGCGGAGTCGCACCTCCAAGCCGTCAGCGCCGTGCCGGAGTCTTGGAGAGATGCCGATGAAAGGGGCAGTCTGGGGAAGGTGGGACAGGTCTTTGAAGACTTGGTGGAGAGATTGGGCGTGTTGGGGGCTGTGAGGGGCGTGGTGGGGTTGTTGTTCAAAGATGTTTAGATCGCTTGGGCATTTAGCACGGACGAGCGAGGGATGGATGGGTGGTGATTTTTGGATAAGGCGAAAGGGTTGGGTATATACCTAGGATGGCTGGTTTGTAGAGCAACCTGGTATGCTTATGGCGCGTGGATTGCGACGGCCTGTTGGGACCAGCGCTTCGGCTGCTTGGAGCTCTGTTGATGGAATAGCGAGGCGTGGTATTTAGTAGCAATCACTCCTATCTGTCTGGTATTGTGGTTCGGTCCGATGTAAGTTCCAGGCCCAATCGACCGTAGACGAGGGGGCCCGAAACTTGGCATCCAACCCACTACTTTCAAGAAGTCGAGTCTCTCGATGATGATCGTGATACCGACCATTCAGTCAAGGCACCCAACGCAGAACCTCTTGCCAGTTCGTCCTGACAAATGCTCATAAGCTGCCCTCGAAACAGACTAATCATCCGACCATATTCCACGGCTCAAATACCTGCTCGCCACACAAGGCTCCACCGGAAAATCTCATCAACTCACTCACCCCCTTGGTTCACTGAACTTAATCCAGCACTCCTCATACTGCATCTCCAAGAAATTCTTCCTCTTAAACGGCGCCGTCGCAGTAAGCTCCCACCTCCCCAGCAACCCCGCCACCGCCCTCGCAAGCACCAGCATCGCAATCTCCCGCCCAACACACCCCCGAGACCCCTTGCTAAACACCACAAACTTGTCGTCCAGCCGCCTTCCCTCGCCCTCCGCCCCCGTGTCCAACCAGCGCTCCGGCCGCCACTCCTCCGCGTCGGCGCCCCAGATCTCTTTCGAGCGGCTGAGGATATACGGATTCGCGGAGACAATGGTGCCGACGGGGAGCGGGGCGAGAAGGGTGGGGATGGCGGACTCCGCGCCGGGGCGAATTTCGCGCGGGAAGGCGGTGGGGAAGGGGGCGTGGAGGCGCATGGATTCCTTCAGGACGGCAACGAGGACGGGCGAAGATGTGGGCGAGGAGGCCGAGGCGGCGGTGGCGCGTAGATCGGCGCGGATGCGGGTCTGCCATCCGGGTCCGCGCGGGTTGCTGCCGAGCTCGTACAGGGTGGCGGTGAGGGCGGCGGCGGTGCTGCCGGGGCCGGCGAAGGCGAGGTTGAAGCATTCGCGCCAGATTTGGGAAGGGGACATGTGTTTGGGGTCGGTGGGGGGTACTTGGAGGAAGTTTTTCAGGATGCTGGGTTGGGTCGATTGCAGGACTTTTTCGGGGTGGGCGAAGGTGAGGTCGCGCGTGTTGGCTGCGAGGGCAGCGATGCTTCTCAGGTTGCCTTCGGGGTCGTAGGTGGGGCGGCGGGTGAGAGCGACCATGGGGCGCGTGGACATCAGCCAGCCGAACCATGGGAGGAGGGCGGCGGCCCAGGCGAGTTTGGAGAGGTCTCGGAAGCCTGTGAGGACGTTGCGGGCAGCTTTGGTGTCGGTGTAGGGTTGGGGGCAGATGGGTTCGCCGTAGACGATTTCGATTAGGGTGTCGAAGGTGTAGCGGTGGATGTATGGGGCGACGTTCACGGTCGATGCATCCTCGGACGAAGATCTGGCGTCGGTGAGACGGGAAAGCAGTATCGAGGTGTTTCTCGAAATGATGGGCTCATAGGATGCGACTTTGCTGGTCAGAAGGGCCGGGCCGACGACTTTCCGCCTGTGTTCCCGGTGGGTGGCGTCGGTTCGGGCACTAAAGATGCTTCCCTCCTGAGTGTGGGCATCGCGACCAAAGTCGTAGAAATTTCCCTTCTCGATAGCCCTGTTGAAGCCGTAGATGGCCTCGAAAGCTGACAGACTTGAAAAGGCCAAGTTATCAGGGCCGGTGCGGATGACATGGCCGTATGTGTCATGCAACTTTTGTTCAATTAAGTGATGGTCACCGCGAAGGAATGTGTAAAATTTCCTATAGGCTGAATTAGGACCAGGCTCACGGCGACGACATCGCTGCCGTTAGGGTACAGTATTTACCATAGATTGGTGAAGCTAGCAAGAAACGGGCCGGGATATCTCGAAAGAGGGTGGAAATAACGCCGGTAGATGCACCTTGCGAGCACAGCTAGAAACGCGCACTGAAGGGCAGTCAAGAAACTCAACATGGTAGCATAGAGAAAGCTGTAGCGTGTTCTACAAGCCAGATGACTAGCATTGATAAACAGGCCAAGAAAATACAGGTACTAAGGTAGTAGCTGTAGTGTTGTACTTCGTAGAGCAAAAGACATACAGTATCTGGTGGGCTTGTAGAGTACAGTAAGCCGTACCCAATAAGGGTAAGCTGGAGATGCTGTATCAGGCGGCGCAGCACCAGTATTGATAATGAAAGCCAGCGCGTTTGACTCTGACTGGGGAACCTTTTGATACGACAGACCCTACCTTACAGTACCTTATTGCTGGTGCAGAAATAGAGGCAGATGCAAACGATAGTTACTTTATACTTCGGACTTCTTCAAAATAAGGTATCTTAGGTTACCCTGCTATGTACGAGTACAAATCTGTCAAAGAAGGGTATATCGAAACCGGGCTACCACGCGGACATGCACCCACACAAGTACAAGTTCGAGACTCCTTTTTGCAGTGATACAATGTGCTGGATCGGTCACAGCGCCAAATATCCTCAGAGAAAAGCAATGCAATACTAAATAGGAAGTAATACAGGAAGATGATCGATCTCACCATATCACCTCCGCAATCCCGCACCTTCCCCATGGCCCACCTTTCTACCCAGGAACCAAGGACAGGATTCCGTCCCGCAGGGCTGGAGTCTGGGGCGCTGGAAGCTAGAGGGAGCAGACTGCAGAACAGTTTACTACTGTACTCCGTACGACGGTACGGCTCTCGGATAAGCGCAGATCCCTGTCAACCCTGCGACTCCAGATGCCTGAGCACACTGTACCAGACCAGTAGGAGTCCTGTACGCCCATACCTGAGGTCAAGTAAGACGGGCTGCGGTACGCTAAGAGAGGGACGCTCACACAGAATAACAGGCGCTCAAATCACTACTGGAATCTCAGGAATACCACCATACTTTGACATCCTCCCGTCCCAAACTTGATCGAAGCTACTGATTTGGTCTGTGTTACGCACATTGAGTGAGAGCATGTTGAATGCCTGCGGAACTCGCGGCGGAGTTGAAAACGGCAGGAATGTTGAACCCCGTCTGCCTCATGCCCTACTACAGTCGGCTTTCGCCTTGCTATCAAACCTTGACTCTCTTAGCAACAGGAGGGTTGGCTCTTTTCTTAAGAAGCCGTCTGCCGGGCCGTTGACAACCTCATCGTCCGTACGGGCCAGCAGTCAAGATGACGGTAGACATAGGCCAAAAGATTGATATCAAAGGTTTCGAGGTATGATTTCCTCGGCGAACCATCACGCGGACCCGAGCTAAGCACAGAGGATCAGATTGTGTGCAGCGTGTTGCTGGCCATCACCCTCATTTTCGCCATCGGGCGCATATACACCAAATTCAGCAACTTCCGTCGATTGTTCGTCGATGATTATTTCTTCATCGCTGCTAATGTTGTCCTGGTGGCGGGGACCGCTATGATCTTCACGTGCCTACCCTACAACCAGACGGAGGTCAATGTCGCGGCCGGGGTCGAAGCTCTGCCGCCAGATCTGACGCATCAACTCGACCTGGACGTCAAGTATCAGGATGCTGGCGTCTTTCTTCTCAATGCCGCCATCTACTTTGTCAAGTTCTCGTTCTTGTTTTTCTTCCGACTGATCTTGGGGAATTCCGGCAAGCTCAAGACCTGGTGGTGGTGCGTTTTTATCTTCACTATCCCTTGTGCGGTGGTCTGTATGTGTACAAACTTTATGGAATGTCCGGCGTTTGGTGAAGAGATTATGAGTAAGTCGAGCGACCTCAGCAATTTTCTTGATGACTCGTTCTGACCACCTACAATTGCCGACAGAGACCTGCGTCTCAGAGACCCAACTCAAGAAACAGATCGCAATCCTATACTTGGTGGTCATCCTAGACATCCTTACTGATGTTCTACGTAAGCCACCCCTATCAAAACAAAATTCGGCGCACATATCCTAAACACACCAGTAATCTCAATCCCCGTCCTCTTCCTCTGGAGCGTGCGGATCAACATCCGGCGCAAAGTCGCTCTGGGCTCGCTCCTCTGTCTCAGCATCCTCGCCATCATCACCAACATCATCCGCGCCAGCGGCCACAAGCTCAAGAACGGCCAAGACGACGTGGTGTGGATTCTCTTCTGGGAGCAAACCGAAGCCTGCGTTGCCGTCATGGCCAACTCCATGACCGCCTTCCGCTCCCTCTTCGCCACCAGCAACTCTCAGTCGGGGGGTTTGCCACCACAGCAAGGCCTCTCGTCCGAAGTCCGGTTCATGCAGCGGAAACGGGTTCCCCGTATCGACTTGCCGACTGTGCCGACCGCGACGATCTCGGGGTTGAGGTCTTTCATGAGCAAGGATCCCTTCGAGGACCGTGCCGCGGTGGCGAAGGATGGGTCGGGCATTCAGGTTACGAGGTCGTTCCAGACATCTTCGAGCCATGGTTCCCAGAATCCGCCTTCGGTGAGATGCCTTCCTTACGTGGCTCAAACTACGGGAATGTTGACGGTCGTACAGGACTGGCATGAGATGCACAGTAAGATATCGAAGGAAACCTTCGTATGATACACATGACCTCTCCTTGGATCAGGACGGAAAGACGTTTGGAGTAATGGACGGCTAATGACTATCTTGACTCTTCCGTCTGCCTTTTCTCTGCGACTCATTTAGCGCTACTATGAAGTTTATTTCCGGTCTCCGGCGAGCCACAACTCACACCGCATCAACATCAACTCTTTGTAAAAACCAAACCCTCTACCGCGAACCCCCCCTCAATCCAAACATCCGCAAACTCAATTCATGCCTTGCCACACAAAGTACGAAGTACAGTAGATGCCAGCCGCCCCTTCCTTTCCTCACCCCACCGCCTCGAACTCCCCACCTTTCCAGAAGTACACCCCTCGAGCCAATAAAGTACCTAGAGACGCCGCGCACAGCCCGACCAAACAGACCGCGACTCCACCGCGGTGTGCCGTCCGGTGTCGTCAGTCGGTCAAGATTGCCCACAGAATGAGTCCAATCACCCCATGTAGAAGGTCATGATGCATACACTTTACCTACCCAGCTTAAAACCACGTCTACTAACCTTAAGGTAAGGTACAAGTACCCTAGGTAAGTCAATCGGGTCGTCCTGAAACACCCCACCCGCCCACATACCGACCGCACCGCTCTCCGCTCCGTTGGCCGTCATCCCAGCGCCCCCTACGATCCAAGCTACCATACCCTACCCTACCCTAGATACCCTACCCTAGCCCACCCCACCCTATACATAGGCAAGGTCCAGTACAGTCACACTCTATCTCCAAGAATATCACCAGGTCCCTCCCCGTAAGCCCCTTGCCGTCACGTACGCCACGTGTGGACGCGGAGCCGCGGGCTCGGGAGCCAGGGAGGCGTCCGGAGACGTCTAGATTTGGAGCGTGAGGTTTGTATGTCGGTGGGCGGAAGGGGTTCGTTTGGTTGGTGTAGGCGTGGATGCAGATAGGGAGGCGAGGCGGTTTCGGTTCGGCGGTCATCTCAGGCATAGAGCAGAGCGAAAGAGAGGAGGGGGGGAGGGCTACAGGAGGGGGACTTGGGATGTGATGGGGGCGGTTTGAAAGGTATGGCTTGCGGTTGGGGGGCGATCTGTTAGGGAAAAGGTCGGGTCGACGTTTGGGGGTTGAGGGGAGAATGAGGAGGATGATGATGATGGTGATGGAAGGGAGGAATTGGGTTGTGGGAGGTGAGGAGGTTTGAGCAGTGTTGTAATCCTGTTTGATTGTGATGAAGGTGATGGGAGGACGTGGATGTGGCCTACGCTTGCGGCGATTCCGAGATGGGGTTCACAAAATCGGTAGAGACCTTTCCGAATGCTCAGTTCAATGGTATTTAACGAGAGTGGTAAAGCATCTGGAGATGCCTAGCACAAGTTCATGCTTTAGGGCTCTGGGCCTTGAATGTACCGCAGAGGCTTCCCAACGTCCGCTGGATACAACACAGCTAAAGACGTACGGTGCGCGTGGACCGGCAAATCATGCCTCGACCGTAGCCACGCTCTGCAGCCTCTGAAAGCCTCCATTGACCGTAACGTCTTTCTGCAGCTCGGCCATACGCTTCTGATCAGCCGTCGGATCCGTCGAGCCATGGTGAAGCGTCCAGCCCAAGAACTTGTTCGTATAATTCGGGACGAAGCTCGCGTCCAGAACCCCCAAACGCTTCCCATACTTCGTCACCTTCTCCCAGTCGCGCTGGACGTTCTGCAAGTCCGCGCTGAAATAGGCGTACGAACGTTCGTAGATCTTCCTGTTGACGGCCGTCGCCATGACGGGCTTGACGTCGATGTATTCCTCGTAGGCCTGCGCCGGATTCGCGAGGACGTAGTCGGTCGCCTTCTTGACGGCTTTCATGAACTTGGTGACTTTGTCAGGGTGCTCGGCGATGAAGGTTTCGTTGCCGATGTATAGGATGGAGCAGAAGCAGCAGCAGCCTAGCTCGGCAAGCTCGTCGATGCGGAGCATTTGCACGTCGGATTTGGGGCGACCTTGCGTGGTAAGCCATTCTTCGAGCTCAACCATCTGGACGTTCTCGAGGCCAATGCCGGCATCGATTTCCCCTTTGATGATGGCTTTGCTGACGTTCATGCCGCAGCGGACGGCGCTGTAGTCGTCAGGAGACATGCCATAGTATTTTGTGAGCTCGTCGATTTGGATCTGTGATATCATTAATGTCCGCCATAGTCAATGAAGAAAATTGGGTAGTGACCTTTCCGAATTCACCAACATAGCCAATCTTCTTTCCCTTCAATGAGCGGAAGTCGGTCGTGATGCCGCTGTTCTTGAGGTAGACCACTCCAGTGAACGGCTCGTCAAGAAGAGATCCAATGGAGAGGACCGGAAAGTTGCGGGCTTTGGCCTGTTACAAATGTCAGTGTCCGAAGCGTGGCCGACGAATGATGACATGCTAACGGCCAGAGTGTGAATCATGGCCTTAAAGCCCATGTCGACTTTGCCGCTACCGATGATCTCGGTGACATCGGACGGGTCATTGGGCTCAAGGATGGCAACCTTGATGCCCTGCTCTTTGAAGTAGCCCTTGGCCTGAGCGATGTATAGGGGTGCATGGTATGGCGTCGCGTGCCTTTGCCACAGTAAGCTCTTGTGTTAATACGATGTTTCAGAGACATTACCAGTTGGTAAGGAAGGTAATCTTATCGGTAGACATGATCAAAGGTGCTCGTCGAGGTCAACGCTGCCAGAGGTAAGTATGCAAACCCCTCAAGCAGTACGGGGAGGAGAAAGAGAAGCATGTCCTTTCGCTAGAATTATCTAGATCAAGTTGATGTACGGTATAATCTCAGAACAACCGGCGTACGTCGACTTCGTGCTTCGCTTTCTCCGTGAACCAGATTGTACTCTGGTTGACGGAGAGGCGGGCGAAGTCGAGTAGTGGTTGGACACCCGTCATGCGTGATTTCTCCATAACATTACCTCGACCCTTTGATGACTCCATTGCGACAAGTCCAATGCCACCTCTGAGCGTACCGAGATGTGAAGGACTTGTAAGAATGATATTCGAGAATTGAGGCAGTCGGAGAGACGATGAATAATTTAGAAAGGTGAAGCTTTACAAACCTGGCGGGGTAAGGGAGGGGCCGAATGATATAGACATTATTTCCCTATTATTGACCCGCGCTTCCCCGTTGGGATCCACCTTGCGGCAACCTCCATGACCCGGTGACTGCCGGCGAAGTAATTGTAACAGAAAAACTTATGAGGTAACTCTCCTCTCATAGTATGAATCCAAAAGAATCTACAACATATGTTTACTTAGATGTTGTCTATCTTTTTGATCTATGAGAAGGCCCTACTCGAAACGGTAGAAGTTATGTAGAATAATCCAAACTTCAGATTTCCGAAGACACTGTATAGGGATAGGAAGTGCCGACTGTCTATGTGAAACTCCAGAACCTTGTAACCATAACCAAGTTTTCCAAATACTTCACGATTGCGGTGTCACGTTCAAGTCTATGCTCTGACATCAGCTTCATAAGCGAGGGCAGGCGGATGAGGAAGTGACGCAAGCAACAGGTACAGTGTCCCCACGGTCAACTACAAAGCCACCCAGCGTTGCAGTCAATCCAGCCACCTACGGACACTGCTTGGCAGACTGTTTCGCAGACTGTCGCTGAATTGCTCAGAATGGGAGGTCGTGGTGATCAATCATGCATGGTATTGAAGGAGTCCTTGCGCAAGAGCTACCTGAACACTCCCAAGCAGAGCACAGCTGCAGCCTAACCCTTTCGACAACCGTTCAGTATTTCTCCCGCTTCCATCTCTCTATTTTTTCGGAGCCGATGCCTCATCGGCCTTCGCCTTCGCCCTCTTCTCCCGCACACCCACCAGCCTGGCTTCACTCCGTGCCTCTCTGAGTCTCCGGTATGCTCCTTCCTCTCCCTTGCCCATCTCGCTCTTCTGCACCTCTCCGATCGCTTCCTCAAGCCCGACGTTCTTGATCGGCATGCCGTGACCCAACCTCCTCACCACCTTCCCGGCAGAAGCGTTCGTGTGTGCGTCGACGTCCTCCTTCGAGCTATCTTCCTTCTTGTGCTTGCCAGCTACACGAGGGAAGAGGATGAGACGTGCGCGGTAGGCCTTGAGACGCTCGACGTTGGTGGTGAGGGAGGCGGTGGAGATGTTTGCGCGACGATGGTCGACTGAGATTCCGATTGTGGGCGCCAGCTTGCGGGGAATGCCGGCTTCCTACCGTTTCCAAGTCAGCGACTAGAGAATGGTATGTATGGTAGCGCAGTGGAAAGGGAAATGGCGAACCTTCAACTCTGCAAGTGAGAATCCACGACCGGCTCTAACACGGCGGTTGTACTTGATTGTGGGGCATCGCACGATGGGACGGAGCTTGTCAACTGGGCGAGGTGCGACAGCTGCAGCTTTCGACAGACGAGCGTTACGGCGGCGGAGTTTGCGTCCCGGCTGTGATTTCATTGTGTCAATGTGCTAATCTGGGATCCTCAAGGCGGGAAGGTATGCTTGAATTCGCTGGGGTGATGTACCTGGTCGAAATGGACGCGAACACGGCGCTGCCAATCCTTTCGGAAATCTGCAGTAGATTATTAGCTGCCTCGCGCTGTGGACATGACAATGTTCGTACGGTTGTGCGGTATCTGCTGGTTGTGCTTGATCGTCTAGAGGTTCGCGATGAACATTAGCCAAAAACCCGTAATTGAGAACGATCCACAGCCGCCTTTTCCTTAGGATTAACCGGAGCTCGTGGGAAGACTCGGACATACCATCCTTGCGATTGGCGATCAGTTTGTCGTGGTTGTCGTTGTAGCTGTTGCAGATTATCGTTGATTGCTAAACTTCGACGTTCGCTTATTGCATTGGTGTGTGAGCCTCATTTTCGCTTAGGCCCTAGCCCTACTAACAAACTCAACTGGTCCGAAAAGTAAGATCTACTGCGGATTACTACCTACCGTATGCTTACTGTTACGTCTTCTACGTTGTTTTCGGCATTCGATGTACAACATTTCATATTGATTCGCACGGTAAATTTACACAGCAGCTTGATTGCCGCTCACTTAATGATACTGGCTGTCTCGGCGCTCAGCAGAAGCAACAGCTGAAAAGCAAAGGCGAGGTCATAATATAGCAAGTTCCCACAACTAGCAGATCCGCAACAATCCTTGCAAGGCAATATTCGTCGTGAAAAATTCAAAGGCAATCAGGAAAATCCGAACATACATGCGACCAAGTAGCCGTCCCAGCAGACAAGTCTTCCAGTACCAGTGCCAGTGTCCCCGTGAGACACCAGGAGTGCGCGCTTTACCGTTGCGATCTGGCATAAATTACGCGACTGGACTTCCCCAATGGCCAATTCCTAAGCCCACTCCCTCGTTAATTCTAGATCTCTTCAACTCGTTCGCATCTTCCTCGGCATCGGTACCGATAACTTTCCTCTTCCTTGAGGCTGCATATCCGGTGACTCCGGCCTTTTTCACCTGACCAAACAGTTTTCCTTGTGTTAACGTACTTGAGTTGATTGTCTTTATCGAATTGCCCATAGTCTCAGCCTTTCGTGTTGGGGAACGACGGAGCATGTGCGTAGCCGCTTGGCTCGCTTGGGACTGGGGAACGTCGTCATCAGTGTAAGCCTCCTCCTCATTATCTGATGCGGAAATGGTGCTGTCGCGCTCTTCGCGACAGCGCTCTTGCTCTGCTCGAGCAACCCGAACCGGTGGAGCGGAGTGACTGTAGACACTGTCAAGCGTAATCCGATTTACCGGCGTAAACAGCGGACTATTCGCGGTTGCGGGCCTGGAGCGAGCTGGAGTTGTCGGGAGGGAGGAAAGTGAATGCGTGCCACGTGTATGACCGAGATGGAGCTTCGAAGCGTGGTTTTGGATGGGCGTCGATGGCACCGAAACTGACTCGCCATTGAGAACCTGGTCTGCAGCTAGAAGTGCGGCAAATGGATCTTGTCGGTTAGTACCTGCACCGCGCAGTGAAACATTTGAGCGTGCGCTCTGGCTGAAGCGAGGCGTAGTCTTGCGATACTGCGGAACCAAATCACTCCGCATCGTGGTAGCGACAGAGAGTGCTCCAGAGCTACGGAGCTGATTGATGTGGGCGCGATTTTCACGAATCCGTTGACGTAACCGCTGGTTGTCTTCTGTGAGATCAAGGTTCTTACTCTCTTGATGTAATATCATCTTCTTAGCACGGCGAAACCTAGTCCCTAAGCTCGCATTGAGCTTCTCCCAATGCTCACAGCGCCTCTGGAGTGTAATTTCGACAAGACTGGATGAAGGTACGTGGGCGGTTCGATGTTGTGCTAGTGATGATAGTGTATCGAATCGTCGATACTCAGGCTTTTGCAGGACATCGACTTCTCGTCGAGTCATCTCGTGTTCGACAGCTGCTCGCATTGCCGATTCCGAAGTCTCGATGCTGAGTAACTGATGTTGCAGCTTGAAATGAGCGGCAGACATACGAGCCTCGCCCAAAGCTGGAATGAGCTCGTTGATGAGATCTCGGAGCTCGTCCGCAGAAGCATTGGCGATCTGCTGAGCGGATGGAAGAGAGACATTGCTGTATCTGCTGCAGGCATCAACGGCAGGAAGGGGCACACCCTGCTTCAATGTTGCCGGTGGAGAGGCAAGAATAACTGTTGCCGGGAGTTCGTGATATATGGGAGATATTGCCCGCGGGGGCAGCTGAGATGAGGGCGGAGGGGTCATTTCGGAGGATGAACGTGGGGCCGGTGAGACATGACTACCTTTATCGACGCGCGATTCCTGTGGCGCACCGGAAGTAGGGGTGGCGTGATCTGGTAGCCAAGCAGACTGGATGTTTGGTGTGCTCGGAGTCGGAATTTCGTTCCCCATTGTCGGCAGTGGATGGGAGGAGGGAGATGTCATGTCTGCTGTTGGTCTGTGAATGGACGAAAGTAAGGATAACAATCAAGTAGGTCTGAGCATGTCAGTATGGCTCGTTAAATTGTAGGTGAGATTAAATACGTCGATATATACCCAAGCAGTCCTCCAGAAGTAAAGTCGTGCGCCTGACGTGTCTTGAAACAAAAGGAACCAGGTGCTGTCGCACATATGATATTCCCTAAGGTAACGATACCAGGAACTAGGATGGCACTCTTCGACGTCAGATATCAAGGCCAACAAAGGAACAGAAGTCGAGAGCTGTTCCGTATCTGTTGTCCGGCATGAAGGTCAAGGCCTGGGGTCGTGGAGAGGTTGGGGTTGCTGTCTCTAATCGATAGGGAAGTGGCTGGTACGGCAACCAAAGACGCGGCTAATTCCGAATGCAGCTAGGCGGTCGTGGGAGATACCTTAGTCATCAGCAAATGATATCCATACTGATGGAGTATAACGTCGGCTTCTCAATGCCCTCTGTCCACGATTATCAACATGTCAATGTGCTGCCTCGGTGCAGGAGATACATTGAATGTTTACCTCCAGGGCAAGGGCGAGGTATACGACCATGTGGTCAGATTACAATGTCTCCAGCGAACCTAAGGCAACTACACAACATAGCTCAATAGACAGCACCACAACACGATAGATGATGATTGATGTGAACCTTGCTGCATGTATTCTAGTCAAGTGTGTGGCCGGGGGTACGTCTGGTAGGTAGCAGGAGAGAAAAGAGAACCGCTAGGATCTGGAAAGGCTATTAACTCCTTTGCGAGACTTCAGGGCTGATCCATCATCTCAAGCCATCTCTTGGACCATTTCGTGAACTCGTCAGACTCAGCTTGCCAGTTTAAACTCAATCGTTCCATTGTCTTTGCTGCCAAATCGCACACCTTAGCCAGCTGCGATGTGATCTCTTCGTGATTCTGTTGGTAGCAAAACCCCGCGAGTTCGTCGACTTCTGCCGGTATCAGTTTCAAATAGCCCATGACTTCGTCCAGAACATCAAGCTGTGTGTTCTCACTGCGCTCAGTCAACGAAGGAACGAGCGATAGTCGCTTTAGTCGCCGTTTGATGATTGGAGGGTATATCAAATCAATATGTCTTAGCTTCTTTACGACTTCCTCTAGCTGTGCTCGTAATATCGGATCGTCTTCAGGAATGGCCGCGGGCAAACTGAAGGGATCTTCTTCCGATGCTGAGTCTTCGCCTGAGTTCGAGCGGTCAAGATCCGTGCCCTTGCCTTCTTCCTTCCACTCCCTGAGCTCGGTGATAGCGTCCTGCAGTAAGTCTCTGTACTCCTGAGCCTGTTGAACCACAATCCCCGCTAGCCCCGTGTCCCCAATTGCAATCAACGAATCGCAGGTTCCCCATATCACGCCAGTGGAAGCCAGCGTCCCTCTATCACTGCTTCGTACAGTATCCAAATCTGACTCTCGTAACGGAACCTCTCTAAGTAGGTCTATCGTCTGTATGAACAGTCTGCTGATGCTGGACCTGGTTGTGTGGGATAAGATTTTCCCTTCCTCCTTCTCCCGCACCAGGTCGGCGGCAGTCATCAAAGCGGGCAAGCAACCCGTAGAGATGTCGCGGACCATCTTGGTGATGGCGATTGGTGTGAAAGGCTTATTCAAGACAAGTAGAGACATCTTCGTAACTTGCGCCTTGAGCAATTTGGCGGAGTCGGTGATAAGGTTGAGAAAATTTGGTGGTTCATGAGGTCGCTCTGCGGCGTCAATCGTGTTTGCCTTGAGGGATGCAACAAACTGATGGAGAAGCGATATTGTAGAGGTAACGGTGCCGGAGAGATCGGCGAAGTCATTCTGTGTTGCGAATCTTCTACTCGTCATCTTGGAAGTGTGATAAGCTTGAACATCAATTGCGACGATTTTCACAAAGACCAGGGCAGTGAAGAGATTGATACATAAATAGTCTTAGCAGCGGGAGATCCACGCTGCCACGGACTAGCTCCGAAACTCAACCACGAAACCTTAGGCCAAGCGATATCCATATTTATTGAAGATCCGCACACATGTTCTAACGAGAGGATAGAGATTATAATGCCTAAGAAGGCGCCGGCGGATGGTGCCGCCTTGCCGGAGCAAACCCTGATCATCGACAATGGCGCCTTCAGTTTGAAGGCCGGCTTTGCTACACCGTGTCCAGATTTGGACAAGGATTGCCATGTCATTCAGAACTGCCTTGCGCGTGGGAGAGACAAGCGTGTTTGGGTTGGTGGACAGCTGGACAACTGTAAGGACTTTGGGGAGATGGCATTTAGACGACCAGTGGAGAAGGGCTACTTGGTGAATTGGGAGGTCGAGAAAGAGATATGGGACAGTACGTTTTTTGATAAGGGTGCCAGGCTGAAGGTAATCCTACGCTTCTGAATCTGTTCTGGCGATGTTTCTGATAGCACATAGTGTGATCCTCAAGGCACCAATCTTGTCTTGACCGAAGCGTCCAATGCCCCACAAGCGTTGCAGACGAACTGTGATCAAATCATTTTCGAAGAGTTCGAGTTCGCCTCGTACTTTCGATGCGTAGGTTAGAAAGCCCTAGGGTAGTGCAAGATGCCGGTCGCCTGAGCTGTCGCCGCTGATAGCTTACAGGCCCTTCACTCAATGCGTACAACGACACATCGGCATTGTTCGGGGACCCTCATAGTGGCTCATCTACTTCTGTTCTACCAGTGGAGTGTCTGCTCCTTATCGATTCGGGCTTTTCACATACTACAGTAACGCCGCTCTTTCGAGGTCGCCCAATCCAGCAGGCTATCCGTCGTCTTGATATCGGAGGTAAATTCATGACCAACTACTTGAAAGAGCTCGTATCCATTCGCCACTATAATATGATGGACGAGAACCATCTCATGAACGAAATCAAAGAGGCTGTATGCTATGTTAGCAACAATTTCGAAACCGATCTAGAGAAGACGTGGAAAGGAGGCTTAGGTGACCCAAGGAAGACTAATGTGGATAAAGACAGTATTGTTGTCGATTATGTCCTTCCAGACTACAACAAACACACGAAAGGTTTCATGCGACCACACGGTAGCTCAGTAGCGACGAAGTTGAAGAAGCTGGGCGCGGTTGGCAGCGCGGGAGAAGGTGTTGAAGATCTTATGACGCTTGGTAACGAGAGATTCTGCGTGCCAGAGCTGTTGTTCAATCCAGGAGACGTGGGTATGAAACAAGCTGGGTTGCCAGAAACCGTCATGCAGAGTATGTCAGGGCTTCCACCCGGACTATGGCCAGCCATGCTCGCGAACATATTGGTTGTTGGAGGCAACGCCGGCATACATGGCTTTATGGAGCGTTTGTAAGTCTTACCACAAGTCTCTGACTAACGTTGAATGCGCTAATCGGAGCAAACAGGGAGGCCGAATTGAGGCAGCTAGCCCCAGCGGAATGTGTTCTGCGCATCGCAAGTGCTCCCGAGTGAGTTCCCTTAGGACTCATCACCACTATGAGTTTACCGTCGAAGGTACATAGGCTTACTATTATCAGCCCGGTAAAATCGACATGGCTAGGAGGTTGTCGCCTTGCTAGCGATAGAGCTGCGTTGAAGAAGGTTGTTGTTACGCGCCAAGAATACCAGGAGCATGGCAGCACATGGTTGGCAAAGCATTTCAGCGGTGGCACTACTAAGTGAAAGGCTTTCCGAGGGGACCCGGCTGAGTTGCACTCACACTTGAGTCAATTCACGCTCGTCGTGGAAGTTCCTGCTGGCCGACAGGACCATGATCGTATGGAAAGTAAGATTTTCGCCACAAGCCTCCTCGCGGGATTGCAGGGATATTGACAATACCGACTTCATAGCTGCGCGATCGTTCCGAAAGGGCATCTCCATCTTCCCGGACGGCTATGAAGCAGCTGTGAGGCTACTGCACCGCGCAGTTGCTCAGTGAGGAGGTTCTTCGCTGTTCCATTTAACCACGCGAGATCTCCGGTTTCTGAATTAGGCACGTCAGAACAAGTGTGGAGGTCGTTGCATAGCGCAGATTTGAGGGACCTAGCTCAAGGCCATGCTCTGCATGGACCTCTCAGATCGTGGAGACTGATCTGAGAGCAAGCAAAGTACAACAAGGATGCGTACCAACGCAGAGAGAATCAGCCAAGTCCGAAACTTCTAGTTGGCGGACTTGAGCGTAATACATTTATTATATGTAGTCACAGTAGCCTCATTTATTACCATTCATGGTGCGCCTTTACACTAGAATTACACAATAAGGTAACGTTAATGCCAAGACGTTTGTAGTCACTTTTGTCCTTGGCGCTAGAATATGAGCCAATAGGCGTCAAGCTGTTTCCAATCCTATGTAATCGATAACAGCCGCTTCACACGTATAAAAGGCCAGCATTGTCTGACGCCCCATGTCGAAACAACCCACTTACTGACTACATCAAGCGTCTACACATCTTATATTGAAAACCATCACACAAACTTCAATTTCAGGTCCGCTAATTGACACGTGACAATGGCCGTTCCAACAACCTGCTGCGGCCGCTCTGGCGGCGACTGTGTCTGCGCTTCCCAGGCGAAGTGCTCGTGCGGGAAGCAATCTGCCCTGCACTGTGACTGTCAGAAGGCCTCAACTGAGAACACTGTTGCTGGACCCAGATGCTCATGCAGTAAGGCGCCCTGCTCTACTTTCTTGCTCACCTTCCCGAGACTGCGTCATCATCAAATGATCGTGAATGAGCGTGAAAGTCCAGAACTAACATTGCTCGTTGTAGGAGCTCGCCCAGCTGGAGAGTGCAATTGCGATCGTGCCGCAGCGGAGAACAGCAAGGTCTCGGGTCAAACGTGCTCTTGCGGTCAAAGAGCGGCCGGTACGTGCTATACTTGCGGATGCGCATACATGCTGAGATCTCCAACGCTAACAGACTCTGGATCAATAGGTGCTTGCACGTGCGAGAAAGCAGCCGATGGCGGACTGCTACCTGGCGAAACAGACTTCACCACGAACGCGAAATAAGGCCTCACAGGACTAGATTACCTACATAGAGTACCACCGACAGTGGTCGGTGGGAGGCCGAATGGAGTCATGATTCAGGCGCTGTGGAAACCCCTGTTTTCCTTGCAGGGCTTCGTTCAAAGCTTTCACACATCACGAACTGGCGTATTGAGGGTGGCTATTTGTATTCTACATCTGTAAATAGAAACGGGAGAGGAACCAAGGTCTCCTACAAGCAAACTGATCCCTCACGTCTCTCAGTACACAAGGAAGTTCTGATACAAGCCGATGAGAATCGGATACTTCGTAGGTAGGTAGGAGTTCATGAAATTAACGCCACAAGACGCCACATGCTGCGCTTATCCGCTAGTGGCTGAACAGTGGCTGAACCCCTGGCACATCCCCAGTAAAGAAGCTCGAACAAGTCTGTATCGCAAATCCCACGAGACCATCTCCGCTTGAATTGCGCTGGACGCTTCAGTAAACGGTCCCTGGCGGAAGATTTCCATCCGCCAGCTGATACCTACTCTCGAAGGTATCGCCCGTCAAATACTTCCCTCCGCTGAAGCCCGCCCGCAGCCATGCAGGTCTCGGCCTTCACCACGGCTACAACCTAAATCAAAAACTCTGACGGCTTTCACACCACCAATACTATCCGCATGGCTGCCTGAACTCGGTCCTTGCACCGAGAAGACGGGCGCCTGAGTATCCCTACTTAGACCCTAGACCTCCGTGCGTTCTCCGCGAAACCCTGAACCGCAGAAGACTGGCGCAACCCTCGAAATGGCATCTGCTGCAGCTGCAGGCTTCTTGGGCCGAGGAGGGTCGGGGAATCAGTCGTCTATGCGTGGCCTTGTACAATTCATCGCGGATCTGAGGAATGCCCGGGCGAGAGAGCTGGAGGAGAAGAGGATCAACAAGGAACTCGCAAATATACGCCAGAAGTTCAGGGACGGCAATCTGAGTGGATATCATAAGAAAAAGTACGTCTGTAAACTGTTGTATATCTACATCCTTGGATGGAACGTCGACTTTGGCCACCTGGAGGCGGTAAATTTAATATCGGCGAACAAGTACTCGGAGAAACAGATCGGATATCTCGCAGTCACACTTTTCCTGCATGAACAGCACGAACTACTTCATCTCGTTGTGAATAGTATAAGGAAGGACCTATTGGACCATAATGAGATCAACAACTGCTTGGCGCTGCATGCCATTGCCAATGTAGGCGGGAGGGAGATGGGAGAGGCATTGAGTGGGGATGTACATAGGCTACTCATATCTCCGTGAGTTGGATCGCAAGATGGCGAAGACTATCCTAACACCTCAGTAGCACATCAAAACCGTTCGTCAAGAAAAAGGCCGCGCTCACGCTTCTCCGCCTTTACCGCAAATATCCCAGCATTGTACAACAGGAATGGGCCGAGAGAATAATATCATTGCTAGATGATCCAGATATGGGGGTCACATTATCAGTCACCTCTCTCGTGATGACTCTAGCTCAAGACGATCCGGATCAGTATAAAGGCAGCTATGTCAAGGCGGCGCAACGGCTGAAGAAGATTGTGGTGGATAACGACATCACGGTTGATTATCTCTACTACAAGGTCCCTTGTCCGTGGGTACAAGTCAAGTTTTTGCGATTGCTCCAATATTTCCCACCTTCAGGTACTCAAATCCAGCTGCTTGCAGTCACGCAAGAGCTAACTCGTCGGGAATATAGAGGATACCCATGTCCGGGATCTGATTCGAGAATCTTTGCAGCAGATTCTTCATGAAGCGATGATGATGCCCAAGAATGTCCAACAAAACAATGCTCAGAATGCCGTGCTCTTCGAAGCCATTAACCTAGTCATCCATCTGGACACCGAGCACAACCTCATGGTTCAGATATCATCCCGTTTGGGGAGATTCATTCAGTCGAGAGAGACAAACGTGCGGTATCTCGGACTTGAGGCTATGACCCACTTCGCAGCCAGAGCGGAAACACTCGATCCTATCAAGAAACATCAAAGTATCATAGTTGGGTCATTGAGGGATCGAGATATTAGCGTGCGGCGGAAAGGTCTAGATCTGCTGTATAGTATGTGCGATGCGACAAATTCCGAGCCTATTGTTACGGAGCTTCTCAAATACCTGCAAAATGCCGATTACGCCATTCGAGAAGAGATGGTGCTCAAGATCGCCATCTTGACAGAGAAGTACGCCACTGACAGTCAGTGGTACGTTGACATCTCGTTGCGACTAATAGCCATGGCCGGAGATCACGTCAGCGATGAGGTGTGGCAACGAGTCATTCAAATCGTCACGAACAACGAGGAGCTCCAAGTATACGCAGCGCAGAACATTCTGCAGTATGTCAAGGCGGAGCATTGCCATGAGACTCTAGTCAAGATTGGAGGATACATTCTAGGCGAATTCGGCCACCTGATTGCGGACCACAAGGGCTGTAGCCCGATCGAGCAGCTTATGGCGCTACAGTCCAAGCTTCAAGGGTGTTCGTCGAGCACAAGAGCGATACTGCTCTCCTCTTTCATTAAGTTTGTCAACCTCTTTCCTGAGATTAAACCGCAGCTACTGCAAATCTTTCAAAGTTATAGCCACACGCTAGACTCGGAGTTGCAGCAGCGGGCTTGTGAGTACCTAACTCTAGCCACATTACCAACAGATGATCTGTTGCGGACTGTCTGCGACGAGATGCCACCCTTCCCAGAGAGAACATCAGCTCTCTTGTCCCGATTGCACCAGAAACATGGCGGCACCAGTAACAAAAGAACTTGGGTCATCGGCGGGAAAGACGCAAATGCCGATCCAAAAGAGTTCAGTCTGGTGCAGACAACTGGCCTCCAGCGTTCCTTCCCAGCTAATACGAACGGAAGTCAACCGCAGGTCAATGGGACATTCAAAGCTCCCACTAATGGTACCGATCAGAATTCTAATACAATATCAAGCGGCGCAAATGATCTGAGAGGGTTGGAAATTGATAGCAACTCCGAACAACCTTCCAAAGCGCCCAACCTAGCAAGCGCCGCGCATCTGAGTCCGGACTGGCAAATTGGCTACAACCGGCTTCTTTTGCGTGACGAGGGTATTCTCTACGAGGATGCACAAGTCCAAATTGGCCTCCGGTCTGAATACCGCGGACAGATGGGCTGTGTGATTTTGTACTTTACCAACAAGTCCTCGTCCGCTGTCGGCTCATTCACTACAACACTCGACAATCAATCCTCGGAACAACTGAAAATCGACACCAAGAGCCTACCTGATTCTGCCATCCAACCGCAAGCTCAAGCTCAGCAGATGATCATGTTCGAAGCGAAGAGCGTCTTCACCATCCCTCCGACCATACGTATATCCTACCTCGCTGGTTCGTTGCAAGCACTCACACTTCAGCTTCCAGTCGTGATGCACAAGTTCATGGACGCTGCCGAACTCTCGTCGGAAGACTTCTTCAAGCGATGGAAGCAGATCGGCGGGGCGCCGCGAGAGGCGCAACGCGTGTTTGGACTTGTCGGGAAGTGGCGGAAGATGGACGATTCGTTTACCCGCGGCACGGTGGCGGGCTTCAGGTGGGGAGTCTTGCAGGGAGTGGATCCGAATGCCAAGAACTTTGTTGGTGCGAGTGTGCTCCATACGAGCGAAGGGGGCAAGTTCGGTTGTCTTTTGAGACTGGAGCCCAACTATGACTCGATGGTAAGCGCCTTGTTGGCTTTGTGGCAGTTGATACCCTTGCTGACTTGGCGAAATTAGATGTATCGGCTCACCATTCGAGCGACGGACGAATCGGTGCCACCAGTCCTCATCAAGGCAATGGAAGAGAAGCTATCACAGGGGATGGACCCATCTTCCGATTCTGTGTGAATGGTCATCGATCGACTTCCATGTGTCAAGTTGGCGTTTTGCGGGCTTCTGCATTGTCGGTGTCAACACATCATATCTTTCATATCTATATTGTTCAATGTCTCGCGACATCTCCATATATACAACCCTAGCAGCAGCCATAGCACCGTAACACCTCGCTAAAACCAAGCAACGCAATCAATACAAACAAACACCCATCACCCATCTCCCTCCCCCTCACTCCCCAGAACCTTCGCATCCTTCCTCGCCGGCCTCTCCCCGAAAATCGTAGTCCCCACCCTCACCTCATCACTCCCCGCCCGCACCGCCGCCTCGAAATCCGCACTCATCCCCATACTCAACTCCAACTCCCCACTCTCCACCCCCAGCTCCGCCGCCACCTCATCCCTCACCTCGCGCAGGACCCTAAAATCCGCATTCTCCACCTCCTCTCCCTCCCCAGTCGCCGTCCCCGCCGCCCTCGACCGCGCAATCGCCCCGATAGTCATCAAGCCCTGCAGGCACAGATGTTTACACTCCTCCCGCACAAACCGACACAACTGCCCCACCGCCGCCCCAGGCTCGACGCCGGCCTTGGCCGCCTCGCCCGATGTGTTGACCTGCACGAAGACGCGCAGCTTCTCCCTCTCCTCCCCTCCCTCCTCTCCGCTCTCGGCCTCCAGCAGCGCGGCCCGTCCCTTGTCGAGCAGAGCGGCTTTCTTGCTCGAGTCGACGCTCTCGACGCACCACAGGTTGGGCACGGCCTGGGCGAGCGGCTTGCACTTGTTCGTCTGCAGGGCGCCGACGAAGTGCCAGCGTATGGAGCGCGGGAGGAGGGCGGCTTTGGCGAGGAGTTCTTGTTGGTAGTTTTCGCCGAAGTGGAGGTGTTGGTGTTGGGTGCTTGTGGGGGGGTGCTGGTTGTGGAGGGCGAGGATGTCGGTGGCGGGTTTGAGTTTGGAGATGGCGACGAGGCGGATCTGCGGGGGTT
>JAABUY010001349.1_pt1 | contig 33482 bp, 33 predicted proteins | sample 5560271 | NCBI WGS metagenome assembly JAABUY01 (sample SAMN10711886, study PRJNA513374) | rock metagenome | isolation source: Antarctica rocks | place: Antarctica: Victoria Land, University Valley | reverse complement strand
TCGCATACCCCGCAAACGGAGCCAGCACCTCCACCCTCTCCGCCCCCCACGCAAACCCATCCCCCGCATGGAAGTGACGCACCGTCACCCCCAGCTCCCGCGCCTCCGCCAGCAGCGCCCGGTATGCCTCCGAGTCTGGGTCGATCCCCACCCACAGCTCTCTCGGCCTGAAGTTCCGCAGCACCGCCGGCATCCCTCCCATGTGGTCGCTGTGCGCATGGCTCAGCGCCACCACGTCCAGCCGCCGTATCCTCCGCGACCACAGGTAATTCGACACCACCTCCTCCCCTACATCGAAGCTCGCCGTCGCCGCCGCGGCCTCCGTCACCCCACCCACCGGCCCTCCCGCATCCACCAGCATCGTCCGCCCATCCGCCCCCACCACCAGCAGCGAGTCCCCCTGCCCCACGTCAATCGCTGTCACCTCCAGGACGCCCGCCGTCTCGATCACCCGCTCCGGCCACAGCACGGTCGCAACCACCAGCGCCATCGCGACCGCCGCTCCTATCGCCCACCTCCCGCTCCTCCGCACCGCCCAGCAGCATATCCCCCACACCACCAGAGCCATAGCCGCCACCCACCACACCGGTCCCGGAACCCGCACATCCGCCGCGGCGACATGGCTGATTCGTCCAATCGCCCAGGTCACCGCATGCAGCAGCACCGCCGTCGCCGCGCCCGGCAGCGCCGCCATCCACGGGCTCACCAGCATCGCCGCAAACGTCGCCACGGCAATCGGCACCATCAGTCCCACCAGCGGCACGCTCATCATGTTCGCCGGCAGCGCAAACACCGTCGCCCGGTGGAAGTACATCGCCATCGGCAGCACCATCACCATCTCCGCCACCGTTCCGATCAGCGCCAGCTCCACCGCCCCCAGCGACCAGCGCACCAGTCCCGCCGGCAGCCCATATGCCCACCCCCCCAGGACGCCCGCTACACCTTCCCCCCACACCCGCAGCATCACCCGGAACTGCGCCAACCGCGGCTCCATCCCCGCATCCCTCCACTCCTCCCCGATTGCCCGCGCCGCCCGCGCATACCGCACAAAGCTCCTCTCCCCCATCGGCACCGCGATCCCCGCAATCGCGATGATCGCCAGAAATGTCATCTGAAAGCTCGCCTCAAACAACGCCGCCGGATCCAGCACCAGCACCGCCAGCGCCGCCGCCCCCAGCGCATTCAGCGCACTCCGCTCCCGCGAAAGCAGCCTGGCCGCCAGAAAGATCGCCGTCATCCCCAACGCCCGCTGCACCGGCGCGCCGAATCCCGTCAACACCGCATACCCTGCCGTCAGCGTCAGCGTCACCGCCGTCGCCACCCACTCCCGCAGCCGCAGCCTGCGCGCAAACCAGAAGATCCACCTGCCATCAGCGCCACATGCATGCCCGACACTACAAAAAGATGGAACGACCCGGTCCGCTCGAAGCCCAGCCGCAGCCCATGGTTCAGCCCCGCCCGGTCGCCGAACAACATCGCATTCAACATCCCCGCATCGTCCGCCGTCAGCCGCATCGCCCGCGGCAGTATCCGGTTCGGCCGCGATCGCACATACTTCAGCACCCGCCCCGCCGCCCAGCTCTGCGCCGCCTGCACCCGGCACGCCATCGTCGCCGCATCATGCCCCGTCACCCGCAGCTTGGCCGCATGCACGCTCGCATGCACCGCCATCCCCTGGCTCAGCAGGTAGTCCGCATATTGCCACGCGCCCGGATCCCGATACCGCTCCGGCTCCCGCATCCGCATCGGCGCCTCCACCTCGTCGCCGCACCGCAGCTCCGGCAGTTGCGGTTGCCCGTCCTTTTGCTTGTCATTCAGGAGCGGAGTCGAACGGGGTGAGGAATCTGCTGTCGCTCTCGCCGGCATCACCCCACCCCCGTCCGCGATCAGCGTCGCCCGCACCCCGCCCTCGACCGGAACCATCTGCGACACATCCGGCGTCAGATACTCGACCGCCTCCACCTGCACATCCACCTGCAAAGCTCCCTGCGGCGCCGCCTCCTCGTCCTGATCCCCCCGCCATCCATCCGTGTCCGCGTCCGCCGCATCCGCCCTCGGCGGCAGCGCCTTCACCCGCACCACATGCCCCCGCACCTCGCGGCTCAGGGCATCCGCAAACCCCAGCAAGGCTCTTTGCGGAGAGGGCGCGGGACGATCTTCGCCGCACCACATCCCCACCACCATCCACAGCCCTGCCACTGGAACCAGCACCACCCGCATCCCGAGCCGCAGCGCCGCAACCGAAACTCCCGCCATCAGCAGAACCGCCGCCAGCAGCACCACCGCCGGCCGCCATCCGCTCCGCGCCATCGCCTCCCCCAGCGCAAAACAGAGGGTAGCTGCCAGCAGCGGTGCCCGCCGAAACCTGAGCCGCTCCAGCCGTCCCCGCATCGGCCAAAGCTCCGGGTCGGGACGCCGCGCAAGATCTGTCATCGCGAGCGAAGTCGAGAGACCTGCATCTGCCCTGCTTCTTCGCCAACCACCGAAAGCCCCGCAAAGCTACCGTCCGTTCACCACAGAAGCACCAGTGTCAACGCTGCAAAACAGCCACCGTCTCCAGGTGAAACGTCTGCGGGAACAGGTCAACCAGGTGCAGCTCAGCAAGGTTGTAGCCGGAGTCTACCATCACCCGCAAATCCCGTGCGAGCGTCGCCGGATCGCACGAAACATATACAATCTGCGGCACTTGCATCCGCGCCAACAGCCGGCAGGCCTCCATCCCCACGCCGGCCCGCGGCGGATCCATCACCACCAGCTCCGGCCACTCTCGCCCAATAACCGCCTCCCGCAAGAACTCCACTACCGGTACCGCAATTGCCCTCAAGTTGGCCTTCTTGGCAGCCTCTAAGTCCCTTATAGATTTTGCATTTGCCTCAATCGCCAAAACATTGTCGAACACCTCGGCCAGCGCTCGCGAAAAGAGCCCCACACCAGCAAATAAGTCCCATACAATCAGACCCTTATGGCCTTCGGTGACCACCCTTACTAGCTCCTCCACAAGGAAGCGGTTCACCTGAAAAAAGCCACTTCTCGTTACCCAATACTCCCGCCCCGCTGCCAAGTAATGAATCCCACCCTTGCCCCAGCTGGCACTTGCATGGAAGCGCGCCGTCGTTCTTTTTCCTCCGTCAGCGTAGAACTCAGCTCCAGCACCGACAAGCTCGGGTGCAAGGAGTTTCACCCCCTCACACAACTCCGCGAACCCCGCCGATCTCTTCTCCCGCATGAAAAACGTGATCTGCACCGCTCGTTCATCGCCCGTACAGAAAAGTTCGATCTCTGCGGCAGCCCGCAGCCAATGGCCACACACCCCGTGTTCATTGCTCAGATCCAGCAGCGCCTGCGCCATCCTCCAAAGGACCGGCGCAGCGATCGGGCACTCCTCAATCGGTAGAAAGTCTCTCGTGTCGCGAATATTGTAACCAAGCTGGATCAGCCCCCCCCTCACTTCCACGCGCAAGCGGATACGGTTTCGATACCCCCACGGCTCACCTGCATGAACCGTCATCCGCGGGCGGTCCCTAAGCCCCGCACGCTCCAGCGTCTCGCTCAGGATATCCGCCTTCATCGCAAGCTGTGACTCGTACCTCGCATGCTGGTACTGGCATCCGCCGCACCGTCCGAAGTGCCTGCATCTCGCCGCGACCCTATCCGGCGACACCTCCTCAACTTGCACAAGTTGAGCTCTCGCCGGGCCGCCTCGCTCCCCCGTCAAGGCCACCTCCACTCGCTCGCCCGGCAGCGCATACGGCACGAACACAGCACGCCCATCCGCATCGCGCCCCAGCGCGTCGCCTCCGTATACCGCCTTCTCGATCGTCAGCTTCATCCGTGGCTCATGTAAAACAAACTCAACCGCCGCAGCCCACGCGTTTCCATCACGCGCTTCTGCAAAAACTGCTGCTGCACCTGCCTGATCTGCACCGCCTGCATCTTCCCACGATACGGCGCCAGTTCCCGTGCCGCCTGTTCCCGCAGACCCACTAAATCCTCCTCTGGCATCGCGGTCAGCAACGCCCCAAACAGCCGCTCCTCCAGCACCGTCAACGTCCTGTCCAGCTCCTCGAGCGTTCCGCCCTGCCCGGCACGCGTCGCCGATGCAAGCACGCGCAATCGCGTCACCAGCTCGGCTGCCAACGCATCGGCCGGCGATGGCAGAGTCAATCCCGCGACATGCGATGCATTCTCTTCCAGATACCGGCACACCCGCTCCGTCTCAAATCCACTCTCGACCGGCCCTGTCATCGCCGTGGATGGTCCTGAGCCGATCGACGCCTCCTGCATCGCTTCCGCCGCTTGCATCACGCTCTGTGTGCACCAGGCTAGGCCGTTGACCTTGCGCACTCTCGTCTTTGCCCGCCGCGCCTTCGCATCCGACCTGTCGAAGGCCTCGTCAATCCCGCGAAGCACCGCCTCCAGCGGCACACCCCCCTCACGCCAAGTCTCGATCAGGGCCCAGTCCAGCGTCGAAAGCATCAGCAGAGACCCGCGCCTCTGCTGAAAACGCTCCTCGATCTCCGTGAAGTAGTTGAAGTAGTTCTGCATGGCTTAGACGGGTGGCCGCACGGTGCCATTATGCGGAAGCGCCGCGCCTCTTATGCCGGTCCAGATTCCGTTCATAGATGATCCGCAGACCCGTAAGCGTCAGCATCTCGTCCACAACGCCGATGTACTTCGACCCGCCCGCAATCAATCGCGCCAGCCCGCCCGTTGCGATCGTCTTCGTCTCCGGCCCCATCTCCGCCAGCATTCGCTCCAGAATCCCATCCACCAGCCCGATATACCCGTAATAAAGCCCGATTTGCATGTTGTCTACCGTCCCCGTGCCAATCACCTTCAAGGGCTTCTTTACATCGACCCGTGGCAGCTTCGCCGCTCGCGAAAATAGAGCCTCAGCCGAGATCCCCAGGCCCGGCGCGATCGCCCCGCCGAGAAACTCCCCATGCTTCGAAACAACGTCGAACTTAGTCGCCGTTCCCATATCGACAATAATCACCGGACTTCGAAAGCGCTCGTATCCAGCCACGCAGTTCACGATCCGATCCGCGCCCACCTCCGACGGATTGTCCGTCAGCACCGGCACCCCAGTCTTCACCCCCGGCTCGACGAACAGCGGCTTCACGTTGAAGTAAACGTCGCACATCTGGCGCAGCGCCGAATCGAGCGGCGGCACCACCGACGCAATCGCAATCCCGTCCACCGCGCTCAGCTCCAGCCCCCGCAAGGCAAACAGGCTTTTCAGCAGAAGTCCGAACTCATCCGCCGTCTGCGCTGCTGGCGTTGTCACCCGCCAGTTCGCCACCATCTCAGGCTCGCCGATCTCCGGGCCGGTCCGGTAAAGCCCAAGCACGATATTGGTGTTTCCGACGTCGAGTGCCAGTAGCATCTTCGCTCTCCAGTCTCGCTTGTGTAACTACTTTAGTTCACGCACTCCGCCCGAGAGCACCGTACGCCGCGTTCCGTCCTCCCCGTCTACAAAAAGGAAACCGTCCCGGCTCAGACCCGCTGTTACGCCAGTATAGCCGTCGGCCTCGTCCACCCTGACCCGCCTGCCGCGCACCCATGTCGACGCCGCCGCAAACCGCTCCAGCAGCCCGTCATCGCCGTCATCATCGAGAGCTTCCGCGTGCTCAGCGTCTAACCGGCCAAGCTCCTCGTCCAAACCTCGAAGGAGCTCGATCAGCAGACCTTCGCGCGAAACCTCTCTCGTGGCCTCCATCCATAGCGAGGTCGCAGCATCGCTCAGATCGCCGGGAAAGCTCGCATGGTTCACGTTGATCCCGACACCGATCACCGCATATCGCATCGCTTCGACAGCCCCGCCCTGCGCCGCCGCGACCGCGCTCTCGACTAGGATCCCACCGCACTTTCGACCGTTCAGCAAAAGATCGTTCGGCCACCGGATATCGGCGGTCAGCCCGCTCGCCCTCGCGATTGCCATCTGTGCTGCCAGCGCCGTCGCCAGTGAGATCCACATCGCTCGCCCGGCCGGAACCCGCGGGACCACCAGCGCGCTCAAATACAGCCCGTTACCCGCCACCGAGTGCCATGCATGTCCGCCCCGCCCTCGCCCAGCCGTCTGCTCGTCGGCAACCCACACCCCCTCGCGCGCACCCGCCTGCGCCGCCTCCATTGCCAGTGAGTTCGTCGATCCCACGGAAGGGAAGTACCGCAGACCCCGCGCGAATCTCGTGCCCGCCAACCCCGCGTCCACGGCGGCAATGTCCAGTCCGCTCAACCCCCCACCGTCTCCTTGCAATCTACGACACGTCCGCCGTGATGCGCATACTCAGGTCCGCCGCCGTTACCGAGTGCGTCAGCGCGCCTACCGTGACGTAATCCACCCCGGCTTCGGCGTACGCCCTCACCGTTTCGAGCGTGATGCTGCCCGAGGCCTCGATCGGCACCCCCGCAAGCGCCTCATGGATCCGCTTCACCGCCCGTTTCACCGCTGTGGGAGTCATGTTATCCAGCAGAATGGACTCCGCGCCGCCCGTGATGGCCTCCTCCAACTCCTCCTGCGAGCGCACCTCCACCTGCACCACCTGCCCCTGTTTTCGGCCCTTCAGAGCTCGTTCCAGCGCCGCTCCCACGCCCCCCGCCAGCGCGATATGGCTACCCTTGATCAGGATGCCGTCCTGCAGATCCTGCCGGTGGTTCAGGCCGCCCCCGCAGCACACGGCGTACCGGTCCAGAGCCCGCAATCCCGGAATCGTCTTCCTCGTATCCAGCACCTTCGTCTTCGTTCCCGCCAGTGCCTTCACATACTCGTGCGTCAGCGTCGCGATCCCGCTCATGCGCTGCATCAAGTTTAGGATCGCCCGTTCGCACGATAAGATCGTGGCAGCATTATGCCGGATCACCGCCAGCGTCTGGCCCTTCTTCACCCGCACGCCATCGAAGATCTCCGGATGGCTCACTACCTCGAACCGTCCCACTGGGGCCGCGTTCATCTCCGCGAAGATCTCCAGAAACATTGGGATCGAACCTAGCCCCGCCACAACGCATGGCTGCTTCGCCACTATCGTTCCGGTAGCCCGCACCCGGGGTCCAACCGTCAGCATCGTGGTCACATCGTTGGCTGCCTTGTCCTCGGCCAGCGCCGTCTCCAGCACCTTGTGGATTCGCTTGCTCTTCCAGTCCATCGCCTTAGTCCTCGGGCCCCCATCTGCATCTTACTGCCAGCATCTCAACCGCAGATGATGACGCTCCAACGCCAATTCGCTTACCTTGTCCTGCTCGCGCTCCCGATCGCCTGCGCGTCCTGGACCGTGACCCACGAACAGGTCTTCCGAGAGCCGCGCGAGTTCTGCAAAGACAAGAGCCAGAACTGCCGCCCGGTCCTGATCCGGAAGTTCTTCTACCTCTTTACCTGCGAGTACTGCTTCAGCCACTACGTGTCCGCCTTTTTTCTCGTCCTCACCCGCTTTCAACTGCTCTATGACGACTGGCGCGGATACCTCATCTCCTGGTTCGCCCTCGTTTGGATCGCGAACATCTACATGAGTCTGTTCAACCGTCTCCGGCTCGACATCAAGCACGAAAACGTTACGATTGCGGTCGATCAGGAAGTGCAGAAGAAGGTCGGCGCCGAGGTCTGAATGCGCCGTTGCTGCTGTCCTCACCGGGAAACCCCTCTGCGCTTCACTCCATCTCACTCCCTGGACCATGAGGTGCGATATGCAAGACGACGACATCAAAGCACACCCTCCAGAGCCGCGCGGCTTCGGCGAACACGCTCGCGGGCTTGCAGGGGAGTACGCCCATGAACAAGGCTGGGGCCTCAACGAAGAAGAGCGTACTAAACAGCCCCCGGCAGAGCAGCAGGCCGACGGCGGAGCCGACTACGGCGCGCGTGACTTCGGCGACGAAGCCGTCAATACCAGCACGGCCAAGCCTGCGCCAGAAGAAGTCAAAGCTATCCTCAAAGACTGAGCTTCAAATCCGGCCCACACGACCCGCAATCGAGAGGAAGTCGCAACATGTCCAGCAAACCCGAGCAGCACGCCAGCAAAGACAGTGAACAGGCCATGCGAGAGACCGACGCCCACACACGAAAAACCAACTCGCACGATGCAGTCCCGGGCGATGATACCGCCCACTCACACTCGCACGCAGCCCACCTGCAAAGCACATTCGACGTCCATACACCGCCACAGGGAAACTTGGCAGCCGACACCCGGCAGGACCTCAAAGAGCCACCGCAAGAGGTAAGCCGAAACGGCAAACAGCACCGAAAGCAATAAAGTGGAGGCGTGGTCGCCCATGCGGCCGCGCCCTCTCAGACCCCAATAATCCCCTAAACCTCGTTCCCCTTCACATCCACACCCGCCAGCGCATCCGGCCGCTGACTCACCACCTTCTCCTGCCGTGCACTCTCCTCGCTCGCGGAGTGGTTCGTGATCCCCTGGTTATCGCTCTGCGGCGTCCTCGTACTCACCGAACCATACTGCGCCGCCGAAAACTGTTCGGTGTTGTGCTTCGGCCCCTGGCCCACATTCGCATTGAAGGCCCTGGTCCCGCCCGTCTGTGCTCCGTCCACGTTCTTGTACAGCTCCGCGTCCCCTCCACTCCCAGCGTCCTGCGCATCCTGGTTCGCTTCAAGATCGCTCTGAACAGCGTTTGCGTTCTGCCCACTCTCTGTATGCGGCGTGCTCTGATCTGCCATTGGAAAGTCTCCTCTGCCCTGTCAGACGCCCCACCCGTCCCAGCCGTTGTCACGACGTCCCATCTACGCCGCCGGCAGAGCCCCCATCGCACTCTTTGCCTTGGCGTACATTTCCTTCGTTTCCGCGGCCTGCCTCTTCAGCCCCTCCACAATATGCGCCGGAGCCTTCACCACGAACCCCTCGTTTCCAAGCTGCCGCTCCGCTGCCGCCAGACCCTTCTCCAGCCGCGCCAGCTCCTTCGTCAGCCGCTCCCGCTCCGCCGCAACATCGATCTGCCGCTCATAAACCACCGCCGCATCGAACTCCGCCGTCGACCGCGCACCACCGCCAGTCAGTGGGGCGCTCGCAAACTCGACCGAAGCCACACGGGCCATCCGCGCCAGCATATCGGCATGCGCATCCGCCAGCGCCAGCACCCGATTGTCGGCATACAAGCGAATCGGCGCAGCCTCCTTCTCCGGTACGCCCATCTCCTTCCGCAGGCCGCGCACCGTCACCATCAACTCCTGCAGCGTCGTCATCGCCCGAACCGAGGCCGGGTCAGCAGGGAAGTCCCCCGCCTGCGGATACCGAGTTAGCGCGATCGACTTCGCCGGCGTCGCATCCCCGTACAGCGCATGCCAGATCTCCTCGGTGATAAACGGCATGAACGGGTTCAACAGCCGCAACGCGCTCTCGAACACGCCCACCAGCGACGCCAGCGTGACCGCCGTTACCGCATTCTGCTCCGCGCCTTCGCCGAACTCCAGTCGCAGCTTCACCAGCTCCAGGTACCAGTCGCAGAACTCGCCCCAGAAGAACTGGTACACCGCATTCGCCGCCTCGTCGAAGCGATACTCGCCCAGCGCCCGCTCCACCTCCGCACAAACGTCTCGCAATCGAGAGAAGATCCACCTCGTCTCCAGCGGCGTCCTCTCCGGCAGCTCCGTCAGCGGCGCGCCAACCTCGCGCATCGACATCTTGTAACCGGCAGCGGTCGCCCGGTCCACCTGCATAAACAGGAACCGCGCTGCATTCCAGATCTTGTTCGCAAACGCCCGATACCCCTCCGTGCGCGGCTCGCTGAACGCGATATCTGTTCCCGGTGAAGCCATGCTCGCCAGCGTAAACCGCACCGCATCCGTCCCAAACCGACCGATCATGTCGATCGGATCGATCACGTTTCCCTTCGTCTTCGACATCTTCTGCCGGTCCGCATCCCGCACCAACGCATGGATGTACACCTCCCGGAACGGCACCGAATCCGCAAGTGTCCGCGCCCGGAACCCGCCAGCCCCATCCGCCATCGGCACATCCAGCATGAAGTGCGTCCCCAGCATGATCATCCGCGCCACCCAGAAGAACAGGATGTCGAAGCCCGTCACCAGCAGCTGCGTCGGGTAGAACTCCCGCAGATCGCTCGTCTCCTCCGGCCACCCAAATACCGTAAACGGAAGCAGCCCCGAGCTGAACCACGTGTCCAGCACATCCGTCTCCTGCGTCAGCGCCTCGCCTCCCGCCCCGCAGTGCTCGCAGCTCTCCGGAGCATCTCTCGCGACCGTGGTCTTCCCGCAAGCCTCGCAATGCCACGCCGGAATCCGGTGTCCCCACCACAGCTGCCGCGAGATGCACCAGTCATGAATATTGCCCATCCATTCGAAATAAGTCTTTGCATACATCTCCGGCGTAAACCGGATATGCCCGTCCTTTACCGCCGTAATCGCCTTGTCCGCCAGGGGCTGAATCTTCAGGAACCACTGCATGGATAGCCGCGGCTCGATCACCACACCGCTCCTTTGGCTGGTCGCCACGGCGTAGACGTGCTCCTTCACCTCCACCAGCAGCTCCAGCCCGCGCAGGTCCTCCACGATCTTCTCCCGCGCCGCATATCGATCCATGCCGTCGTACGGCGACCCTGCCACGGACACCTGCGCCCGCTCGTCCAGCACCGTCAACTGCGGCAGCCCGTGCCTCTGGCCAATGGCAAAATCGTTCGGATCATGCGCTGGTGTCACCTTCACCGCGCCCGTCCCAAACTCCGGATTCGCCCACTCGTCCGCAACCACCGGAATCTCCCGGTCGGGCCCGCCATCCACGCCGCTCAGCGGCAGCCGCAGCATCTTGCCCACCAGCGCCCGGTACCGCTCATCCGCCGGATTCACCGCCACCGCCACGTCGCCCAGCATCGTCTCCGGCCGCGTCGTCGCAATCACGATCGATCCCACCCCGTTCACAGCCCCCTCCGCCAGCGGGTACCGCACATGATAGATCCTGCCCACCCGCTCCTCGTGCACCACCTCCAAGTCCGATACCGCCGTCCCGATCGCCGGATCCCAGTTCACGATGTATGCCCCGCGATAGATCAGCCCCTGCTCGTGCAGGCGAACAAACGCCTCCTTCACCGCGCGGCTCAATCGCTCGTCCATCGTGAAGTACTCGCGGCTCCAGTCCACGCTCGCGCCCAGCCGCTTCATCTGCTCCAGGATTGCGCCCCCGTACACGCCCTTCCACTCCCACACCCGTTCGACAAACGCCGCGCGTCCCAGCTCCTGGCGGCTCTTGCCCTCGCCCTGGAGCTGCCGCTCCACCATCATCTGCGTCGCAATCCCCGCGTGATCCGTCCCCGGAACCCACATCGACAGATCCCCGCGCATCCTGTGCCACCGCGTCAGGATATCCATCTCCGTCTGGTTCAGCATGTGCCCCATGTGGAGCCGCCCGGTTACGTTCGGCGGAGGCAGCAGCATCGTGAACTTTTTTCGTTCAGCGCCCGTACCCTCCGGTATACCGGGCACGTTAAACAGCCGTTCCCGTACCCAGTACTCGGCCCAGCGTCGTTCAATCTCGTTCGGTTCGTAGGCTTTCGGCAGATCTCGGCTCATCGCCTTAAGCCTAGCATTCACCTCTTTGCTACCCGGCCGCAGCGTGGAATGACATCTGTCACTTCAGTTCCGCTCCAGCTCGGCCTACACTTCTTCCCTAGAGGTTCAGCCGCATGTCGAAACTCGTATTCGCCGCCTTCCTCGCCCTCGCTCTTCTGCGCCACGGATCCCACGGTTCAGGCCAGGACCGCGTCGCCATCTTCTCCAACATCAACATCGATGAAGGCCAGACCGCCGGAGATGTCGCCTGCGCCTTTTGCACAGTCACCATCAAAGGTGACGTCGCAGGCGATGTGGCCGTACTCTTCGGCACCATCTCTGCCGATCCCGACCGCACCATCTCCGGTGACGTCGCCCTCCTCTTCAGCACGCTTCATCTCGGAGACAACGACCGCATCAACGGCGACCTCGCGAGCGCTCTCAGCACCACCGACATCCCCGCCAGCGCTTCGGTCCGCGGAGACCGCGCCGTTCTCTCGAGCGGCCTCGGTCTGGCCCTCCTCGCCGTCCCGATCGTCATCCTCGCCAGCATCATCGGCCTCATCCTCTTCCTCGTTCGTCGCAATCGCTACCCGTACCCCGTATAGGGTTCGGACACGGTTCCACGGAACCGATGGACCCTTCCATGCGTAGCTCACCTGCGCGCCTCTTCACCGGCGCAAAGGGAGCAAACCTCTGCCCGTCTACCTCCTCCAACTCGCGGGAACCTTCCTTCTGCTCGCCAGCCCTGTCTTCGCGCAGACCAACAGGGATCAGACCCCACCGGGGCCCGCCTCCCCTCACCGCCACGCCAATCGAACCTACCTCGGCCAGGACATCTTCGTCGCTCCCGGCCAGCAGATCGGCAGCGCGACCTGCCTCTTCTGCTCCGTCCAGGTCGAGGGGGAGCTCTCCGGCAATGTCTTCGTCCTCTTCGGCAATCTCACCGTAACCGGCCGCGTCGCGGGCAACACCGCTGTCGTCGGCGGCAACACCGTAGTGGACTCGCTGGCCCGCATCGACGGCAGCACCACCGTCATCGGAGGCAACGCCGTCTATGAGACCGACGAGTCTCTCTCCGGCAACGCCTTCGTCCTCGGCGGACACATCTCCAGCTTCGCCGGCCGCAGAAGCTCCCACCACCGCGTCTCGCTCAGCCCCACCTTCTCTGCGGCCCTCGCCGTCTTCGCCGTTCTCGTTCTGGCTGTCCTCGTCTTCCCCCGTTCGCGGCAGCACTCGTCCCACACCTGAAACCCAGAAGCCCCCAAAGGAAAAGGACGCAGCCGAAGCCTGCGTCCTTCCCTCCGCGCCAGAGAAATCCCTATAGCGGGTTCAGCTTGTTCAAGCCCTTCTTCTTCTTGTGTTTGCTCGAGGATTCATCGCCCTTATCGAAGCCCGGCTTCGCCTTCTTGCCATTCGCCGGTGGCGCCTGCGCGGCCGCCTGCTTCGTTCCCGGTGCGATGTCGTTCACCTGATCCGGTGCCGGTCCAGCCTTCTCGATCGGCGGCAGCGGCGTCGCATTCTCCGGTCCAACAGCCTTCAAACCGCCGCTAGGGTTGGCAGTTCCGGCTCCCAGGTCCGCAGCTCCAGCTCCCGCGCCGGCAGCTCCGGGCCGTCCTGTGCTCACGCCCGGGGTCAGGATCTCAGCGCCCACCGACGCCCCACCTCCGCCAGTAGATGCGCCCGTCGCAGGAACCGCCGTGGTCACACTCGAATCGTTCGCGCCAGCGCCCGCGTCCGCCGTCGGAACATCCGATAGGGCAAGGGGTGCCACAGCTGCGGTCGGAGCCGCGGTCGCTCCCGCTGCAGCCTCCGTTCCGGCCGCCGCCGCTACGGGGGTTCCGCCCGTCCTCGCAGCCCCCGGGTTGAGCGCCTCGTTGAACTCTGCGACGATCTGCTTCGTCACCATCGGCGCAATTGTCGGCTTCGGATCGGCCAGGGTCGGCTCCCCGAAGCGTGCCGCCTGCACCACGTCCGGCTGATGGAAGACCAGCAGCTTCGCCCGGTCCTGCAGCCGGTACTGCAGCCGGCTGTTCTCAAGCGCCGCGCTTGCCTGGGCCTGCTCCGGCGTCGGCGCCGGAATCGGCAGGTTCATCGCCGCCAGCCGGTCCTTCGCATCTTCCACATGGGGTGCCGCCGAGTGCTCCAGCACCACCTTCCGGTACGCGTCGGCTGCCGCACCGTCATATATCTTCTCCAGCCGCGCCTTGGCCGCCTCCGGCATCTGCCGCTGCAAACGCACCATCCGCGCCTCCGCGGCATAGGAGTCGCCCAGCCCGATCAACACATCATCCATATGGCTGTACTGCGGATACGTGTCCGCCACCGTCTGGTACCGCGCAATTGTCGCCGGCCAGTTGTCGCGCGTCGCATAGTAGCTGGCAATATTGCTCTCACGCGTCGCCAGCACCTCCTGCACATCGCGCAATCGCTGCTTCGCCTGCGGCACCAGCGTCGAGTCCGGATAGTCCGTCAGCATCCTCCGGTACTCCTCCTCCGAGTGCGTCGCCTTGGTGAAAGCGCGATCCGGCTTATCCATCTGCCGGAAGTAAATGTCGCCAATCCGCATCTGCGCCTCGGCCGCCTCCGGAGCGTTCGGGAAAAACACGCGAAAGTCCGAGTACTCGCTCTCCGCCTGCGTCAGCGCCGCCGTTCCGCCCTCCTTGTACCAGCTGTCCGCGATCGCCAGCTTCGCGCGCATCTGGTACTGCGAATCGGGATAGGTGTTCAATAGCGTCTGCAGATCCAGCCGCGCCACATCGTAGTGGCCCTTCTTCGTCGCCACCAGCGCCTTATCGTAAAGCTGCTTGTCCGGCAGGCCGGCATCCTTGCCCGCCAGCGGGTCCAGCTTCTTCTCTTTCCGCGCCGCCTTCTTCGTATCTTTCGATTGAACGACCTTGCCGTCCTTGTCCTTCTTCTTGTTCAGTGGCGCGCTCAACGTTACGCTCTCATGCTGCTGCCCCTGTGCATCCGTCGCCGTCTGCGACGCGCCTGTCACCTGCGCCCTTGCTCCGCTCCCGCTCAGCATCAGAGCCGCAACCGCAACTCCGGCCATCAGGCTCGACCTCTTCGTGGGAAAGAAACCGCCGGGGCAAAACCTGGTAAAACTCAGTCGTCGATTCATCACGCTTAGAACTCCATCTTTGCCTCGCGCAGGATGCGCCCAGGCTGTGAAATATTCTAGTCTTCCGGCTGCCTTCGTGCCGTGTCGGCGGCTTCGTCGCCACGATCTCCGCCGTCCCTGTCCCCAGCTGCTCCAGCCTCTCGGGCCAGGCGCAGCAACTCGCGCGCATTCTCTTCCGCCCTTCCTCCAGAAAATACCGCCGACCCGGCTACCAGCATGTCCGCTCCTGCTTCGACGACGCGCGCCACCGTATCGTGAGCCACGCCCCCGTCCACCTCAATCCGGTAGTTCAGCCCCATCTCCGTCCGCAGCTCCGCCAGGTGCTCGATCTTGTCGAGCGCGAGCGGCAGAAACTGCTGCCCGCCAAACCCCGGGTTCACACTCATCACCAGCACATGGTGAACCATCGGCAGCACCTCGATCAGCGTCTCCACCGGCGTCGCCGGATTTATCACCACCGCCGGCCCCATCCCATGCTGCTCAATCAACTGCAGCGTCCGATGCAGGTGGCGGCAAGCCTCCTGGTGAACGCTCACCATGTCCGCCCCAGCCTCCGCAAACTCCGCGATGAAGTGGTCCGGATTCTCGATCATCAGGTGGCAGTCGATCGGCAGTTTCGTCACCGGCCGCAGCGCCTTCACCATCGCCGGCCCAAACGTGATATTCGGCACAAAATGCCCGTCCATCACGTCTACATGCACAATCGTCCCACCCCCGCGCTCCGCCGCCGCAACCTCATCTGCCAGATGTGCGAAATCGGATGCCAGAATCGAAAAAGCCAACTCAATCAATGCGGAATCACCCCTGCGAAAAAGTCTACCAGCGCCGCGCATGCTCAGCTCCGCGCCTCAACCCGTCTCGGCAGAATACCCGGCGGCACGTTATCCGGAGCGACATTCACCCACTCCACTTGGAAGCGGCCGGAGTAGCCAAATAACCTCCCCCACCTCCTGTTCGTGGCGCTGACCTCGATGCGAAAGCATCGCGTCTCGTCGTCATACCACTCGCAGAGATCCGCGACCCCAGAGAGCGAGAGCGGAAACCGAAATGCGATCGGCCCTTCGTAAAAACGCTGTGCGCCGGAGCGAATGCGCAGACCTCCGTTAGCCGCCACGCTCAGCTCCAGGTCGACGGCGAGATGCTGGTGCGTCCCCAGATAGTCCACAATGCAGCCGCGCTCCTCGCTGTAAACCATGTACGCGTCGAAGCGGCGCACCTTGATCGTGTCAAACGTCCGCACCCACGTCACCGTCTCGCGGCCGAGCGGGTCCCGGTAGGCATAGTTCTGAATCGTGAAAGGCACATCGCGCCCATGCTCCGGAAACATGATGCTGCGCCACGTGCCCACATACAGAAAGGGCAACGTGTACGCGGCTCCGTGCCAGATGCGGTCCATCGTACCCGTTCCGATCGCAGCCTTTCCGGTCTCGGAGGTGAGAGCGAACCGCCGCTGGATCTGAGGGTGTAGCTTCTCAAAGTCCGAACCGAGAACGCGCTGATAAATCGAAATCATTATTTGTCCTTGGGAGCCACGCGCACGCAACGCCGGGAGGACGGCAACCTGCGCGCCGCGATCCACCCCGCCAGGGAGAGCGCAATTATCGCGAAGTTCAATGTCACCGGGTTGAACGCCGCTGTGAGATAAGCAGGAGACCTCACCGCCAGAGCCACCGTGGCGACAACCATAACGACTGCATTGACGGCAAAGACAGCTCGGACATTCCACGTCATCAGGACAAGTAAGCCCAGTAGAATCTCGGCGCCCCCAACCTACGGCAAGAGACTGATCGGCAACCCTGCCTGCATCAACATCGTCTGTTCGTCGATCTGCCGGTACAGCAGCTTCGGAACCAACCCATGCCACATCCAGATCGCTGCAATGGCAAGCCGGGCCGTTGCATGAACTAACGCGAGCGCCATCGACGACTCCGGAGTCTGCCCCTCCTCTGCCCACAGCCGCAGACGGTCGAAGCTCCACGCCGTGGCCGAACCCATCAGAGGCCGGAAGACAAGCCGGTCCACGATACAGCCGAAAGCTCCGAACCGCACCTCGTAGTCGTACCAGGTGAAGAACCGTAGACCTGCACTCGTGGGAACGTATCGCCAATATCCAGAACCCTCACGGATCAGAGACTTCGGGTCGGCCGAGGCGAACTTCAGCGACGACGTCCTGTCACCCTCGCCCAGCTGGCTGCCCACGCTCTCGCCCGTGCCCCGGATCGCCAGACCGAAACCGATCCGCGTCTCGTACAGGAACTGCTGCGGTTCCTCCGCACTGCTTCGCGGAAGGTATTCGATCCGGCTGAAGCGAAGGTCCCAGCGCTGGTGAAGATCGGGCTGTTGCGTGAGTTGCCAGATGCGCTCCAGCCCATCGTGAATAAGGATTTCGACGTATATGCCTGGGCTGACGCTCACGAGACGAGCTTAGCAAACGCCCACACTGAAGCAGCATAAGCGAAAGCATAGGCAAGCCGGGTGTCTCATGTCCGGATTCTCGAATGTGGGTTCTCATAGAGTCGCGGGTCAGGAATTGCTGGCAGCTCCTAAACAACATCACCCGGCAGAAGCGCCTTCCGCCGTCGGCTCCGAAATGTCGCTGGCTTCTCGACCACCGGAACGACGCGCTCCACATCCGGCCTGCCCTCATGCAACACCTTCGTCCGCAGAATCTCCGTTCGAATCGCCTTCGCCGCCGCCCGGTCCGTCTCCTGCATGGTCTTCGGCTCCCCAATCACCACCCGCGCCGCGCCCCGCAAAATCCGCCGAACCGGCCAGCTCCCATCCTCATTCGGCAGAAATATCTCGCCCGCCCGTTGCTTCTCCGGCCTGTAGTACCAGCGCCGCAATAGCGAAAGATGATCGCTCAACATAGCCACATCCTGCGCCTCCCCGATCTTCACATCGAGCGCGTTCAAAACCCGCCCCACCCTCGCCTCCGGAGCCTCCGCCGCGTCCCCACCTGGCACCCTAACCCCTACCACTTCAACCTCCGTTTGGCCGCCCATCTCATTCCCCAGCGGCACCGCCCGCAGCATCAGCGGCTGCGCAAACAGGCTCGACCCTACACTCGTCTGCTCCCGCACCGCCCTCACCCCGAGCGTGCTCATTCGCTCCGGCCCCGCCAGGCGCCCGCGCTCCAGCAGAAACATGGCCGCCTCCTCAGCCTGCCTGTCGTCCCGTTCCGGATCCCGCCCCGCCGCCTGCACGATCACCGCCCGCAGCTCCGGCACCGCCCGCACCAGCTCATCCGCCAACCCCGCCGCCGCCTTCGCCTTCTCGTACTGCCGGTGCAGCTCCGCCGCCCGCTCGAAGTCCATCTCCTCTGAAGCCCGTTCTCTCTCCATTCTGATCCTGGCCAGCAAACTCTCCCCCCGCGTCTTGAAAAATGCTTTCACCGCTCCCGCCTCCGCCGCATACTCCTCGCCCGTACAGGCCGCCTTGCATGGCTCCATGCACCGCTTCATCTCCCCATACGCGCACCCTGGATGCTCCGGCGACACCTCCAGGTCCTCCCAACACCGCCGCAGTTTGAACAGATCCAGCACCGCGTCGCAGTACCGCTCGGCCGCCAGCCGCGAAGGAAAAGGTCCATACGTCTCCGCCAACCCGCGCCCGCCCCTCCCGCCGGAAAGCCTGTTGGTCGTGTAAACCCGTGGATGCGCATGCTCCATCGTCAACCGCAGAAAGAAAGGAGTCCGCAGCTTCAGCCGCCTCCGCGCCTCCGCAAACCCGAAGATCCCCGCCGTCGCTCGGTACAGCACCAGCAGCGATTCGAACTCCGAGCCCGTCACCGACCACTCGATCCGGGCTACCCGCTCTCGCAGATTCAGCCGCTTCGAAAGCATCGGCAACCCGTCCGGCCCAGGCACCTCCGGTGGATCAAGGAGCCGCGCCAACCTCCGCCGCAGATTCGCCGCCCGCGTCACATACGGCTGATCCCCATCCGAGTGCCCATACAGCGCAAACACTCCCGGCCCCTCCGGCACTCCGCGCAGGATCTCCCGCGCCCGTGCCGGCTCAAACCCAACCTCCCGCTCGAACTGGAACCCCGCCGCCACACCCGAAATTGTAGTCGCCGACATCGCTCCCCCGCTCTTCCCCGTAAGGAGCCTATCGGCCATCCAGGCAAACTCGTGAGTCGCAAAGCAATAGAGAAGCTGTCATTCCAAAGGTACAGAAGCTGTCATCCTGAAACGGAGAAGCTGTCATTCTGAGCGCAGCGGAAGAATCCCCGCATTCCGCTCGTGCCGCCACAAAACCCCAAGCCGGGTGCAACGCCCCTAAGCTCCCGCGATCATCATCCCCTCAACCCGAATCGTCGGCACCGCGCTGCTTCCCCGCCACATCAGGTCGTTCCCCACCGCCACCACGTTCTTGTACATCTCCTTCAGATTCCCGGCGATCGTGATCTCCTCCACCGGGTACGCCAGCTCGCCGTTCTCGATCCACATCCCGCTCGCCCCCTGCGAGTAGTCCCCCGTCACCAGGTTCACCCCGAACCCCATCACTTCCGTCACATACAGCCCACTCGTCACCCCCCCAATGATCTGCTCCGGCGTCTGCGTCCCTGGCTCGAGATAGAAGTTGTGCGCTCCCGTCCCCGGGTTTCCAGCCAGCCCCCGCGACGCGCTTCCCGTCGACCGCATCCCCAGCTTCCGCGCTGTATACGTATTCATCACGTAGCTCTTCAGCACGCCCTTATCCACAATCACCGTCCGCCGCGTCGGCAGCCCCTCCCCGTCAAACGGCGCCGTCCCGAACCCACCTACGCTCTGCCCTCCGCGCTCAAACACCATCGTCCCATCGTCCACGATGGTGATATTCTCGCCCGCCACCCGCTCCCCCAGCATCCCGTTGAACATCGACGCATTCCGGTAGATCGCATCGCCCTCCGCCGCCGAGAAGATGCTCCCCATGATCGACTTCGAGATCTCCGGCGAAAACACCACCGGCGCCGCCTGCGTCTTCACCTGCCGCGCCCCCAGCCGCCTAAGCGTCCTCTGCGCCGCAATCCGCCCAATCTCCTCCGCGTCTTCCAGATCCCGCACCGTCCGCGCGCTCGAGTACCAGTAGTTCCGCTGCATCTTGCCCTTCTCGTCATGCGCGATCGGAGCACACGAGAACCCGCAGTAGGACCGTCTGTACTCCCCCGCAAACCCCCGCGAATTCAACAGGACCTTGTGCGCCGTCGCCGTGTCGAAGTCTCCTCCACTTGAGTTCTGAATGCGCGTGTCATAGGCCATCGCCGCCGCCTCGCACCGCCGCGCCAGGGCGATCCGCTCCGCCGGAGGCATCTCGTTCACATCTTCGAAATACAGCCCCATCCCCGCACCCGCGTCGCTCCCGTCGAGCACCGCGCCCTCGGCCGCCCCAAACTCCCCCGCCTCCGGCAGCCCCGCAAACGGATCCTCACTCGTCACCTTTGCCAGCTCAATCGCCCCACCCACGAGTCGCGCAATCGACTCCTCCGAAAAGTCCGAGGACGATGTCGTCGCCACCTGCTGCCCCACAAACACCCGCAGCCCCACCGCCCGCGACCCCGACTCCTTCAGCGTCTCCACCTGCCCCAACCGCACCAGAGCCGAAAACTCCTCGCCCTCATACACCACCGCCTCAGCATCGGTAGCCCCAGCTCGCAACGCTTTGCCAAGCACCTCCTCCGCTAAACATCTTAGGCCCGTAGTTGAAAGTTCACTCCCTGTCACGGGAACTCTCCTGTTCCGCTTCTATCGGGAGCTTTGCCTGCTCTCGGGTGCCGCTGAAACAATCTCCGAGCGAACAGCCCGGATTCGCGGTTCGGTGCTCTGCACGCTCCGGCATGCGTCTGTTCTCTGAAGCTCCGTATAGCCCCACCGCCCCGTAGCACTCAGGACACCTCAGGCGCGGGTCGGCAAGTCGTATTGCGGAAGACGCCCGAATGGTATGCCACCCATAAACTGGCCCTTGCCCCGGTCGCTCGTGCCTCTGCTTAACATCAACAATTTCCACGTGTGATCCTCAAGCGGAAACCCGCCTCGTGCATGGCTTGCTCAACAGCAAGCCACTCCGCCGCTCCGCCCTCGGGGATCTCAACGACATGGGTCGAAGGCTCAGGGAGCGCGAGACGATCCAGGGCCAATCCTTCCAGATGAAATCCCAGCGCATCCGCAAGATTGTTTCGTAGCTCGTCCACTGTCGCTCCCGTGCTGATGCATCCCGGCACATCCGGCGCAAACCCGCTCCAGTTGCCAGCTCCACTCTCATAGACGACAAGGTAGTGTCGTGTCATCTCGTATCCCCTGCCTGCCTCAAAATGCTTTCAAGCGTCTTCGAATGCACCTCATCGCCCAGGGACCGTCACCAGCTCAGGCTTCCCCGGATGCTTGAACTGCCGGTGCTCCCTCTCTGCCGGGACAGATACCATCCATCCTGCTCCAACCGCTTGATCAGATCACGTACTTCACGCAAAATCCGGACCTAGTGAACCGGCGTCCCCGACATCCGGCTCTCCCGCCCATCCGTCGCCTTCGAAAAATGCAGCCCAGCCGCGCAGTACTCCGAGTCGCTCTTCAGCTTGTGCTCAATATGCAGCCCCGGCCCTGCCTCCGACCGCCGCTTCACCACCTTCACCGCGCCGCCGCAGTCCTTGCACCGGAACTCCGTGTCGTTATCCTCCAACGCATCCGCGATCGTCTTCACCTTCCAGAACGGCTCATACCCGCCGCCCAACCGAACCCTGCGCCGCTTTACCTCACACTCCACAAACATCTCGCGTTCCGTCATTGCCATAGCGCTATCCTCATCCGTCCCGTTCCCCTGCGTAAGCCGTTCTTTCCGATATGCTGCACGCAGACTTGAAGCCCATCCACGCTCTTACAAAAAATCAAAACTCTCAGGCCGAAGCCTCAGGCCACCGGCTTCTCCGACCACCGGCTCACCCGCCCGTCCGTCGCCTTCTTAAACCCGGCGCCTGAAGGGCAAAACTCCGCGTCTGCCGGCGACTTGTGTTCCACATACGCCGGCGTTCCCGCCTTGTTCGTCTTGCCCAGCACCTTCACCTCGCCGCGGCAGTCCTTGCAGCGGAAGTCCGTGTCGTTATCGACCAGCGCGTCCGCAACCTTCTTCACCTTCCAGTACGGCTCATACCCGCCGCCCTCCTTCAGCCGCCGCCGCCGCACCTCGCACTCGTACATCTTCTCCCGTTCTGCAGCCGCCATCTCCCCTTACCGTCCCGTTCCCCCGACCGTCATCCGGTCGAGCTTCACCGTCGGCATCCCTACACCGACCGGCACACTCTGTCCCGCCTTGCCGCAGGTCCCAATCCCCTCATCGAGCGCCAGGTCGTTTCCGACCATCGACACGTACTTCAGCGCCTCCGGCCCATTTCCAATCAGCGTCGCGCCCTTCACCGGCCGCGTCACCACGCCATCCTCGATCAGGTAAGCCTCGCTTGCCGAGAACACAAACTTTCCATTCGTGATGTCCACCTGCCCGCCGCCGAAGTTCACCGCGTACAGCCCGCGCTTCACGCTCTTGATGATGTCCTCGGGCATGTCCTCGCCATTCAGCATGTACGTGTTCGTCATGCGCGGCATTGTGATCGCCTGGTAGCTCTCCCGCCGTCCGCTGCCCGTGCTCTTCGTTCCCATCAGCCGGGCGCTCATCTTGTCCGTCAGATATCCCTTCAGGATCCCGTTCTCGATCAGCACATTCTCCTGGGTCGCGGTCCCTTCATCGTCGACGTTCAGGCTCCCGCGCCGTCCCGGCATCGTCCCGTTATCCACCACCGTCACCTTGCTCGACGCCACCTGCTGCCCGATCAGACCCGCAAACGCGCTCGTCTTCTTGCGGTTGAAGTCCGCCTCCAGCCCATGCCCCACCGCCTCATGCAGCAGCACCCCCGGCCACCCCGGTCCCAGCACAACCTCCATCTCGCCCGCCGGTGCATCCACCGCTCCCAGCTGCAGCATCGCCGTCCGCGCCGCCTCCCGCGCAAAGTGCTCCGGGCTCTTCTCGCCTTCGAAGAAATCCAGCGCCACCCGCCCGCCGCCGCCACTTGTCCCGCGGGCCAGGTCTTTCCCGTCCTGCGCGATCACAAAGACATTCAGCCTAGCCAAAGGCTGCGTATCGCTCGCAAACGTTCCGTCACTTGCCGCCACCAGGATCCGCCGCAGCTCATCGCTGAACCCCGCCCGCACCTGTGTAATCCGCGAGTCGTACGCCCGCGCCGCCCTGTCGGCACGCTGAATCAGCTTCAGCTTTTCCGAGATCTCGGCATCGCTCGTCGCTCCCGCCACCGGGTAGAGCGCCCCCGTCTCCGTATGCGTAAACCCCTGCACCAACTCCTTCGCCGGCCCCGACGCAATCAGCGCCGCCGTTCGCGCCGCCTTCAGCAGCCGCTCCGAACTCAAGTCGTCCGTATACGCAAACCCGGTCCGCTCCCCACTCAGCACCCGGATCCCGCAGCCCACGCTGATCCCCTGGCTCGCCGTCTTCACCAAACCCTCGTCCACCCCTAGCGAGGTCGACGTAACCGACTCAAAATAAAGATCCGCGTACTCCCCGCCAGCGCTCAACGCCTCACCCAGGCAACGCTCCATCAGCCGTTCTGATATTCCAAGCTTTTCAATGAAATAACGCTTGTGGTCTGAAACCGGACTAGTCATTTTCTATATTCTAGGCTGCAAGTCAACCCCCCGGCAAACAGAGAGGTTACCCCACAGGCAAAACTGGCTAAGTCCACCTTCTGTTCGACCGGATCTGCCTCCCAGAGCAACAGACCCAAAACCCATAGTTTGCAAGCGAAGGCACCGCCCGGAAGCTATGGCGACGTCTGGGACCTTCGCCCTCGTTGACCCTTGCCATGGTCCGAAACCTTAGCGCACTCCAGATCCTTGCCATCGTCCGGAACTTAGCCCCGTCCAGACCCCGTCGCCCCGGAAGCTCCAAAGCTCCTTCGACCGCCGCCGAACCGCTAAACTTCACTCCATGGCAGTTCGCCCCCTCCCTGACGCCGCGACGCAGTTCCGCCCGGACGTCTCAGCTGTCACGCCCGGCCTGCTCACCTCCAGGCGGTCGCGCCACCTCCCAGCCCTCGACGGCATCCGCGGCGTCGCCGTCCTCGCCGTGCTTCTCTACCACTACGCCGGCGGCAACCGGTCGCACCTCGCCCCCGTCCGCCTCGGCGCTCATATGCTCAAGGCCGGCTGGGCCGGCGTCACGCTCTTCTTCGCGCTCTCCGGCTTCCTCATCACCGGCATCCTCTGGGACTCGTTCGGCAAACCTCACTGGGCTCGCAACTTCTACGCCCGCCGCTCCCTCCGCATCCTCCCCCTCTACTTCCTTTCCCTGCTCCTCGTCCTCGCCGGAGCAGCCTTCGCCGGCAGCCTCCACCCCGCTCTCCGCCGTATCTGGATCCCCGCGCTCTTCCTCCAGAACATGCCTCACCTCGCCGATCTCGCCAGCTCCATCCCCTCTCCCCTCACCATCTTTCATTTCTGGAGCCTCGCCGTGGAGGAGCAGTTCTACCTCATCTGGCCCTTTCTCCTCATCCTGCAGCGATCCCGCAAGGGCGCGCTCCTCCTCTGCCTCGGAGTGTTTCTGCTCTCAGCCTGCTTCCGCACCCTCGTCTGGACCACCTTTGCGCACCCCGCGGACTTCTGGCAGTTCCTCCCCTCCCGCGCCGGCGAACTCAGCCTCGGGAGCGCTCTCGCCATCCTCTATCGAAGCAGCCGCTGGAACGCCGTTCAGCGCTGGGCGCCAGCCGCCGCCGCCCTCTCCCTCGCCGGTTTCGTCCTCTCCAGCATCTCGGCCGGAACCGCCGACCTCCTCAACCCGCTGCAAAACATCCTCGGCCTTCCCTGCATGACGCTCTTCTGCGTCGCCGCCATCGCCCTTGCCCTTCGTCCTGGAGCTATCCAGCGCCTCCTGTCCGCCGCCTGGCTCCGTTGGATCGGCTCCCTGAGCTACGGAATCTACGTCTTCCACATCCTCCTCGGCGCCCCCTTTCACGCCCTCGCCGTAGCCCTCTGCGGCAGCCGGGGAGAGGCCGCCGTTCTCTCAGCCCAGTTCGTCATCGTCCTCGCCGGCTCGATCGCAGCCGCATGGCTCTCCTTCCACTTCTTCGAGACGCCCTTCCTCGGCCTCAAAGAACGCTACCCCTCAGCCCCCGCTACCTAGGTCATCCATTCACCCGCCCGCTTCAGCAAGAGGGGATGAAGATCGGCCGTTTTACGCCATCATCCTGACCCTGAGCGCAGCCGAAGGAGAAGGCCCCCTGTATTCGCCGTTGCAGTGTCGTGCACGAACGCCAGCGTCTCGACCGGAGCGAAGCAAAGTGGAGAGACCCAGTATCTGCCATTGCCTGTTCTTATCTGCTCGGCCTAAGACGAAGCCGCCTCCAAACAAGCCTCCAAAATGTCGAGCGCAATATCCGCCTCCTCCTGCCTCACAATCAGCGGCGGCGCCAGCCGGATCGACGTCTCCCCGCACCCCAGGATCAGCAGACCGCGCTCAAACGCCATCTCCACGATCCTGTCGCGCACCTCCGGCGCCGGCTCCCGCGTCGCCTGGTCCTTCACCAGCTCGATCCCAATCATCAGACCGCGGCCGCGCACATCACCGACCATCCGGTGCTTCGCCGGCCACGTCCGCAGCCGCTCCAGCATCGCCCCGCCCACCGTTGCCGCGTTCGCAATCCCCTCGCGTTCCAGCACACCCATCGTCGCCAGCGCCGCCGCGATCGACACCGGGTTCCCGCCAAACGTCGACGCATGCGACCCCGGCTTCCAGTCCATGATCTCCGCCTTCGCCATGCACACGCTCAACGGCATCCCCGACGCAATCCCCTTCGCCGAGCAGACAATATCCGGCTCCACTCCCGTATGCTCGATCGCCCACCACTTGCCCGTCCGTCCCGCCCCCGATTGCACCTCGTCAACCACCAGCAGGATGCCGTGCCGGTCGCAGATCCGCCGCAACTCCTGCATAAAGATCGTCGGAGCCACCACATACCCGCCCTCGCCCTGGATCGGCTCGACAAAAATAGCGGCAACCTCCTCCGGCGGCAACGTCGTCTTGAACAGCTTCTCCTCGATAAACCGCGCGCATCCCAGCGCAAACGCCTCCTCCGCCTCCGGCCCGCCCGAGCGCCACAAAGACGGCTCCCGATACGCATACGGATACCGCACATGCGTCACCCCCGGCACAAACGGCGCAAACCTCCGCTTCTGCTGCGGCTTCGATCCGGTCAGCGACAGCGCCCCCATCGTCCGTCCATGGAACGCCCCGTAAAACGCAATCAGCCCCTGCCGCCCGGTGTGATAGCGCGCCAGCTTCATCGCGCACTCCACCGCCTCCGCGCCCGAGTTGCCGTAGTAAAACTTGTGCGGCCCCTTCATCGGCGCGATCGCCGACATCCTCTCCGCCAACTGCACCATCCCCTCGTAGTAAAAATCCGTCCCCGACATGTGGATCAGCTCGGCCGCCTGCCTCTGGATGGCCGCCACCACCTCCGGATGGCAGTGCCCCGTCGACGTCACCGCAATCCCCGCGGCAAAGTCCAGGAACTCGTTCCCGTCCACGTCCTCGATCCGCACCCCCCGTCCCCGCTTCGCCACCAGCGGATAGCTCCGCGTATACGAGGGCGACAGAAACCTGTCGTCCGCCTCCACAATCGCGCGCGCCTTCGGCCCCGGCAGCGGACCCACGATCTTCGGCCCGTAAACGCCATCCTTAGCCGCATGGGCCACATTGCGCCCGGCGGCCGCCACCTCTGGCTCTGACATCACAGCAACAGCACCCTGATCTGACATGGCAATCTCTCCTTTTCCGCGTTATGGCTTGCATCGCAAGCAGCAAAGGCACTGCGTCCCCGTCCCGCAAAGAGGAAGGGCTCCGAACACGCACGAGAGAGAAGGGAACTAGTCGCCGGAGAACAGGTTCGGACGCGCCATGCAGGGAGGCACAGTTCCGCGATCGAACAAACCGATGAACCCAGGTAGAGCTACCGTATTGAGAAAAAATCTCGGCACCGAAGCACCCCGTTCTTCAAGCATCGCCATCGCCGCGCAGCGGACACGACTCGCCTGACGCAATGAGTCTCCCTCCCCGCACCGCAGGTTGCAAGATAAATCGAAGCAAATCATGGCAGACTGGTATGCGCGCTCCGCCCAAAACGGAATCAATCCCACGAAAGACCGGCCCCCCTCCCGTGAGCTCCCAAACCGCCCTTCAGCCCATCCTCCACGCCAGTATCCGCGACGAAGTCAACCAAGTCCTGCAACACCTGGGCGTTACCCCCGCCCAATGGAACGCCCAGGTAAACGCCCAGCAAGCCAACGCCACCCTCCCCGCCCACAGCCCCATCACCGGTGAACTCCTCACCGACATCCCCACCACCCCCGACCCCGCAGCCGCCATCGCCCGCGCCCACCAAGCCTTCCTCGGCTGGCGCACCGTCCCCATGCCCCGCCGCGGAGAGCTCGTCCGCCTCCTCGGCGAAGAACTCCGCGCCAACCTCGACCCCCTCGGCCGCCTCGTCACCATCGAGGCCGGCAAGATCCTCTCCGAAGGCCGCGGCGAGGTCCAGGAGATGATCGACATCTGCGTCTTCGCCACCGGCCTCTCCCGCACCATCGGCGGCGTCACCGTCTCCTCCGAGCGCCCCCACCACCGCATGATGGAGCAGTGGCACCCCCTGGGCGTCACCGGCATCATCTCCGCCTTCAACTTCCCCGTCGCCGTCTGGAGCTGGAACGCCGCCCTCGCCCTCGTCTGCGGCAACTCCGTCGTCTGGAAGCCGTCCGAAAAGACCCCCCTCACCGCCCTCGCGACCCAGGCCCTCTTCCTCCGAGCCGCCCAGAAGTTTGCCACCCAGTACCCCAACGACCTCCCCCCTGAGATCCTGGCCAACCTCTCCACCCTCCTCCTCGGCGACCACACCATCGGCCAGACCCTCGTCGACTCGCCCCTGGTGCCCCTCGTCTCCGCCACCGGCTCCACCCGCATGGGCCGGGCCGTCGGCCCCCGCCTCGCCGCCCGCTTCGCCCGCCCCCTGCTCGAGCTCGGCGGCAACAACGCCGCCATCGTCTGCCCCTCCGCCAACCTCGACCTCACCCTCCGCGCCGTGGCCTTCAGCGCCATGGGCACCGCCGGCCAGCGCTGCACCACCCTCCGCCGCCTGCTCGTCCACACGTCCGTCTACGACCAACTCCTCCCCAAACTCCGCCGCGTCTACGAAAGCGTCAACGTCGGCGACCCCCGCTCGCCCAACACCCTCGTCGGCCCCCTGATCGACAAGCAAGCCTTCGAAGCCATGCAGCAAGCCCTCACCCAGGCCCGCTCCGAACGAGCTCAGATCACCGGCGGCGACCGCATCGACATAACCGCAACTTCGGGTGCCGAACCGGAAACAAAACCGGGTATCCCATCCTCTCCGGCAGTCTCATCGCCGGAAAGGGTGGGTTCCGAAGCGCCACCATCCTCGCAACCGTCACACAACGGAGTTGTCATCCTGAGCGACCCTGAGCTTGGCGAAGGGGAGTCGAAGGACCTGCATCAAAGAACCACCTGCGAAGCCTTCTACGTCCGCCCAGCCCTCATCGAACTCCCCACCCAACCCAACCCGTCTCTCATGAGCCTGGTCAAACACGAGACCTTCGCCCCCATCCTCTACGTCCTCCGCTACGACAGCCTCGACCAGGCCATCCATCTCCACAACGACGTCCCCCAGGGCCTCTCCTCCTCCATCTTCACCCAGGACCTCGCCGAAGCCGAACTCTTCCTCTCCGCAGTAGGCTCCGACTGCGGCATCGCCAACGTCAACATAGGCCCCTCCGGAGCCGAGATCGGGGGTGCCTTCGGCGGCGAAAAAGAGACCGGAGGCGGCCGCGAATCCGGCTCCGACGCCTGGAAGTCCTACATGCGCCGCTCCACCAACACCATCAACTACGGCCAAACCCTCCCCCTAGCCCAGGGAGTCGTCTTCGACGTCGACTAAGTCAGCCCCTCAGAGAGCGGTAGCAACCGAATGGCGCGTGCGCTCAACATTGATCGTAAGCAGCGCACCCTCTTCCAGCTCTGCCTCCATCTGTTTCAAACTATTGACCACCTGCCGGCCAATCGCGTTCGGGCTAAGGTTGCAAGCACGAAATCTGAACGACGCTCGGCCTCGGAAGCTTCGTCAAAGCAAGCATCGCTCCGAAATCGAGATCATGGGTTAGCACGATCATTCCCTCAATTTGCGCGTACCTCATTCAGCATCAGGAGCATCCGGCTGTCCCACAGAAGACCAGTGCACCGCTGCGATACCCGCCTCTTTCAGGTGCCCAACCCATGTGGGCGACAGGTTCATATCGACGACCAGCTTCATACACCCGCTAACTCAATCTCGCGCTCATCGACTCTCCAGGCGGCGTAGCGCAAAGCCTGCAGCACATCTTCGCGTTCAAGATACGGGTAATCTGCAACAAGATCGTCGATGCTTATCCCCCCACCTATCTGCCCAACGATCATGGCAACCGTTACCCGCATGCCACGGATGCAGGCTTTACCGCCCATCACCTCTGGCCGCTGAGTGATGCGTTCAAACTGAACCATTTATGGCCTCCCTAGCAGAGGATCGTCAGCCACAAACTTACCACTCAGGCACACAAATTTGTGGGACGTAGACCAATTTGTCCCAGTTCAAGTGGACCTCTCAAACCCTCTCCAACAACCCATCCCGCAGCCGAAACCGCTCCCCCCGCCAAACCACCGTATCCCCCGCAAAACTCCACATCCAGAACCCCAAACCAAAGAAATCCCGCACCGGCAGCAGCCACAGATCCCGCAGCACCTGCCCATCCCCCAGCACCCCCACCCCGACGCTCAGCGCCACCGCCACCCGCGCCAGCACCGCCAGACTCAGCAGCGCAAAACTCGGCAGCGCAAACCCGCTCGCCACGCAGCAAAACACCGCCCAAGGCACGCAAAACGTCACCCCCATCCCCACGTATCCCCATCTCCGCGAATCCCGCGTCGACCGCGCCCACCGCATCTGGTGATCCCGAAATCCGGCAAAGCCATACGCCGGCACCGTCGTCTCCACCACCTCCCCACACAGCTCCACCCGGTAGCCCGCCTTGGCAATCCGCGCCCCCAGCTCATAGTCATCCGCCAGGCACTCCAGCACCGCCTCAAACCCGCCCGCCTCCTCCAGCGCCGCCCGCCGTATCGCCAGCGTCGACCCCAGACCGAACCGTATCCCACCCTCCAGCATCCGCGCCGTCAGCACCCCTGGCATAAAGTCCGTCGAAATCCCCAACGCCTCCATCTTTGACCAAATGCCCACTCGGCCATTGAGACCCGCCCCCGCCCGCCCTATATACGGCGCCGTTACCATCCCCACCCGCTCCTCCGCGAACACCCGCATCACCCGCTCGAGATACCGCGGCCCCACCAGGATGTCCGCATCGTTCACAATCACAAACTCGTACGTCGCCAACCGCAGCATTTGCACCAGGTTGCTCACCTTCCCACTCGTCCCCAGCCGCTCCGGACACACCACCAGCCGCATCGCCACCTCCGGGAACTCTCCCCGCAGCCGCTCCACCTCCGCGCACGCCGGGTCCTCCGCCGAACTCACCCCAAACACCAGCTCGTAGGCCCCCGCATACCCCTGCCGGCAATGGCTCTGGAGCGCCTCATACATCCGCGCATCCACCCCCTTCAGCGGCTTCAGCACCGTCACCCCCGGCGCAAAATCCCCCGTCCCTCCACCCCCTCGCATCCGCCGCGAAAACACCCGCGCCCCCGACAGTGCCAGCGCTAGGTAAGCCAGCCCGCTCAACGTCAGCAGCACCAGAACGATCTGAACCGCAGCCGCCATCCCCCAAGTCTACCCACCCGGCTCCGTAGGCTTCCCAAGCTCTACGGCTTGCCAAGCCCTACTTCCTGCCACTCCCTCCCCTCACTCATACCGCAGCGCATCGATCGGATTCAGGTTTGCCGCCTTCCACGCCGGGTAGATCCCGAACACCAGGCCGATCCCGCACGAGCTCAGGAACGCCACCAGCATCCACATCGACGACAGCGCCGACGGCAGCAGCGCCTTCAGCCCCAGCGCCAGCACCGCTCCCACCAGCAGCCCCACCACCCCACCCACCGCGCACAACGTAATCGCCTCCAGCGTGAACTGCGTCATGATCGTCCGCTTCGTCGCCCCGATCGCCTTCCTTACCCCGATCTCCCGCGTCCGTTCCGTCACGCTCACCAGCATGATGTTCATCACCCCCACACCGCCCACCAGCAGGGCCACGCTCGATAGCGCGAACAGCAGCAAAAACAGACCTCCCGTGACACTCGTCCACAGCCGCGTCAGCGAGTCCGTCCCAAAGATCGCAAAGTTGTCCGGAGCCGCGTTCGCCACCTTCCGTCTCCGCCGCAGCAGCTCCGTCAGCTCGTCCTCCACCAGCGCACGGTTCTTCGGATCGTCGTACTTCAGCGAAATCCAGTAGTCCAGCGTCTCCGGATGCAGCTGGTGAAACGTCGTAATGGGAAAATAGGCGTGGTTGTCCTGCGGATTCTTTCCTCCGCCAAATGGCTGCTTCTGCTTGTCGAGCACACCCACCACCGTAAACAGCATCCCGCCCGCCTCCACCTCCTTTCCCACCGCGCTCTGCGTCCCAAACAGATTCTCCGCCGTGTCGTGGCCCAGCACCGTTACCTTGGTCGCCCGCTCCTGATCGGTCTCGCTGAAGAATCGTCCGTCCAGCAGATCCAGCTCGCTCACATCCTTCTGCGCCGGCGTATCGCCTTCCAGGATCGTGTTCTGCATCTTCCGCCCATTTCCCTTGATGGACGTGTTCCCACCCCGGCCTGGAGCGCTGTTATCCGTGTACTGCAGCGCCGGAGAAACGGCCACCACGTGCGGCAGATCCCGCATCGCCATCGCGTCGTCATACGTCAGCTGCTTGCGCGTCAGCATCTCGGTAGTCGGTCGCGACCCGAACACCGGGAAGCGGAAGACGAACAGCACGTTCGATCCCAGCGACTGCACGAAGTCGCCCACCTTATTATTCAGCCCGTTCACCACCGACGAAATCACAATCACGGTCATCACGCCAATCACAATTCCCAGAATCGTGAGCCCGCTGCGGAGCTTGTTCGTCCGCAGCGTGTCCAGCGCCATCCTTACCGTCTCTTTTGTCTCGCCGATCTCCACTTCGCCAACTCTCCCGAACCGAGACCTGTTCGCATCCGTCCGTTCCCGTACCGATATCCAGTCCTACTCCGCCCGCAGCGCCACAATCGGATCCAGCTGCGCCGCCTTGCGCGCCGGATACACCCCGAAGAAGATGCCCGTCCCCGTCGCCATCACCAGCCCTGCCAGAACGCTCCACAACGCGATCGTCGACGGAAACCCCACCAGCACCGTCACCACCTGCGCCACCACGATCCCGCCCATCACGCCGATCGCCCCGCCCACCAGCGCCATCATCCCGGATTCAATCAGGAACTGCATCAGGATGTCCTGCGGCCGCGCTCCCAGCGCCTTGCGTATCCCAATCTCCCGCGTCCGCTCCGTCACGCTCACCAGCATGATGTTCATGATCACAATGCCGCCCACCACCAGCGAGATCAGCGCGATCGCTCCAGCCACCATGCCAAACGAGTTTGTAATCGTGCTGAAAAAGCCCACCAGCGTATTGTTCGTATCCAGCTCAAAGGAGTCCGGCGCTCCCGGCGCATCATGCCGCTGCGACCGCACCAGCACCCGCACCTCGTCCGCCGCCGCCTCAAGCGTCGGCCCCGCCGATCCCGCCTTCACATAGATCGTCAGCGTCTTCGCCGTCCCATAGCTCTTCTGGAACGCCGTCAGTGGCACCCCCACCCAGTTGTCCTGACTCTGCCCAAACGTGCTCCCCTGCTTTTCCGCAATGCCGATCACCGTGTACGGCGCCCCGTCCACCCGCAGCTCCTGCCCCAGCGGGTCGATCCCCGCGAACAGGTGGTCCTGGATGTCGGACCCGATAATCGCCACATGCGACGCGTGCTCCTCGTCCGTTTCGGTAAAGCCGCGTCCCTGCATGATGTTTAGGTTCTGCAGCGACGGCATCTGCCAGGTGTACCCGCGTACCTGCGCGTCCGTCACCGACTCCGTTCCCCGCACCACCTTGCCCCGATTCGCCTGCTGCGCGCCAATCCCCACGCATCGCTTGCAGTTGTCCTTCACATACACGTAGTCCGGAAGCAGGACATTCTTCCGCTTCTGATACCGCTGGTAGTCGTCCGAGTTCGTGATCAGCTGCGGCATCTTCGACACCGTAAACACATCCGCGCCGTAGCTGGTGAACTTCGTCGTCACATAGGTGTTCGCCCCATTCACCAGCGTCACCACCGCAATCACGCTAGCCACGCCGATCACCACCCCCAACAGCGTCAGCACCGATCGCAGCTTGTTCGCCCATAACGATTGCAGCGCCAGCCGTATTGCCTCTTTGAACTCCATCTCGCCTCAGTGCCCAAAGCTTACCAGCGGCCCAGGCAAAGAGATACGCCCCGGAAACGTATCTCTCCACCCCATCCATACGCAAGCAGAGCTATCCCGGTTCACGCAGCCAACGGTCTCGCCCTTCAAAGGAGTTATCGAGACAGACGCGCAGTCTGCACCGCAGCGGTTATTGCCCGTCCCTTTGCTTGTCATTCAAGAGCGAAGCGGAGGAATCTGCTGTTTGTTGTAGCCGCTAGCCGCCCACATGCGCCTAGTACTACAGTTGTAGATAGAAGACCGGAAGCGGTGAGCCACGCTTTCTGTAGTGACAGCGCAGCGCATGGAACTGATGCCGTCTTCGCCATCCGGACCAGTGCAGCAGGTGTTCAGCGCCGTGC